>Ga0307374_10004442_pt1 | contig 23358 bp, 20 predicted proteins | sample OX3MG_FD_202532 | JGI IMG/M metagenome (GOLD analysis project Ga0307374, IMG submission 202532) | Soil microbial communities from Risofladan, Vaasa, Finland - OX-3 | ecosystem: Environmental > Terrestrial > Soil > Coastal area > Acid sulfate soil | place: Finland: Risofladan, Vaasa | collected... | reverse complement strand
CGCCGTGCAATCTCAAGTGCCGGCGAATCACGAATATCATCCGTGCGCGCTTTAAAGGTGATTCCCCAGAGGGCAACTCTTCTATCGCGGAGATCGCTACCAGATAGCCGGAGAGCTTTCTCCACTACTCGGGCATGCTGTCCCGCATTGACCGACAAAACGCCTTTTAGGAGTGCGAAATCATAACCAGCATCCTCGGCAAGACCGATTAACGCCGCAACATCCTTTGGCAGGCACGATCCCCCCCACCCGGGACCCGGCTTAAGGAAGGATGCCCCGACTCGCGGGTCATGGCCCATTCCGAGTGCAACCTGACGCACGTCAGCGCCAACAGCTTCACAGAGTGCGGCGACGGCGTTGATAAAGCTCAGCTTGGTGGCGAGAAACGCATTGGAGGCGTATTTAATTGTCTCGGCAGACGCTGGATCAGTCACGACGACGGGAGCGCCGAGTGTTAAATAGAGAGCAGAAAGGCGAATTGCGCTCGCCTCATCGTCAGCGCCAATCACGATCCGATCCGGGTGCAAGAAGTCCTGCACAGCGGACCCTTCCCTAAGAAACTCCGGATTCGAAACAACCCGGACGTCTGGTCGACCAAGCGCGCGCTCAACGATGTGTGTGGATCCAACAGGGACCGTCGACTTGTTCACAACAATCGCTTCGGAGGCCAGGTGTGGACCAATTTCATTCGCAACTCGCTCAACAATCGAAATGTCAGCTCGACCGTTAGGACCTTGTGGAGTTGGCACACAAAGAAAAACGAACTCCGCATCATTGACGCACCACGCGTTCTCCGTGGAAAAGCTAAGTGATCCAGAACTGAGGCCGTGATTGATTAATTCTTCAAGTCCATCCTCAACGAATGGTGCAACGCCTGCAGATAGCGCTCGGATCCGTGGTTCGTTTGAGTCGCTGCAATGGACATCATTTCCCAGATGAGCAAGACAAACTGCAGTCGTCAAGCCGACGTATCCTGCACCAATCACGCCAATGCGGCTCACGCACGTAACTATAGGTCGCAATACGGACTCTGATTCTCACTTAGAGCGAGGTAATACTCGACATCTATTGTTTTCACATCCGGCTTCACCCATACGATTTAGAACTTGGGTGGTGTGTAGTATCTCCCGTATCCGCATCACGGAAAGTGAGCTCTACGTTGACGGACATAAGCGTTGTTGTGCCGACCTATAACTCTGCCGCCGTCATCGGACAATGTCTGGCCGGTCTTCGTCAGCAAAGTCATCCCCCAATTAATATTGTCGTCTGCGATGGCGGGAGCACCGACGACACCGTTGCTATCGCAAATGAGTATGGGGTAACAGTGATTGAAGCGCCGGCCAACCGATCGGCACAGCGTAACGCGGGTGCAATGCGGGCGGTCGGCGAATATATCGTCTTTGTCGACGCGGACATGCGTTTAACGATAAAAGTACTGGAGAATTGTGTCGCTGACTTTCGTGGTTCCGATGCGGCACTTGTCATCCCAGAAAAAGACATCGGAAAGAGTTACTGGGCGAGAGTTCGGGGATTCGAGAGATCCTTTTACGATGGCGTGTGGTGGCTACAGGCTGCTCGCTGCTATCGAAGGTTACAGTTCCTCGCGATCGGCGGATTCGACGTTGGATTAGTCGGGCCCGAAGATTGGGATCTCGACGAGCGGATTCGACAATTCGGAGGCGTTCATGAGATCGCTGCTTCCATCGAACACGATGAAGGTCAGATCAAACTGAGCGGGCTGATTCGGAAGAAGGCTCATTACGCAACGAGTTTTAATGAATTTAAATCACGTCACCCAGGGCGAGCCGCACTTTGTCTCTCTGGGCGACAGCGTGTCTTGCTAATTATTCGTCGACCGTGGAAACTCATTACCCATCCAGTGCTGACAACTGGCCTCGCCACTTTAGGGATCACAGAGTTCATCGTGGCCCGGGGTTGGATGAATCGGTGGGCGTCTAGCGTCAAGGAGCAACCGATGGATGCATCTCTAAACCCGTTGTTTCATGGTAAGCCGCAGTAAGACTTGCCTTTTTTGCTATGGCCAGTGGTAATACTTCTCTCGCGGTTAGCCACGGCGTGAGAAAATGGCAGCGACGGGAACTGCTTCCCACACCACCTAGTGTATTTGCTGGTCAGACCTGAACGGACTACCTCTCACGATTGACGCCGGATTGTATTCGGTAAACGAACTTGTTGAGTTCTGGGCGAAAACGAAAATATCGGAAGGACGGCGTGCTTCCATCGCGGTCGGTGTCCAGCCTGCCGCACGAATCAGAGGTGCCGTGCTCCTCAAGTCGAAAACGTGATGGTGAACTGCTCTTGATTTCAGATTGTCAGCGACTCGTCGTTTGAGATCTTCGACTGATCGCACACCGGAATCTCGGCGAAGATCGTGGAGTCGGATGACTTCGTCGAAATGCGTAACGTCGCCCTCATCAACATTGCTATGTTCGTCGGATAGGTAGTGGTCCATCGGAGTCACCGGCCGCTTCCAATCAAAAGTACGGTCTCGATGTGGCACTATGAGGCATAGGTAACCTCCTGGCTTGCAAATTCTTCGCCATTCCTTAAGCGCTCGCAGCGGGTTGGCGATGTGCTCAAGGCAATGAGATGACAGAACAACATCGTAAGAATGATTTGGAATGTCGCGTAGGTCGGTGGATTCACGCAGGAATTGAATGCCGATGGGTATCCCAGTTGGAGCGTATGGCGTTCCCTCTCCGAGGCTCTCCTCCCACAGCGTTTGGTCAGAAAAATTGACGTTGTCAAGAATGCCCATCACTGGATAGATCGGAATCACGCCGTGTCGTCCGAAAAGGCGGCTCGGCCCCCCGATTTCGATGCCCCTGGCTCCGTCCGCGATGTCCAGAACTTCAGCGGCAAATGATGATTGGGCACCGATCAGTCGATCACGTGCACACTGGATGATTCCGAGCGTCCCTTGGCTTCTCCAGGAAGCTCCCAACGATGAGAACCTCATACTCGTTAACGATAACACCTGACCATTTCGAAGGGCCGAACCACACAATCTCTGTCAGGCGCATCCGTTCTTGGGCTGACCCAGCGAATTCCTCCTTATTGCACCGAGAGGGAGACGCTGGTAGCGACCTGCTCGAAACGTTCGGGGACTTTCTGAAGCGTGAAGTGGCCGATACGTACCTCTTGATGAATTGGCGTACGTGGCGGAAGCGTCGAAGAAATGGTCTCGGATGAGTGGGGGGCCAGACTTCGAACGCGTAGCGAGCATCTTGTTCCGAGTCGCACTACGCATGTCGATCAACGTTAGTGAAGCAGGGAAGGGAGAACCAGGTGCTCACTGTGGCGTACTGTCGCGTGTCAACCGACGTACAGGCCGAGGAGGGTTTCTCGATCGAGGGACAGGCGGCGCCGACCAACAAGGGCGGCTTCGGGTTCCGCACTGACGTAGTTCGTTGCGGTACTGTGCATCTCAGAGGTGCCCTTCGTGTTTTGGTTTCTGGTTGTTTCGCAACACCAGTTTTCCTTAAAGAGAGGGACTTTTGTGAATTTTGATCAGTGATTCACGCGTACTGTTAAATTATCCGGACAAAGAAGATCTAGGCGCCACATCTGATGGTTCGTCTCCACTCTTGCGCCAGTAAACGCCGGTCCAATCGATGGCCTCGATCGGGTCTTCGATACCTCGCCGCTGCCGGAAGTCATGAGTTGCTTGCTTACATGCGGGAATTGCATAGTCGTCTACCACGATGAAACCGCCCACTGTGACTTTGTCATACAGGGCATCGAGCGTCTGAATTGTCGACGAATACAAGTCTCCGTCCAGGCGCAGCAGGGCGAGTCGGTCCACGGGTGCAGCTGGTAGCGTGTCCTCGAACCAACCCTGTAAGAAGTGAACGGATTCGTCAAGAAGGCCGTACTTCTCGAAGTTCGCCTTTACGGTCTCGAGCGAGACGCCCAACTCGTCATACATGGACAGATCCAGGCCCTTGTCATACGGGTATCGTTCAGGTTCTGTTTCGGGTAAACCTGCAAATGAGTCGGCCACCCAGGACTGACGATGGGATTCACCATAGGCCCTTAGTACTCCCCGCATAAAAATGCTCGCTCCGCCCCGCCAGACCCCGGCCTCAAGGACGTCGCCAGGAACACGATCGGCAAACACCTGTTCCAAACACTCCCTGAGATTGTCAAGGCGCTTCATCCCAACCATCGTTTCTGCATTCGCTGGCCAATCTCGGCCTTCGCTGCGCATCACGGCGCCCGGTGTAACGAACCTCATGATGACGTACTGACGCCTTCGCAAGAGCCTCTGTAGACCTTGGATAGTAGGACGGATGATGCTGTGGCCCAATGCCTGAACCTGGACATACGAAATCTCCGCATCCATTTCGTAACGGGTGAGAGTCCGCTGAAGCAGTGAGCAGTATTGATCGCGAAGCCAGTTGGGGCTCACCGCGACAGCAGGCTCATGGGCGGTAACTCTCGGTTCATTTGTGGTCACTTGGTTCTCCTTGCTTGAACAAAGGGATTTTAAGGCACTTAAGTGAGGCCAAGCCAACAGAAAGAAAATCCTCCGGGCTCGAGGGCCTCCGGAACTCTACTTTCACGACCTACACGCACAACAGATAACCCGTCGGGTCACCTCGTATCAGATTTGCCGATGACCCCGCCGCTTGATGATCGCGTGAGAGCAATGTTCTCGAAGAGGCAGTCAAGGATCGGCGCCTCGCCTTCTCCCTTGTCGGCAAAGTTGCGGAAGGCGACGAGCTGAAAGTCGAACGTGCTGCTCGATAGTAACCCACAAAGAGATGACATCGTGTAGTTGGTGTTTCCCTCAATGGTCACTTCGATCAAAATAAACCGGGTGTTTTCGAGGACTCGCCGCGCCCCGCGGAGCACATGCGCCTCAAAGCCCTCGACATCGACCTTGAGAAGATCGACAGTCTCCAGACCGTACTCCTGAGCCACGTCATCGAGAGTACGAGCCTCGACCGACACTTCGCCGCTCGACGTCACCTTGCTTACCTCGGAGTCCATGGGGGAGTAGGACATCTGGACGGTCTCTGCCGAGTCGGACACCGCTACGTTCAACAGCAAGGTGTGCGAACGATCCCCGAGGTTGTGGGTCAGGCAGTCGAATAATTGCGGTACTGGCTCGATGGCCACGATTCGCGCGCCAGGAAAGCGCCTGGCCGCCATTAGCGAGAAGAACCCCACGTTGGCTCCGACATCAACCACGTCTTTCGCACTCCGGATACCAGCGATATCCAGGAGGTGCTGGATCCTTGTCAATTGTCCCTGATAAGTCGCAAGGCCAAAGGGGGTACCATAGAAAATCCGTTTTCCGTCCCACATTACGCTGTCGTGTCCAAGGCGGAACGGTCTTATCCTGTGGCGCAAAATGAGAGCATATTTCTTGCCAAGGAACGACAGTCGCATACGAGCCGGAAAGTCACGTCGCCTCCAAAAGCGGACGTCTAAGGTGAGGCTCAATCTCACAAGTTGGAAGCCTAAAGCCAGCTTTCTGCGGTTGGTCATTTACTCACGGGGAATCGGTATGTCGCCGTCGGAGTGCGTCGCCACTGCCTGAAGAGCAAATGTCTCGGTATCTCCATCACCCGCAACACTAGAGTGGGCGGTGCCCCCCGCCGTTCTCCGCCGCCGCAGGCTTAGCCAGCTGGCGACGCCCCCGAATAGCACGATGAGGACGAGGGAGAGCAATCCTGAGAGCTCCACGAGCGACTGGGAGCCGTACAGGACCACGAGCCTTTCGGGTCTGGTCGTGTGCACGTACCAGGCGTTGGCGTACGAGTTGGCCAGGAACGGGCCAGCGAGATGAGGTGCGTTCCGCGTGCCGAACGCAAGGCAGGTGACCGAAGCCAATGGGCATGACGGCACCCGTGTGACCACCCGAGCGGACCAGCCCGTGTTGAACGGCTGGTTCAGGACGACCCAACCCGAGAAGCCCGCCGGCAGAACGGCCGTGTAGGCCGTCGAAGACATCTCGGTGAAGCGCAGCGGCCGTGCCGAGGTCGGCGTAAGGCTGCGACCCGCGTCCTTAGGGATGTACGAGGACGGCGCGACGACTGTGTCGCAGTTCGAGCCGACGGCGTCGGCCAGGGCGTTCCAAGTGACCACCTGTTGTACACGGGCCATTCCCGTCGAGTACATCGTGGGTTCGATGCATCCCTGCAGGCGATACAGGATGAGCGGCCCTGAGCGCTTGATCAGCCGGTAGTCGGGGGACGAGCGCAGCACCGCTTCGACGCGCGACGGGGACAGCAGGTGGTCCGGAACGGGGTTGATGTCGGTGCGAACCAGCACGTAGCGGGCACCCACGATCCTAGCTAGCACCGAGGCGCCGTTCCCCTCTGGGAACCGCGACAATTCCTTGAGCATCCCAGCCGGGAGGAACGTGCCCGACAGCATCGAGATCGTATGGGGGTCGAGGATGTCCATGGGGTCGACACCCCGGTACCCGTACTTCCAGAGGTACGTGATCCCCTCGCTGGTGACAGGCGCGACGATTGCCCTGCTGTCGGGCCCGCGCAGCGACGGGAAGGCCGTTGGGAGCGCGAGGTACTGCGGCGGAGGCGAGACTTTGTAGGTGCCGAATTGCGGTGTCGAGAAGACCGACCCCGTCACCGTCGGCCACGCCCCCACGAGTAGAAGCGCTCCCGCCATGGCCGTACCGACCACCCTCGGGCGCCAGTTTGTCCAACGCGCGAATAGCGCCGAGACCGCCACCCCGACCAGCAGGGAGATGCCCAAGAGGTAAATGAAGCCGCCTAGTTCGTACGCGTCCCGGAATACTCCCGCCGGCTGGAACGTTCGGATGAAGTAGCCCAGCACGGATCCCCCGGGCGCTGCAGCACCCTTCGCCAGAAAGAGGCCGATGAGGGCCAGGATGGCCAGATAGAACGTGGACCGCGAGGGGTGCAGCAGTAGCGCCGCGAACCCGAGGAGGGGGAGGAGGAACAACAGTGCCAGAAAGACTTGGGAGTGGTACGGCCAGCCGACGGCTAGGCCACCTTGCAGGTAGAAGCCGTTGAGGGAACGGAAGACGTTGCCGAGATCGGTAGAGAGGCTTGAGCCGACGAAGTTCACGTAGTTCTGGTTCGTAGTGATCGCGGGACCGGAAAGGGCCGACGGTCCCGTCATGGCGAAGGGGATGATCCAGAACGCGTTGGCGGCGACCAGCGCCCCAGCCGCGACGAGGAACCGCCTCAGGACGATCCGTAGCCTGCTTGTCCAGGCGATATACATCGCGTCGACCACAACGCATAAGGCGAAGATGAGGACCAGGCCGGGGGAGACGAAGGCAACGGCGAACCACGGCACCACAACCGTTAACAGCGCGACGTACCGGTACCGACCGCTGTCGTAGTAGCGACGCAGGATGGCCATGCCGAGCGGGAGCAATGCGAAGAACACCTCGTACGTCAACAGGAACCGGTGCCACACGTTGATGGTGGTGAAGGGCGCCAGTAAGTAGACGAGACCGGCAACCAAGGGGCCGGACGATCCCTTGTGGCAATGGCGGCGCGCCAGGGCCATCACCGACATGCCCCCCACCACCATGCAGATCCAGTAGACGCCCGCCTCGAGGACCCACGGGGGAACGCCGAGCCGCCACACGAGGTCCACGGTTCCCAAGAACGGCCATCCCGCCACCAACTCGGGATGGGTCGATCCAACGGCCACGTCGTTCCACAGTTGCCACGACCAGTTGAACGCCACGTCGGGCCTGAGGAACTCCGGCCCCTGGTCACCACCACCGAAGAGGACGCCGCCGTGGAACCAGATGAGGACGAGGGCAGTGGCGATCGCTACGATGGCCCATTCCGGCCTGCGCAGCAACGACCACCGTCGCGGGGGCACCGTCAGGCCAGCAGCGCTACCCCGCAGGAACTGCAGGAAGGACAGCGGCTTGCGCGCCGCGAGCGCGACGTACCCATAGTAGGCGGCGTACACGGGCCACATGAGCGCGAACCGCGCCGGCTGCGTCCCATGGCGCCGCATGAATAGGACACGGTTGCGGCCGACCCAGTAGGAGCGTGACGCGAGGTGCCGCCGCTGTTTGGCGAGCTCGACCGGTGTGTCATGCACGGCCCGAGCCATCGGCACGCAGTAGGTGTGTAGGCCAGCCACCTCGGATCGCACGCAGAAGTCGGTGTCCTCGTACACCGCGAAGAAGTCGGGGTCGAAGCCCGTCGTCGCGTCGAGTGCGGCCCGCGAGGCGGCGATGACGGACGGGGCCACTCCCACGCGGTACGGATCGGGCCCGGGCGGCTCAGTGACGAAGCTGACCCTCCCCGAGCGCAGGTCGATGTTGGTTCCCGCGGCCCAGACCCGCTCGGGCGCTGCCGCATACGTGATGCACGGCGTCGCCACTCCGGCGTCCGGGTTGGACTGCAGGAACCCGCACAGCTCGTAGAGGCAGTGACGATCGAGGGTCACGTCCTCGTCGACGAACACCACGACGTCCACAGTGGGGACCGCGCGCATCCCGGCGTTGCGCCCTTCGGCGATACCCAAGTTCCGTCCCGGCCGGAGCACAGTGATCAGGGGCGAGGACCGGGCGTCGAGCACGGAGTTGCCGGCGGAATTGTCGACAATGACGAGATCGAGGGAGACATCAGGCGGCAATTCGGAACCCAGGATGGAATCGATGCATCGGAGGATGCCGTCTCCCTGCCGGTAGGCGGGGACGACAACGCCGACGTGGAAGGGGCCGCCGAGGTTCATCGTTCGGCTGCGGCGAGGGAGTCAGTCACCTCCTGGGCCAGATCGAGGGCTCGGCGCTCCCAGTCCCACTGCTGCGCTAGGCGCCGAGCCTGTACGCTCAGCCGCTCCCGTTCGGGGAGGTCCTCGATCAGCGACACGATAGCGTTGGCGAACGCATCGAGGTCGTAGGCGGGGACCTTCTTCATCCCTTGCGGGTAGTACGTGCGCAACTCCGGCAGATCGAAGCACACGCCCGGCAGCCAGCAAGCGAAGGCCTCACAGGCAGCCATGCCACCGCTGTCGTAGAGCGACGGGTGGACGACCACCATGGATCTCTTGACGATGGCGTACTTCGCCTCGCCGTCGAGGAACCCGAAGAAGTCGATGCACTCCGTCAGGCCGTACCGGTCGCGCAGCTCACGCAACCTGTCGCTCTCGGGTCCGTCGCCGATGATCGCGAGCCGCGCACCTGGGCGCCGCCGCTGCACCTTCGACCAGATCTCGATGAGCTGAGCCACGCCCTTCTGGACGTGGAGCCTGCCGATGAACACGCCGTCATAGCCGGGCCCCGGTCCGGGCACGGCGGCATCCGCCTGCTCGACGTCCACGCCGCCACGCACCACGATCACGCGGGACGGGGCCACGCCGCGGCTGCACAAGCGTTCCTTGTCGTGCTCACCCGTCACGAAGACGACATCCGCGAAACGCGCGATCAAGGGCAGAGTAAGTCGCTGCGAGAGCCAGTAGAACACGTCGGCAGGTCGCGGCAACCCTTTCCGCCACTGTCCTTCGAACCCACGGAGCGGAGGCGGAGCGAACATGTAGAACGCCGCGATCCAGGTGGCGCGGTGTCGGACCTTCGCGACCACACCGGCCAGGACGTCGGGCCAGAAGTCGGAAGCGGAGTACACGATGCTCCCCGGGGGGAAGGTCCCCGAAGGTACGACACGCCGCAACGTGTGGAAAGTGAGGGCAAGGTACTGGGCAAAGCGTCGCTGGTGACGGTGTCGGAGTGGCCATTCCGTCACGATCGCCGCGTCGAGTCCGTTGCGCAGGCACATCGCCTTGCCCTCGTCGGTGACCATGACGCTCACGAGCTGGCCGTGGGACGACCAGCGGCGCGCCAGCTCGATGAAGATCCGATCACCTCCGCTAAGGCCAGCGCCCTGTGCGGACATGGCGACGATGTGGACTCGTCCGGGCAACAACGACGTCATGCGATCAGCACTCGGTCGATCATGCGCGCGTTCGACGCCGAGTATTCGCGCACGGCAAGGCTGCGGGCATTGGCGCCCATCCGGGCCAGGGCGTCGGGGTCGTCTTTCAGTTGCCTGAGAGTCGCCACGATCTGCTCGGGGACGGGCTCGACGAGGGCGCCGACCTCGGGTGTCACGATCTCGGGGATCCCGCCGCGACGAGCGGCGACCACGCAGGTACCGCAGGCAAGCGCCTCGAGGAGGACCCGACCGAAGCCCTCCTCCGACGGGCTCGGCACGAGGAGGACGTCTGCGGACGAGTAGAGCGCAGGCAGCTCCTGCTGGCTGACCGGCCCGAGGCAACGCACATTGCTCAGGGAGCGTTCGTACTGGCGGACGCGACCGAGCTCGGGCCCGGTCCCCGCGAAGAGGAAGGTCACCTTGTCCTGCTCGAGAAGTCGGGCCGACTCCAGTGCCAGGTCCACACCCTTTTCGGGAATGAGCCGTCCGACGAAGAGGACCGTGAAGCTCGTGCGGGCAGGTACGTCCGCCTCGTTGTCGTCACCTGCCCCCGGCCGAAAGTGCTCCACGTCTACCCAGTATCGGAAGCGGTGCACCCGGTCCTCGGGGATGCCGAGCGCGATGACTTGCGCCTGGACGCGTTCGGAGAGGCAGAGCACGGCCGACGCCGATGTGAGGATGGTCCTGACCGCCAGGCTGGCCACCTTCGACGAGAACCCGATGTCGGAGTGCAGTGCGATGACGCGTCGGCGTCGACGGAACACCAGCGCGCTCGCCGCGCCGGCGGCCAGGCCCTGCGGGTAGATCACGTCGGCACGGCTGTGCCGAGAGCGGAGCGCCACCATGATCATGGCGGGGAACGTGTACAGGAACCCGAGGACCGGCGTCCTCGCCAGTCGGAAGAACCAGCCTCGTCCGATCCACTGGTAGCGCCGAATGGTCAGATGCGGGAGCTCCTCGTGACCGGGTCCTCGGATAGGCGTCGTGAAGGGTTGCAGCGTGGCCACTTCGACGTCCACCCCGTGACCGCTGAGGTGAGCGACGAGGTCGCTCAGGTGCGTCTCGAGACCACCGATGTTGGGGGCATATCCCAGTGAGAGGATCAATACCCGGGACGGCGGGGCACCCGACTGCCAATCGGGCGCTGTCGATTCGTGGGCGCCGGCGGTCATGGCCGGAGCGGTGTGCCCGTCTGCGAACCAGCGGGCCCCGTCGTTCCGCCATTCCGATGACGACGGTTCGGTGCGAGCAGGGGGAACCACCTGCGGGACACAGAACGGTGAGCACCGGCGTCGAGATTGCGGACGGCGAGGAGGCCTGCCGATGTCGAGGGACGGTGCCCGACGACGATGCCGACGAGTGCAGATGCGAGCATGGCCAGCTGGCGAACAGGAGGACGGCGCGTAGCCAAGCCGTTCGGCCCCCAGGCCCATCGGGCACCCAAACCGTCTACTGAGTAGCCCAACGACTCAAGCTCGGAGGCGGACCACTCGCACAGGTGCTCCATGTAGTGGTCGCTGTCGGCCGAGTTCGGCTCCTCCCCCTCCTCGTTGGGCGTGGTCACCACGACCGTGCGCGTGGCAACCCGCTCTAGCTCGGAGAGCGCGGCGCGGCTGGCGTCCTTGTTGAGGTGCTCGATCACCTCGACGGAGAACACCTCGTCGAATGCCCCGGAGCGGAACGGGAGCTGATCGAGCGACGCCTGGACGAAGGCGACGTGGACGCCGCGGGATTGTGCTAGGCGGATCTTGTCGATGTCGACCTCGAGGCCGACGACGCGCTGGCCCGGCCTGGCCAGGTTGCTTGCCATGATTCCGTCACCACAGCCGGCGTCGAGCACGAGCGCCCCGTCCGAGAGCTCGCGCTTGACCCACCAAGAGAACGTCAGGGGCAGGCGGCCGAGAACTTCGCTAATCATGGTGAACCGCGATTCGCGACGTAGGGGTGGGTTCAGTGCCGGCGGGAGACCACGGACGGAGTAGACGGCGGGCGGCACCGGGGGTCGGAGCAGCCGACGAGCCCGGCAGCTGCACGTGACGGTCCAGCCAGAGCAGGACGAGGGAGACGACGAGCAGCATGAGCGCGTACGAGGCAACGTTGTCGAGGCGGGAGGGTTGGTGGAGCACGTCGAGCAGGGCCATTGCGGGGAACAACAATAGCGCTAGGCGCAGGGGCACGATGGGACGGGTCCGCGTGGCGACGAGGAGCACGGCGACGAACACTGCCACCCCCACGGCCGGCCCGCGGAGGAACCCGCACACGGTCCCGACCGTGGCCGGGGCCAGCGTGCGGAGCGCGACCTTCGACATCGCATCCCGCCCCGCACGAGCAGTGTTCCGCACGCCAGCGTGTTCGCGGCGCGTCCTTACGGCTTTCGCGCCATCGTCGTCTGTCTCGGTCACAATGCCTAGAAGGGTCGAAAGTGCGTAGCGACGGGCGTAGGTCATCGCGGACCGCTGACCCTGCGCGTCGTCCTTGTCGATGTGAAGCAGCATCGTGTCACTAATCCACTGACCAGATGTGTGCATGAGGATCGTCGTCAAAGCCGGGAGGCCGTTAATCGAGGTTGGGGTTTGAGAGAACGCCAACCCGTACTCTTTCAGGGTCGGCGAAACGATCTTCACTATGTCGCCAAGATCGGCGTAACTGTACGAATATTCCCCTCCGCTTTCGGTGGGTATCCGCGCCGTTTTCCCTTGGTTCACCGGCTGGAAGTTGCTCTGTGCCTTTATGAGCGCAGTTGCTAGTTGATCTATCTGTTCAGACTGCATCGTCATTCTCCAACGTTTGCTTCAGCGGTGAGCGCCCGGCCCGGATGCGCCTGGCGGAACTGTACGAACTCGACGTCCTCGACCGCTTCCGGCCACGGCGCACCGGCAGCCCGCTTCCGTTCCACTGAGTGCTCGGCCCCTTTGCGCCGCCCTGGTCGCGGCCGCGGCCGACATCTACCCCTCCGACCTCGCCTGGCGCTGCCGGCTGGTGCACGACCTCGTTGCCAATCAGCCCCTCGCTCACCTCGTCGGGTGCAACGTCTTCGTCTGCGCGTTGTCTCGCTCGGCTCGTACCCGGCCCAACTGCTTCTTCAACGAGTGCTGGTCCGAGGGGGCCGAAGTCGCCCGTCCCGGCGGCTACGGCGTTTCGAGAGTGCACCCGACGAGCCTACCGTTCCCATCACACCTCGCCCTGGACCTCTCGGCCACCATGCGCGTCATTGTAAGTTCGCGAGCACTGTACGTCGCCTCGGCGAGCTTCGTCAACTCCAGACTCTGTCCCCACTAACGAGTTTGAATGCCGGTGTGATAAATCGACAACCCCTTCACAAAACCGGCGGGGTGAAAGCCCACCTCTTTTGACCAAGAGGAATTTATTGACCGAGAGATCCGAATTGAATAGACCCTTCTCCAACTCCTCGAGTCGATGAATTGTCGCTTGGGGTAGATCGCTCGTTACGTCGCTCACGTGTTGCCTCTTATGACAAGGTTTTCGAGTGCCCGTCGAGCTCGGTCGCAAGGAAAATTGACGCGTCCTTCAAAATGGCGTTGGCGCGCTTCAGGTTCTTGTTCTCGCGCTCGAGCTGCTTGAGCGGTGCGCGCTCGTCCGACGTGATCCTCGGACACGAGCCGGTGGCGACTTGGGTTCGACGAACCCAAGTTCTGAGCGTTTCTGGTGACATGTCGAAGAGTTTCGACGCGGCGGTGAGCGCGGCTCATTCGGACGGGTAGTCCGATCGATTATCGAGCAGCGTCCTCGCGGCTCGTACACGCAACTCGGGTGAGTAACGGGTTGATGACATGGAGTAATCCTCTCAGAGAATTCACTCTCCAGCGTTTCCGGCACGATTCAGTTTGCTATTCATCATGTGTCCAGGGGACTCACTGAAGTCGCGAGAGTGGTGTTGCGATTGCAAGAATTCTTTCAGCAACTTCGCTCCACGGTATTACTCCTTCAGGCGAGATATCCGGCGAGCCATCGCGCCCCCAAGCACCAAGGAACTCTTGCAGCACGGAACTGAGATGCTCAGGGTTGGGCGCGGTGAGCAGGCCGTTAGAGGCTCGAACCGAGTCTCTCAAACCGGCGACGTCGTACGCGATAGTTGGAGTCCCGACCGCGGCGGCCTCGGTCACGACCAGCCCCCAGCCCTCTCGTACTGAAGTCAATATCAACACGTGTGCCCTAGCGAGACGTTCGATCTTTTCGCTCTCAGATACTTTGCCTAAGAACTGAACGCCTTCCGGAGCGGACAAACGAAGTTTGTCTTCCATCGGCCCCGTCCCGATCACCCACAGCACTGCGGTCGGCATCGCTTCGCGTAGTAGTTCAAAGGCCCGGATAGCATCTTCTGGTCGCTTGTTGGCCGAGAGCCTTCCCACGAAGATAATCGTGGGCTTTGATTCGCGTGGCACCTTCAGACGCTCTCCCGCAAAGCGGAGTCCTTCGGGCACGACGACCACGCGGGTCAGCCCATAGTTCTCAAGCGAAACCTTGCTGGACTCTGACACTGTCACGGTGAGCACGTCGCGATATCCGTGTAACCAAAGCGGTTCGAGCAAGTATCTTCCGACGAAGGCTATTGGGAAAGGCGTCTCGTAGAACCAGATTTCACGGCAGACCTGATGGATGAGTGCAATGACTGGTACGTCGTTAACCCATTGAGGAGCGCCAAATGGTCGAGTGTTGACTTCATCGACTACGAGGTCAAAGTTCCCCTTCCCTTCGAGACGATAGAAGCGTTTTGCCTCGCGGTAGACGCCGTGGCGGGTACCCCTTCGGATGATGTGAATGCCATCAAAATCTTCGACTGCTGGCCTCTCGTCGATTGCGGCGCAGAACAGCGTCACGCTGTGGCCCGCCTTGACCCACTCGTTGGCAATGTTGTGCGTGTATACCTCGGCGCCGCCGGCCTGAGGATGCGTGATGTCGCGCCAGTTCAGAATAAGAATACGTAGCCGTCGCTCGCGTCCCGTTGGAGTCGTATCTTTCGCGTTGGGGATTTGCGTGGCGGCGGTCGGTCGAGTTAAAAGCGATGCTTCGGGTTTACCTCGGATGTCACGTTCGTAAAAGTGGAGCACTCGTAACCGGTAGAAGATCGCGAGCGTGTCGATGAGCATATTTCGCACCGACCGAAGCGAGACGGTGCTGCTAAAGCGCTCCCCGATGCTCACGGGCGTCTCGACAAAGTTTCTGAACCCTTGTTGACGAGCCACGACGAATAGTTCGAGGTCGAAAGCGAAACGCTTCTCCACCATCCGTGGCAGTACGGCAGCCAGGACATCTCGTCGGACAACCTTGACACCCGTCTGGGTATCTCGGACGGGCAGATGGAACAGGGCTTGGTTTAACTGTTGGTAGCCCCAAGAGTAAATTCGTCGCAGCGGTGGGTAGACGACCTTGGACCGCGGGTGGCGCTTGCTTCCAAAGATTATGTCGGGGTGCTCCCGATCAATGATTTCGAGAAAGTTGGAAAGCAATTCAGCAGGCAGATCACCATCGCCGTCGATGAAACCAAGGTATTCACCACGGCCTCTTGAAAGGCCCGCTCGAAGCGCCGCCCCCTTCCCTTGGTTTTCTGCAAGGCGCACGAGCGTGAGCCGGTCAGAAGCCAAGGCCGCCAACTGTTCTTCGCTCTGATCGGTGCTGCCGTCGGACACCGCGAGGATCTCGTAGGAGACCTTTGATGATGAGAGCACGTCAACGATCTCGCCAACGTGCTTAGCGAACCGAGAGCCCGGATTGTAGAACGGCACGACCAAGGTGAAGTCGAGTTCTGAGGGGGGAAGTTCAATCAAAGAGACGTCGTCAGCATCATCTCGGGCTTTCGCCGCGGCGAGTGTCAAGAGTGCTGGGATGCCAGTTACGAGCAATGTGAGCAGGCTGACAATCAGCATTATCGTCGCGACCGACGTTATGGTCTGGTGACGAAGCGAGATCAAGACGACTGCCAGGGCCACGCCGAGCCACGGCGTCAGTGCGACGAGCGAACGACGCGCCACATGGAAATAGATAAAGAGGCTTGAAAGACCAATCACAGCCGACGCAAAGGCCAACAGACCGATAATTGCGATGGCGCCGGTGTAGCTCGAGCCAAAGAGCACGTGCACCACGAGGCTTGAAAGCACCGTCAGGACGCCTGCCGTCAAACCGCCCAGTAGGACCGTGAACTTCAACGCCTGCGCGAGGGCGTTGCGGCTCGCGACACTGGTGCCTTCTCCGCTCACCAGGTGTGGAAACGTTACAGCGATAATCGCACCCGGCACGAAGAGGGCAATGTGTGCAGCAACTGCTCCGGCTGCGTACTGACCCGCAACCGTGGCCGAAAAGAAGTGGCGGGCGAGAAAGGTGTCGACCCCAATCAGAGCGGTGTAACTAGCGATGGCCGCAATTGACAACGTCATGTCGCGCCTAGTAGTTCGCACGACCGATCCCTGTGGTTGAGTGCGCACTTTCTGGCGTGCCGAGAAGAGCAGTGAGCCCGTTGTAAATGCCTGCGCGAAAATGGTAGCGACGATGGCACCGGTCACGCCGAAACCAGCCAGGACCATTCCCGCACCGAAGAGCAGACGGATTGGACCACCGCCGACAAACGTGGCGAAGGCCACCGCGCGAAAGCGGTACTCGCCAATGAGGGCTCCTTGCAAGACCGCTCCGACGGTCGCCAGTGGGATCCAAGCGCCAACAAAGAAGAGCGGCAACGGTGAGTTGATGTGCAAGAATCCGTCAATTGTCGGGGTCAAGGCCGCGAACACCAGCATGGCGAATAATCCGACCAAGAGCGCTCGCCAAATCAGTCTGCTGAGTGAGAACGATTCACCCTTATTAATGTGGCCAATGACTGCTTGCGTGACGGCCAACTGAGCGGCACCCACTGGCACCGCCATCAGACTGAGAATGCTGAGAATCGACCCAACGGCTCCGTAGTGTGCCGGTCCTAGCAAGCGACTGATGACGATGTGGAAGAGGAAGTTCGATACGTTGACGCCAGCGGCCGCGACCAGAAACGACACTGCACCGCGTCCGAAGATGCCAGTGGTGAGCCGAGACCACATGGCAATTAGCATTCTTGGCAGGGCAAGTCTTACTCGGGTTGCCAAAATGCTCCCTTCGACGAGGCAGAACGCGAGGCCCCGCCGCCGCCTAATTTCAAAGAATCATAACCACACATCACAACATCACAAGCTGGTAGGCAGTAGCGCGGCGGTTATCATCGGTCAGTCAGCAGGCTGGTTACCACTTCGTCTCCCGACGGCTCTCCAGCGACATTCGTCATCTCGGTACCGGCGTATTTCTCAAGCGGAGGTCGCGGGCGTGCCAGTATTAGTTCTCAATGAAGGGGTCGAAACTGAAGGGTGAACTGCGAAGTCTAGATCTCAATGCTTCTGGTAACCCCAGACCCCAGACTGTGACCGGGCCACGCATTTTGCATTTCGTGCGCCACCCTGATGCGGCGACACTGGCGCTCGGGATTGTCATCGCACTTGGCGTGTGCGCACCCCTGCTCGGCGGAGGCCGAGTGTTCCTCCTCGACTGGTCCATCGGTCCCCACTTCCCGATCGCGACCCCAGCCGTGCTAGGTCTCCAGGGTGGTCTCACCGCTGGCATCGGCGGCTCTGTGGTGATGGCGCTACTAAATCGTCTATTGGGTGGCGCCGCGACGTGGCTGCCCATTCTGGTGTTCTTCCCGATCGCTACGGTCGGAGCCGGCCGGCTCGCCGCTCGCTCGCGCTGGTCACGCCTAGCCGCGGGAACACTCTACGCGGTCAACCCTTTTGTGTTCAACCGCCTTTACGCGGGACACCTTCCTCTACTAATTGGCTACGCCCTTTTGCCGTTCGCGACCGCCGCGGTCCTTCGATCGCTCTCTGCGCCGGCGTCTCGGTGGCCGATCCCGGCCCTCTGGTGGGCCGTGCTCACGGCACTCGCTCCCACCTTCGCCTGGATCTTCGGAGTGATCGTGGTCGGGGTGTTGGTCGTGGGCGTATCGACGAGCCAGCATCCGATTCGTCGCGTCGCCGGGTGGTTCGCGACTGTGGTGGGAGCGTTCGCCTTAATGAGCACCTATATCCTCTTGCCGCACTCGGCCACCGGACTGCCAACTCAGGTCGGGCGAGTCAGCCTTGCGCTCTATAGAACGTCGGGCGATCCCCATTTGGGGCTCTTCGCGAACGTGTTGGCCCTGTACGGCTTCTGGCGGCTGGGGCCCGGGCCAGAGCTCCCTAAAAATATCGTCAGTGGCTGGCCATTCCTGGCGCTCGCGATAGTCCTGATCGCCGCGTTCGGAGCCTGGCAAGCAGTGCGGAAAGGTAAGCCCCGAGACGCCCGAATACCTACCGAGAGCCCCATCGATGGTACGACGCCCCAACTCGGCGGCGAAGGAGAGCCCTCACTCAACGACGACTCCAACACGGGTCACTCACCGCCGCTCGACCAGAGACACCTCGCAATCCTGCTGCTGTTCGTCGGCGTGGCGGGTTACTTCCTCGCGCTCGGCGACCAGGGACCCACCGGCGGGCTGTTCTTGTGGGCCTACGAGCACGTGCCGTTCTTCGCGATCATGCGCGAGCCGCAGAAGTTCCTCATGCTCCTGGCTCTGGCGTACGCCGTGTTTTTCGGTTGGGGGGTCGAACGGATATCTCAGGTCAACGTCTCGCCTCGGCGAGTCGGCGCCATCGCCGCCGCGGCCGTGATCGGCGTGATGCTTCCACTGGGCTACACACCCAACATCTTTGGCGGGCTGGCCGGTCAGATTACCTCCACTTCGTTGCCCTCGGCCTACCAACGGGTTGACGCCCTCATGGCCACGGGATCGGGCAATATTTTGGCCCTGCCCTGGCACCTATATATGGAGTACCCGTTCACCAACGCTCGGGTCGTCGCCAACGTCGCCCCCATGTCATTCCAGCGCAACGTGATCTCTGGGGACAACGTCGAATCCGGCGGCGTCGAGACCCAATCCACCTCGCCGCGCTCCGCCTACTTAGGGCAGTTGTTCGCTAACGGCCCCGTCATCCACGTGTTCGGCGCGTTGGTGGCGCCCCTGGGGGTGCAGTACGTGGTGGTGGCCAAGGCCGTCGATTGGATGTCGTACCGTTGGCTCGCGGATCAAAAGGACCTGCGACTCGTTCTTAATACCTCATCGCTTGAGGTATGGCGCAATATGGCGTACGCCGGCGTCGGCCAGCGGGTAACAACACTCTCCTCGGTGTCCAGTTTCAGCGACTTGCTCACGTTGGCCCGGTCCCACAACCTTAACGAGGGGGCCATCGTGAAGAGCGCGGGTGCCGCCAATTCATCGAACGCCTCCGCAGTGGTAGCGAAGGGTGTCGCTGCTGTGGGTTCCTCGTCGAAGCTTCCTGCGGTGCAACAACTTTCGCCGGTGGCTTACCGGGTCGCGTCTGGCTCACCGGGGTGGGTGACGGTCGACGCTCCTTATGAGCGGGGCTGGTCGCTCGACGGCCGGTCCGCGACGGCGACCGCAGAAGGAACGCTACTGGTGCGTGTCGGCAACGACGGGGGTGTGCTTCAATTCACACCCTGGGCAATGGTTCGACTCGGTTATATATTGTCGGGTGGGGTCTTCATCGTATTCGCAGTATTGCTTGTTGTTGAACGCCGGCGACGGGCTACTCGTGCCGCGTAGCCACGACCTCATCGACACGGCAACGAGGGCTCGCGAAGAGACCATTAAGTTTTTTCGGGAGTGGGACGAAGATGCGTATTTGTTCACCGTGGCTGCGGTCGCACTACTAACATAAAACATACATAATATATAGTGTGTGAACAGCACTTTTACCCAATCTTCATTCGCGGGGAGTTGCACGAGGGCTCGTTGGATGGTACGGTTGCCCGGGGAGCAGTTGAGCGTCCCAGCGTCGTTTGGAGGACGTAATGGTGCAGCAGGCCCGCAAGACAATATCCGATCACCGTAAGAAGTTGCTGCCGGGCCTGGTGGCGCTCTCGCTCTTAGCCGGGGTGCTCGTTAGCCTTTTTGCCATTCCCAGCGCACAGGCCGACTACGTCACTGGTTGTGGGTTCGGGTACGGTGCCACTGGTATAGGTTCAGTTTTCGCAGACGCCACCGGCATCGGGTATGGCTACGGATATCTGGACGGTACCCTCGCCTTCGGTTACGGCAATACAGTATGCCCGCTATCGGTCACCATGATCAGCCTTCCTGATGGCACCGTGGGCGTCCCGTACAGCCAAACGCTGACGGGGAAGTCCGGGACGGGTTCTACTACTCTCACTTGGGCCCTGAAGTCCGGGTCGCTACCAACCGGATTGAGCATCGATGCCTCCGGGACGATTAGCGGAACTCCAACCAGCGCGAATATGTATGACTTTACGGTCTCGATGACCGACCAGAACGGTGCGGTTACGGACTCTGGTACGTTCTCGATTTTCATCTCCAATGGTGGCGTGACGACCACTACGGTGCCGCCAACGACGACCACTACGGTGCCGCCAACGACGACCACTACGGTGCCGCCAACGACGACCACTACGGTGCCGCCAACGACGACCACTACGGTGCCAGCGACGACCACTACGCTGCCCGTGACCACCACGACTACTAAGCAGCTTGCGCGCAATCCAGTGTTCCAGATCATCAGACCAAACAACTGGGTGGTCCGGGGTACGGCGAAGATGTTCGCAATACACGGACTCCGCCTTGGCGGATTGACCGTCACCATCACTGGGGCCACGGTAAGGAAGGTGCGCGATCAGGCCAACGCTCTGGTGATTAGAGTCACGCCTTACCGTGGAGATCGCCCGGGCGTGTATCACATAACGGGGACCAACGGGTACGGAAAAACGACCATCGGGTACAGTGTGCGTCTTAGGAAGCCATAGCCTAAGTCTTAACTCTTCGCCTAGATTGATTACCCTGCACCGCCTCCCAAGGGAGGCGGTGCAGGGTTTTTAACGACCTCGATGGCCCGTAGTTTCACGATGACGAGACGGGCCCGTTCGGTTCACTGGCGCCAAGGGGCGGTTCACCATCGAATTGAGCGAGAGATCGGAATCAAAAAGAGCCGGCTGAGACATTGATTCGTTCGAAGGCATCTCGTACGCCGTCGAGGTCAAGTCCGTGGGACAACAAGAGAGTGAGCAAAATGCGAGCCTTGGGACCGTTGAGGAAGCCCGCCGATATGAGTCCTCGTCCGAGCAGGCCCCTCTCGGCGCCCGCATGGCCGTAGGTGTCGCGCAGCATCTCGCCGCCGCCAGTGTGAGAAGCGAGAACTACCGGAAGGCGAGCGGCCAGGTCCGAGAGCGCGGGCACCACGACGCGAGGTACGTGACCACCGCCGAAGCCTTCGAGGACGAGCCCGGCGTACCCGAGGTGCTCGAGTGTCGTCAGCAACCGCGCGTCATCGCCCAGCACCGACGTGAGTAGTGCCACCGCCGGAATCGTGTCGGGCGCACCGCTTGGGATGCCCTGTAGTTTTGCGACACGAAAGACGATTCGCACTCGCCCTTCGACAACCCAGCCGAGCGGAGCCGCGCCGGGCGATTGGAACGCACCGGGGCTCGACGAGTGAGTCTTTCGCACGAAGCGCGCTGCGTGAATCTCGTCGTTGGCGACGACGAGGGTGCCGAGTCCAGCGGCGTCAGATGACGCGGCCACTTGCACTGCGGCCAATAGGTTGGCCGGTCCGTCCGCGCCGGCCAGGGCGGGGTTGCGCATGGCCCCGGTGACCACGATTGGTCGATCGGCGTTGACGAGTAGATCGAGGGCGAAGGCGGTCTCCTTCATCGTGTCGGTGCCCTGGGTGACCACGACCCCATCCGCTCCCTCGTTCAAACGGTAATGAACATCGTCTGTCGACGTCGGTGGCGCGAAAGAAATCTGAGGTTAGAGATCTCGCTCGCAGATTGGGAGGGTTGCGAGTTGATTTCGAGGGACCCACTGGTTGAAAGATGAAAATTTCGGTCTCCGTTGGGCGGATAATGCCTCAATAGAGTGGTGAAAATGGTTGCTAGTTCTCTTCCCCTGGGCTGGCGGCTTGTCATTTACGGCGTGGCCGGAGTCGCGGCGGGCATTTCGAACGGCATCGCCGGCGGGGGGACTTTCCTCAGCTTCCCCACGCTCTTAGCGATGGGCATTCCGACCTTGCAAGCCAATGTGTCGTCAACCGTCGGCGTCCTGCCGAGTTCACTTGGGGGTATTCGGGTCTTTCGCGTGGAGTTGTTGGCGCATAAGCAGCTACTGCGCTCTCTCGTCCCCACGTGTGTCTTGGGATCCCTCGCCGGCGCCGCGCTGCTCTTGCTTGGCTCGAACCAAACGTTTCGCAACGTGGTGCCGTGGCTTATCGGATGTGCCACTTTGCTCTTCGCGTTGGCGCCGCGCATCACGAAACGCCTGGCCAAGATCGAGCACGACGTCGACCAAGGCACTGAACGCGTCCGGCGCCGCGCGCTCTTCGTCGGAATCTTCATCGCGGCGGCCTACGGGGGGTATTTTGGCGCGGGACTGGGCATTGTGTTGCTCGCGGTCATGGCGCTGACACTGCCCTACGAGATCTACGTTCTTCAGGGCCTTCGCAGTGCGCTCACGATGATGATCAATGCGATAGCGGCGATCGTTTTCATCATTCGCGGGCACCTGGCCACGGACGCCGTGTACATGCTGCTTATCGGCACGCTCATTGGCGGCTGGTTGGGCACCTTGCTCATTCGGCGCGTCTCACCCAAGGTCGTGCGAGCCCTCGTCATCACCGTGGGCGCCGCCACCACCATCAAGTTGGCGTTTGGCGGCTAGCCCCATGACGCGTTCTCGTCTCGATCGTCGTGCCGGCAAGGTTCTGGCGGGGCCTTCGAGATTCGCTGCGCTTTGGGGCCCTAACTGGTACGGGTCGCCGTTGCGCCCAGAAAGGACGCGACGAAGAGTGGATTCATCCCCTTTGTTCTATTGATCTACTGCAAAGTGCAGATTGTTAAATAGTTGACGTCTTGGCCCCCGACGGCGTCCAAGGCCAATCCGTCGGTGCCCCCTCTTCAGCGACCACGCGATTGGTGATGGTGCCGATGCCCTCCACGGTGACCTCAATCGTGTCGCCGGGAAGCAGCCAGACCGGGGGGGTGCGAGCGAATCCGACGCCGCCCGGCGTACCCGTGGCGATCACGTCACCTGGACGAAGCGTGGTGAACGAGGAGAAGTACTCAACGGCCCGGGCGACGCTGACGATCATGTCCGATGTGCGCGCCGACTGCATGACCTGTCCGTTCAACGTCGTGGTGATCGCCAGATCGGTCACGTCGACTTCGTCGTTCGTCACGATTTCTGGACCAATGGGCATCGTTCCCTCAAAGTTCTTGCCCGGGGTCCACTGGGTCGCGGCCCGTTGCCACTCACGGGCCGACCCGTCGTTCATGACGCTGTAGCCGAAAATCGCCTCGTAGGCGTCGTGGGCTTTGATGTAACGGCCGCCCTTGCCGA
>Ga0307374_10004441_pt1 | contig 23362 bp, 20 predicted proteins | sample OX3MG_FD_202532 | JGI IMG/M metagenome (GOLD analysis project Ga0307374, IMG submission 202532) | Soil microbial communities from Risofladan, Vaasa, Finland - OX-3 | ecosystem: Environmental > Terrestrial > Soil > Coastal area > Acid sulfate soil | place: Finland: Risofladan, Vaasa | collected... | reverse complement strand
CGGCGGCGCGCAAGGCTCGCTGGCATCGAGGCTTCGGCGTCGCCTCACTTCCCGCCCTTGAGATGGGTGTCGAAGAACGACGCCATCTTGGGCCACAGCTCGAAGGCCGCCTTTTCGCGATAGCTCGGCCGGTAGTCGGCGAAAAACGCGTGGCCGGCGCCCTTGAACGTGTCGACGGTGAAGGTTTTGTCGGCCTGTTGAAGGCGCTGGCGCAACACCTCGACCTGGGCGGGCGAAGGATTGGCGTCCTCCTCGCCGCAAACCGCGTAGAGCGGACAGCCGAGGCGCGGTACCAGATCGACGATCGGTGTGGGGCGCTGCGGCGTGACAGGTGCCGCGTCGGCGGTAATGCCTCCGCCCCAGCAATCGACCGCCGCGCTCAATCGATTGCTGCTGCACGCGTAAAGCAGCGTGGTGCGGCCACCCATACAGAATCCTACGCAACCGATTTTGCCGGTCATCCCGGGCTGGGCGGCTAGAAGATTGGCGGCCTGGTCGAGATCGCGCACCAGTTGCGCGTCGGGCAGCGCCAGCATCCGGCTGAGCACGATGTTCATCGGGTCCTCCGGCTTGGGCGCGCCGACCCGCGTGTAGAGGTTCGGCGCGAGTGCGATATAGCCGAGGTTGGCGAAGCGCCGCGCCACGTCGCGGATATGCTCGATCACGCCCCAGGCTTCGTGAATCACGATGATGCCGGGATAGGAACCCGGCGCGCGCGGCCGTACCAGGTAGGCGTCGATCGCGGTGCCGTCGCTCTGGAAGGTCACGTCTCGTCCTTCCAGGCGTTCGGGATTGGTTACCTGTCCTGCCAGTGCCATGATGCGTTCCTCCTTAATAATAATATTGATGGGACGGCGCCCGCCGCATCGGACGAATTTTCCGAATTTCTTATCTGCCCAGCGCTTTCGTGCGGCGTCATGGAAATAGGCATGAACTCAGCCGCCGCGAACGCCATCCTCAGCCCGTGCGCAATACTCTCCCTCATATTCATTAGAAAGATCAAATTCATCTTGTTCGGGCGAGCTTCGGCTGCTAGCCCTTACTGCGATGTTCGCATCCAGGTCCGGCGGGGCAAGAGGCCAGGCCCGCGCCGCGTACATGGCCGCGGTTGTCTGTCTCGGCGCCGCGATCGTGGTTCCGGCACTGTTTGGCGGACGCGCCGAGCGGGTTTATCGCGACTCGCTCGCGCAACTGGCCGGCGCGGGCCATGCCGTGAGGCTCGATTCCTACCGGCGCGGATGGTTCTCTTCGCAAGCCATCGTCAGCGTCGCGGCGGGCCGCGGCGCGATTACCTTCGTACAACACGTGCATCACGGCCCGTTAGGATTTTATAACGGATGGCGCCTGGCATTTCCGGTCGCGGCGATCGTCGACACCGAGCCGCCGGCCGCTTTGCAGAGCGGCCTCGACAAGGTTTTCGGCGACGCGCCGATCGTCATCTCGACGGTCGTCTGGATGGACGGCGCGCTGGATACTTACATCTCTCGCGCAGCGACCGAGCGCGCCGATCCGGCACGCAAACTAACCGCCAAATTCAGCGGCTTCAACTCGGAACTGCATCTGTCGCGGGACGTTTACACGGTACGCGGTGACGCTCCCGGCATAATCGCCGCCGGCGCGTTCGGCGAAGCCGGGATGGCCGGTCTGACGATACGCGGCGAGTCTCATCGCCACGCCAGCGGACTTTGGCTGGGCAACGGGGCCTTCAACATAGGCCGCGTAAACTACAGCATCGTGGGCAACGGCGTACGCGCCGCGGCCAGCGGTCTGGTGCGAGGTATCGGGCTCTCCGCAGTGACCGAGATCAAGAATGGCCGGCTCGACGCGCGTGAGACCATGTCGATCGCCAGTATCGCCGCCGGTGCGTTGCAACTCGGGCCGGTAAGCCTGGTGGCCGAGATCGGCAACATTCCGCCGGAGCCGATCGAACAATTCAAAAGTGCGGCCGCCTCGATTTCGCATTCGGCGTCCGGCCCGGCGGCGCAGTCGCGGATGCTTCAGGAAGAGATTGTCGGCCTGTTGGTCGCGATAGTGAAAGAATCGCCGGTCCTGTCTTTCGATCTGCGCGCCGCCAGTCCCGATGGCGAGGCAGCCGGCAACGCCACCTTTGGAATCTCGGCCGACCTCGCCGACGATCCGTTGATAAAGGGCGGCAACCTCAATCGCAAGGGCATGGTCGCGCAGGTCTGGAGGAAGTACGGACATGCGACGGCCCAGTTCGGGGCGCCGCCCGGCTTGCTCGCGCAAGTGGCCAAAGCGGATCAGCTCAAGCGACTCGAACAAAGCGGCATCCTGATCCGTGACGGCGCCAATTACGTCTGCCGCGCGAGCTTCAAGGACGGAGGATGGCTGGTCAACGGCCGCAAGATCGAACTCCCGGCTCCGCCGGCTCGCCCCAACCTCACCAATCGCGATAGCTAGACTCGCGCGCTCAACGATTAGCGAGATCAGTTGGAAGATCGGCCCGGGCAGGGCGCGAGCCGCGAGCTACCCGCTTGGGCTTCGCCGTTGCGCTCCCAGGGGCGACGCCCCTTACCTTGGCTGGCCAATTCGGGCAAGCTTGAACGACTTGGGGAAGTGGCGCGGCCGCGAAGATCGAACCGCTGATGCATCATCTCACGAACCCCGCCGAACTCCCCGACCTGCTCGCGACCTGGGGCTATCTCGGCATATTCGTCTTTGTCTTCGTCGGCAACCTGGGCGTGCCGGTGCCGGAAGAGACCGTGCTCATCGCCGGCGGCTTTGTCGCCGCACACGGTCTGCTCGATCTCGAATGGGTTTATGCGGTGGCGGTGGTGAGCGCGGTTACCGGCGACTGCTGCGGATTCATGATCGGACGCACGGGCGGCCAGCATCTGCTCGAGCGCCTCGCCTCGAGATTCGAGTTCGTGCGCCGGCGCCTCGAACGGCTGCACCTGTTCTTCGATCAGCACGGGAGCAAGGCGGTCTTCATGGCGCGCTTCATCACGGGCGCGCGCTTCCTGGCCGGACCGATGGCGGGAGCGGCGGGAATGCCATTTTTGCGGTTCCTGGGATGGAACGTGATGGGAGCGTTCATCTGGTGCTCGCTCATGGTGACGATCGGGTACCTGGTGGGCGACGAGCTCTGGCGCGCAGTCGGGCTCGTCCATTCGGGCGCGCGATGGATCGCGCTCGGCGTGGTGCTGATCGCCGTGGCCATCTATCTCGTTCACTGGTGGAGAAATCAGGCAGTGCCGGACCCTGACGCGCGCACCTGAACCGGCGCGATGCGCCATCCCGCCACCGCCTCGTTTGCATCGCCAGGCGCCGCGGGACTAGGCTTCGCGTTACCCGCGCCGGGGATGGCATCCGTCGCGACCCCTTGCGCAACAACTCGACCGGCGCGGCAACCGCAACGGAGGAACAGGCGCGATGGCGCTGCTACCATACGTCGACGAATCCAAGGCTTCCGACAAAACCCGCGAAATCCTCGGCAACACCCCGCGCAAGATGAATGTCGCGCGCATGATCGCCAACAGCAGCGACGCGGTGTTCCAGAACTTCTCGCGGCTGGGCCACTCTCTGCTGACTCGCGCGAAACTCAACGCCAGGCTGCGCGAGATCGCGATCCTGCGCACCGCCAAGCTCACCGGCTCGGTCTATGAATGGACCCAGCACGTGCCGATCGCCAGGGCCTGCGGAGTCACCGACGAACAGATGGCGGCGATGGGGGACTGGGCGGGCACGAAGTGCTTCGACGAGGTCGAGCGCCTGGTGCTCACGCTGACCGACGAGGTCACGCGCGACGTCAAGGGCCGCAAGCAAACGCTCGAAGCGCTGAAAAAGCATCTCGGCCCCACGGAACTGGTCGAGCTGATCCTCTCGATCGGTTTCTGGGGCATGGTGGCGCGCCTGCTCGAGACCACTGAAGTCGACCTCGAGGACTTCGCCGGTAAGCTCAACATGCTGGAACGCGGCCCCCGCAAATCGTAGTTACATCGCCACCGCCCCCGTTCGTCAGTCGGCGGGCGTGCGCACGCTTAGCTGGCCGCCAGCGTCATAGGCCGCGGTGACGCTTTACGGCGCCGGGACAATAGCACTCGCGGAGCTGCGCGCTTTCGCCGCGGCCAGCGCCGGCGGCAGCGAAGAATCCCAAAGGCTCGCGACGAAGCGATCGCCGGTCACCTCATCGGCCATCTCCGAGGCCAGCCACAGGAGCGGTTGCACCATGATCTCGGGACGAAGCAATCGTTCGCGGATCTGGGGCGCAACAGTGCCGGGGACCATCCCGGTGTCGCTTGCTCCACCGGGCAGTAACGAGTTGACGGTGACGCCCGTCCCGGCCAGGTCCTGCGCCCAAATGACGGTCTCCGACTCGAGCGCCGCCTTGGAGGGCCCATACGGAGAGAACCCGGCCCGGCGCATCGTCTCGTAATTCATCGAGATATTGATGATGCGGCCCCAGTGCTGTTTGAGCATGTGGGGCAGCACCGCGCGCGCCATTAGAAACGGCCCGGTGACGTTGGTGTCGATTATCATCCGCCACACCGCCGGGTCGGTGTGCCAGAACTTCGTGGGGGTGCCGAGGAAATTTTCGCTGACGAAACGCATCCCGCGCCCGGCGTTATTCACCAGGATGTGAATCGCGCCGAACTCGCGGATGGCTTCGCTTACCACGAGCCGATCGTCCTCTTCACTTGTGACATCGGCCGTCACCCCACAGACGATCCCCGCGCGTGCGATCTTCGCCTGCTTCGCGACCGCTTCGATTTCGTCGCGGCCGCGTGCGGCCGTAATCACCACGTTCGCTCCGGCCCGCGCCAATCCCAACGCCATCGCGCGCCCCAGTCCGCGGCCGCCGCCGGTGACTATTGCCGTCTTGCCTGAAAGTTCACCGCTGGGCATTTCCATACGCTCGTCCCAATCCGATCGGCGCGTTGGCGCGCGGTCGAATTCAACCGGCTCGCGCGCGCGCCTTTTCGGCCTCGCGCAGTTCGCCGCGCCGGATTTTGCCGCCGGCGCCCTTGGGCAGATCGTCGACGAATTCGATCTCGCGCGGAACCTTGTAAGGCGCGGCGGTACGCTTGACATGCTCCTGGAGCTCGCGCGCCATCGCGAAGCTCGGTTCCACGCCGGGTTTGAGCTTGACGAAAGCCTTCACGATCGTGCCACGTTCGCGGTCAGGACTCGCCACCGCCGCCGCTTCCGTCACCGCCGGATGCTCGAGCAGCGCGCCTTCGACCTCGAAGGGGCCGATTCGGTGGCCGGCGGAAATAATCAGATCGTCCGCGCGACCGGCGAACCATAGATAGCCGTCGCTGTCGCGCGAAGCCAGGTCGCCGGTGAAGTAGTAATCGCCGCGAAACACCGCGGCGTTCTCTTCGGGATTTTTCCAGTACTCCAGCATCAGCGACGGCGGGCGCTCGGGGTTTGTCCGGATTGCGATCTCGCCCACCTCGCCCGCGCCCGCCTCCCTGTCTTCGGCGGCGAGCACGCGAACGTCGTGGCCGGGGAACGGCCGCCCCATCGAGCCCGCCTTGATTTCCATCCCCGGCAGGTTGGCCGCGAGGATGGCCGTCTCGGCCTGTCCGTAACCGTCGTGGATTGCGAGCCCGAAGCGATCGCGCCAGGCGCCGATCACTTCGGGATTAAGCGCCTCGCCGGTGGCCGTGCAATGGCGCAGCGCCGGCAGTTGGCGGCTACCGATATCCTCCTTGAGGAGCATCCGGTATTCCGTGGGCGGCGCGCACAGCGTCGCAATCGAATAGCGCGCCAGCAATTCCAGTTGCTTTCGCGGCTCGAGGCCGCCGTTGTACATGAAAACCGCCGCGCCGTTCATCCACGGGCCGAACAGCACGCCGTACCCCGCCTTGGCCCATCCCGTGTCCGCGGTGGCCCAGTGCAATTCACCCGCCCGCAGGTCGAGCCAGTAGCTCCCGGTGTAGCGATGGCACCAGGTGTGGGCATGGCTGTGCAGCACGGCCTTGGGTTCGTGCGCGGTGCCGGAGGTGTACAGACAAATTGCGAGATCGCTCGCGCGCGTTCGCACCGGCGCAAAATCGGCCGACGCCTTCGCCATCGAGTCCCGCAAACCGAGCCATCCGCTGCGTGGGCTGCCCGTGATGAAATAGTGCTTGAGCGAGGGACAGCGGTTGCGCAGATCGCTGACCAGGTCGGCGCTCTCGATCGCGGCGACGATCGCGACCGCGCCGCAATGATTGGCGCGGTGGACGAGGTCCTTGCCGCACAGCGCCGCGCCGCACGGAACCACGATCGCACCGGCCTTGAGCGCGCCCACGTAAGCCGCCTGCCACAGCGTGATGCGCGGCAGCGCGATCATCACCGCGTCGCCCGGCTTCACTCCGAGGCCCGCCAGCACGTTGGCGATCCGGTTGGACTGCTCGCGAATGTCGGCGAAGCACAGGCGCGCGCGGTTGCCGTTGTGGTCCTCGTACAGGATCGCCGGGCGGCCCGGCTCGGCCCCGAAGACATCGACGGCCGCACCAAAATTGAAGTGCTCCGGCACCTCCCAGCGGAAATCGCGGTATGTACTTTCGTAGTCGTTCATTGGCGACAAGTGCGCACCGCTCAGGAGCGCAGGCGGCCGTGATGACTGCCGCCGCCACGGCGCTCGGCGGGCGGCGCTTGCGAGCGCTCGGCGGCGGCCTGGATGTATTTCAGGGTGACCGGCGAGAGATCGTCGCGTCCGACCTTGGCGTCGATGATCGCGAAGCCGGTGCCGCGATGCGCCGCCTCGAGCGCGGCGCGCAGTTCGGCCGGGTTGTGCGCGTCGAAACCCGCTCCGCCCCAGTCCTCGCCCAATCGCGCATACGGCCATGGCGGAATGTCGAGCAGGTCGCGCCGCTCGCTCGCCACCGGCCGGAAAATGCCCCATCCGCCGTTGTTGATTATGATCACGATCGGATTAGCGCCGAAGACCGGTGCGTGCGAGATTTCCGCGCCGGTCATCTGGAAGCCGCCGTCGCCGCACAGCACGATCGGACGCAGTCCCGATCCGATTTGCGCGCCCAGCGCGGCCGGCACCGCGAAACCCATCGAGGCGTAAAACCCCTGCGCCAGGTAGGTTCCGCCGTGCGGCACGCGCACGTCCAGTCCGCCGAACAGCATGTCGCCCGACTCCGCCACCACCATGTAACGCTTGTGCGCGGCGAGAAACTCGTTGACGACGGTGAGGATCTCGCCGACCCGCAACGGCGCGCCGCCGCCATTGGCGGTGCCGATGGCCTCGCGCAGGTTGTCGGCGTAGCGCACGGTCTCGTCGTGGCGCTGGATGCTCTGCTTGCGCAGCGCGCGCACGAAATCGCGCACGCCGACGTTCATGTAGCTGTGGTACTTGACGTCGACCCGCCGGTCGACCGCCCATACCGACTTGCCTTCGATGATATGCGGCGGGCGATTGCCGAAGTTCATGTCGGTCCTGAGGCATCCGAGGTTAAGCACGAAATCCGCCTCGTCCATCCGCGCCACGATCGGCGCCGGGCTTATCGGCCCGACGTGGACCCCCATGTACAGCGGATGGTCCATCGGGAAGGCGCCTTTGCCGAGCACCGTGGTCATCACCGGAGCGCCCATCCGCTCGGCCAGCTCGACCAGCTCGCGCGCGACCTTGTAGCGATGGATCTCGATGCCCGCGATCACCACTGGCTTGCGGCTTTCGTTGAACATCGCGGCGGTCTCGCATGCCGCCGCCTCGAGCCGGCGCGCGTCGGATTCGTGAAAGCGCAGATGACCGTCCCATTCCATCAGCTCGTCGGGAACCTCGATCTCGCGGTCGACCATGTCGCGATGGATTTCGATGTAGCCGGGGCGCTGCTCGGCCCAGATCGCGCGCACCACGTCGTGCAGTTGCGTGGCGGCGCGGCGGGGATCGGTCAAAACGGCCGAGGCGCAGGTGACTTCCTGGTAGATGCGGTGCTGGGATTCTATTTCGCGCGCCTGATGGTGAATCAACGTGCCCAGCTTGCGCTCCTCCTCGCCGGGGCCGCCCGACAGGATGAGCAGGGGCACGCGCTCGGAAAACGAGCCCGCCACCGGGTTGACCATATTGTGGCCGCCAGCGCCGTAGGTCACGCAGATGACGCCGATCCTGCCGGTGGCGCGGGCGTAGCCGTCGGCCGCGAAACCGACGCCCGGCTCGTGCGAGAAGGTCATGACCTGCGGCCCCTCGCGCCGGCCCAGCGCGAAAAACAGCTTGAGCGCGAGGTCGCCCGGAATGCCAAAAACATGGGTTGCGTCGATCTTGCGCAGGTAGGCGACCAGGAAATCGCCCATGGACATGTGCCGTTTCACCCGTCAATCCTCCTCTGCATCTTGCTCGTCACTGTAGCAGATTGACGCTTGGCGCTCCCGCCCGATCCGCCGGACCTTGGGCCGGAGGCCGAGGTGGAGTATAAAAAGAAGACCAAGCCGTGTTTAGTCGACTTCTCAGAATGCAATTGATGGGCCCGCTGCAAATGCGCGGGCTGATAATGTTTCTGCCGCAGTTCGTCCGCGTGTTCTGGCGTCTGATGCGCGACGCGCGGGTCTCCGCACTGGCCAAGGCGGTGCCGTTCCTGGGCGCGCTCGCGCTGATTTCGCCGCCGCTGCTGGAACTCGACTTCATCCCGATCATCGGCGAACTCGACTGGATCCTGGTCGGGTTCATCTGCCTCAAGATCTTCATCTGGTTATGCCCGCCCAACGTAGTGCGCGAGCACGTGAGCGACGTTGCGCGCGGCGCCTAGCGCGAAGGAGCCCATATAGATGCGACCGCGGATTATTCTGGTCGGCCTCGCCGCGACCATCATCGTCCTCCTGATTGTCCTGGGGTTAGCCGACCAGCTGCTGGTCGATTTCCTGTGGTTCGGCGTGCTCGGCTACCGCTCGGTCTTCCTGACACAACTCGGCGCCCAGATCACGATTTTCGCGGCCGTATGGTTCGTCGCCTTCGTCGCCATATGCACCAGCGGCTTCATCGCGTTGGGCCTGAGCCAGGAGCGCGAGCGGCTGCACATCGTGCGCCGTTCCGAGGAGATGACCGAGGTCAACCTGCCCGAGCTGATTCGCGCGCTCGGCGACCGCATTCCCTGGCGGCTGCTGGTGATCGCGGCCTCGATCCTGCTCGGCCTGTTCGCGGCCTCGGGCGAGGCCTCGTCGTGGGACACCTACCTGAAAGGGTTCTACGCCGCGTCCTTTGGCCGCACCGACCCGGCGTTCGGCAAGGACCTGAGCTTCTACATCTTCACGCTGCCGCTACTCGAGGACTGGCGCGACCTGTTCATGCTGATCCTGTTCCTGACCGCCGCGGTGACGGGCCTCGTCTACTGGACGCGCGGCGCGCTGGATTTCCGCGACTCGCCACCGCGCATTTCCAGCGGAGCCGCGGCGCACTTCTCCGTGCTGCTCGCCCTCTTCTTCGTGCAGCGCGCGATGAACTATTGGGTGGCGCGGCCCGAGCTGCTGCTGCATAGCAACGGCGTGGTCTATGGTCTGCGCTACGTCGATCACGTGCTCTGGCAGCCGGGCCTGTGGCTGCTGGTGGTGCTGTCGCTGGTGGCCGCCGCGATCAGCCTGGCCAACCTCGGGCAGCGCGGGCTCAAACTGCCGGTCTTCGCGGCGGTCGTGCTGTTCGCCCCGGCGATCCTGCTCAACCTGCTCCAGCCGGTAATCGAAAAGCTCTACGTCAAGCCCGACGAGTTGCGGGTCGAGAAACCCTACCTGGAGCGCAATATCGCGCTGACCCGCCTGGCCTACCATCTCGACAGCGTCGACGTGCGGCAGTTCAACGGCAAGGGCACTCTGACGCAGGCCTCGCTCGAACAAGACGCGCCCACCGTCAACAATATCCGGCTATGGGACCCGCGCCCGCTGCTCGCGACCTACCGCCAGTTGCAGGAAATCCGGCTCTACTACGATTTTCAGGACGTGGACATCGACCGCTACTGGATCGACGGCAAGTATACCGAGGTGATGCTGTCGCCGCGCGAGATCAACATCTCGCTGCTGCCCGACAACGCCCAGACCTGGGTCAACCGCCATCTCAAGTTCACCCACGGCAGCGGCCTCACGATGAGCCCGGTCAATGCCAAGGACAGCGAAGGGCTGCCGGTCTTTTATATCAAGAACATTCCGCCCGAGTCCGACGTCGGCTTCAAGGTCTCACAGCCGGCTATCTACTACGGCCAGGAGCCCGATAGCTACGCGATCGTCAAGGCGGCGACTCCCGAATTCGACTATCCAATGGGCGCCGACAATGTCTATTCATATTACAAAGGCACGGGCGGCGTGCCGGTCAGCGGGCTGTTGCGCCGCCTGCTGTTCAGCTACTTCTACCGCGATATCAATTTGCTGATGACCAGCAACATCGTCGACGGCAGCCGCATCATGATCCGGCGCAACATCAGCGACCGCGTCGCGCGGCTCGCGCCATTCCTGGGTCAGGATCGCGATCCCTACCTGGTGCTGCACGACGGCCGTCTGGTCTGGATCCTCGACTGCTACACCACCAGCGATCATTTTCCTTACTCGCAGCGCAACTCGGAAGGGATCAACTACATTCGCAACTCGGTCAAGGTGGTGGTCGACGCGTACGATGGCGCCACCGATTTCTATGTCGCCGACCCCACCGATCCGATCATCCGGACCTGGCAGCGCATTTTCCCCGCGATGTTCAAGCCGATGTCGGCCATGCCCGAGGACTTGCGCCAGCACATCCGCTACCCCGAAGACTACTTTCTGATCCAGGCCGACATCTACCGCACCTACCACATGACCGACCCGGCCGTGTTCTACAACCGCGAGGACCAATGGGGTTTCCCGCGCGAGAACTACGCGGAAGAGACCGTTCCGATGCAGCCCTACTACGTAATCATGCGGCTCCCCGGGGAAACCCACGACGAATACATATTGATGCTGCCGATGGTGCCGGAGAGCCGCGGCACCGTGCGTGACAATATGATTTCGTGGCTGGCCGCGCGCTGCGACGGCTCCGACTACGGCCATCTGTTCGAGTTCGCCTTCTCCAAGGACCGCCTGTTCTACGGCCCCTACCAGATCCAGGCGCGCATCAACCAGAACCCCGACATCTCGCAGCAGTATTCGCTGTGGAACCAGATGGGCTCCAAGGTCATCCTGGGCAATCTGCTGGTCTTTCCGATCGAAAACGCGCTGCTGTACGTCGAACCCCTCTACATCCGCGCGCAAAACGGCCAGCTTCCCGAATTGCAGCGCGTGATCGCCGCTTACAGCGACCGTATCGTGATGGGCAGCGACCTCGGAAGCACGCTGAACGCGCTCTTCACCGCGGCGCCGGTCGAAATCCCGCCGCCAACCGTCTCGCGGGCGCCTTCCGCCGCGGAGCAGACCGTAGCGCAGGCCATGGCTGCCGGCGTGGCCAAGCCGCCTCCAGCCGGCAAGGGCGACCTCACGGGAGCCAGCATGCATTACAGCCGCGCCCTGGCCGCACTCAAGACCGGCGACTGGGCCCAGTTCGGCAACGAGATGCAGCAACTCGGCACGGAACTCAACCAGCCGGCCGAAGCGGCTCATCATTAGTCAGTCCGCGGGGCCAGGATGCGTTAGTCAGCCGGCGCGATCGCGCGCCGCAGGGGGAGAGCGAGGGTGACCGACCGATCTGTGCTCAGCCGCGCTAACGCCGGAGCGCTGGCATATGCGGCGCCGGCCGAATCGCTCGCCGGCCGGATGAACGCCCTCGCCACGCTCGCGGCGGCCGCGGCTGGCGGCGGCGCCTGTCTCATCTCATGGCAGCGCGCGACCGGTACGGGCGCCGCCTACGCACCCCCCGATCCCGGATGGGAGCCGGCGCTGTGGGCGATTCTGGGGATGCTCTCGCGCCAGGGCACGGCGAACGGCCGCGGCAGCGGCGACGCAACGCTCAAGATGAGCGCCGCGGAAGTCGCGCTCCGATGCGGCCGGGCGCTTCCGGTGCAAACCCGCCTCGAGGCCTACGGCGTATCCTCCCCGGCTTCGCCGACCGCCCGCGCGAGCATCGTGATGCTGGTGGCGCACGGCGTGCCGCCCTCTCAAAGCGAGGCGCTGATGCATCTTGTGCGGCGGCAGGCGCTGGCTGAAATCGAGCTCAGCGAAGAGGCTACCTCGCTATGGTTCTGGCGCGATCGCGCCGCGACCGCGACCGAGCGGCTCGCCGCCGAGCGCGCGGCGGTGCGGCGCGATCGCGGCGCGAGCGGCCGCGTCGAACGCGCGCTGGCCGCCGCGCTCAAGTTTGCGCCGCGCGAGCGCTGGGCCGGCCTGGGCCGGCTCTTCGCGGCCACCGGACCGTTTGCCGCGTGGATCGTGGCGGTGGCCGAAGGCGGTGCAACCGCGCCCCGCGTCGCCGCCGCCTCGGCGCGTTCGCTGAGCGCCGCGGCGCTCAACCTCGACGGAAAAAGCGCGCTCGCCGACGCGATTCACCGGCGAGCCGTCGTCGTGCGCAGCGCCGGCGCGCGGCGCGCCGGCGTCTTCCACGAGGATCGCCTGTTCAAGAGCTTCGCCGACTATCTCTGCGTGCCGTTCGAGGGCGGCGCGATCGCGCTCGCCAGCGCCAAGCCGCTCGAGACGGCGGCGCGCGAGCGCGCCGAGGCGCTGGCCGCGCGGCTTGGCCCGGTGAGCGCCGGATGGGCCGCCGCCGAGCAGGCGGCACGGCTGCGCGAGCTGGTGCGCGCCCTGGGCGTGCGGCTATTCGGCGCGGTCGAGACCGAGCGCGCGCGAATAGCGCGCGATCTACACGACGACCAGGCCCAGCTTCTCGCGGCCGCGCGCCTGGCGCTTGAGGGCGGACGCGACGAAGCGCAAGCCATCTTCGAGCGGCTGGAGGCGGAGCTGCGCGTGCGGCTGCGCGAGTTGCGCCCGGCGGAACTCGGCAAGCGCACGCTCGCCGCGGCGCTGCGGAGCGAACTCGACCGTCTCGCTGCGGGCGGGATGGACACGCGGCTCCAGGGCGTCGCCGCCGCGAATCGCCTTCCCGCCGGCGTGCGCCAGGTCTGCTACCAGGTCGCACGCGAAGCGCTGGCGAATATCGTCCGTCACGCCCGCGCCACCCGGGCCGAGATTCTCATCGAGCGCGAGGCCGGGATCGCGCGCCTTACAGTCAGCGACAACGGCCGCGGAATCGAACCCGGCGCCCAGCAGGCGGCGGGCGGCGGGATGGGACTGGGCGGACTCGCCGAGCGGCTGGAGTTTCTGGGCGGCACGATGCGCGTCGAATCGAGCCGCGGGATGACCCGGCTGGTGGCCGAGATTCCATTGGAGTAGCGGGCGTGGCGATGGGCACCGAGCGCATCAGCGTCCTCATCGCCGACGACCATCGCCTGTTTCGCGAGGCCTTGCGCGTCGTGCTCGAGCGCGAATGCGAGGTCGTCGGCGAAGCGGCGAGCGGCGAAGAAGCGGTCGCCCTCGCCGCTCGCACGCGCCCTGACATCGTGCTGTTGGACGTCGGGATGCCGGGGGTGGGCGGCCTCAACGCGGCGCATCGCCTGGCCAAGCAAGCTCCGTCCTCCAAAGTCGTGGTCTTGAGCCAGCACGACGATGAAGAGTACGTGATCGAGGCGATGGTCGAGGCCGGCGTGGCCGGCTACCTGGTCAAGACCGATGCCGCCGCCGAATTGCTGAGCGCGCTGCGCGCGGTCGCCGCGGGACGACGCTATCTGAGCGCCACGGTCGCGCCGGCCGTGCTCGCGCGGCTCAAAAGCATGCGCGGGACGGCCGGCGGGGGCGCGGTGGCGGTGGTAAAACTCACGCGGCGCGAGCGCGAGGTCCTAAGCCTCATCGGCGAGGGCGCGACCAGCAAGGAGATCGCCGCGAGCCTCGGTATCAGCCCCAAGACCGCCCAGGTCCATCGCGACAACCTCAAGCAGAAACTCAAGGCGAAATCGACGGCTGCGATGGTGCGTTACGCGATCAAGCATAAATTGATTCGCGCCGAGTAGGACCCCGCCGGTTCGATTTCGCGGCGCGCTCCGTGATAATGGGATGGCGGCCGCGCTGGCCGGGACGAAAGGAGTTTGATCGCCATGGCGGAGATCGGATTGTTCGAAGCGACATACACGGCGCGAGCGCTCAGGCGCTTCAAGCCCGACCCGGTGCCCGACGAAGTGATGACCAAGGTGCTCGACGCGGCGATTCGCGCGCCGTCGGGCAGCAACGCGCAGAGTTGGCTGTTCGTCGTGGTCAAGGATGAGGAGAAGCGTCGCCAGCTTGGCGCGATCTATCACAAGGCGTCGCAGATCCTGACCACGCTCTACGCCGAGCGCCCGCGCGCCAGCCACTTCAACGAGGAACAGTACCGCCGCTTCATGAGTTCGGTGACCTACCTGTTCGACCACATGCACGAGGCGCCGGTGCTGCTGCTCGCGTGCCTCAAATCAGCGCCGCCCGGAGCCGCGGCGAGCAAACTCAGTCCCGAGGTGCAAAGCGCGATGGCGAAGGCGGCCCGCACCCAGGGCGCCAGCATCTACCCCGCCGTGCAGAACATCATCCTGGCGTGCCGCGCCTTTGGTCTGGGCACCGTGCTGACCACGATTCACACCTTCTTCGAGGAGGAGGTCAAAGCGATCGTGGGGCTGCCACCCGAGATATCGACCTTCGCGCTGATGCCGATCGGCTATCCGCGCGACAAGTTCGGACCCGTCCGCCGCCTGCCAGTAAGCGAGGTCACCTGTCTGGACAGTTACGGAAAGCCCTGGCCCGGCTAGCGATGCGACGGCGTACCGGGGCTTGAGGCGGGCGCCGCGATGATTCCGCTGCGCGACAGCGTTGCGCGCCATCGGCTGAGCCCGGTCAACACGCTGCTGATCGTGGCCAACCTCGCCGTGTTCGTGCACGAGGTTTCACTCGGCCACCACTTGGATGCGTTCGTCACGCGCTATGCGATGGTGCCGGAGCTGCTGGCCCGCGCGCATCTGCACGGCGCCGTGCTGCTGGACGCCCGCGGTCGTCTGTGGCCGCCGTTTACGGTTCTGACCTCGATGTTCGTCCATGGCGGCGTGGCCCACGTCGCCGGCAACATGCTCTACCTGTTCATCTTCGGCCCGGCGGTCGAGGAACGGACTGGTCCGGCGCATTACCTGTCGTTCTACCTGTTAAGCGGCATCGCCTCGGCCGCCGCAACGGTTGCGATGGGGCCGCATTCGATGGTGCCGGTGATCGGCGCGAGCGGCGCGATCGCGGGAATTCTGGGGGCCTATTTCATCCTCTATCCGCACGGCAGCATCCTGACCTTCTTCCCGCCCTTCTTCTTCCGCCTTCCGGCCGTGCTCTATCTGATCGTTTGGTTCGCGGCGCAGCTCTACTGGGGAATCGCCAGCGGAGCAACCGGGTCGCTGGTGGGCGGCGTGGCTTGGTGGGCGCACATCGGCGGCTTTCTGTTCGGGGTCGCCGCGGGACCGATCGCGGTGCGCGAGCCGGAGCGCCGACGCGTGGCCCGGCGCTAGATTTCTTCGTCTCCACATCATTCACGTCCGCCGACGGCGGTCCGCACTGTTGATAGTGTTCAAAGTCCTTTCCATTTTTACCGGTATTTGCCACTTCCCACTTGTCCACCGCCGCCGCATTCCTGATACTTGATTCTCGGTCACGCGGAGCGGTTTTGAGCGGGAGGGGGGTTGGTTGTGGCGGCGGTATCCACGAACGATATTCTAAGGCGCGTTCCTCCACAGAATCTCGAGGCCGAGCAATCGGTGCTCGGCGCGATCCTGCTCGAGAACGAGGCCATCAACCAAGCGCTCGAAGTCCTCAATCCCGACGATTTCTACCGCGAGTCGCATCGCGAGATCTTCCGCGTGATGACCGAACTGTCGGACCGTAGTCAGCCGGTCGACGCGATCACGATGACCGACGCGCTGCGCACGCGCGGCAAGCTCGAGGCGATCGGCGGCCCGGCCTACATCGCCGAACTCGCCGCCTGCGTCCCGACCGCTTCCAACGTCGCCCACTACGCGCGCATCGTGCGCGAGAAGGCGGTGCTGCGCGCGCTCGCCTCGACCGCGACCGAAATCGCCTCCTCCGCCTACGACGCGCCCGCGCGGGTCGACGAGTTCCTCGACGAAGCCGAGCACAAGATCTTCGAAATCTCCGAGCGCCGCATCCGCGCCTCGTTCCACACGATGCACGAGTTGACGCGCGAGTCGCTCAAGATCATCGAGCGGCTCTACGAGCGCAAGGAGATGGTGACCGGAGTGCCGACCGGCTTCACCGACCTCGACCGCATCACCGCGGGCTTGCAGCCGGCCGACCTGATCGTGATCGCCGCGCGCCCCTCGATGGGCAAGACGGCGCTCGCGCTCAACCTCGCGGCGTACGCGGCGACCGAGGCTGAACCGCGCCGCGGCGTGGCTTTTTTCTCGCTGGAAATGTCCAAAGAGCAGCTCGTGCTGCGGCTCCTGTGCTCGGAGGCGCGGGTGGACAGCTCGAAGGCGCGCGCGGGGTACCTCGGCGAGCGCGATTTTCCTAAGCTCGCGGTGGCGGCGGCGCGCCTGGCCGAGGCGCCGATCTTCATCGACGACAGCTCGGACACCTCCGCGATCGTGCTGAAGGCGAAATGCCGGCGCCTGGCGCGCGACTCGAGCGCCAACCTGGGGTTGATCATCGTCGACTATCTGCAACTGATGCGCGCGGCGCGGCCGGGCGAATCGCGCGAAAAAGAGATCGCCGAAATCTCGCGTTCGCTCAAGGCGCTGGCCAAGGAACTGCGGGTCCCGGTGATCGCGCTCTCGCAGCTCAACCGCCAGGTCGAAACCCGTCCCGACCGCCGCCCGCTGCTCGCCGATCTGCGCGAGTCCGGCGCAATCGAGCAGGACGCCGACGTAATCGCGTTCATCTATCGCGACGAGATGTATCATCGCGACAGCAAGGAGCCGGGCGTGGCCGAAGTGATCGTAGCCAAGCAGCGCAACGGCCCCACCGACACCGCCAAGCTTACCTACATAAGCCAGTTCACCCGTTTCGAGAATTACGCTCCCGAGACCGGCTACTTCGAGGGCGCCGAAGAGCGCTAGCATCGCACCGTCCGCGCGTAATCTGATCCGGTTGCGCCGATTGCGGCGCCGGGGCGCGCCGGGCTAGTTTGCCTCCAGCATCGCCGGGAGGCCGCAGATGAACCGCTGGAAAATTGGCGACGTCACCATCACCCGGGTCGCCGAGATGGAGACGACCTCGAAAGCCACCTTCGTGTTGAAGGACGGCTCGCCCGAAAACATCCGCACGGTGCCGTGGCTGCGCCCGCACTTCGCCAATCCCGACGGCAAAGTGCTCATGAGCGTGCACGCCTTCGTCATCGAATCACCGGGCTATCGGATGGTGGTCGACACCTGCATCGGCAACGACAAGCGGCGCGCATTTCCGGGATGGAACATGCTGCAGTTGCCCTTCCTCGCCGACCTCGAGAAGGCGGGCTTCGCGCGCGCCTCGATCGACCGCGTGCTCTGCACCCATCTGCACGTCGATCATGTCGGATGGAACACGATGCTCGTCGACGACAAGTGGGTCCCGACCTTTCCACGCGCGCGCTATCTCATCGGACGCAAGGAATGGGAGCACTGGTCGAAGGCCGGCGAGCCCGACACGCGCGAGCTGCTCGCCGATTCGGTGCGGCCGGTGTTCGAGGCCGGCCTCGCGGACCTGGTCGAAAGCGACGCGCGTATCAGCGATGAGGTTCGCCTCGAGCCGACTCCCGGCCATACGCCCGGCCATCACAGCGTGCGCATTTCGTCGCGCGGCGAGGAAGCCGTGATCACGGGCGACCTGATGCATCATCCGGTCCAGATGGCGCATCCGGAATGGGGCAGCCATTTCGATTCCGACTTCGACGAAGCGATCGCGACGCGGCGCGCGTTCCTCGAGCGCTACGGCGATCAGCCGATTCTGGTGCTGGGGACGCATTTCGCCACGCCGAGCGCGGGCCGAATCGTGCGCGACGGCAACGCCTGGCGGCTCGAGATTTAGCCGCGCGGCTCTATTGCCGGCGCTAAGGGATCGCCGGAGGAGAGATCCATGGCTGACTCCGATGACAGCGCGGCGACCGTCATGTCGCTCAAGACCTGGGAAGTGACCGGCCGCGTCCTGCTTGGACTGGAGCCGAACTACGGACTGCTGTTCTGAGCCTGCTTGACCCGGTTCGCGGCGGATGACTTATGCCCGAATTTTCGCTATTGCCGTCGCTGGAGGTGCGATCGCACCCTCAGGAGCGGACACTCTATGGCCGACATGGATGGCGCGCCAGCCGACCGCAACCGGATTGCATTCGCCGGATGGGACAAGCGAATGCGCGAATCGATCCGGCCGCTGCTCACGAAAAAAATCATCGCCGAGCACAAGCGCGACCCGGTAGGCATTCACAGCGACGCGCTTGACCGCATACTCAACTATTTTCGCCGCCCCAACCTGCTGGGCCACTACGCGATCGTCTGCACGCGACCCTTCAAACAATGGCGGGTCGCGCGGATAGCCGCCGGGCCCGGCCAGAGTCCGGTGTTCGTCGACGAGCGCACCTACAGCTCCGAAGCCAGGGCCGCGCATGCCGTGTTCCTGCTGCGCATCGAACAAACGATGCGCGACTAGTGTCCCGCCCCGCAACCGCGCCCGCAGGAGACCATCGCGATGCCAACGGCCCAGATTCACGGCTACAGCGACCAGCTTAGCGTCAAACCCGGCGAGCGCATCCGCTTCATGGTGAGCGTCGAGGGCGCCACGCGCTATCGTGCCGAGATCGTCCGCCTGATCCACGGCGACGCCAACCCTGCCGGACCCGGTCCCAAGGAGGAAGCGGTCGCGACGCCGGCCAATGGCGAGTATCCGGGACGGTTCCAGCCGATTTACGGCGGCTCGCACGTCGTGGTGGACGATCCGGACGGGCTCTTGAATATCGGCCAGTCGATCACGGTTCACGCCTTCGTAATGCCGACCACGCCGGCCAAGGGCGTACAGGGAATCGTTACCCACTGGGATCCGGCGCGGCGGATGGGATGGGCGCTCGTGATCGATGAGCAGGCGCGGCTCGCGTTATGGCTGGGCGACAGCGCGGGGCGCCTGGTGCGGATCGCCGCGCCGGAGCCCTTGATGGCGGGCGTGTGGTACTCGGCCGGCGCGAGCTACGACGGGACGACCGGGCGCGCGATCATGCATCAGGCGCCGGTCCTCAACGCGGTCAATTCGCTGGTCGGACGGGTCGCGATACCGGCGCCCGCGGTCATGCACGCGAGCACCGCCGAGCGGGTCGACTTCCACTCGCAATCGCCGACCGTGATCGCCGGATGGGCCGCGGGCACGATGGCTTCAGGAGCCATCATCGCCGGCGGTCATTACAATGGCAAAATCGATCGCCCGCGCGTCTATGGCCATGCGCTCGGCGCGGCGCAACTGGACGAAATCGCTTCGGGACGCGAGCCCGACGGCCGCGGACTGGTCGCGCGATGGGACTTCGCCGACGGTATCGGCCCGGACGGCATCCCCACCGACCGCGTCACCGACGCGTCGGGCAACGACCTGCACGGGCGCTGCGTCAACGCGCCGGCGCGCGCGATGACCGGCCATAACTGGAGCGGCCGCGAGGAGCATTTCATCCACGCGCCGGCCGAGTATGGCGCGATCCATTTCCACGACGACGACCTCGAGGACGCCGGATGGGAGATGGATTTCGAGCTGACGATTCCCGACTCGATGCGCTCCGACGTTTACGCGGCGCGGGTCAGCGCCGGCGGCGCGGTCGACTACATACCGTTCGTCGTGCGTGCGCCGGCCGGTGCGCCCGCCGCGAAGATCGCGTTCCTGGCCCCGACCGCCTCGTACCTCGCCTACTCCAACGAGCGCCTGAACTTCGGTCAGGGCACAGAACCGATCCTCGGCCACACGATGGTGCTGGGCGCCGAGGACCTCTATTTGTACCAACATCCGGAATTCGGGCTCTCCACCTACGACCATCATTCCGACGGCAGCGGCGTATGTTACGTGTCGCGGCTGCGTCCGATTCCCAACATGCGGCCGCATCACCGCTTCGGCGGAACGCTATGGGGCCTCGCGGCCGATCTGCACCTGGTCGACTGGCTAAACGCCAAGGGCTTCCGCTACGACGTCATCACCGACGAGGACCTGCATCGCGAGGGCGCCGCGCTGCTCCGCGGCTACAAGGTCGTGCTCACCGGATCGCATCCCGAGTACTATTCATCCGCGATGCTCGATGCTTGGGAGGCCTACCTGACCTCGGGCGGGCGGCTGATGTATCTGGGCGGCAACGGTTTCTATTGGGTCACGTCGTATCACCCCGACAAGCCGTACCTGGTCGAGGTGCGCAAGGGCGAGGGCGGCTCGCGCGCATGGCAGGCGCAGCCGGGCGAGTACTTCCACAGCACCACCGGCGAGCGCGGCGGGATATGGCGCAACCGCGCGCGAGCGCCGCAGAAGCTGGTCGGCGTCGGTTTCGCGGCCCAGGGCTTCGACCGCTCGTCGTACTTCCGCCGGATGCCCGACAGCCTGGATGCGAACGCGCGCTTCATTTTCGCGGGCGTCGGCGAAGACGAGCTGCTGGGCAACTTCGGGCTGGTGGGCGGCGGCGCCGCGGGACACGAACTCGATCGCTACGACCTGACGCTCGGCACGCCGCCCAACGCGATGCTGGTCGCGAGCTCGGAAGGACATAGCGACAACTATATGCGCGTGGTCGAGGAGATTTTTTTCAACTACCCGGGCGCGGGCGGCCGGCAGGACTCCGGCGTGCGCGGCGATATCGTGTACTTTCCCACGGCGGGCGGCGGCGCGGTCTTTTCGGCCAGCTCGATCGCGTGGTGCGGAAGCCTCTCGCACAACAACTACGACAACAACATCTCGCGCATCACCGCCAACGTGCTCGAACGCTTCGCGAGCGATGAACGTCCTCCCGGCGCGTAACGCGAGGGTGCGAGCGCGGTAGAGGCGATGCTCCCGAAAGGCCCCGCGCGAGGGCGCAGGCGCGCGATGAAATGAGAAGGCGGGTCGCAACGGTCGCCGAGCTGTGGCGCTACCCGGTCAAGTCGATGCGGGGCGAGCGCCTTGACGAGATGACGCTGACCGCGGGCGGCGCCGTGGGTGACCGGCTCTATGCGATGCGCGAGCTCAAGTACGGCTCGATCATGAGCGCGCGAATCTGGGCCGCGATGCTCCGGTTGCGCGCCGTATGCGAGCGCGCGCCGGCCGGCGGCGCGCGTGCGAATCGAACTTCCCGACGGCGCGGCGATCCACGCCGGCGATCCCGGCGTCGACGAAATCCTCTCGGCCTTGTTCCGGCATCCGGTGCGCCTGGAGCGCCCGCGCGGCCACTTGCCGCCAACTACGGCGGAGATCGAGGAGATAAAGGCAGGCCGCGCCTTCCTGCCGCCACGCGATCTCTATGACGAGGACGTCCTGCACGTGCTCGCCAGCGGCACCCTGGAACATCTGCGCCGGCTCCACCCGGCCGATTTCGATCCGCGCCGCTTTCGTCCCAACATTTACCTCGATACTGGCGCCGAGCCGGAGGGCTTCGTCGAGGACGGATGGCTCGGCGGCGAACTCGAGGTCGGCGAGAGCGGCGTGCGAATCGTCGCGCTGCGCCCGGCGCTCCGCTGTGCGATGACAATCCATCCGCAGGAGGAGCTCGCGGCCGATCCGGCTATCCTGCGCACCGCCGCGCAATATCACGGCGCCTATGTCGGACTGTTCGCCGCGGTCGGCACGCCGGGGCGCATCCGCGTCGGCGATCCGGTATGGCTGATCATGGGTTGAACGGCGCCACAAAGCTGCGTGAACCGCGCTGCGCGGTCCGCGGAGGCGATCGCAACGCCGCGAACGAAGACCGCTTTCGAGCTTTTGCGCAGGCCTCCGGTTCTGTGCTAGAGGCGAGTAACTATAGAAAATCGTAAATAGAAATACCGGCGCCTTTCCAGCAGCATGAGGCCTCATCAGGATGGCCTGGGAACCCTGCGGTCTCGGTTAAGCGACAGGAGAAGGCAATGAGAGCCAGGCTGTTCACGCCCGTGATTGTCTGCGCCATCGCGCTTGCGTTGACACCAACCGCGAACGCTGCGGAGCCGCTCGCCGCGCCCAAGCCGCAAAACCAGGCCGGCTTTCCCGCCCAGCTCTACTCGTGGGTCATACCCGCGGATAATCCGCAGACGCCGGAGAAGGTCGAGCTCGGGCGAAAGCTCTTCTTCGACGATCGTCTCTCGCCCGATAATACGGTGTCTTGCGATCAGTGCCATGCACCCGCCAAGGGCTTCACCGATCAGCTCCCGACGTCGATGGGTATTCATCACGCCTTCGGACAGCGCAACGCGCCGACCGTGTTGAACGCCCTGTTCAACACGCTCCAGTTCTGGGACGGCCGTGCGCCTACGCTGGAGAAACAGATCGAGGGCCCGATCCTCAACCCGGTCGAGATGGGCAACAAGAACTTCGACGATGTAGTCGCCAGGGTGAAGGCGATTTCCGAGTACCAGCAGTCATTCAAGACGGTATTCAACGGCGCGATTACGATGGACAATATCGAGAAAGCAATCGCGGCTTATGAACGCACGCAGACCGCTTTCGATACGCCTTTCGATCACTTTATGGCGGGCGACCAAAACGCCATCGATGCCAGCGCCAAACGCGGATGGTCGCTGTTCAACGGCAAGGGCCGCTGCATGACCTGTCACGGATGGAACCCGACGCAGCCACTGTTCACCGATAATCGCTTTCATAATATCGGCGTATCGGCGCACAAGTCGGACTTTGTTCCGCTGGCGCGCAAAGCGTTGGTATTGATCTCTCAGGGCGGCGGCGGGTTGCAGCAGCTCGACCAACTCGCAATCCAGACCGATATGAGCGGGCTGGGGCGTTTCCTCGTAACCAAACAGCCACACGATATCGGCGGCTTTCGCACGATGGGCTTGCGCAACCTCCTGGTTACTCAACCCTACTTCCACGACGGTTCGCAGCAGACGCTCTGGGACGTTCTGGATCACTACAACAAAGGCGGCGTGCAGAATCCGTATCTCGACGGTGGCCTGCTGCCGCTCGGGCTCAGCGAATCCGAAGAGGACGACCTCGTCGCCTTCCTCGCCACTTTGACCAGCCCCGAGTACGCGAGCGCGGCGAACGAAGAGCTCAGCAAGCAGCGCGCGCGAGCCAAGACCGACCGTCCGCAGCGCGACGAGGCGGCCGCGATGGGCAAAGCCGGCCTCGGTCCCGGTTTCAAGGGGCCATTTGGGGATATGACTCCGGCGCAAAGCGAGGAGAATCCCGCGTTACTTGGCGGCGACTGACAACATCCTATCCACGAGGGAACCAAGCTATGGCAGCGCGGCACAAGAGCGTCGAAACCAAGTACATGGAAGACCGCGATACGGTGCTGCGCGGGCTCGCCCGGCTTGATCGCCGCACCTTCCTGAAGGTGCTCGCG
>Ga0307374_10004438_pt1 | contig 23370 bp, 19 predicted proteins | sample OX3MG_FD_202532 | JGI IMG/M metagenome (GOLD analysis project Ga0307374, IMG submission 202532) | Soil microbial communities from Risofladan, Vaasa, Finland - OX-3 | ecosystem: Environmental > Terrestrial > Soil > Coastal area > Acid sulfate soil | place: Finland: Risofladan, Vaasa | collected... | reverse complement strand
CACCGGCGTCTTCGAGCTGGGCGGGCCCCATGCCGATACCGGGCTCACCGGCCGCAAGATCATCGTCGACACCTACGGCGGCATGGCCCGGCACGGTGGAGGGGCATTCTCGGGCAAGGATCCCTCCAAGGTCGACCGGTCGGCCGCCTACGCCGCCCGTTGGGTGGCGAAGAACCTGGTCGCAGCCGGAGCCGCCACCCGCTGCGAGGTGCAGGTGGCCTACGCCATCGGGGTGGCCCGCCCGGTGTCGGTCCTCGTGGAGACCTTCGGCACCGAAAACGCCGACCCGGCTCGCATCGCCGCGGTGGTGGACGAGGTGTTCGACCTGCGGCCCGCGGCCATCGTGCGGGACCTCGATCTCAAACGGCCGATCTACCGGAAGACGGCGGCCTACGGTCACTTCGGGCGCTCGGACAAGGAGTTCACCTGGGAGGACACCTCGCGGGCCGACGACCTGAAGCAGGCACTCGGGCTCTGAACAGCCCGCCCGGACCAGAGGGGCCGGATCCTGGCCCGAGCGGCGGTCTCTCCACGTCCGACGGTCGGGCGGTCCCCGCCGGGTCACCCGACGAGGATGCGGGCCGCTCCGAGCGCTTCGTTCGGGTGGTCCCGGATGTGCCGGCCATCCAGCGGCGATTCGACTACTCGGTACCCCCGGCCCTCGACCAGCAGATCCGGGTCGGGAGCCGGGTCCGGATCGAGCTCCACGGCCGTCGGGTTGCCGCCTGGGTGGTGGAAGCAGACGTCGTGCCGGCCGGCGGCGTGTCCCCCAAGCCCCTGGCCTCGTCGAGCGGCCAGGGCCCGCCCCCGGCGGTGGTGTCGATGGCCGAATGGGCGGCGTGGCGGTGGGCGGGCCCGATGTCGTCGTTCCTCGGGACCTCGTCCCCGAGGCGGGTGGTCCGGGATGCCGGCCCCCTGCCGCCCGGGCAGGACCGGAGCCGTGGCGTAGGCCGGGACCCGTCGCCGGTGCCGCCTTCGCCGGGGGGAGAGTCGGTGGACATCGTCGACGTGGCCATGGCGGGCGGGAGCGTCCCCGCCATCGTCCGCCTGGCTCCTGCGCTCGATGCCACGCTGGTGGTGTTGGAGCTGATCCACCGGACCGGTCCGGCCGGTGTCCTGGTCTTGGCCCCGTCCCACATCCGCGCCGCCCAGACCGCCGACCGGCTGAGGGCATCCGGCATGCCCGTGGCCCTCATGCCGGACCGGTGGGAGCAAGCGGCGTCGGGAGGGTCGCTGGTGGTCGGGACCCGCGCCGCGGCGTGGGCCCCGATCCCCCGGCTCCGGGCGGCGGTGGTGATGGACGCCCACGACGAGGCCTACCGCGAGGAACGTTCGCCGACCTGGTCCGCCGTCGATGTGGTCATCGAGCGGGGGCGGCGCGACGGGGCCGTTGTCTTGCTGGTCTCTCCCTGCCCGCCGGTGTCCCTCACCGGGACCCGCACACCGGTGACGACGTCACGAGCCGTCGAGCGTCGTGGGTGGCCGACCATCGAGATCGTCGACCGCACCCACGACGATCCGCGCACCGGCTTGTTCTCCGAACGACTGGCCCGCCTGCTGCACTCGGTGTTGGCCCGGTCCGATGGCCGGGTGGTGTGCATACTGAACCGGACCGGCCGGACCCGGCTCCTCGCCTGCACGCAGTGCGGGGCGCTGGCCCGGTGTGCCCGGTGCGGGGGAGCAGTGGCACAGCTCGAGGCCGGCGGCCCCCTCCGGTGCCGGCGGTGCGACGAGACCCGCCCGGCGGTGTGCGCCGAATGTGACTCCACCCGCCTCAAGTCGCTCCGGATCGGGGTGACCCGGGCCACCGAGGAACTCTCGGCCCTGGCCGGGGTCGCTGCGGTCGAGATCACCAGTGGCTCGGACCCGGCTGCGGGCACTGGGGCCAGGTTGGTGGTGGGCACCGAGGCTGCGCTCCATCGGGTGCCGGGTGCGGACGCGGTCGCCTTCTTGGACATCGACCAGCATCTGCTCGCCCCCCGCTTCGGGGCGGGCGAGGAGACCCTGGCCCTGCTGGCCCGGGCGGCCCGGCTGGTGGGGACCCGGGACGGCGGTGGTCGGGTGGTGGCGCAGACGCGGATACCGGACCACGAGGTGCTGCAAGCCGCGGCCCGGGCCGACCCGGGCCTGTTGGCCGTTCCCGAACTGGCGCTGCGGGAGGCGCTGGGTCTCCCGCCATTCGGGGCGTTGGCGGTGCTCCGAGGTCCGGGTGGTGCCACGTTCGCCGAGGGGATGCAGGCCCTCTCCGGCATCGCGGTGTCGATGGTCGATGCGGACCGGTGGTTGGTCAGGGCACCCGATCACGGGTCTCTGTGCGACGCCCTGGCCGACGTGCCGCGTCCTGCCGGCCGATTGCGCATCGAGGTGGATCCGACCGACGTCTGACTGCCCCGTACCCGGCCCTCGGCGTGGGGCGCCCGAGGGGCCCGCCCGGGTGTGGGGGCGGTGCGCTGCCCGTACAATGGCACCATGGCCGCCTACCCAGTCCGCGTCTACGGCGACCCGGTGCTGAAGCAGGCCGCACGCGAGGTCGACGAGGTCGACAGCTCGCTGGTGCGCCTCGTAGACGACATGGTCGAGACGATGTACGACTCCGAGGGCGCCGGTCTGGCGGCTCCTCAGGTCGGGGTGCAGAAGCGTCTCTTCGTGTACGACGTCGGCGAGGGGCCCGAGGTCATGATCAACCCGACCATCGTGGAGGTCGGCGGGGAGTGGTACCACGATGAGGGGTGCCTCTCCATCCCGGGGCTCCGACTTGGGATCGTCCGGCCCAATCAGGTCCACATCCGGGGGTACGACCTCGACGGTGAGGAGATCTCCGTCGAGGCCGATGAGTTTCTCGGCCGGGTGTTCCAGCACGAGGTGGACCATCTGGACGGCGTGCTGATGCTCGAGCGCCTCGAGGACGACATGCGCAAGCAGGCACTGCGCGTGCTTCGGGACAGAGCCCTCGGGCTCGACACTTCGGCCATGGAGGCCAAACTGGTTTCGGCCGAGAGCGAACGGGAAGTGTGAGCCGGGCCGTTCTCTGCCGGCGCGCCGGCCTGCATGGCCGATAGCCCGGTGGGCCGATAGCCCGGGGGGCCGATAGCGTCACACCCATGGCCCGGTTGGTGTTCCTGGGGACTCCCGATGCGGCCGTGGCGCCGTTGCACACCTTGGTCGATGCCGGACATGACATGGCGCTCGTGGTGAGCCGGCCGGACAAGCGAAGGGGACGCGGGGGCAGCCTGGTCCCCAGCCCGGTGAAGACTGCCGCCCTCGAGCTGGGTCTCGACGTCGCCGATTCGCTCGACGACGTCCTCGGCGTGGGCGCCGAGCTCGGGGTGGTGGTGGCCTACGGCCGGATCATCCCGGCGGCCCTGCTCGACCAGTTGCCCATGGTCAATCTGCACTTCTCCCTGCTGCCCCGGTGGCGGGGGGCGGCACCGGTCGAGCGGGCGATCCTCGAAGGTGACTCCGAAACCGGGGTCTGTCTGATGGCCGTGGAGGCCGGCCTGGACACCGGCGGCATCTATGCCGAGACCGACACGGTGATCGGGGACGACGAGACCGCTGACGAGCTGCGTGGCCGGCTGGTCGCCATGGGTTGTCGCCTCCTGGAGCGCCACCTCGGGGACGGGGTGGCCGGCCTGCCCGTCGCCCGCGACCAGGTGGGCCAGCCGTCCTATGCGGAGAAGGTCCTGCCGGCAGAGCACCGGATCCACTGGGAACAGGATGCCCTGCAGATCCACCGGGTCATCCGGCTCGGTCGGGCCTGGACCACCTTCCGGGGACGGCGGTTGCGGATCCTGCGGGCCGCCGAGCTACCGGGTGGCCCCACCCCCGGGTGGGAACGAGCCGGTCCACCGGGGACGCTCGACCAGGGAACGGTCGTGGCCGGCGATGGAGCGCGGATCTGCCTGCTCGCCGTGCAGCCCGAAGGGAGGCGGCCGATGGAGGTCGGCGACTGGCTCCGCGGGTACCGGCCTGAGCAGAACGAGCGGCTCGGGGCCTGACGGCCGGTCCGGTCCGGACCGGCCCCGCCGGTAGGCTCACTCGCCATGGAGTCGTCCTCCCCGGTGTCGGAGCTGCGGGTCGCGCCGTCGATACTGTCGGCCGACTTCGGCAATCTGTCCGACGCCATCGATCTGGTCACCCCCGGTTCCGATTGGCTCCACGTCGACGTGATGGACGGCCATTTCGTTCCCAATCTGACCGTCGGCCCGCCGGTCGTCGCCTCGCTCCGGGCACACACCGACCTGTTCTTCGACACCCACCTGATGATCACCGAACCCGCCCGGTACCTCGAACTGTTCCGGGACGCGGGCTCGGACGGCTGCACGGTCCACGTGGAGGTCGGGGGGACCGGGGAGCTGATCGCCCAGATGCGCGACCTCGGGCTCCGAGTGGGGCTGGCCGCCAACCCCGACACCCCGTTCGAGGCGATCGAGCCTTATCTCGCCCAGGTCGATCTGATCCTGTGCATGACCGTGTTCCCCGGGTTCGCCGGCCAGGCTTTCATTCCCGACGTGCTGCCCAAGGTGCGCCGGGTTCGATCGGCGGCGGCGGCGGAAGGCCTCTCGCTCGACGTAGAGGTGGACGGCGGCATCGACGAGCGCACGGTGGTCGAGGCGGCACGTTCCGGCGCCAACGTGTTCGTCTCGGGCTCCGCAGTCTTCTGTCGCCCCCATCCCCTGGAGGCGGCGGCGGAGATCCTCGCCGCGGCGGTGGGCGCAGTGACGGGCGAACCGTCCTGAGCGGGCCTCCCGGCCCGACCGCCGGGCGTGATGCCGAGGGGATGAGGCTCGCCCTCGAGGCCGCCGACCGGGTACGGGGGCGGACTTCGCCGAATCCGTGGGTGGGGGCCGTGGTGCGCTCCGAACCCGAGGAGACCGGTGGGTGGTTCGCCGGCGCCACCGCTCCGCCCGGCGGTCCGCACGCCGAGATCAGCGCACTGGGGGCGGCCGGCGCCCGGGCCTCGGCCGGCACCCTGTACGTGACCCTCGAACCCTGTGCCCACCACGGGCGTACCCCGCCCTGTACCGAAGCCATCATCGGGTCCGGCCTCCGACGGGTGGTGGTGGCCATCGAGGACCCCGACCCCCAGGTCAGCGGTCGTGGGATCGCCGCCCTACGATCCGCCGGCCTCCAGGTCGAGGTGGGCGTGGAGGCGTTGGCGGCGGCCGAGCAGCTGGCCCCTTATCTGAAGCACCGCCGCACCGGCCGCCCCTGGGTGGTCCTCAAACTGGCGGCGACCCTCGACGGGCGGATCGCCGCGCCTGACGGCACCAGCCGGTGGATCACCGGCGAGGCCGCCCGCACCGACGCCCATCGCCTCCGGGCGCGGGCCGATGCGGTGCTGGTGGGAGCGGGAACGGTCCGGGCAGACGATCCCGCCCTGACCGTCCGCCTTCCCCCTGACGACCCCGAGTTCCGGGGTCCCGCGGCCCAGCCGCTCAGGGTGGTGCTGGGCAGGGTGCCGGCGGGTGCTGCGGTGCAGCCGGCGCTGAACCTCGAGGGGGACCTGGGCGAGGTGCTCGACGAGCTCGGACGCCGGGACGTCCTCGAGGTTCTCGTCGAGGGTGGCGCCACGGTGGCCCATGACTTCCACGTGTCCCATCTGGTGGACCGCTACGTCCTCTACCTGGCCCCGGCGTTGTTCGGGGGGGATGACGCCCGCCCTCTCTTCGCCGGGCCCGGCGCTCCCACCCTCGACGGCCTCTGGCGGGGGCATGTGCAGTCGGTGACTAGCCTGGGGGGCGATTTGAGAGTCGAATTGGCCCCGCCGGACAGCTGAGTGCGTGTCGTTCGGTCCAGAAATTGCATCAGGCCGGTCCAATGCCGGCCGACATAGAAGGAGGGATGGCGCTGCGGCCCGAGGCTGCCCCAGCGCCGCTCGTCAAGTATGGAGCAACAGGTGAGTCGAGCCGGGTGCAACGCCGGGAACACAGGGAGACGAGGGGTCTATGCCCTTTTCATCAGTTGAGAAGGCAATAGCTGCGATCGGTCGGGGCGAGATCGTCATCGTGGTCGACGACCAGGATCGTGAGAACGAAGGCGACCTGATCATGGCGGCCGATGCCGTCACCCCCGAGAAGATTGCCTTCTTCCTCGCCCACACCTCGGGCCTCATCTGCGTCCCCCTCACCCCCGAGCGGGTCGAGCAGCTCGACCTCCCGCTCATGGTCACCGCCAACACCGAGGTCCAGAGGACGGCGTTCACCGTGAGCGTCGACTACCGGCACGGGACCACGACGGGGATCTCGGCCGCCGACCGGGCCGCCACCATCAAGGCGCTGGCCGATCCCCACATCCGCCCGTCCGATCTCAACCGGCCGGGGCACATCTTCCCGCTCCGTTACCGGCCGGGTGGAGTCCTGAAGCGGGCCGGGCACACCGAGGCGGCCGTGGACCTCGCCCGGGCTGCCGGGATGTCCCCGGCCGGCGTGCTGTGCGAGGTGGTCAGCGAGGACAAGACGGGTATGGCCAGACTCCCCGAGCTGACGGACTTCGCGGAGAAGCACGGTCTGCGCCTGATCTCCATCGCCGACCTCATCCGGTACCGCCGCCGAAAGGACAAGCTGGTCCGCCGCATCGCCGACGCCCGCATTCCCACCGACTACGGGGACTTCACCGTCTACGCCTACGAATCGGTGCTCGACGGCGAGCACCACGTGGCCCTGGTCAAAGGCGAGGTGGATGGCCGCCAGAACACACTGGTCAGGGTGCACAGCGAGTGCCTGACCGGGGACGTCTTCGGTTCGCTCCGCTGTGACTGCGGGCCTCAGCTGCACGGGGCCATGGCCACCATCAACGAGCACGGCAGCGGCGTGATCGTCTATCTCCGGGGCCACGAGGGCCGGGGCATCGGACTGCCCCACAAACTCCGGGCCTACAACCTCCAAGAGGAGGGCTACGACACGGTCGATGCCAATCTCGAGCTGGGCCTGCCGGCAGACTCCCGCGAATACGGGATCGGGGCGCAGATCCTGGTCGACCTGGGCGTGACCACCATGCGATTGATGACCAACAACCCCACCAAGTACGGCGGCCTGGAGGGCTTCGGCCTCGACATCGTCGAACGCGTCAGCATCCAACCGACTCCCACGGCGGAGAACATCGAGTACCTCCGCACCAAGCGGGAGCGGATGGGCCACTTGCTCGAAGGCCTCGATGACGTCCTCTGATCAGACCGCGATGACCGCGGGGGCCAAGGACCGGATCGGAGCCCGGGTCGGCACCTCCATCGACGCAGCGGAGGGGCACAGGGTCCCCGGGTTCCGGGTCGGGCTGGCGTGCGCCGAGTTCAACGGGGGGATCACCGACCGGCTGGTGACCGGGGCGCTCGATGCCCTGGAGGAGCGGGAATGTGATCTGGCCCACTCGGTCGTGGCCTGGGCGGCTGGGGCGTTCGAGCTGCCCCTGGTCGCCCTGCGCCTGGCGCAGTCGGGCGCGGTCGACGCGGTGATCTGCCTCGGGGCGGTGATCAGGGGGGACACCGGCCACTACGAGTTCGTGGCCGCTGAGTGCGCCTCGGGCCTGCAGCGGGTCCAGCTGGATACCGGGATACCCGTCGTCTTCGGCGTTCTCACCACCGAGACGGTCGAGCAGGCGCTGGTGCGGTCCGAGCCCGGTGAGAGCAACAAGGGACGTGAGGCGGCGCTCACCGCCATCAGCACTGCGACGGTGCTCGCGGGGGTGTCCTCGGAGACGTCGGGCCCGGAGATCGGGTTCTCCGTCCGGGCCCGCTGATGCTCCGCCTCGTCCTGCCCAAGGGCTCGCTCGAGGAGGCGACGCTGGAGCTGTTCGCGGCCGCTGACCTCGGCGTGACGCGTTCCTCCGAGGTCGACTACCGGGCGACCATCGACGATCCCCGGGTGGACGAGGTCAGGATCCTCCGGCCACAGGAGATCCCGCTCTACGTCGCCGACGGGCTCTTCGACGTGGGTATCACCGGGCGTGACTGGGTGGAGGAGCGCGGCAGTGACGTGGCGTCGCTCGGGGTCCTCCACTATTCCAAGTCCACGACCAGCCCCATCCGGGTGGTGCTGGCGGTCCCGGTCGAGTCCCGGGTGTCCTCGGTGGCCGATCTTGCCGCCGCCGCCACCGGCCCCGACGGGGCGCTCCGGGTGGCCACCGAGTATCCCGAGCTGGCCCGCCGCTTCCTCGAGAGCCACGGGGTGAGTGCCGAGGTCAGCCTTTCCTACGGGGCAACTGAGGCGAAGGTGCCAGACATCGCCGACTGCGTCGTGGAGATCACCGAGACCGGCAGGGCCCTTCGGGCCGCGGGCCTCAAGGTGGTCGAGACCTTGCTGGTGTCCCACACCGAGCTCATCGCCAATCCCGCCGCGGCCAAGGACACGGACAAGCGCCATGCCATGGAGCAGCTGCTGACCCTGCTCCAGGGAGCGCTGGAAGCTCGGGGGAAGGTGCTGGTCAAGCTCAATGTGGCCGCCGAGCAGCTCCCCGGGGTCATCGAGGTGCTTCCCGCCCTGCGCTCGCCCACCGTGTCGGAGCTCTTCGGCGGCGGCGGGTTCGCAGTGGAGACGGTGGTGCCGAAGTCGGAGATCAACGTCCTGATCCCCGACCTCAAGGATCGAGGGGCCACGGACATCATCGAGCTGGCCCTCTCGAAGATCGTGCACTGAGCGGGCGGTCGGCGATGCCAACCACCCGGACCGGACTGGACGACCTCCTGCCGACGGCCGGGACCCTGCTGGTCGGCGACGTGGCAGAATTCGATGAGGACCGGGGCCTCGGCGTGGTGGAGTACGGGCCGGGGCGCCGGCTGCCCTTCCACTGCACGGCCATCACCGACGGCTCCCGTCGCGTCGAGGTCGGTGCCGTGGTGGCGTTCATGGTCGCCGCCGGCCGGCTCGGACGGCCGGCGGCCAGCACGGTCCGGCCTCTCCCGGGCGTGGTGCGTCCCGGCTCGACCCTGGCCCATGGCGACACTCGGCCGGACCGAGGTCAGTTCGCCGGCGCGCGTCCCGAGGAGCCGGTGGGGGTGGACGCCGAGCTGCACACCGGAGCGGCTCAGGCGCTGGTAGGACCGGTGTCCCCGAACCCCGGTCCGTCGGCTCCGGAACCCTCCGGCTCCGATCTCTCCGGCCCCGGAGGGTTGGAGGCCGCGGGCTCTGCCGGCCGCACCCCCTTCGGGGCCACACCCCCGTCGGGCACACCTCCGGCGGTGCCCTCCTCGGAGGACCCTCCGCCGGCCGCGTCAAACCCGCCGGATCCGCCGTTCCCACCGGACCCGCCGGACGCGTCCGCTCCGTCGGCCGAAGAGCCGGGAACCCCCTCGGAACCGGACGAATCACCCCGACCGGACTTCTGGTCGCCCATCGCCAGATCACCCTCCGGGCCACCCCCGACCTGGCGGACACCGGTCACGCCCAAGGCGCCCCCTTCATCAGACGACGGTTGACCGCCGGACGATCCGTGGTGTGCTCCGCCGCTTGATTCAGGCAGGGCCGCGGAGGGCCGAGGCTCCAGGCCCTCGTAGGGATTGCCGAGGACGTTCCTGGCCATGTCGATGACCACCGCGCTGTCGGCGTCCTCCTTGGTGACCACCCCGAGGAGAGGGGCAGCCAGCAGCCCGGTGACGATCCCCGTCTCGGCCATGGACTCGGCCTGCACCATGCTCCACTCCCAGAGCCGCTTGATCATGTCGGGGCTGGTGGCGCGTCTCGGCGGATACTTGAGCCAGCAGTTGACGACGGCATGGGCCACACCGGTGGCGGCGGGGAAGAGCCATATCAGGCGATAGTTGCCGGTCGAGTCGATGACCACGGCGGCGATGTAGGCGAGCAGGACGCTGCAAAGATTGAACGGCGACAGGAGGACGCCGAGCCGCTCCCCGAGCCCGCCGGCCCGCGGGAGGAGCTGGAGCAGTAGCGGGGCCATCACGATGATGTACGCCCCGACGAAGGGCGCCCCGATATAGCTGAGGACGACCGCCTGCCAGATGTGGGAGTCGAAGTACTGCACTCCGGCCAGGACAGCCCCGATGAGGGGGGCTCCGATGGCCAACTGCATCGGGGAGAGCCTCCGACTGAGTGGTACACCCAAGGCGATTCCGATCAGGAACACCGGAAGCCCCGCCGCATAGCCGGCGATGATCTGGGCGCTGGCTCCTGCGTGGAGGATCCGCTGGAAGAAGAGGATCGCCACATAGGCGGTGGACCCGACCCCCGACCAGAAGAGGAGCGATCCGGCCACCAGTACCTTGGCGTTCGGTCCTGAGAGGATCTCCCGGAGCTCCTCGCGGGTGGGCCGGGCCCGCTCCTCGCGATCGGCTTCGGCGCCGAACGTGGCGGTCGGAGCCTCACGGACCAGGACCAGCACGGCGATGCCCACCGCCACCATGATCACCGCGGCCACCTGAAAGGGGAGGTTCCAGGTGGACGGCTGGCTCTGCTTCCAGGAGGCGAGTGCAGTGCCCTTGATGGTGAAGCTGGCCAGCGTGCCGAGCACGGTGGTGAGCAGCAGCGCCTTGATCCAACGACTGCGGCCGAATACCTCCGGTACCACGGCCACATTGGTCAGTGTGAAGATCGCCGCTGCCTGCCGGGCGACCACGATGACGAGAACCAGGAGCCAGTAGCCGCTGACCACCGTGAACATCCAGGTGGAGATGCCCATGATGATGAGACTGCCCGCCATGTACGGCGTGCGGCGGCCGACCCGGCTCCGCGTGCGATCGCTCAGCCGCCCGCCCACCGGGTAGGTCAGCCAGCTGAGCAGCCTGTTGGCCGTCAGGGCGAAGGTGACCGCCAACGCCCCCGACGCCCGCTGCTGCACGTACAGGGTGATCAGGACCCCGGAGACGGCCAGATTGGCGCGCGGGCCCACCAGCCCGATGGAGAGGCCGATGAAGCTCCGAACCCGCGAGCTGTCGATGGGCCCGTTCGCACCGGCGGACGTGCCATCCGCCGCACCGGCGGCTCGGGGGGAGTCGGACTTCGGCCCCGGGTCGCCCCCGGTGGGTCCCGACCCTCCCGTGCCCCCAGTCACCCTTCGCCGTCAGCGCCGGGCTCCGCCTCCTGGCCGCCCGGTCGGGCTCCGCCGCCGTTGGGCCCAGCCTGACCGCCGGCTCCGCCGCCGTTGACCCCGGCCGCCGATGCCGCCGCGGACCCGGCACGCTGGGCTCCGTCGATCTGCACGTAGGCGAGCCGGAGTTGGCTCAGACCGTCCTTCAACTGGTCTTCCGCCTCGCCGAGGCGCCCTTCGAGCCCGGCCACCAGGGCCCCCAGGGCGTCGATGGCCAGACGCGCCTGGCTGAGCAGGGGAGGCTGCTGGGAGAGGTAGACGGCGGACAACTCGAAGAGCCCGTAGCAGTGGTTCGCCACCACCACCTCGACGGGCGAGCTGGCCAGCTCGGTGCGCATGGCCGCCACCTGCTCGGACAGCGCCTCGTCGTCGGGGACAGGACCCGATCCGCCGTCGCCGGACGCGGTCCCGTCCCTGCCGGGATCCCCACCATCAGCGGCCGCGCCGGGCCGTGGGATCGGTCGTTCGCCGTCGGGTGTCCATAGCGAGCTCACGACTGGTAGCCTAAAGCACTGATAGACGAGGAAGCGGAGTCCCGCCGTTCAGGGCTCCCACCCGGCCACGATGGAGTTCTGAGTGTGCGCCGGGTCATGGGATCGGCCGGCGACGGATGTCGTTGCGGGCCGGAGGTGGCTCCGCTCCTCTTTGCAGGCCCCGGGAAATCCGTGGCCCGAAGACAGGGAGTGAAGTCGAATAGCAGCCACCGTCACCACCAATGAGCCTCGCATCAACGACCGGATCCGCGCCCGTGAAGTGCGCCTCGTCGACCCCGACGGAGAACAGCTCGGTATAAAGCTGCTGCCCGAGGCACTGGCCATCGCCAGTGACCTCGATTTGGACCTGGTGGAGGTCGCCCCGGCGGCCAATCCGCCGGTGTGCCGGATCATGGACTATGGGAAGTTCAAATTCGATGCTGCGCAGCGGGCGAAGGAATCCAGGCGCAAGGCAGTCCACGTCGGGATCAAGGAGATGAAGTACCGGCCCAAGATCGGTGACGGTGACTTCGATACCAAGACCCGGCAGGTCGAAAAATTCCTAGAGGAGGGGCACAAGGTAAAGATCACCATCATGTTCCGTGGTCGGGAGGTATTTCATCCCGAGCTGGGGAAGAAGATCCTCGATCGGATCGCCGAGAAGATGGACGGGGTCGGCAAGTCCGAGTCCATACCTCGGCTCGACGGCCGGAACATGGTGATGGTGCTGGCCCCGGACAAGCGGGCGAAGCAGTCGGCTGCCTCTCGCGGACCCGGCCACGCGGGTCATGAGGATCATTCGGTCCATGAGGGTCCCAACGGAGCCGCCCCGAGGGACGGAACCGCCCAGAGTGGTCCGGCGGCGGACAGCGCCAACGGAGTGCCGGCGGCGGACAGCGCCAACGGAGTGCCGGCGGCGGACAGCGCCAACGGAGCGGGGGCGGCTGCCCCCAACAGTGCGGTGAACCAGGAGGCGGCAGTGGCAGCAGCCCCGGCCGCAGAGTCGAGCGAAGGAGAGGGATAGCACACATGCCGAAGATGAAGACCGACAGTGGTGCCCGCAAGCGGATCAAGGTGACCGGCTCGGGCAGGCTGCGACGCCGCCAGGCATTTCGCTCGCACCTCCTGGAGAAGAAGTCGAGTGCCCGCAAGCGCCGCCTCGGCCGCGAGACGGACTTCTCCCCCGGTGACGCCCGTCAGGCGAAGCGGATGCTGGGTCTGTAGCCGAGGACGACCTGCCGCCCTGCGGCCGGCCCGCGTTGCGGCCCGGTTGGCAGCACTGGGACTGCGCCGGAACGGGGCGCAGGGGTTGAGCGCAGGACCCTGCCGGGGATTTGCGTGGCTCATGCCGGTCGGATCGGGTTCGGACCCGACCGCCCGCCAGCAGATGGATGGATATGTCAAGAGGCCCGACACGGCCCCTACGAACAAGGAGTTTTCATGGCCCGAGTCAAGCGCGCAGTACACGCCAAGAAGCACCATCGCGCCGTTCTCGAGCAGGCGCAGGGCTACTACGGCAACAAGAGCCGCTCATTCCGCGCCGCCAACGAGCAGGTCATGCATTCGATGCAGTACGCCTATCGTGACCGTCGTGCCCGCAAGGGCGACTTCCGCCAGCTGTGGATCCAACGGATCAACGCCGCGGCCCGGTTGAACGGGACCAGCTACAGCCGTTTCATCGCCGGGCTCCATCAGGCCGGTGTCGAAGTGGACCGCAAGGTGCTGGCCGATCTCGCAGTCACCGAACCGGAGGCGTTCACCTCGCTGGTCCTTGTGGCCGACGAGGCACTCGCCGGGGCACGGGCGAACGCCGGGGCCAATTCCTGAACCAGTCCGGGCTGGCCTATACCCACCACCGGGTTCGCCGCGTCAGGCAGCTCTTGCGAAAGCGCAGCCTGCGCAGTTCGGAGCGCACACTCGTCGTCGAGGGTGCGGAGCTGCTGTCGGTCGCCCTGGATGCGGGCGCCCCGGTCGAAGCGGTCTACGTCGCTCCCGAAGGGCGATCGAGCCGTGCCACGACCGATGTCGTCGATCGCGCCTTTGCCCGTGGGGTCCGTATCTTCGATCTGGCCCCCGGAGTGGTCGAGAGGATTGCCGACACGGTCACACCGCAGCCACTCCTGGCGGTGGTGGGTTACGTGCCGGCGGCGCTCGAAGACGCTCGTGAGGCCGCGGCTGTCGTCGTCTTCGTCGACGTCCGCGATCCTGGCAACGCGGGCACCATGATCCGGACGGCGGACGCCGCGGGCATCGACGCGGCGATCTGTTGTGACGGCACGGTCGACCCCACCAATCCGAAGACGGTCCGGGCCTCGGCCGGATCGCTGTTCCACCTTCCGGTGGTGGCGGGAGGGGATCCGGCGGCGGTGGTCGAGACATTGAGGGAGTGGGGGTTCGCCACCGTGGGCTCGACTGTGCGCGATGGTGTGGACTACGCCGAGTTCGACTGGTCCCGACGGGTGGCGCTGGTATTCGGCAATGAGGCCTCCGGATTGGACGCCTCATTGCTCGACCGCCTGGATGGGAATGTCTCCATTCCCATGGCCGGTGGGGCCGAATCCCTCAACGTGAGCGTCGCCGCCGCCGTGCTCTGTTTCGAGGTCCTTCGTCAGCGCCGCACGGGCGGGACTCCTCCGGCCGGCACCGCTCCGGCCGGCACCGCCCAGCGCCCTACCATTGAAGACATGGAGGCGGTGCGGCCGGGACCAGCGGAGCAGACCGTCCGCAGGACCGGCGGGGACACCCGATGACCGGGAGTGTGGACATCGACGCGGTGGTCGCAGAGGCCCGAGTGGCAATCGCGTCGGCCTCGTCGCTCGAGGAGATCCGCCAGGTGGCGGTGTCGGTGTCGGGCAAGAAGTCGACCCTGGCCGCCATCTCCCGGGGACTGGGGGCCCTCGGCCCGGACTCGCGACGGGCGCTCGGCCAGAGGCTCCACGAGGCCCGGGCCACCATCGCGGACCTGGTCGAGCGGCGACGCAGCGACATCGAGGCCGAGGAGCTCTCGACGGAGATGGCCGGGGCCCGTCTCGACCTCACCGAATTCGTCGCCGGAACCGTCCCCGGCCCCCCCTCGCGGGGCCACCTCCATCTGGTGTCACAGACCCGAGACGCTCTGGAGGACGTCTTCGTCGGAATGGGCTTCGAGGTGGCCGAGGGTCCGGAGATCGAAACCGACTGGTACAACTTCGGGGCGCTCAACATGCCTCCGGCCCATCCCGCCCGTGGGATGTTCGACACCTTCTACCTGAACCTCGGGCCGCCGGAGACAACCCTGCTCCGTACCCACACCTCGCCGGTGCAGATCCATCTGATGGAGGATGCCGTCGTGACCGGTGGCCTGCCTATCCACTCCGTGATGCCGGGACGCTGCTATCGGCGGGACACACCCGATGCCCGACACCTTCCGGTGTTCCACCAGATCGAGGGACTGGTCGTGGACAAGGGAATCACCTTCGCCGACCTGGCCGGGACCATCGAGGTGTTCACCACCGCCTACTTCGGGCCTGACATCCACTCGCGCCTGCGGCCGGCCTATTTCCCCTTCACCGAACCCTCAGCAGAGTTCGAGGTGACCTGCACCATCTGCCATGGCACCGGGTGTCGCACCTGTTCGCAGACCGGGTGGATCGAGCTCGGCGGCTGCGGAATGGTCGATCCCGCCGTCTTCGAGGCGGTGGGCATCGACCCCGACGAGTGGACCGGCTTCGCCTTCGGATTCGGGATCGACAGGTGTGCCCAGATGCGCCACCAGATCGCCGACATGCGTTCCCTGATCGAGAACGACATCCGGTTCCTGCGCCAATTCTGATGGTCTGGTTGCTGATCTGATGGTCGACTACTGAGAGGATTGTTGTGCGCGTACCGCTTTCGTGGCTTCGAGACTTCGCCCCGTTCGGGGGGGACCCGGGAGACCTCGCTGGAGCGCTCGATGATCTGGGGCTGCTGGTCGGGGACGTGGAGACGTTCGGCGAAGGGCTCGAGGACGTGGTTGTCGTGCGGGTCGAATCAGTAGATGCCATCAAGGGTGCGGACAGGATCCGGCTCGTAACGGTCGACGATGGAAGCGGTGGGGACGCCATCGAGGTGGTGTGCGGGGCCTGGAACTTCGAGGTGGGCGACCTGGTCCCGTTGGCCCCGGTGGGCGCCACCCTGCCCGGGGGGTTCCAGATCGGGAGGCGGAAGATGAAGGGGGTCACCTCCAACGGAATGCTGTGCTCGGGCCGGGAGCTCAGGCTGTCGGACGACCACGAGGGAATCCTCCGGCTCAACGACGTCGAAGGGGTGGAGGTCGGTCGACCCCTGGCGGCGGCCCTCGGTATCGAGGCAGACGTCGTCTTCGACATCGAGGTCGGGGCCAACAGGCCCGATGCCTGGAGCATCGCCGGGGTGGCCAGAGATCTGGCCGCCCGCCTGGGAGTGCCGTTCGCCATTCCCGAAGTCTCCGCCCTCGTCCGGGCGCGGGCGGGAATGGGGGAGTCGGCCCCGGTCGGGGACTTGGCCTCGGTGCAGGTCGATGACCACGAGTTGTGCCCCAGGTTCACGGCCCGGGTACTGACCGGGGTGGAGGTGGCTCCGTCGCCGGCCTGGTTGGCCCGACGACTGACCCGGGCGGGGATGCGTCCCATCAACAATGTGGTCGACGCCTCCAACTACGTGATGCTCGAGCTCGGGCAACCGACGCACCCCTACGACCTCGACCGGCTGGCCGGCCACGGATTGGTGGTCCGACGGGCTCGGCCCGCGGAGACCGTCACCACCCTGGACGGGGTCGAGCGAACCCTCGGCCGTCCGGGTCCCGGTCTCGGGGACACCGGTGAGGACTGTCTCATCTGCGACGCCGAGGGAACACCGGTCGGGATCGCAGGGGTGATGGGAGGAGCATCGTCGGAGATCGACGAGACGACATCCCGGGTTCTCCTGGAAGCTGCCTACTTCACTCCCATGGCCATCGCCCGGACGTCGAAGCGCCTGACGCTGCGAACGGAGGCGTCCAACCGCTTCGAACGGGGCTGTGATCCGGCCGGGATCGACCGGGCCGCCGAGCGATTCTGTGAGTTGCTGGCGCTGACCGCCGGCGACGCCATGGCACTGGCCACCGGATCCATCGACGTGAGAGGGGACGTCCCGACCCCGCTCGAGCTCACTGTCCGGCCCTCGAGGGTCAACACGCTGCTCGGCACCGAATTCACCTCGGGCGAGATCGCCGAGCTGCTCGTCCCGCTGGGCATGGATGTCCAACCGGTCGACGAAGGAGCGGATGCAGTCCTCCGGGTCATCGTCCCCACCTATCGGCCGGACATCCGACCCGATCCTGCGGGTGAGGCCGACATCGCCGAAGAGGTTGCCCGGACCTACGGGTATTCGCGACTCGCTCGGCGCACCCCCTCGTGGCCGCAGCCGGGCAGCCTCACCTCGTACCAACGCGATCGTCGCCTACTCAAGGACGTCCTCTGCGGCATCGGCGCAAGCGAAGCGTGGACCAGCACCTTCGTCTCGGAGAGCGACCAGGTCAACTCCGGCTTCAACCCGCCCCACATCGAGGTCACCAACCCGCTCGTGGAGTCCGAGCGGTTCCTGAGATCCTCGATGATGCCCGGACTGGTACGGGCGGTCATCTACAACACCGAGCGGCAGCAGGGAGACGTGCGGCTGTTCGAGGTCGGTTCGGTGTTCCACTATCCCCGAGAACCCCCCGGCGACCTACCGTACGGGCCGTCGACCGCCACCTCTGTGCGACCGATGGCCGACACCCCGGAGCGACTGTGCGCCATCTTCGCCGGCCCGGGGGATGACGCCTGGACCTCGGTCGCCGCCTGGCGCACCATTGCCGAGGCCCTCGGCATCGCCGATTGGGTCATGGGCGATCGACCACCCCCGGGTCCTGAGGCGTCGGTGCTCCACCCGTATCGGTCGGCGTCGGTCACGAGCATCCTCACCACGGCGAACGGGAGCGGATCCGGTGAGCATCGCACCGAGCTCGGAGTGATCGGCGAGCTCGATCCATACCGGGTCAGCCTGTTCGGCCTGTCGGGTCCCGACGGGCGCCCTCGACGGGTGGGCTGGATCGATCTCGACATCGGAACCCTCCTCGATCGCCGCCGGGTGCACCGGCGGACCGCCGAGGCTCGGCCGGTCAGCCGGTTCCCCTCGTCCAATATCGATCTGGCCTTTGTGGTCGAGGACTCGGTTGCGGCCGGATCAGTGGAGCGGACCCTGCAGAGGTCGGGAGGCGAGATGCTGGAGGCCGTCGAGCTGTTCGACGTCTACCGGGGTCCCTCGGTCCCTGAGGGCTCGAGGAGCCTTGCCTACCATCTGCGTTTCTGCGCACAGGATCACACCCTCTCCGACCACGAGATCGGCCAGCTCCGGTCAGGATGCATCGGAGCCGTCGAGGAGAAGCACCAAGCCACGCTGCGCTGACTCGAGTACCCTCCGGTGCCATCGTTCGGACTCATCGGGTCTGCCTCTTCGGGGATGCATCCCGGTGGTTGAGCCGCTCCCCGTGATTTCCGATTGGCTCTGAGGGGTTGTCACACCCGTCTGGAAGCCTCGGTCCATGACATCGGTGATGACCGACAGCCTGGCCGGAGGGGTGAAGCCCGGAGGTGTGGGAGGCGGAGGTGTGAAGCCACGAGGTGTGAAGCCCGGAGGGGCTGCGACGGATGTCGCCGACCGGTCGGGGTCCCGGGCGGCCCGGTCCCTGGCTTCGGCCGTCGAGGTCATCGCCGGCTTCGTCTCGGGGTTCGAGCCCGGCCGCTACTCCGGGGAGGACGCGGCCACCCTGGTCGCCACCTTCACCCGGGCCGAGCGGCTGTGCGCGGCGGGCAAGACCCTGGCCGCCGCCCGGGTGGTCGAGTCCTGTCGCCACACCCGTGAGGGGCACCGCTCCGGGCCCGAGTGGCTGGCCTCGGTCACCGGGGAGTCGGTGGGCCGGTCCACCGACGTGCTCCGGCTGGGGGAGTCCCTGGCCGCCCACCCGGGCATCGAGGACGCCTACCGGGAGGGGCGGCTGTCCGCCGAGCGGGCCGTCCTGGTGGCCGGGGCGGCCACGGTCAACCCCAAGCGGGAGACCGAACTGGTCGAAGGGGCCGAGCACGACACCCTCCGCTTGCTGAAGGAGCGCTGCCTGGCGGCCAAGGCCGAGGGCCGCAGTGCCGGAGACGCCGAGGCCGCCTATGCCGCCCTCCACCGGGCCCGGAGGTGTCGGACCTGGACCGACCGCGAAGGGGCGGTCCGCCTCGACGCCCGGTTGTGCCCCGACACCGGGGCCGCCCTGGTCGCCGCCCTCGGGGCCGAGTCCGACCGGTTCTTCCAGCGGGGCCGCAAGAGCGGCGTCCACGAGCCCAAAGACGCCTATGCCGCCGACGCCCTGGTGGCCCTCGTCACCGGGCGGGGGAGCCTCCCTCCGGGCTCCAGGGCCCCCGGTGCCGGTCACAGTGCCGGTCACAGCGACAGCGACAGCGACAGCGACAGTGCCGGGGCCCCCGGCCCCGACGGTCCCTTCGTCCCCCCGGGGCGCCGGGCCCCGGGCCCCGGGGCCACCGTCCATGTGCGGGTGGACCTCGACGCCCTGCGCCGGGGCTCCCTCGATGCCGGCGAGGTCTGTGAGATCCCCGGTGTCGGGCCGGTGCCGGTCGAGACCGCCCGGGACCTCATGGGCGACGCCCTGACCGACCTGGTCATCACCAACGGCTGTGACGTGACCACCGTCTGCCACCTGGGACGGTCCATCCCCGCCGCTTTGGACGTCGCCCTCTGCGAACGGGACCGCCACTGTGTGGTCCCGGGCTGTGACGCCACCCACCGCTTGGAGCGCGACCACTGGATCGTGGCCTTCAAGGACGGCGGCCCGGCCACCATGGAGAACCTGGCCCGCCTGTGCAGCCACCACCACTACCTGCGCACCCATAAGGGGTTCTCCCTCCACGGCGGGCCGGGGCGGTGGCGCTGGGAGCCCCCCGCCCACCCGAAGGCCACCTCCCGCCGCCGCAACCGGTCCCGACCGAAGCGGCCCACCAAGGCGACCAAGACGACCAAGACGACCAGGACCACCGGCCCCGGCGCCCCCGACCTGTTCACCAGCAGGGAGTGACGCGGGCATGGTGCGAGGCCCGATTGTCCTGGGAGGATTCCCAGGGGCCTCCTTCCTGTCGACCGGAGTTTGTACGCTGGTTGACGGTGACGCCACGGGCAGATTTCGAGGAAGTGAAGCCAACGGGCAGGCTACAGAGCCGAGCCGGCTCAGTTGTTCCGGGGAATTCGGGAAGCCCGGTGCCTCGCAAGATGAGCCCAGAGCGAAGCCCCCGGCGCGAGTGAGCTCAGACCCGCAAACCGGCCCGACCGCCAGATGGACCCCGTTGGGATGGATCGCTGGCGCTCTCTCCTCCGGATTGGTATTGGTCTGGGCCCTCGGATTGTCGTGGCACCGCCGACAACTCGACATCGCTGTCTATCTGATGGGTGCCCGGCACCTCCTCGACGGCAAGCTCTACCTCGCGGGGCTTCCCGCAGCACCACACCTTCCCTTCACCTATCCGCCATTTGCCGCCGTTGTGTTCGCTCCCCTCAACCTGCTGCCCCTGGGTGCCGCGCAGGTCGTGTGGAGCGTCGTAAATGTTGTCGCATTGTTCGCCTTGGTATGGCTTTCGGTCCGCGCCGCCCGGCCGGGGCTGGACCGTCAGCGGCTGCTCGTCTGGTCGCTGGTCTTGATGACCCCGGCCTTCTTCATCGAGCCTGTCCACCTGACCTTCGCCTTCGGACAGGTCAACATCGTGCTGGCCGCCCTGGTTCTCGCTGATCTCACCGGTCATCTGCGATTGCGGGGGCGGTCGTTGCCCCGCGGCGTCGTGGTGGGCGCTGTGGCAGCGGTCAAGCTCATCCCACTGATATTCGTGCTCTACCTCTTCGTCACCCGTCAGACTCGAGCGGCGCTGGTGGCGTTGGGGACCTTCACTGCCTGCTCGGTAGGGGCAGCAGCTACCGGTCCGGCCGTCTCCTGGTCCTACTGGACCAGGTACGCCACTGACGCCAAGCGGGTCGGTGGCGTCTACTACATCAGCAACCAGAGCCTGCGCGCCGTGGCCGACCGTCTCGATCACCGGGTCGTCTCGACTGGGCTCACCACCTTCATCAGTGCGGTCGTGGTCGTCGCCGGCCTGGCGCTGGCCCGATGGGCATGGCGGTCGTCCTCCAACCTGCTCGGCGTGCTCGTCTGCGCCACCACCGGACTCCTTACGTCCCCGATCACCTGGGCCCACCACATGGTGTGGGTGGTCCCAGTGTTGATCTGGCTGGTCTGGGCACCCGACCGACCTGCCGGCGGCCGGCTCTGGGCACTGGCCGGCGCCGTCCTCTTCTGGTGGGCACCGATCTGGGGCGTTCCCAACGGCTCCGACGTCGAATTGGCCGAGCGCGGCTGGCAACTGCTGTGGGGCAACTCGTTCTTCTTGGCCATGGTGGTGTTCATGGTCGGCGCCACCACAATGCTCACGCTCCGCCGTCCGCCGACCGGGTACGTGGATGGCACCCCGGCCATGCCCCTCAGCGGCGAGGACAGCCTGCCACCGGTTCCCTCCCGATGACCCGATGCGGTTCGACTCACTGTGCCCGGCCGAGCCTCCAGAACTGTGGCGGCGACGTGCTGAGCGCATTGGGGGACGTCGTGTACGCCACCACCAGCCAATAGCCGCCGTGGACCGGTGACCAGGTGTAGGTCCGGGGTCGGATGGTCACTATCGCCGAATCGCCGGGACCGAGCGCGACGGAGTCGCCACCGGTCGTGGACGTCCAGAAGCCGGTCGGGTGACCGCCACCGATCGTCACCATGAAGTGCGGGGTGACCGGCCGGTCGGAGAGATTGTGGACCCGGACGGTGACATCGTCCAACCGTTGGGTGAAGTTCGAAGTACGAAACCCCTCGACTGACACCTGCAGAGGGGCGGAGGTGAAGGCGACAGTCCCCACGGCCAAGGCCGCAACAACCAGCCCGGCCACGGCCAGGGGCGCACTCCGACGTCGCCACTGTGCCCGCCACCGCGGCCGAGGCCGCCGCGGTGATACATCGGCCTTCAGGCGCAGGCCCAGCGGCGTGGCCACGGTCAACGCCGCAACGATGGCCGCGGGGAAGAAGTCGATGAGATAGCTGGACAGGCTCCGACCGGGGAGGAACAAGACGACAGGCACCAGGAACAGCCAGACTCGCTTCATGCGCGGGTACCAGGCGACGAACGCCACCAGAAGCGCCCCAAAAGCCAGGGCTCCGGTGACCGACAGGAGCGGAAGCACCACACCTCCGGTCAGCCCGTGCAGAGCCAGGGTCACCGCCCCCTGTCCATCGGCGACCAGTGGTTGGACGAAGGGGAGGAGCGTGCCGTTGGCCCAGGCGCCCGGCTGCCAGACGATGAACGGAAGATTGACCGCCGCGAACACCGCCACCACGATGGTCAGGTAGCGGGCCGCCGGGGACCACGGGCTCTTGCCTCTTGCGGCCGCCTCCACTCCCACCCCGATGACCAGGAACGGTAGGCAGAACCACGGCGTCTGTTTGACGGAGCAGGCCAATCCGAGACTCACGGGACCGATCCAGGACGCCAACCCGGCACCCTTGCCGGTTCCGAAGCGGTCCCACCGCCAGATTGCCACGAGGAGGAAGGGGAAGAAGAGGGCGTCGGTCCCACCGTTGGCGAACATCCCCACGAAGAGGGGGGTGAGCACGATGAGGGCCGACACCCATCGCAGGGCGATGGGCAGCATCACGAACAGAAGCACGCCGGTGATGAGCCAGGCCCCAAGGTCCAACCAGTCGGTGACCTCGTGGTGAAATCCGAGCACCATGAACGGAGTCTGGAGGAGGAAGGAGCCGGCGGGATAGGACACCTGGGTGACGTGTCCTCCGTCGACGGTGTAGGTCCAGAAATTGGCGGCGGGATGAAGCAGCCGGGCGGCCGGAGCCATCGAGGCGGTGAAGGGATTCCTCCCGTGCGACAGGACCTCGGCCGCCACCTGGTTGAAGGCCGCGGAATCAGTGGTGAAGTATTGGCGCACGTGGGTGCTCACCGCTTGGGGCACCGCCACCGCGGCCAGTGCCGCGCCGAATCCCACCAGCTGCATCATCCGGGAGCCCGAGTCGTCGACCAGCCACACCGTGGCCATGCCGACGACGCCCGCGATGACCACCAGCGGGGCGATCAGGGCTGCACCCGGCCAGGCAGACCATGCTCCCCAGAAGCCGAGCCCGGAGATCATTACGCCGAGCCAGACCAGGCACCACGCGCACCGTTCGAAGAGGGCGTTGGGCTCAGTGTCCGGCGCAACGGCATCGCTGGTGGTGGGGGCGGTTGGCTCGGGGTGCGGTTGGACCGTTACGGGAGCCTGCTCGCTGAGGGTCATGGGAACACCGCCGTCGACGCCAACTCGGAGAGGGTCATGACCCCCAACAAGCCTGCGGAGACCACTACCGTCCACCCGTAGGCCCGGCCCCGCAGCCGGGTACCCACCCCCACGATGAGGGGGAAGGCCAGCATGAGGAACCGGGGGCGTAGCCCGACCGGTGCCGAGATGGCGGCCATGGCGGCCGCCATCAGGCCGTAGAGCAGCACCGGCATCGGCTGGCGCTCACGGATGGCGAACCAGGCGCCGATTCCGGCGGCCACGGTCCCGAAGAAGAGGAGCTGGCCGGTCCGGGTCGGCGCAACGGGATCGAAGATGAACGTGGTGATGACATGGAGCGGATACCCCAGTGACGGATAGCTCTTCCAACCTCCCCGTTCGGCCAGGCGCCAGGTCGACAGGCTGCCGGTGTGGACCCACAGCCACGCCATGTACCCGACGAATCCGACTGGCGCCAGAACCGGAGCGGCAA
>Ga0307374_10004436_pt1 | contig 23377 bp, 26 predicted proteins | sample OX3MG_FD_202532 | JGI IMG/M metagenome (GOLD analysis project Ga0307374, IMG submission 202532) | Soil microbial communities from Risofladan, Vaasa, Finland - OX-3 | ecosystem: Environmental > Terrestrial > Soil > Coastal area > Acid sulfate soil | place: Finland: Risofladan, Vaasa | collected... | reverse complement strand
CGGTGCCGTGGCGGTCGTGGTGCTCGAAGAACAGGTGAATCCCTCCATCGCCGCCCACGGAGGTCGAGCGGACCTCGTGGCGATGAACGAGGAGACCCAGATCGCCTACGTGAAGCTCTCGGGAGGTTGCCAGGGCTGCTCCATGAGTCGCCTGACCCTCTCGCAAGGAATCGAGACCATGTTGCGTGAAGCAATTCCGGAGTTGAAGGACGTCATCGACGTCACCGATCACGCCTCGGGAGTGAATCCTTTTTACGCGCCCGAGTAACGGCGCCGTGGCCGAGGGGCCGCCCAATCTAGACTTAAGCAATGTTGCGCTTCCTCACGGCCGGAGAGAGTCACGGTCCCGCTCTGAGCGTCATCGTCGAAGGACTGCCTTCGGGCCTGCACCTGACGATCGAGGAACTCGGAGAAGACCTGGCCCGTCGGCGTCTGGGCTATGGCCGCGGACCTCGCATGCGCTTCGAGCGCGACGAGTTGCGCCTCCTGGGTGGGGTTCGCCACGGCCGGACTCTCGGCTCGCCCGTCGCCCTGGAGATCGCCAACTCTGAGTGGCCCAAGTGGGAGCAGGAGATGTCGGCGGCGCCGGGCCGTCCGAGCGAGAAGTTAACGAAACCTCGCCCGGGCCACGCGGACCTCGTAGGAATGCAGAAGTACGCCTTTGACGACGCCCGCGACGTTTTAGAACGCGCCAGCGCTCGTGAGACCGCGGCGCGGGTCGCCGCGGGCGCCATGGCGAAGGTGCTCTTGCGCGCCATCGGTGTCGAGATCGTCAGCCACGTGGTACGCATCGGCGCGGCGGCCGTGACGAGCGATGTTCGTCCCGGTCCCCAGGACCTGGCGCGCGTCGACGAGAGCGAGGTGCGCTGCTTTAGCCCCGAGGCCGAGTCCGCCATGATCGCGGAGATCAAGGCCGCCGCCAAGGAGGGGGACTCACTGGGTGGCGTGGTCGAAGTCATCGCGTACGGCGTTCCCGCGGGGCTGGGCAGTTACGTCCACTGGGACCGCAAACTCGACGGACTGCTCGCGGGAGCGCTCATGAGCATCCAAGCCGTGAAGGCGGTCGAGATCGGTGACGGAATGGCGCAAGCCGCTCAACGCGGCAGCGTGGCCCACGACGCCATCGCTTTGCAGGAGGGCTTTGCGGCCGGGGGTGGCTACGTTCGCCGCAGCGACCACGCCGGAGGCCTTGAGGGCGGCATGACCTCGGGCGCGCCACTCATCGCGCGCGTGGCGATGAAGCCGCTCGCGACGTTGAATCGACCGGTGCTGGAAACCGTGGACGTCGCGACGGGCGAGAGCGCCGTTTCCTTCAAGGAGCGCACCGACGTCACCGCCGTGCCGGCTCTCGGTGTCGTCACTGAGGCGATGATGGCGTTGGTGCTGGCCAATGAGGCGCTGCGCAAGTTCGGCGGCGATTCGCTTGAAGAGTTTGTCCGGAACCACGCCAACTACGTGGCCCATCTGGGTTCGACGTCGTCGTCGGCCCACGAGATCTGAGCGTGGCGCGAGTCGTCCTCGTGGGGCTGCCCGGCGTCGGAAAGAGTTCGGTGGCGCTCGTTTTGGCGCGAGCGTGGGACTGTGGCGTCGTCGACACCGACGAGGAGGTCGCCCAGCGCGCGGGCGTCGGGGTGGCGGAGCTGCTGCGCAGCCACGGCGAGAGCGCGTTGCGCAAACTCGAACTCGACGTCGTGAGTGATCTAAAGCATCGAGACGTCGTCGTCGCGACGGGCGGCGGTGTGGTCGCGACGCTTGGGGCGCGCGAACTGCTGAAGGATCTGCCGACCGTGTGGCTCGACTGTGACGACGAGATTTTGGTCGCGCGACTGGGCGACGGAGACCGACCGCTGCTCGGTGATGACTGGGCTACGTCGATCGCTCGCCTGCGCGCGGAGCGCACGCCGTGGTACGAAGAGGTGGCGCGCGCTCGGGTCGACGCTTCGGGCACGGTTGACGAGGTCGCGGCTCGGGTCACGGCGGCGATAGAAGCGGTCGACGCGTGAGGATCAACGTGGCCCTGAGTGAGCGCTCCTACGACGTCTACGTCGGAGCGGGCGTGCGTCGAGAGCTGGCCGCGACCATCGCACGACTCGCTCCGCGCGCGCGCCGCGCCGCGTTCGTCACCTCGACCGAATTGCTGACCCAACCGTGGTTTGATTTCGAATCCGGGATCGCGCATGACCTTCACGAAATACCCAATGGTGAACGGGCGAAGACGACCGACAGCTATCTATCGTTGGTCGAAGCCTTCGCCCGTAGCCGGCTTTCCCGCGATGACCTCGTGGTCGCGGTTGGTGGGGGAGCGATCACCGACGTCGCCGGTTTCGCGGCGGCCACGTATCTGCGCGGCGTCGCGCTCATTAACGTTGCCACCACCGTCGCCGGACAAGTTGACGCGGCGATCGGCGGCAAGACGGGGATCAATCTGCCCGACGGTAAGAATCTTGTAGGCGCCTTTCACCAACCCCTGGCCGTATTTTGCGATTACGAGACGCTCGACACATTGCCCGAGCGCGAGCGGCGCGCGGGCATGGGAGAAATCGCCAAGTGCGTACTACTCGAGAGTCGCGACCAAGCGTGGCTTGAACGCGCCACGTTCGAAGAGCAGGTCGAGCTGGCGCTGTCGCTGAAGGCGCGAATCGTCTCCGACGATGAATTTGAAGGTGGCGCGCGCGCCCTCTTGAACTACGGCCATACGCTGGGTCACGCCCTCGAGCGCGAGTCATTGGCGCGAAACATCGACGCGCTTCGCCACGGTGAGGCGGTCGCGATCGGGCTGGCCTTCGCCGCGCGACTCGCGCGTGACCTTGGTCGAGTCGACGATCAGGTCGTCGCGGCGCACGACGCGGTCTTAGCGGGCTTCGCACTGCCCTCGCGCGTTCCCAACGAACTTGATACGTCCGCCCTGCTCGACGCAATGGCGCACGATAAGAAGGCTCACCACGACCTCACGTTCGTACTCGCGGGCGCGCAGGGGTTTAGTGTCGTGGCAGGCGTGGCGCCTGAACAGGTGCGCGACGCTTTGGAGCGATTCCGAGGAGAGCCGTGAGTAACGTGATCTATCTGCTGTCGGGTCCGAATCTCAACGAACTCGGTGAACGCGAACCCGCGATTTACGGCCACGCCACTCTTGAAGAGCACGTGGCGCGCTTCACCCAGCGTGCGGAGGAAAGGGGACTGAGCGTTACGCACCTTCAGTCGAACTTCGAAGGCAACCTGGTCGAGGCGGTGCACGCCGCGCGCGAAGAAGGCGCGCTCGCGCTCGTGATCAACGCCGGGGCCCTGACCCATTACTCGTGGTCCCTTCGCGACGCGTTGGCCAACTTTGCGGGTACCAAAATCGAGGTGCACCTCTCCAATCCGCGTGGCCGAGAGGAATTTCGCCGCTTGAGCACCCTGGCCGACGTCGTCGACGGTACGATCGCCGGATTCGGCCAACTTGGCTACGACCTCGCACTCGAGGCGGTCGTAGCGCGGCGAAACGCTTCGGCGTAACTTCGCGTGGTCTTTGCCTAGACTGTTCCACGCACCAAACGCGAAAGGCACTTAGGCTCATGGCCGCCATCAACACCTCGGACATTAGAAATGGCATCACCCTAAAAATCGACGACGGACTCTTTTCCGTCATCGAGTTCCAGCACGTCAAGCCTGGCAAGGGCGGCGCTTTTGTGCGCACCAAGTTGCGCAACGCCCGTACCGGCGCCGTTATTGAGCGCACGTACCGCGCTGATGAGCGCCTCGAACAGGCCATCATCGACAAGCGAGACACCCAATATCTGTATCGCGACGGTGATGATTACATCTTCATGGACCAGGTCAACTACGACCAGGTGTCGGTTTCGTCCAAGAGCCTGGGCGATGCCGTCAACTTTCTAAAAGAGACCGGCAAGGCAATGCTTATCTCGCACGATGAGGAGATCATTGGCGTGGAGTTGCCCGCATCGGTGGAGTTAACGATCACCGAAACCGAGCCTGGGCTTCAGGGCGACCGAGTCTCGGGAGCTCGCAAGTCCGCCACGTTGGAGACCGGCTTCGTCGTTCAGGTTCCGCTCTTTGTTGGTCCTGGTGAACTCATCAAAGTCGACACCCGCACCGGCGAGTACATGACCAGGGCCTAGAGGTGAGCGAATTGGGCCACGTGCGCCATCAGGCGCGCCAGCGAGCCCTGGAACTTCTCTACGAAGCGAGCATGAAGAGTCGCTCGCCCCATGACGTGCTCGGGGAGCAGCCACTCGCCCCCGATGCTTACGTCGTAACGCTGCTCGATGCCGTCGAAACTCATCGCGAACTCGCTGAATCGTTGATCTCTCGCCAGTCCCACCAGTGGGCGCTCGAACGCATTGCGCTTCTGGACCGACTCATCATGACGCTCGCGCTTTGCGAACTGCTACTAGACGATGCGCCACCGGTCGCGGTCGTTCTCGATGAAGCCGTTGAGCTCGCCAAGACGTACTCGACGGACGAATCGCCGAGCTTCGTCAACGGTGTCTTGTCGGGCTGTGTGCCGCTTTTGCGCGACGGCGAGTAACGAGCGAGTCGGCTCGCCGTAAGAGCATTCTCAGGATTGGGTCGTCCAGTAGAGAAAGTTTGACGTGGCGTGTTCGCCCGTTCTCGCGCGTGTCGCGTCACACTTCACTCGACACTTACCAGTGAGTAACTCACGCACGCGGACCAAGTGTTAAGAGTCAGAGTCGTCGTCGTGCACTCGGCGCAAATAGTCGTTGTACGCCGCGCGGGCTTCGTCTACTTCCTCATTATCAGGAGTTTTAGAAACATGATTCGACGTGGTGCCGCGCTCTTCTTGGAGGAGTTTGCGCCAAACGTAAATCCCGTAAAGACCCAAGATTGGCCATTCGAAAACGTAGGCCCACGAGAGTTGATTACCGCCCAGCGCCCGACGAAGTTCGAGGACAAGGGCACTGACACAGATCACTTCAGCAATGACGAGACCCAAGTGAATTCCAAGAATTTTCTTACTTTGAGCGTGCACCAATCCGAAGGTTACTGATCTCAGCCGTTACTCTCAGTACGGAGTTCCATGAGGAACACCGAATCGCAAGGAGTGATGTATGACGATGAGAGGAAGACTGGTGGCAGTCCTCGGGCTCTTCATAGTTGCGGCAGCTCTCGTGGTGTGGGCTGTGGCGACGTTGATTACGCCCGGTACACCGGGAGCCCCCGGCGTGAAGGGTGGAGTAGTCGACTTTACGCATACCCAAGCGGCGGGTCAGCCGGTCAATTTGACCGTGCAGACGGTTGGCGCCATCGGCTTTGGCTCCCATCCCACGTGGGTCTCCTACCTCACTAAGGACCCGACCACGGGCAAGTGGATCCACGACAACACATGGCAGCTGCCTACCAACACGGTGATCCACATGACCGTTCTGCAGTACGACTCGGGTAGTCCGCTTCGCAATCAGCAGTTCGGCCAAGTGACCGGTACCATCGGGGGCACCGCTTCGCTCAATGGCACGTCCTACTCGGTGTACAACTCCTACACCGGTAACGGGGTCGGCCACACGTTCGTCGTGCCCTCACTGGGAATATCCGTACCCTTGATCGGCGCCGGCGGCAATATCTGTGCCGCGGGGCCCTGCCACGTGAGCAACCCGCACAACACGATTACGTTCAGTTTCAAGACTCCGAAGCACTCAGGTGAGTACCACTGGCAGTGCTTTGTTCCTTGTGGTGTCGGATACCTCTATGGCAACGGCGGCGGGATGTCGACCCAGAACTTCATGGGCGGATTCTTGGACGTGGTGGCTTAATCATGACGGAGAACAACATGAAAAATGGTGAAGTAAATCACTTGCGTCGCATGGGCACCTGGTGGGCCATCGCTTCGATTGTCCTTGACGTGGTCTATTGGTTCGCGGTCGGGCCACACATTACGCCGGGGCGATTGACTGAAATGGCGAAGAACAACCAAATGGACTTCAATATCCTCTTTCTAGTGGCGTTGCCAGTGCTGCTAGGCGTTTGGATCTTTATGGGATACGCCTTCGTGCACTGGAGCGAGAAGCGCGGCGCACCCGAGCCCGTCGGAGGTCCTGCGGGGGCGGAGAACCATCGCACCAATGTGCTTTGGATCTCCATTACCTCGATCGCAGTATTGGCCGCGGCCGTCTTTGGTACCTGGGCCCTCATAGTCGACCACGGTTCGGGCGGAGGCGAAGGACCCAACCCGGTGTGGATTCCTGACGGGGCTTCGAGCGTTCAAGCAACTGCGCTGGCGGGAACTGCCAAGTGGGCACCAGGCACGAACGCACCACTGCCCGTGCAGGTCATCGGTCAGCAGTGGAGGTTCACCTACCGTTACCCAACGTTCGGGAACTTTGAAACCCCGGATCTGGTACTTCCGGCGAACACGACGGTTGTCTTTGATGTGACTTCGCTTGACGTGATCCACAGTTTCTGGGCCTACCAACTCAGCGTGAAGGCCGACGCCAACCCCGGTGTGAACAATGTGGCCTATACCGAAACAAGGGGCACGGGGAACTTCGTGGTGCGTTGCAATGAACTTTGTGGCATCTGGCACGGATCGATGTTTGACTTTGGCAAAGTCGTCTCACAGGGCGACTTCATGAACTGGGCGCAGAAGACGGAAGCCGCTAACGCCGCTAACACGAAGTTGCTGCCGGCGTTTGCTTACACCTACACGCCTGATGCCAACGGCGCCGCCGGTGGTTTCTACCCAGACGGTGGAGTTACCCCTTACAGCCCGGTAGAGACTTACGGCGCGAAGCAGCCGGTGTCGTGATGAACACCGTAAAGACCACTATGCAGCAAATTGAACGACTGAAAGAAGGGGAGAACGCGCGATGACCATTAGCGCTGAACGACCAACAGAAGTAGCGACCCATAGTGCCTCGCCTTACTCGAGCAAGAAGCCAAGGGGATGGTTTAGCCAGCACCTGGGAACGGCACTGCTCGCAGCAATCATCGGGTACCTCATCGGACACTGGCTCGGCAATCACATTGCCTGGAACTATCCGACGACGGCGGCCACCGGTCAAAACTACGTAGCGAACTTCCTCGCACTCTTGTTCGGAGTAGTGGGCTGGCTCCTCGGAATTGGAGCCCTGAACTATCCGTTGGCGAAGCTGGTGGGTCGCAGTGGTGAACATGAGCCGGAGGAGGCTGACGGCATCAGCAAGTACTTCCGCTACAGCACGAACCACAAGACCGTCGGAATTCAGTACATCGTTGGTGTTCTATTGTTCTTGTTCACGGCCGGACTTCTCGCGATGGCCATCCGAACCGAACTCCTGAATCCCACAACCCACGTGTTCTCGCCGGACACCTACATCAAAATCGTGTCTGAACACGGAACGATAATGATGATGATGGCAACGTCCATCATCGTGGGACCGTTAGGTAACTACTTTGTTCCGCTGATGATTGGTTCGCGTCGAATGGCGTTCCCTCGCATCGAGGCATTCAGCTTTTGGACCTTTACGGCGGGCTACATGGTGATCTTCTCGGCACTTCCCTATGGCGGCTTTCCTACCGGCTGGACCGGATACGCCCCTCTGCAGACGCAAGCTGGCCCTGGGATGATCTCGTACCTCTTTGGGTTTGCCGTGATTGGACTCGGCATGATGACGGCGGGTTTCAACGTCGCGGTCACGATTGTGAACTACCGCGCTCCCGGCATGACGTGGAGTCGTGTTCCTGTGTTCGTGTGGGGGATCTTGGCCACGGCCGCACTGATGACGCTCGCGACTCCGGCCCTGTTCGCGGCTGGCACGTTTGGCCTTTTGGACCTGGTGAACCAAACGGCGTTCTACGTCAATGAGCACGGTGGAAGTTCGTACTTGTGGCAAAACCTCTTTTGGTTCTTCGGTCACCCCGAGGTCTACATCATGGCCATACCAGGCTTCGGCGTCGTTGGTGAACTGTTGCCGGTTTTCTGTCGAAAGCCGCTCTTCGGCTACAAAGTGAGCGCCGCGGGCATGATTGGTGTGGCCCTACTTTCATTCTTCGTCTGGCAGCACCACATCTTTCAGAGTGGAATTAACCCGGACATGCGACCGTTGTTCATGCTCACTACTGAGATGATCTCTATCCCGACGGGATTCATCTTCCTGGTCGGCTTGGGCACGATGTATAAATCGAAGATGCGTTTCGAAATACCAATGCTCTTCTCGTTGGCCCTGTACTTCAACTTTTTAATTGGTGGTCTGACCGGTGTGTTCATCTCAGATGTTCCGGTGAACGTGACGCTGCACGGTAGCTTTTTCGTGCTGTCGCACTTCCACTACACGATCATGGGCGGACTCGTGTTCGCGTTCATGGCCGGTCTCTATTACTGGTTGCCAAAGATGACGGGCAAGATGATGAACAAGAAGATCGGGCTCTGGCACTTTTGGACGATGTTCATCTTCTTCAACCTGACCTTCTTCCCGATGTTCATAATTGGTATGCTCGGTCAGCCTCGTCGTGTGTTCACCTACGCGAAGTCACTGCAGGGTTTGAACGACTTCTCGTCGATTAGCGCCTACATCCTCGGATTTTCGTTCATAATCTTCGCGTGGAACTTGATGTACTCGATGTACATCAAGCCCGAGATGGCGCCGGCGAATCCGTGGGACTCGCTCGGTCTTGAGTGGCAGACTGCCACTCCGGTGCCGCGGCACAACTTTGACCGTATCCCGGTCATCACGAATGACCCGTACCACTACGCCGAACCCGGCGCGACCCCGTTGGTCGACCGTGGTCAAAGTAGTTCGTCCAGCGGTTATCAGGCCTAGAAGGAAAGAGCAGCCAACATGACTGATACTTATAACAAGCAAGGTGTGATGAGTAACACGCCCGAAGAGGTGGAGTTTGAACTCCGCGCCCACGTCGGATCATTGTGGACGGGCGGGCGTCTCTTCATAGGGATATACACCTTCCTCATAGCGTCGCTGGCGTTTTCCTACTTCTACCTGCGTTCGAGCAACAACTCGGACTTGTGGCGTCCGAACCATGTGACGGCCCCGACCGCCTACGGATGGTCGATCTACGGCATGATGATGGGTGCGGGCATTTTGGCGTACTTTGGCCAGACGCGCCTGCGCAAAGGGCAGGTCGCTGATTGGTTCGTCGCGTGCTGGACCGGCGTGGGCCTGGGTGTGGTGGCGTTGTTCTTGCAGATCTGGGAACTTGTAGTGCTGAACTTCTATCCCGGTTCGAGTGGATACGCGTCAACATTTGTCGGGTTTGTTGTTTTCAACATCATCTCGCTTACGCTGGGGACGTACTGGCTTGAGACGTGTGTGGCGCGCGCGCACCGCATGGGTTTTGAGATGGGGGAAGGGGCGGTGCTGGCGAATACGTCGGCCGGTCGTTCGTTCCGTGCGAACGTCGCTTCAATGACGTACTTCTGGGGATTCCTCGGATTGAGCGGTACGATGTTTTTGTTGATGTTCTACGTTTTGTAGTTGTGAAGAAATCGAAGAAAGTGTGAGGTGGTGATGATGCAAGGAATTGATAATTTCATAGGACCCGAAGTACAAACCATGGTGGTACTGCTCGGTGTTTTCTTTGGTGTAGTTATCTGGGGCTTCTTTCAGCGTCACCACTCAGAGTGACGACAGAGGAAGTTCGTGTAGAGCGCTCCGGTGGGGTTTCAAACCTCCGGAGCGCTTCTGCCGTAGTAGGGATAGTGCTGTGGGTCGCTTTTTCAGCGCCGCCTCTCTTGACGTGGGCGAGACGCTACGAGTTCGTCCAAGCCCTGCAGTACTGCTTCTTCGCGTTTTGGATACCAGTCTTGATAACGGTTGGCGCGCCTTTGCGGTTCCTCGGGCCCACGCTCGCCGTGGATTCAAAAGAATCCGCACTGGCACCTTCCTCGTCACCACGGAGTGGTTTACTCGCTAGTCTCGTACTTGCCAGATCTCGGGTCGATAGCCAACGTCGAGCGATAGTGGTTGGCTTTGTTTTCGTGTTTTTGGAGATCTTTTGGCGCATGAGCGGCGTCGTCGACGTCAGCGTGCAGCACCCGTGGCTCTTGGTCGTTGAATCATTGACCCTCGTGTCGGTGGGCGTGGCGTTCATGAGCGATCTCGTCGAGTCGCCGCCGCTTCGCCCCGGCACGACGCGACCGTTTCGTATTGGGGCATCGGCTATAGCGATGTGGACCGTGTGGGTCGTGGCCTATCTCAACGGAATGTCGGGCCACTCTTGGTACAGCGTTTTTCACTACGTCGCGGGCAGAGGGATTTCCCAAGTCGCCGATCATCAGTTGAGTACGGCCAGTATGTTGGTGATCACGGGCTCGGTCTTCGTGCCGATCGTCTTTTGGAATTTGATGCACTGGCTTCAGGCTGAGGAGAATCCCGACGACGAGCTTTACCACCTCGTGCGCCAAGAACGCAAGCTGGGATTTTTTGGCTCTCGGCGTCCGTAGTCGACGTGGCGACGGCGCCGTTAAGCGCTAGGTAGCGGCGCCAGGAGCGGGAGAATCGGGTAGGGGATCTGCGAGCCCAAGATGGCGTTAGCAGCGTCCACGGACGCAAAGGCCGACTGTCGAACTTGCGTGAGTAGTCCCTGCTCCTTGGCCAAGTCCTTTAGGGCCGCTGCATCGTGAGGCTGCTCCACCAGCGTTTGAATGTCGAGGATCGCGTGATAAGCGTCAATAATGACCCAGGTCTCGACACTGTAGAGCAGTTTTCCAATTTGCTTGCCGGCATTCGTTTGCACGATTTGAATACTGTTCACCAGTTGGTCGGTTTGACCACTCGCACCGGAGCACGTATTAACGTCGTTGACCAGGTATGACTTGACGATTCTCTTCTCGTCGCTCGTTAACGCGCCGGCCACCGACCGCCGGTAGAAGTCGAACGATTCCTTTATCGCGTACACGCAAGGCTTGAGGTCGGTGTTGATCTCCTTCACCGACGCGAGCTGCGCTTTCGCGTCATCGGCCTTGGACATCGGATGAGGGAGATCCGAAATGATTGACAGGCCAACGACGAGGACGATGGTCGCGGTGATGAGGAACCAGGGGCGCCGGTACCACACGGCTCTCACTGAACCGAGTGATGAAGCAGGCATCGTCGCAGGGTCGTAGGCGTCTTTGAAGGGTGATCCTTCGCTCATGAATGCTCCAAGCTGCTGGCGGTTTGGGCCACGCCAACGGCGTAGTCGTGAATTTTTTTCGCACGAAGTGTGAAGACTCCGCTCGAGCTTTCGTTGCCGAAGGGTATGGCGAGCTCGCTCAATTTTCCTTCGGGGGTGATGAAATATATGACTTCATTATGCGCGACGTGGCCCTTCGCGTCGACGCGAATTTGCACGCCGTAGTTCACCCAAACGTGATTGAGTGCGGAGAGTGGCCCGTTGAGGAAGTACACGTTGGGCATGGTCGAGAGTCCGAAGCGGCTAAGCGCAGTGGGATCATTCGTCGGCGTCGTAGCGTGGGGATTGGTGTTCACGACCGCGAACGTGACGTGAGCGCCTTGGGCAGTTAGTAGGGTGCGAGCTTGCGCCAGTTCTTGACCGAGGACGGGGCATATGTCCTGACAGCGGGCATCAAAGAAAGTGAGGACGACCACTGATCCACGCTGAGCGTCCAGGCTCCATGGTTGCTTCGACTGGTCGGTCAGCGTGAAATTTGGTGCCGGCGCCGTCGCGATTTGGTGGAGCCCGAGAAGGTCCTTGACCGAAGCGCTTAATTGGGGCCCGCCGGGCAAAGTAGGAGTGGTCGAAGGGGAAGTGGTCACGGAATATCCCGTCGGAGGATTCGACGCGCCTGTGTTGCCAAAGAAGTGCTCGATCAACGTGCCAATGGCCACGACGACGACGATCGCCACGGACACCAGCAAGATGAATCGCGGAGGCACGGGAGCGTGTCCCGCTTGAAAGGCTGCCGTGCGCTCGGCTTCGCTGAGGTCGCTCCCGAGCAGGTCGCTCTTCGGTCCAGAACTCTGGTCAGCGGGCGTGTCGAATTCGCCGGGAGTGTTCGTCATAGGTGCGCCCAGTGGGTCCCGCCTACTCTACAGATTTCGCCACGTGCTGGAGAGACTGGCCCTCGTCTTCTGAGCGTTCGAGGGGTAGGGTACTACCATGCCGATTGAAGAGCCGCTGAGCCCGGTGCGCCGCTCGCCCTCAGCTCTTCGCGGGTCGGCGGCGGCACGCGCCCACGCGACGCTGGCCGTCGGTCTGGCCTTTTGCGCCTTAGCATTTTGGTTCGAATTTCGTCGCGCCGAGGGCGGCAACTCCCTGAGCTGGGCGTACGTGTTTGAATGGCCCCTTTTGGCGGTTTTTGCCGTGTACATGTGGTGGAAGATGATTCATCCCGACGGCGAAGTCACGGCCAAGCGTTCGGCGAAGAAAGCCGCACTTGCTCCGGAGTTCGATGGGATGTTGCAGGCGTGGGAGCAGAGCCAGCGCGACCTTCACCAGACGCGCGCGGGCGACGCGTCGAATGACTCCTCCGTGGACACAGAGCGGCCCTCGTCGTGACTTCGCTGCTTCACCACTGGAGCCTGGATCCGTTCATCGCGTTCGTCGCTTTGACGGTGCTGGCGCACGAGTTGGGGCTGGCGCGCATGCGAGCGAATGCACGCCCCGCCAGTCACCAGCGTCGACGCCGACGATCGTGGTACTTCTACGCCGGTCTGGCGTTGCTTCTCGTGTCGGTGGTGTCGCCACTTGATTACTGGAGTTCGAGTTATTTCTACGTCCACATGATCGATCACGTGATCGCTGCGTTTTACGTGCCCATGTTGATCGTCGCGGGAGCGCCTTGGCTGCCCCTGCTCTTCGCGTTGCCGGTGGGTGCGCGGCGCAAGGTCGGACGATTCTTCTACTTGAGTCGCCGTGCGCGGTTCCTTCGCGGTTTGGGTCACGTCATTCGGAGCCCCCTGTTTGCGGTGATCTCCTTTAACGTCGTGATGGTGGGCTGGCACGTGCCACGGCTCTTCGAACTCTCCGAGAGCAACAACTTCATACACGTTTGGTTCATGCACGGCAGTTTCCTTGTTGCTGGCACGCTGTTTTGGCTCCAGTTCATTCCCTCGCACCCCATGAAACCCGCTCGAGGGGCCGGATGGCAGATTGGTGCGATTCTCTTGACCAACGTCGTCATGACCCTGCTCGCGATGTCAATGAGCATCCTCGCGACCGCGTCGTGGTACGCCAACTACAGCCACGTTCCCGGTGTCACGCTCTCTCCCTTCGTCGATCAGCAGATCGGCGGAGCGATTCTTTGGGTCTGTGGCGATTTTTGGGCGTTGCCCGCCTTGATTCTCATAGTTCGTCGGCTCCTCGAGCACGCCAGGCCCGTGGAGATAATCGACGATGGCTGGACGGGCCGTCAACAGATGAGCGTCGATGAGTTTCGCGGCGTCGCCGCCGACGACTCGCGATAGCCCGTATCTCGTACGGTAGGACAAACTGCTAAAGTGGAATGCGACGTCGTGAAGCGAGTCCCGTGAGGCTCGAACGACCGGAGGGCGAGTGAGCAACGAATCGAAACCTGAGGCGCCAACGCGCGGTTCCTTCGTTCCCCGGTCCCAGCTCCTTTCCGCGGACGACGTCGCGCGCGCCCTGACGCGAATGGCTCACGAGGTTCTCGAGCGCCACGGTGACGGCAATGTGGTGCTCATCGGACTGCAAACGGGTGGCGTGCCGTTCGCGCGAGCGCTCGGCGGGCGCCTGACTTCGATAGGCGGACGTGACTATCCCCTTGGATTGCTCGACGTGGCCTTCTTTCGTGATGATCTGGACCAGCGGCCCCTGATGGACCCCGCCGCCACGGCGCTGCCCGTTGACCTCGACGCCCAGGTCGTTCTCCTGGTCGATGACGTGCTCTTCACCGGGCGAACGATTCGCGCGGCACTCAACGCACTGGCCGACTGGGGACGACCCCGCGCCATTGAGTTGGCGGTCATGGTGGACCGAGGACATCGCGAACTGCCGATTCGCCCCGACTACGTAGGCAAGAATCTGCCGACCTCGCGGCGCGAATCGATCCAGGCGACGCTCGAGGGCGTTTGGATTGGCGACGAGGAGCACCCGTGAACTCCATTCGGGGCACGAATCTCCTGACGCTCGAGGACCTCAGTCGCGAGGCGATGGTGGAGATTCTCGACACAGCGGAGTCCTTCGTCGAAGTCAATCAGCGCAGCGTGAAGAAGGTGCCAGCCCTGAAGGGCCGGGTGGTGGCCTCGCTGTTCTTCGAAGAGTCCACTCGCACGCGCCTCAGTTTCGAGACAGCGGCCAAACGCCTGAGTGCCGACGTCTTGTCGCTGGCGGTCGCCTCGAGCAGCGTGAAGAAGGGTGAGTCGCTGCGCGACACGATCGCCACCATCGACGCGCTCGGCATTGACGCTGTCGTCATGCGCCACCAGTCCAGTGGCGCCGCACTCCAGGTCAGCCGTTACGTCCCTCACGTTCGCGTGATCAACGCGGGCGACGGTCAACATCAACATCCCACCCAGGGGCTTTTGGACGTCTTCACGGTTCGCCAGATCTTGGCCGAACGCAGCTCCACGACGGGACCCGAGTCCGGGGCAACCCTCTTCCAGGGACTGCGCGTCTTGATCGTCGGTGACGTTCGCCACAGCCGCGTCGCACGCAGCGACGTCGATGCGTACGTGGCGCTGGGCGCCACGGTACGTCTCGCCGCACCCGCGACGTTGCTGCCCGTCGACGTCGAACAGTGGCCGGTGGAAGTGGCCGGAGATTTCGACGAGGCACTCGAATGGGCGGACGTGGTGGGCCTGCTTCGCTTGCAACGCGAGCGCGGCTCGGGCTCTTTCGTGCCGAGCCTCTCTGAGTTCACGTTCACCCACGGACTCACGATCGAGCGCGCTCGTCGACTTCGCCCCGAGACGATCGTGACCCATCCGGGACCGATGAATCGCGGCGTCGAAATCGACTCGCGTGTCGCGGACCTCCCGGCGGCGGTCGTCACCCGCCAGGTGAGCAACGGCGTGCCGATTCGCATGGCCGTGTTGTTCTTGACACTGGCTGGACTCCTAGGAGGCGAAGGATGACGTCCTTCATACTGCGTAACGGAAGTGTGATTCGACCCGCGGCCACGTTGCTCGCCGACGTACTCATCGTCGACGGAGTGGTCCGTGAAGTCGGTCCGAATCTGGTCGCACCGTCAAAGGCGCGTGAGATCGACGCCAGTGGCTGCTGGGTCGGGCCCGCGTTCGTCGATCTGCACACCCATCTTCGTGAGCCAGGATTCGAGCACGCCGAGACTATCGAGTCTGGTGCGAACGCTGCCGCGGTTGGTGGTTACGCGGCGGTGGTCGCGATGCCCAACACGGAGCCGGCCCTCGACAGCGTGGCCGTGGTCGCTTACGTGCTTGATCGAGGCGCGAATACCCGCGTCGACGTCGCGGTGGCCGGGGCGATCACCATTAATCGCGCTGGCGAACGTCTCGCGCCACTTGCCGAACTGGCCGCCCTGGGCGTGCGACTCTTCACCGATGACGGCACCGGGGTGCAAGACGCGGCACTCATGCGACGCGCCTTCGAATACGCGCGTCCTTTAGGGGTTCGTCTCGCTCAGCATTGCGAGGACGCGTGGCTGGCGGCGGGTGGTTCGATGAATGAGGGGATTGTGAGCTCTCGACTGGGTCTGACGGGCCGACCCGCCATCGCCGAGGAGTTAATGGTGTTGCGTGACCTCGAGTTGGCCCGAGCCACTGGCGGACGCTTGCACCTGCTGCACCTTTCGACGCAACGATCACTGAGTCTGGTCGCCGCGGCGCGCGCCGAAGGAGTGGACGTGACGTGCGAAGTAGCGCCTCACCACTTCACCCTCGACGAGACCGCCTGTTCGGGGTACGACGCGATTATGAAGGTCCATCCGCCGCTTCGAACGAGTGACGACGTCGGCGCACTGCGTGGCGCGCTGCGCCAAAACGGTGTGGACGCGGTAGCGACTGATCACGCCCCGCATTCGCCCGAGTCCAAGGACCTCGCCTTTGACGAGGCGCCGGCGGGAATGCTGGGCCTCGAGCACGCGGCGTCATTGACCTACGAAGCGCTCGGCGGTCCGACGGCCAACGCGCAGCGATTCTTCGATCTCTTGAGTCGAGGACCCGCGCGCGTCGCGCAACTTCGAGCCCATGACCCTCGGCCGCGCCACTCCGCCCATGGGGGCGACGTCGAAGTGGGTGAGCCCGCGAACCTGACCATCTTCGATCCGAACGCGACCTACGTGGTCGACCGCGAGAGACTGCAGAGCCGTTCGACGAATACGCCCTACCACGGGCGTCAGCTAGTGGGACGCGCACGCGCCACGTTCGTTCGCGGGCGCCTCGTCGCTTTCGAAGGCGAACTCGCGTGAGACCTCACGCCACGTTGGCCTTGAGTGACGGGACTCTATTCGAAGGCGAGACAGCAGGTTACTTGCCCGAAACTGGCATCACGGAGGGTGAGTTCGTCTTTAACACTGCCCTCAGCGGCTATCAAGAGGTGCTGACGGATCCGAGTTACGCCGGACAAATCATCGCCTTTACCTACCCGCACATCGGCAACTACGGGGTCACGGCGCTCGACGACGAAGCCCGGCGCCCTTGGTGTCGTGGGGTCGTGGTGCGTGACCTCTCAGCCGTGGCGTCGAATTGGCGCTCGGAGGGGGAACTGGAAGAGTTCTTGATTCGACACCGTCTCGCTGCCATCACGGGAGTTGACACGCGTGCTCTCACGCGACATCTACGCGGCCACGGCTCACTGGCGGGCGCCTTCGGGCACGCCGAGCGCGCCACGGTCGTTGAAGCCGCGCGCCGCGCAAAGGGCACCGACGGGATGGACTACGTCTCGGAGGTGTCGACGCCCACGCCCTACGAGCGCGGGGACGCGCCGCTGCACGTCGTGGCCCTGGACTACGGCATCAAGACCACGATGGTGAACCAACTCGCCCGGCGCTTTCGCGTAAGCGTCGTGCCTGCGTCGACCTCCGAGCCTGAGATACGCAGGCTTCAACCCGACGGCATCTTTCTCTCGAATGGTCCCGGTGATCCGGCGGCCCTGGTGGCGCACACCAACGTGGTTTCGTCGCTGATCGGCACCGTGCCAATCTTTGGCATCTGCTTGGGCCATCAGTTGATCGCTCAGGCGCTCGGCGCACGCACGATGAAACTGCCCTTTGGCCATCACGGAAGTAATCACCCGGTCAAGGACCTCGCGACAGGCCGGGTCGAAATTACCGCCCAGAATCACAACTACGCGGTGGCGCCGGACTCGCTGACTCGCGGCGTGGTCAGCCACGTGAATTTGAACGACGGGGTCATCGAAGGCATCGCTTCGCCGCTCGATCGCTGTTTTAGCGTGCAGTATCACCCCGAGGCCGGTCCGGGTCCCCACGACGCGCGCTACCTCTTCGAGCGCTTCGTGGACCTTCTCGTTGCGACCAAAGCGATGAAATAATGCCTCGTCGCGACGACCTTCACTCGATCATGGTGATTGGCTCGGGGCCGATCGTCATCGGCCAGGCCTGCGAATTTGACTATTCGGGGACGCAGGCCTGTCAGGTGCTGCGAGAAGAGGGCTACCGGGTCATCTTGGTGAACTCCAACCCGGCGACGATCATGACCGACCCGTCGACCGCCGACGTCACCTATGTCGAGCCGCTCGACGTGGACGTGCTCACCGACATCTTGGAGCGCGAGCGTCCCGACGCACTGCTGCCGACCCTGGGCGGCCAGACCGCGCTCAACTTGACGATGGAGTTGGTTCGTCGCGGCGTCACCGAGCGCCTCGGCGTGGAAGTGATCGGCGCACGCCCCGAAGCGATCGAGACGGCGGAGAACCGCGAGCTCTTCAAGGCCGCCATGGCCGACATCAACCTCGCGGTGCCCGAGTCGGGATTCGCCCACGACGTCGACGAGGCGCTTCGCATCGCCACGCAAATCGGTTGGCCGATCATCATTCGCCCGAGTTACATCCTGGGCGGCGCGGGAACGGGCATCGCCCATGACGAGGAGAACTTTCGACGTCTGGCGGGCGAAGGCCTGGAGGCGTCGCCGATCCACGAGATCCTGGTGGAGCAGTCCATCGCGGGTTGGAAGGAGTTCGAACTCGAGGTCATGCGCGACCAGGCCGACAACTGCGTCGTGGTCTGCAGCATCGAGAATTTCGATCCGATGGGAGTGCACACCGGTGACTCGATCACGGTGGCGCCGATTCAGACGTTGTCCGACGTCGAGTATCAAATGATGCGCGACGAAGCCTTCGCGGTGCTGCGCCGCGTAGGGGTCGAAACGGGAGGATCGAACGTCCAGTTCGCCGTTAACCCGGACTCTGGTGAACGGGTCGTGATTGAGATGAATCCTCGCGTGTCACGCTCGAGCGCTCTGGCGTCGAAGGCGACGGGCTTTCCGATCGCCAAGATCGCCGCGCGCCTGGCGGTGGGCTACACCCTCGATGAGATTCCCAATGACATCACGCGCGCCACACCGGCCAGCTTTGAGCCGGTCATCGACTACGTGGTGACGAAGATCCCTCGCTGGGCCTTCGAGAAGCTTCCGGGTTCGACGCCCGAGTTGGGCACGCGCATGCAGTCGGTGGGCGAAGTCATGGCGATCGGTCGCAACTTCGCCGAGTCGCTCCAAAAGGCGGTGCGCTCCCTCGAACAGGGCCGTGACGGCTTCGCGGTCGGAGCCGAATCGGAGTTCTACGAACTCTCACTCGAGGAACTCTGGCGGCGCTGTGTCGTGGCGACTCCCGATCGGCTCTACGCGCTCCACGAGGTGCTGTGGCGCGGCGCGAGTGTCGACGAGGTCGTCGAACGCACGCGAATCGACCGGTGGTTTGTCGACCAGTTGCTCGGCATCGTTGAGCGTGGTCGCGAACTGTACGAGGGTCTTGACCTGGCGTCACTCGACGCTCGAAGTTGGCGCCGTTACAAGCAGTGGGGCTTTAGCGACACGCAGATCGCTCGTTTGAGCGCCACGACGTGCGAGAACGTGTCGGCTCAGCGCCGCGGCGCTGGCGTGGTGACGACCTTCAAGACGGTGGACACGTGCGCGGCGGAGTTCGAGGCGGCGACGCCCTATCACTACAGCACCTTTGAATCTGAAAGCGAGGTACGTGCTTCGGGCAAGGATCGAGTCGTGATCCTGGGCTCGGGACCGAATCGAATTGGCCAGGGAATCGAGTTCGACTACTGCTGTGTTCACGCGGCGACGGCGATCCGAGATTTTGGGCTCGAAAGCGTGATGATCAACTGCAACCCCGAGACCGTCTCGACGGACTACGCCACCAGTGACCGCCTCTACTTTGAGCCCCTTACGCCCGAGGACGTCGCCGCGGTACTCGAGGCCGAGAGGGACGCCTGCGTCGATGGCGCTCGAATTCGTGGGGTGATCGTTTCCCTGGGCGGTCAGACGCCATTGAAATTGGCGCACGCCATTGATCCAGCCCTCGTGCTGGGTACGCCCGTCGCGTCAATCGACGCGGCCGAGGACCGTGAGCAGTGGTCGGCCATCTGCACTCGTCTCGGTCTTCGCCAACCCCCGGGTGACGTGGCGACGACCCTCGAAGAGGCTCGGGCGATCGTCGCGGGCATCGGGTACCCGGTCTTGGTGCGTCCGAGCTACGTGCTGGGGGGTCGTGCGATGGAGATCGTCTATGACGACTCGGCCCTGACGCGGGTCATGACCGATCTCACCAGCGCCCACGGCGCCCTGGCGCGCGAAGGGGGCGTGTCACGCAGCCGTCCGATCCTCCTGGACAGTTTTCTCGAAGACGCCGTCGAGGTCGACGTGGACGCGATCCGCGACGCCACCGGCGATCTCTATATCGCGGGCATCATGGAACACGTCGAAGAGGCCGGCGTGCACTCGGGCGACTCGGCCTGCGCGCTGCCGCCCCAGACGCTGTCGCCCGAGGTGCTGGCGACGCTGCACGACTACACCGCGCGCATCGCTGAAGAACTCAAGGTGGTGGGGCTCATCAACGTGCAGTACGCCATGAAGGACGAATTGGTCTACGTGCTCGAAGCGAATCCTCGCGCGAGTCGAACGGTGCCCTTCGTCGCCAAAGCGACGGGCGTGGCGCTGGCTCAGGTGGCGGTTCGCGTGATGTTGGGCGACACGTTGGCCGACCTGCGCGCCAAGGGATCGGTTCCGGCGAGCACTCCAGTGCCGAAGTACGTCAGCGTCAAGGAGGCGGTGCTGCCCTTTAGTCGCTTTCCAGGGGTCGACATTTTGCTCGGTCCTGAGATGCGCTCCACGGGCGAAGTGATGGGGATCGGTGAGAGTTTCGGCATTGCCTTCGCCAAGGCCCAACTCGCCGCTGGCACTCGGCTGCCCGACCGGGGCCAAGTCTTCTTCTCGCTCGCGGACCGCGACAAGGTCGAAGGTCTTGAACTCGCGAGAGCCCTGCGGCGCCTTGGTTTCATCCTCGCCGCGACCGTGGGCACCGCAGGATATCTGCGTGCCCACGGGGTCGCGGTCGAGACGTTGGTCGGCAAGGTCGGACTCGGCGACCTTGGCGTCGACGCGGTACGCCTCATCGCCTCGGGCGACGTCCAATTGGTCGTCAACACGCCCTCTGGTTCTGGCGCGCACGTCGACGGGGCGACGATTCGCGCCGCCTGCGTGGCCAACGCCGTGGCGTGCATTACCACCCTAAAGGCGGGGTTCGCCGCCGTGAAGGGCATCGAGGACACGCGTCGCCACGGATGGCGGGTCCACTCACTCCAAGAGCTTCACGCGTGAACCTTTCGACCAACGTCGCCGAAGTCTCGCTGCGCTCGCCGATATTGACGGCGTCGGGCACCGCCGGTCACGGCGATGAACTGGCGGGTTACGGGGACCTCGCCCAGCTGGGCGCCGTCGTCGTGAAGTCGCTGGCGGCCTTCGCGTGGGCCGGGAATCGCGCTCCGCGCGCGGGTGCGGTGGGCGACGAGATGATCAACTCGGTGGGTCTTTCGGGGCCCGGTGTCGCCGCGTGGCGCGAAGCGGAACTGCCCGCCTTGCGCGCTCGCGGTGCGAACGTCGTTGGTTCGATCTGGGGACGCAGCGTGGCCGAGTTCGAGGAGGCGGCGCTCGCCATGCGCGGTGCCGACGTCATCGCCCTTGAAGTCAACGCGAGCTGTCCGAACCTCGAGAGCCGTTCGACGATCTTCGCGCACTCGACGTCGATGACCGCGGAAATCGTCGCCGCCGCGAAAACCGCTCAGTTGCCCCTGTGGGTGAAACTCAGTCCCAACACGCCGGCGCTGGTTGAGATCGCCCAGGCGGCACTCGAGGCGGGCGCCAGCGCGCTCGTACTGGTCAACACCCTGCTCGGTCTCGCCATCGACGTCGAAGCGCGACGCGCGACGCTCGGCAACGGCGGGGGCGGCGTGAGCGGCCCGGGACTCTTGCCCGTGTCCCTTCGCGCGGTCTACGAATGCCGAGCGGCCTTTCCCGACGCCGGGATCGTCGGCGTGGGCGGCGTCACGCGTGGCGCCGACGCGATCGCCATGGCCATGGCCGGCGCCGACGCGGTCGAGGTGGGCACCGCGACCTTCTCAAATCCTCGCGCCCCTTGGCTGATCCAGCGCGAGGTCGAGCGTTGGATGACACGTCACGCCGTGTCGACGTGGCGAGAGCTTCGAGGAGTTGCCCATGAATGAGACTTTCGGCGAGCGCCTTCGCGAGCGCCTGCTCGACGCGGGGCCGCTGTGCGTGGGCATCGATCCGAGTCGCGAGGTGGTGCGCGCCTGGGAGCGAGATGACACGATCGAAGGTGTCGAGTACGTCGCGCTGACCGCTCTCGAGGCGGCCATTGGCGAGGCGGCGCTGATCAAGTGCCAGGTGGCCTTCTTCGAACGTTTCGGGTCGGCCGGCTTCGCGGTCTTGGAACGGGTGATCCGCGAGGCCCGCGGGGCCGATCTGCTCGTCGTCGCCGACGCCAAGCGAGGAGACGTTCCTTCGAGCAATGAGGGCTACGCCGCCGCGTGGCTCGAAGACGCGTCCGCACTTTGTGTGGACGCGGTCACCGTCTCGCCGTATCTGGGCGTGGGCGCCCTCGAGCCGATCTTTCGAGCCGCCGAGGCGACCCAACGTGGCGTGTTCGTCTTGGTGGCGACGTCGAACCCCGAGGGCCGTTTGGTGCAGGCCGCGCGCACGATCGAGCACGAGACCGTGGAGTCAATGATTTTTCGCGACCTCGCGCAGCGCAACGCCGGTCACGACGGACTCGGCGGGATTGGGGCCGTCGTGGGCGCCACGCGCGAGCGCCCCGAGTACGACCTGACGACGCTGAACGGGCCCTTCCTGGTACCCGGCGTGGGCGCCCAGGGAGCCGCGCCGAGTGACCTCGCCCACCTCTTTGGCGGGTGTGTGGAGGGCTCGGTCGCGGTCAACGTCGCCCGGGCGATTTTGGCCGCGGGACCCGAGCCAAGGGCCGTTCGTGACGCCCTTCGCCGCTGGCGAGATGATTTGCGAGACGCGCTCTAGCCCTCGTGACAAGGGAGGAGTAGTCTGGCCTCGTGACACCAACCCCGCCGTCGCTCTCCCAGGAACAGCGAGTCGAAGCGTCACGCTTGGCGGTCGCGAACCGTCGCCGGCGCGCCGAAGTCAAGCGGATGGTTAAAACGGGCGAACTCTCGCTCGAGGAACTTTTCGCCTTGGCCGCGCGTGAAGAGTGCGTGGCGCAGATGCGTGCCTATGACCTCATCAGTGCCTTGCCAGCGATTGGCGAGGTGAAGGCCGAGCGAATAATGAAGAGCGCCTCCATCGCCAAGACGCGTCGTATTCGAGGACTGGGACCCAAGCAGCGGGCCCAACTCTTTCGCGCTCTTGTGCGCTGAGCCCCTGCTGGCGGTCCTGATCGGCCCCGGCGGTGTCGGCAAGGGAACGCTCGCGCAACTCCTCATCGAGGCCGACAGTCGACTGTGGCTGAGTCGCAGTTGGACCACGCGAGCCAAGCGCCCGAGCGAACGCGGCGACGAATACTTCTTCGTGGATCGCGCGACGTTCCAAGAGGCGATCGACGAGGATCGGTTCTTGGAGTGGGCCGAGTTCCACGGCAACCTCTACGGAACACCGCGGCCGCAAGCTCCGGGAAACAAGGACGTACTGCTCGAAATCGAAGTGCAGGGAGCCGAGCAGGTGCGCCGAGACTATCCCGACACCGTCGTCTTCTTGGTGCTGCCTCCGAGCATGGACGACCTCGAGGAGCGACTGCGCCAGCGCGGCGATCAAACCCACCAGGTGCACGATCGCCTGGCCAGCGCTCCGCACGAACTCGCCCGTGGCCAGGAATTGGCCTCGTTCACCGTGGTAAACGATGATCCCCAGCGGGCCACCAGCGAGATTCTCTCTATACTGGAGGGGCTGCGCCAGTTTCGGCGTAACCCCTCGTCAAAGGATTGACCCATGGCCGAACGCCCCACGCTCGTAGATCCGCCCATCGAGACCCTTCTCAACAAGGT
>Ga0307374_10004434_pt1 | contig 23384 bp, 20 predicted proteins | sample OX3MG_FD_202532 | JGI IMG/M metagenome (GOLD analysis project Ga0307374, IMG submission 202532) | Soil microbial communities from Risofladan, Vaasa, Finland - OX-3 | ecosystem: Environmental > Terrestrial > Soil > Coastal area > Acid sulfate soil | place: Finland: Risofladan, Vaasa | collected... | reverse complement strand
TGGTGCGGGTTGCGCGTCGACGCGAAGTACATGAACGGCTCGTGATGCGCCGAATAATCGGTGACGGAAGTGTGAACGTTTACATTGGTGGGATTTCCGTCGGTAGGATTCGCCGCGGTGGGATGCGCGGTATGCGCCGATCCGCAAACGGCCGGCGATTTCAGCGACCCATCGCTGTTGAATTGCGCCGGCTGGGTCGGCAGGAAGCCGCCCTCGAACCAGCCCCACGTGATTCCCTTGGCGTTGAGCAGGTCGCCGATATTCGTCCCCGTCATGAACAAGGTGGTCTTGCCGTTGACCGTGCCGCCGGCATCCTGGCCGCAATCATCGAGATAGGGGTCGATATCGCCGATGTCGGTGCCGTCGACCACCCCGCTCGTCGTCGTGGTCGCCGCGACCCCGCCGGAGAACGTATAGGCGGTGGCCCCGTGGGTCTGCCCGGTAATGAGGTTGAGTGCGCCCGGCGTCGAGGGGCCGAAGGTCGTGCCGAACTCGTTGTCGTTCATTGCATAGTGTTGCGCGTAGTTCCATAACGCCGTGACGGTGTTGCCGTCGTAGTACCCCATCACGGTCGAGCCGTCGGTCTTGCATCCGACACCCGTCTTGCTCGTGTGCTGCACGAACATGTCGAGCAGCCCGTTGTCCGCCGCCTTCTGCTCGTCACTGTAGCCGTGATCCTCGTCGCAGGTGACCGCCTCCGACGCATCAAGGCGGAACGGCTGGAACTCGTTCGGATTGCTGGTGAGGAGCCCGCCGCTGAGACCGTTCACCGAGGGGGTGTCGTCCAGCGCATGGAACGACGGCTCGCCGGACGGGTTTGCGGCGATCGGATAGGTCGCGAAGTAATGATCGAACGTGATGTTTTCCTGAAAGATGACGACGATGTGCTTAATCGGCGTCAGGGTCTGCGTGTCGTGGTCGCGATCCGCCGCACGGCTCGATGGGGCGCCGGCCAACGCCGCGGCGGCGGCCAGAGCGGCGAGCATCGCACGCCAATCCACCATCCAATGCTTTCTCACGGTCCTTCCCTCCAAATTGCGTTGTGGCAATGGCGCAGGCGGCCGATTACAGGCCACACATCTCCCCACGCGGCCGTGCGCCGTGTCGTGATCCAAAAACGTGTTTGCAGGAACCTGCGCGCCGCAGACTAGCCGGCGATTATGACCGCCATCGCTCAGAACCGTGACAGTCCCGTGTCATCGTCGGCGGGGTGTCACGGACGGCAGCGCCGGTAACGCGGCGGCGTGCACGAAGCCGTAAACATCGAAGCGCGCCTCGAGCGTACCCGTATCGACGTCACCGTAACCGCGGCGCCTCGGGTCCAATCGCGGCCTGATCTCGACATTGTCGATGAACAGAAAGGGGGTCGCCGATTCGAGGTCGTAGAAAACCCGTACCAGGCCCGCAAGCGGGATCGCCATCAGGCCGCGCACGCCGACACGCTTGAGCTTGCCTTCGGCGTCGCTCGCCAGAATCTGCGTGCTCGTGAGTTCGCCCTTGCCGGCCGCGGCCAGGGCCTTGATGCGATTCTGGAGGTCCGCAGCGATCAGCGTCTCGTTCGAACCCTGAAGAAATCCTTCCTGCGTCGCCTGCTGCCGTTCCAGTACGCCGAGCTCGGCCTTGCGCGCCGCGCGCTCGCCGGCGATCTGCTCGAATCGCGCCAGCGCCGCGTTGAGATCGGCAATTTCGCGCCGGTTGTCCGCGACCGTATCGAGCAGCGGCAGCGCGATCGCCAGATAGCCGGCCGTGACCAGCGCCGCCAGAATGCCGAGCGCCAGGCAGCGGCTTGCGATGGGGCCAAATCGAACCGTCATCGGCCGGGTTCCCGAATCTGCGCCGCGATGTCGAACTGCTCACGGTTGAGGGCGGAATTCTGCGTCACCGGCGAGCGGTAGGCGGCATTGGCGAAGGCGGACGAGCGATCGAGAAGCCCCAACAGGCTCGCGGCCGATGTCGCGAACCCGGCGATCCGCACCTCCTTGGCGTCGATCTGCAGCTCGGTCAGCCAGACGTCGTCGGGCAAAAGACGTGTCAGTTCATCGAGGATTTCCGTCACCGGCACGGTATTGCGCTTGCGGGCGGTGAGGACCTGCGCGTTGGCTTTTTCGGCCTCGATCGCCTTGCGCAACCGCGCACTCTCTTCGGCGTCGCGCCGTGCCTCGGCGATGCGGGCGGTGAGCAGGCGAACCTGCGCATCGGTCTCTACGATCGGCGTGACGGCGGCCGCCACGGCCAGCGCCGTCGCCGCGACGGCGGTCGCGACCACGGCGATCCGCAGCAGGCGATGCGCGGCGGGTTGTTTCGCCTTGAGAAGCAGATCGCACGGGACCGGCGTTGCACCGTCCGGACCTGCGACCTCGATCGCGACCGCGCGGAACCCCAGATCCTGCGCCGCGCGCATGGCGTTCTGGACGGCGTCGCGCTGCACCACGGTGATCTCGGCCTGCAGGTTCCGCGCCTTGCGGTCGCGTCTCGCGATGCGCGTGCTGTAGAAGACGTCCTCGCGCTTGAAGGGCGTAAGCCGCTCGAACTCGAATCCGATCACCTGGTCGATGTTGCGTTCGGCCGCCAGCGGCAAGCTTACGACCGAGCGCAACGCCTTGTCGGCCGGTAGTCGAACGACGACGTCGCCGGCGCCGTTCCGGGCGACCGGCCGATCCCAAGCGCGTGACGCAACCCCGACGCGTCCGGGGTTCGGCGATCGAACGCCTTCGCCAACGACGAAAGAGGCGCCGCTGGCATCGAAAGCGAGCACGGATCGTCCATGCCATGCTGCGATCCTCTGCCGCCAGGCGGCGGGAACGCAGGCGACCAGTTCGCCGATCCACCACGCGAATGCCTGACGCACCACCGCGTCCGGCCGGAATCTGCCGGTCATGCCGGCGAGCGCATCCCGGTTCATGACGATCCGCTCCCGCGAAGCCGCGCCTGCCGCGGTGCAACGAGAATATCCGGGACGAAGGAGCCGTCGGCAAGCACGATGCGGAGCCGGATGAGAAGTGGAAGATCGGCGCTGTCGCTCCAGCGATCGTGCCAACGCGAGGTCCGGTCGGGTGGAACCACCCCGAAATAGCCGAACGCGACCTTGCGCACATGGTCGAAGAGGACCGATGGCCGCAACTCGCCCGGCGCGTTTCGCACGGCGCCCCGCGCGGCCAGTTTCCAGGTGACTGTCAACCGCCGGCCGTTGCGCCCGCCGACAACGGCAAGCGTCAACCGCTGCAGCCCGCCCATGGCAAGATAGGCCGGCGGCAGGGTGACGAAGGCGAGGCGGTCGGGCGCGCCGTCGAAGTCGATCACCCGTCGCGCGGCACCCGGCGTCATCGACAGCGCCTGAGCATTCTGCAATGCGGCCAGAAGAAACCCCTGCGCCGTAGCGAGTTGCGCCGACCGATCCGCTCGTTCGCTGCCAGCATCGACGGCGCGCGCGCCGAATCGCAATCCGCCGAACAGGAACACGGTCAAAAGCCCGATCAAGGCGACCGAAATCAACATCTCAACGAGGGTGAAGCCCGGGGCCGGCGGGGCATTGCGTTTCCTCTTGAGCATGCGATGGGACCCGATCATTGCCGCAACGCAAGGCGCAGGGTCCGAAGCGTTATGGACTGCGCGCGCTGGCCCTCGCGCCAGGTCACGGTCACGGCAACCTCGTAAGGAACGACATAGAGTTGGGCCGGCTCGGTGCGGTCGGGCGGCGTGTAGAGGCGAGCGGTCACTGCGATCCTGTAGGGACCGTCATCCGTCGCAGCGTTCATGCCGTCGCTCAGCTTCACGCTCGTGCCGAGGGTTTCGAGGGTCGATTCCGCCAGCGTGGTGGCCTCGGCATAGGCGCCGGCGCGGGCGCTTCCGGCAACCCCGCCCGAGAAGCTGCGCAGCAGGGCGACGAGAAGCACCGCCGCGATCGCGAACGCGACGAGAACCTCGACGAGCGTGAATCCGCCCGGCCTAATGCGTCGCCGTATCGCCATCGATCGAAACGCGGCCCGTGAGCCAATCCACCATGACATCCGTCCGGCGATTGCCCTGGATCAGCCGAATGCCCCCGCCGGTCGCGCTGCCATCCGGAAAGAACCGGATGTTTCCCGTCGTGCCATTGTCGCGCTCGTCCGTCGTGGTGATGAGCACGGCGTGAACGTCGCCGGGAAGCCGGCCCGTCATCCGGGCGCCCCCAGCCAGGTAGGCGCCGCTGGCGGTATCGATGGTGAACACCTGCGGCCGGGCCCGTGTGATCGCCAGGCTTCGCGCCTGGCGCAACGCGGCGGCGATCTCCAGGCTTGCGGCGCGCATTTCCGCCGCTCCGCCGCTCCCCATCAGCGGCGGCAGCGTTGCCGCCATGACCAGCGCCATGATGACGAGGACGAGCAGGACCTCGATCAGCGTGAAGCCGCCGCTGCGGAGGGATCGCGCGTCCATCCCAGCCATCACATCGCAAGATTATAGACGCTGAAGATCGCGCTCAGAATCGCGCTCACCACGACCGCTACGACCAGCCCGAGCCCGATCGTCACCGCGGGAACGAGAAGCGCGAGCAGCCGGTCGACGCTGCGCCGGGATTCGCGGTCGTAGATGTCGGCGAGCCGGAGCAGCATCTCATCGAGCCGCGCCGATTCCTCGCCGACGCGCACCATCTGCACGACGAGCGCCGGCATGACGCCGGTTTGCGCGAGCGGCCCCGCGAGACCCTTGCCCTCCTTGGCCTGCTCCGACACTGCGCCAACGGCGTCGCGAAGCGCCGTGTTGGTCAGCGTGTCGCGGCCGATCGCGAGCGCCGGCAGCAGCGCGACGCCGCTGCGCAAAAGCATGCCGAGAACGCGGCCGAACCGCGCCATCTCCGTCTTCACGGTGAGGTCGCCGAGCAGCGGAAGCGTGAGCAGGCGCCGGTCATAGCGCAGCCGATACTCGGGATTGCGGGCGATGCGGCGCCACGCCAGGACCGCCGCCGCCGCAACAACGAGGAGCGTCCACCAGTAATCGCGAAATCCCGTGCTCGCGGCGAGAACGATTCGCGTCATCAGCGGCAATGTGGTCCCCGCCTGCTCGAACAACGGCACGAAGCGCGGGATCACGAATCCGAACAGCACGGCGATCGACATTACTCCGGTCGCCAGCACGATCGCCGGATAGATCAGCGCCGACTTCGCCTGTTCGCGCGCCGCTTGCGAGCGTTCGAGCAGATCGGCAAGGTGTTGCAGCGTGACGTCGAGCGATGCGCCGGCCTCGCCGGCGCGCACCATGCTGACATAGAAGGCCGGGAAGGCGTCGCCTTGCGCGGCCATCGCGTCCGCGAGCGAGCCGCCGCCGCGGACGCTGTCTAGCAGCGCGTCGAGGCAATCCCTGGCAGCGCCCTTGTCGACCATGCCCTTCGCCGTCTCGAGCACATGGTCGATCGAGAACCCGGCGTGAAGCAGCGTTCCGAGCTGCTGCGTGATGAGCGCCAGATCGCCGCCGAGGCGCGGCCGCGCGCGGAACAGCGGCCGCGCGAGCAGCCGCGATAGCCACGGGTATCCGGCCTCGTCGGCGCGGATCGGCACGTGACCCTGCGCCTGCAGCCGGGCGACCACGCTGGCCTGGTCGGCCGCTTCCATTTCACCCGAAAGCACTTCGCCGGTGGCGTTGACGGCCTCGTAACGGAAGACCGGCATGTCAGACGTCTCGCGTGACCCGCAATACTTCTTCGATCGACGTCGTGCCGGCCATGGCCTTGAGCAGCCCGTCCTCGTACATCGTCCGCATTCCCTCCTCGCACGCCGCCGCCTGGATGTCCTGCATCGCCGCGCGATTGAGGATGAGGCGCCGGACGCGGTCGGAAACCTCGAGTACCTCCATGATGGCGATGCGTCCGAAATAGCCGCTGCCTTGACAGCGCGCGCAGCCGCGCGCGCGGTAGAGCGTGGGCGGATCGCCGGCGACCGCGGCGAGGCGCAACTGCGTCATCAGCTCGGGAAGCGCGCGATAGGGTTCCCGGCACTGCGGGCAAAGCTGGCGCACGAGGCGCTGCGCCAGCACGCCCGTCACGGTCGAGGTGACGAGATAATCCGCGACGCCCATGTCGAGCAGCCGCGTCACGGCGCCCGCGGCGCTGTTGGTGTGAAGCGTCGACAGCACGAGGTGGCCGGTGAGCGCCGCCTGGACGGCGATCTCGGCCGTCTCGAGATCGCGCATCTCGCCGACCATGATGATGTCCGGATCCTGGCGCAGGATCGACCGCAGCACATGGCCGAACGTCAGGCCGATCTGCGGTTTGACCTGGATCTGATTGACGCCCTCGAGCTGGTATTCGATCGGGTCCTCGACCGTGAAGAGCTTGCGTTCGGGTGCGTTGAGCCGGTGGAGGCAGGCATAAAGCGTCGTCGTCTTGCCGCTGCCGGTCGGACCGGTCACCAGGAGGATGCCCTGCGGCCGCTCGAGGATGCGCTCGAACTGTGTCAGCGTTCCCGTCTCGAATCCGAGGAGCGGCAATTCGCAGACGAGGCTGGTCCGGTCGAGAATGCGCATCACGACGCTCTCGCCGTGCAGCGTCGGCATGGTCGAAACGCGCAGATCGAATTCCTTGCCCTGAAGGGCGAGCCGCATGCGGCCGTCCTGCGGCAGGCGGCGCTCGGCGATATTGAGCTTGGCCATGATCTTGATGCGCGAGATGAGGGCCGCGCGCAGCCGGGTCGGCGGCACCGCCGCTTCGCTCAGCAAGCCGTCGATCCGATAGCGAATGACGAGCCGGTTCTGGTAGGGCTCGACATGGATGTCGGAGGCGCGGCTCTCCACGGCCCGCGTGATGAGGTGATTGACGAGGCGGATGACCGGTCCCTCGCTTGCGAGGTCGCGGAGCCGGTCCACATCCTCCAGCAGATCGTCGTCGCTGCCGGGTTCCTCGAGGCTCGCCGCGACCTCGCCGGCCGGCGCGGGATCGGGGTCGTAAAGCCGCGCATAGGCCGCCTCGAGTTGCGACGCGAGCGCGACGCGCGCAACGACCCGCCGGCCGGCGGCCATCTCCATCGCGCGCATGACCTCCGCGTCGAGGGGATCGACCATCGCCAGGACGAGTTCGTCCGGCGCCTCGGCAATCGGCAGCACGCCGGCACCGCGCAGGTATTTGCGGTTGAACTTGCCGTCGCAAACCGGTGTCGCCGGATAGTCGCCGCTCTCGGCGACGGCGAGTCCCAATACCGCGGCAAAGGCTTCGGCGACGTCGCGTTCGCTGGCGAGGCCGAGCTTCACGAGAAGGGATTCGAGCCGCTCGTCATTGGTCGCCTGCAACCGCACGAGCCGGTCGAGTGCGGTCTCGTCCAGCTTTGCCGCGGCGACGAGCCGCGCCGCCAGCGACCGCTCCACCGAATTGCGATCCATCGCTATCGCCATGTTGTCGCCGTATCCGGCCGCGATGCCGCCATGCTCATACGCCCAATCGGGCCGGCCTGCAAATGCTTGCCGAAAAGCACCCGCCCCGAGCTCGCGGCATCCGGTCCCGGCGGTTGGCGGCGGCGCCCCGACATTGCTGTGCTGGTGCCGGATGAGGGGATCGAACCCCCGACCTTCGGTTTACAAAACCGCTCTTACCCTGTCTCGGCTTAGATCAGCTTCGCCCAACTTGATGCACCATGAATGCAGGAAGGCGCCTAATTTACAGGCGTTTGTTGCGTTATTATATTCGTTCTTGGGTCACGTCGGATCGCTCCCTAGCAACCCCCTCTCTGTGACCCCGTGTGACCCCGGAGGACGTTTCGATGCAAGGAAAACCCCTAACCGCGAAGGCTCTTGACGCGTTGAAACCGGCGCCGGCCGGCAGACGCACCACGATTGCGGATGCCGGGCTCCGCGGCTTCCAAGTCCGCGTGACCGATAGCGGCATCAGGACCTTCTCGTTTCGCTACCGCTTCAATGGAAAGCAGCACCGCGTCAGCCTCGGGCGCTACCCGGCGACCGGGCTGGCCGAGGCTCATGACGCGGCCCGTGCCATCCTCCAGGCGCTGGAGCACGGCGAAGATCCCAAGGCCGCGCCGATCACCCCGGCACAGCAGGGGCCGACGGGCCGCACCGTCCGGGCCGTCGTGGCGAAGTTCGTCACTGAATTTCTCGGCGAGCACGAGCGGCGCACCGCGCACGAGATGCAGCGTATCCTAGAGAGGGAACTGTTACCCAAGCTTGGCGACCGCGACATCAAGTCGATCGACCAAGGCGACATCGAGGACGTGATTATCGCGGTACGGGACCGCGCGCGGAAAGAGGCCCGGGACCGGGCGCTGGCGAAGGCCGCGGGCGCCGTCTATGCGGAGGCGGCGGCGGAAGAGCGCGACCGTGCGGCTCGGGAAGGGCGCAATCCCGATTTCCGCCGGAGCCGCCGTGCTGCGACGGCTCGCGCAGACGCGGCCCGTGAGGCCGCCCGTGAGGCTGCGGAACAGGCGGCCCGGAAGGCGGGAGTCTCGGCTAACCGCGTTCACGCGGTCATTCGGCGGCTGTGGAACTGGGCGCGGGAGGAAAAGCGCTATGTCCTCGATAACCCTGCCAAGTTCCGGCGCAAAGTAGAAGAGCGGCCGCGCTCGCGGGTCCTGAGCGCCGACGAGATCCGGGCGGTATGGGGTTCGTGCGCCGAGATTCATCCTGCCTTCCGGGACGTCATCCGGATCTTGTTGCTCACTGGTCAGCGGCTGAACGAAATCGCCCGCCTGACTTGGCAGGAATTTCACGAGGAGGCCGGCGAGCTACGGCTGAGCGGCGACCGCACCAAGAATCGGCGCCCGCATATCATTCCGCTGTCCGAGGCGGCCCGCACCATCATCGCCGGCCGCGACCGGATCGAAAACTGCCCTTATATCTTCACGACGACGGGCAAGACTCCTGTCTCGGGATTCTCGAGCTGGAAAGACAAGCTTGATGAACGGTTAGGATTCGACGTTCCATGGCGTCTGCACGATCTTCGCCATATCGTCGTCACAGGCATGGCCGAGCTGGAAATCGAGCCGCACGTTATCGAAGCCGTCGTGAACCACGTCTCCGGCGCGAAGGCGGGTGTCGCCGGCGTCTACAACAATTTTTCCTATCTGCCGCAGAAGCGCGCCGCCCTCGCGCGATGGGCGGCGCACGTCGAGCGCATCATTGCACCGCCGACCGGCAAGGTGATCCGGCTGCACGCGGGCGCCGCGGCCGAAGGCGTCGCGACCGCATAGCGTTGCGATCCTGCCGCAGTTTCCTGGCGCGCCCGCGAGGGCGCGCCTTTTCTTTGGTGCACCGCTCTACATCCAGCCTCTTGCTTCCGATGCCGACTCGGCGTTTCTATCGGCGCGGATGAATTGCCACCAATAAAGTGCAACCCGCGCATGAGGACACGACGATGCTTGACCTTAAAAAAATTAATGAAACACCGTGCACCGACTCCACGGCCGCACTCGCCCAGGGAATCAAAACCGACTTGGCGCGGTCCGATTGCCAACCTCACGGCTGCGATCCGGCGCACGCAGGCACATTAGAAAGCCCTATGGAATCAGCATAACTATAGGCTAGCAAATTCGCAATCGCGTCGCGTTATTCTGATTTAGAAGCGCATGCGGCGACAACGCCGCGGCCCGTCCTATTCAACTTGGTTCGCCTGCAATCTCAATGGCCGCCCGCCATGGAGGCCGCTGCGGAAAGGAAACGATTCAACTATGGCTGCCAAACAGCACACAGTTCCGGAGCCCGCGCCGCAGGGATCCGTGTTTATTGATATCCGGGCGCTGGTGCGCGACTACGGCCTCTCCCGCACGACGGTTTTCCGTCTGTGCGAAGAAGGCACGTTGCCGCAGCCGGTGCGAACCGGGCGCGGCCGGACGTGCAAGCGGCTGTGGCGCCGCACGGATATTGAGGCTGCCATGGACATGCTCCCGCGGGAGAAGCCGCACGTGATGGCGTGACCGTGCCGTCGGATCTCGCCCAGGCCGCACAGAGCCCGCGCCCCATACGCAAGTCGCCGCCCGGACGCACAGACCTTCCGAACGCATCGCCCGAGCCAACGGCGCCCGTCGCGCCGATCCGGCGCGATCGCAGGAGCGGGATCATCCACGACATCGCGCCGGCCGATCGCTGCTTCGGGCCTGAAGCGGAGCTGATGACGGGGTTGCCGAGCACGGTGCTGATGCGACTCGCCGAGCGCGGCGCCTTCGCCAAGCAGCGCCGGATCGCGCCGTGCTCATTCTGTCGGGATCGACGTGAGCTGCTGGCCTGGCTCGCGGCACACGGGCGGCCGACGCCGCCGCCCTGGGCCAGATTCGTCGCGAAATGAAACGCCGCGCCGGGAGCGAATCGGCGCGGCGCGAGATAGGAGCACTTGACGTGGACAGTTTGAATAGCGGGGCGCCGACAGAAGGTCAACTGGCTGACAGCAGACGAGATGCCACGCGGCTCGTGCCGAAGCGCTTCACCTTCCGCCAGCTCGCCGCCGCGGGCTTCGGACCGCACTTGATCCCGGTCATGCCGCCGAATGCGCCGCTGCACCCAGATAGCAAGGTTGATCCGGCACAGCGAGGCAAGACGCCCGGCCGATACCATGCCGACAGCGGAACATGGACCGGGCTCCCGGACTGGCCAACGCGCGACTTCACCACCGCGGATCACGCAGCATGGGATGAGTGGCCCGGCGCGAACATCGGGGCGCGGACCCGCGAGCTGCCCGGCATCGACATCGACGAGGACAGCCGCGGCTACCTTGTGGAAGAGCTGACGGCGCTGGCGGACAAGATGCTTGGGCGAGCGCCGAAGCGCGGACGCCCTAACTCCGAGCGCGCCCTGCTGCTTTACCGCCTGAAGCCCGGCGAGGAGGCGCCCCCGAAACGGCGGCTTGCTTACGTCCTTGAAGACGTTCCGGGCGCGGTCGAGATTCTGGGGCGCGGCCAGCAGTTCGTTTTTGCCGGCAAGCATAAGTCGGCCGTCGCCTACACATGGGATGATCGCGGAACCAATACAGGCGAGCTGGAGGACTTGCCGGAAGTGACGGACGATATGCTGCGCGCCTTCGCCGACGCGGCCGAATCGTTTCTGCGGGAGATCGGCGCGACGATCGTGCAGCAGACCAGCTCGGGCTCCGGGTGGAGCGAACGCAAGCCGATCGGCGATGCCGCATTGCGGGCGCACGATCTTGGCGAGCTGGCGCGGGCGCTCGACGCCATCGAATGCGCGCGGCTCGATTACAACGCATGGATCGGGATGCTGCATGCGCTCAAGGCGGCGTGCGGGGGTGACAACGCATTCCTGATGGACGCGATTGTGCCGTGGTCGATGCAGCATGCGCAGGCAATCGACCCTCAGTGGGTCATCGGCAAGTGGGATACGATAGACGACTCGGAAATCGGCGCCGAGCACGTCTTCGGGACCGCGCGTAACCACGGCTTTTCCGGCGGCACGGCAGATGCGGCGTTCGATTCACCGCCCTCGAACGATGCCCCTTCGCCGGAATCCGACCTCCATGCCAAGCGCAACCGGGCGCCGACGATCCGGCTGCATACCGGCGCGCTTGATCTGATCGCCGCCGCGGCGGAGCGCGCACTCGTCGCGGCCGATGACGGGATCTATCAGTTCGGTTCTATGCTCGTACGGCCGGCAAGCGCCGACATCATCGCGGCGGACGGCGGCAAGGCGCGCGGGACGCGGTTGATCCAGGTCAAGCCTACCTTCCTGAGGGAGCGGCTGACATTCGCCGTGCGGTTTGAGCGATTCGACGCCCGCGCCAAAGGATGGCTGCCGGCAAACTGCCCACCGGAAGTCGCGCAGGCGATTTTGGAGCATGGCACCTGGAGCTTCCCCGTGCTGACAGGTATCACGAACTGCCCTGTGCTACGACCGGACGGGACCATCCTCGCCATGCCTGGTTATGACACCGCGACAGGGCTGCTATTTATGCCGGCGGACGGTGCCGCGGCGTTTCCGGCGATCGGCAATGCACCGGATCGTGCCGAGGCGCTGGAGGCGCTCGGCGAGATGAAGACGCTGGTCGCGACGATGCCTTATCTGAGCGGCATCGACCGAAGCGTAGCGCTGAGCGCCATCTTGTCCGCCATCGCTCGGCGCGCCGTGCCGTTGACACCGATGCACTGTTTCACGGCAACCGGACCCGGACAGGGCAAGAGTATGCACAGCGACATCGTCGCCGAGATTGCGGAAGGGCGGCGCGCGGCTGCCATCCCGCCGGGCTCGGCAACACACGAGCTGGAGAAGCAGCTCGTGAGCGCACTGATCAAGGGCGACGCCATCATCTCGCTCGATAATCTCGTCGAGCCGCTGGGCAAATCTGCAGTGATCAACGCCTGCCTCACGCAAGAGCGGCTTGATCTGCGGGTGCTCGGCAAGAGCTTGAACGTCGAAGTGCCGGGCAACCGGGTGCTGCTGGCGAACGGGAACAACCTCACGCTCGAAAGCGACGTGACCCGCCGTGCGCTGCTGTGCCAGCTCGACGCCCGAGTGGAGCGCCCGGAGCTGCGGGGGTTCGACAATTCACCGATAAACCTTATCCGTGCGGACCGCGGGCGCTTCGTTAGCGCATGCCTGACAGTGCTGCGCTCGTTCCATGTCGCCGGCCGGCCGCAACAGGCGACACCCCTGGGCGGATTCGAACCATGGAGCCGGCTGGTGCGCGATGCACTCATCTGGCTCGGTGAGGCGGACCCGGTCAGCAGTATGGAAGCTGTCCGGGCACTGGACCAGGAACTCTCGAATTTAGGGCGAGTCGTTAGCGCCTGGCATGCGAGGTTCGGCGAAGAGCCGGTGCTGGCGCGCCAGATCGCAGAGCCCGACACCGTGGATAGCGCATTTGCAGAGGCAACAAGCTACACCGAGCTGCGGGAGGCGTTGGAGGCGGCGATCCCGAGCAAAAGCGCCTTGTCGGCGAAGAGCCTCGGGGAATGGCTTGGGGCGAATCGTAACCGCATTGTCGGCCAATTCCGACTGGTCCGCGAGACCGACAAGCATCTTAAAACGAACCGCTGGCGTCTAGAGCGCCTTTGATATTTGCGGGTACCGCGGGTGCATGCGGGTACCGTTTCTATTCCTTCGTGGGGAAACTGTCAGAGGTAATATTTATTAACGTGACATATTGTATACGAACATATGAAAAGGTACACGCATCTACCCGCGGTACCCGCAAAAATAAACCCTGCGAATGAGCAGCGCGTATGTCAGGTACCGCGCATGTCGAGCGCGGGCGTTCTGACATTTTCTATGCGCTCCAGTGGAATCGACCGAGCAGGCACCCGCGGCCTCACGTATGAGAGTTGGCCCTCTGTCTCGGATGGCGGATCGATGGCGGGATGGATGGATGACGGACGTTCGATCACCGCATCGCCGATCAGCCGGAGCGTCAGGCGAAGTCTCTGTCATCGGCCCCTGCGATCGCGCGGTCCTGCGATGCAGCCCCGCGCACCGCACTCCCCGGAATACCCATATAAAAGTTCTGGGTATCCCCGGCGCCCCGGGGCGACGCACCCAGGCCGGCGACGACATCATGCGGGATCGCCCGCCGCAACGCGGCTGTGACCCCGTAGTGACCTGGATAAACGTCTCGATGAATTGATGGCTCATATCCGCCAGTTTCCAGCGATGCATTTCGGTCTATCAAACCGAAGGCCTGGGCTCGCGACCGAAAAGCCTGGGCGCGACCCTCGGCCTATCATATCCACACAAAAGAATTGTGAAATAGAGGGTTGCGGCCTGAGTCTCGGGGTGCAGCATTTTTGATAATACGCGGAATGTCGCATGCCTCCGCTTCCCCCTAACATGCCGTCGGAATCGCATTCTGGCGCAACGTCTTCGCCGCATTTCGGCCCGCTGCATCATTGGCTTTGCAAATTCGCACGCTCATTCTGACGGAAATAGCACTGCACGATTGACATCGCTGATCGCATGGGAAACTGCGTCACGTGACGCAGTATCGGAGATACGGCGCCGGATCGACCCCCCGCCAGTCATTTTCCCGGCGAATCTCTACCCGTCGTTCAGAATGGGACCCGCGCCGTCTCTACGCGCCATCGCGGCGCATCGACGACTATTCTTTGTCGATGATCGTCACGATCCAGACGCCGCTCGACCGGAACGCGTGTCGCGGTTCTCGGTTGTCGGTTGGCTCGGTTTCACTGGCGCTGCACCATTGGTAGATACCGCGGTCCCATCAGAGCTCGCCACGACAGCGCGCGCGTCGCCGCGGCGCATGTCAACGTTCAGCCGGTACATTCCGCGGCCGTTTGAATCGATCAGCCGGCGCCACCCTGGTTGCGACTTGAACAGGTCGCGCATTCGGGTGCAGGCGGAGCCCGCACGGCCCAGAATTGTTTTCCCGTTGAGCCATGGTTTGTCCGTCTCACTCGCCTCGTGCAGCATGAGAATGACGGCGGCTTGATTGGTGCCGAATCGCTAGTCCACGCCGTCCATGGTGACGTCGGCGTGGTCGTTGGTCTGGACGAATCCTCCGGCATTGGCCGGGGACACCGAGCGGTTCGGAGTTCCGAGCCCATGTGCGCGCTCGAAACGGTCGCACTGCACGCGGGTCACGACAAGATCTTCCATGCGCACCTCAATGCCACCTTCCGGCTGGTGAACAACCTGGAATCGATGCGTTTCGGCGCGGAAACGTTGAATCTGAGCACAGCCGCGGCGAAAGATGATCGTGAGGTCATCCTCGCAGATCGGCAGAAGGCCGGTGTACCGGGCCCTCTCCTGCGGGATATTGAACCGGCGTTCCTTCGACTCAGCCTCGATAATGCCAGTCTCGATCAGCGCGCCAGCCACCCGAAAAGCGGCCTCGAAAAGCCCGTTCTCGGCGTAGTAGAGGAGATCGCGGTGGGGCGTGAACACGCTTCCAACCGTGGCCCCACCCCTAGGATGGGCTGCAGAATTGATTTTATTGAAGGATCTTGGGATCGAGAGGGGTCAAGTTTCGCGCGAAACGTGACCCTCCGAAAATCGGGATTCATATACGTTTTCAATGGCATTCGCCTAACCTCTAGTGGGGTCACGGTTGGAAGTGTTTTCACATCATGACCTGGTGGCGCTCCGGGCCGTTGCGGCGATAGTCCTTGTAACGGAAGGTGAAGGCCGCCTCGTCAAAGGCGATCAGCCGCCGGTTTGAGATGGCGACCCGGTGGGTATAGCGGGAGAGATACCCTACTACTCGTCCAGCGTCTTGACTGGGCAGAATTACGTAGAACACACGCTTTCTATCAGCGCGAAGCTGCGCGCATGCGCCTCAGCCGCGAGCGCGGGCCGGAACGTATCGGCCCGGTCGACATTGCAGAATGCATGGGGCGCATCTTCGTAGACAAAGGGTGTAACATTCTGGTTCGGCGCAACTCTATCGAGAATCCGGGCGACCACCGCCGGCGGGGTTGTGTGGTCCTTTCCGCCGATGTGCAGAATAGTGGGGCACACAATGCGCGCAGCCTCAGCGAGGAAGTCCTGTATGTTGGTGCCGTAATAGCCGATGGCGAAATTAACGTCGCAGCGTGCGGCAGCGAGAAAAGCCATGTTGCCGCCGAGGCAGAAGCCGGTGGCGCCGACCCGCCCGTTGCATTCCGGCATGCGCCGCAGCATTTCAACCGCCACCGATAAATCCGCCACGCCGCCTTCGTAATCGAAGCGCGCGTTGAGGCCGCGGGCGATTGGCCGGTCCACATCGGAATAGGTCAGCTCGACATCCTCGGCGAGCCGCCAGAACAAGTCGGGCGCCAGCACGAGCAATCCTCGCGCGGCAAACATGTCGGCAAGCTTCCGTATGGTCGCATTCAATCCGAAGATCTCGTGCACCATCACGAGCCCAACGGCTGCCACAGCCCTAGGCACCGCGAGATAGCCGCGGAACGTCCGCCCGTCCGCGGCCGGAATCCGGATTAAGGTGCCGCTCATGAACTATTTCGGCGGTCCGGCGGTCACGAGCTTGGTCTGCTCGATGATAGCGGGCGGGGTCGCGCTTACCGCCTCGGCAATCTTCTCGAGCGCCGCAACCGAAATCGGATGTACGTCGAGCTTGCGCTTCTGCGCATCCTCCAGAAAGGCGGGGTCCTTGAGCATCGTCTCGAATGCAGCGCGCAGCGCGGCCGCCCGATCGGCCGGGATTCCCGGCGGCGCCACGAAGGAGCGCCCGATCGCCGAGCTACTCGCGATCAGCTCGAGGACCTTGCGGTCCTGTTCGTTCTTAGCGAACTCGGCGATCGTCGGCACGTCAGGATAGGCCGGATCGCGCTTGAGGTCGTCGAGGTAGATCAGGCGGACGGTTCCTTCCTTCAGCCATTCAGGTTTTCGCACTGCAAGGAATTGCAGGCTCACCGCTCCCATTCCGTCACACTCGCCGCGCTCGAGCGCGAACGCCTCTTCGCCGTTTGACTTGTATCCAGCGATCACTTTGAAGCGCGTGCCCACGAGGTGATCGAGTGCCCATGGCACCATCGCGTCCATGGCACTCGCTCCCGTCGATGCAAGGGCCACATTACGCTTCATGGCGTCCTCGACCGAGCGCACGCCTGATTTCTTCGACGCGACTCCGTAGAGCGCCGCGCCGTCCACCCGGCCGAGCCATGTGAATTTCTGCGGCTCGTACATGGCACCCGGCTCCAGCAGCTTCGCCAAAACGAAATTGTTAAGGAAAAGGCCGATTACAGTGCCGTCCCGAGCGGCCGCGTTGTACACGTAGTTCGCCGCCTTGAGACTGCCCGCGCCAGGCATGTTCTCGACGATCACAGCGGGATGGCCCGGAATATCCTGTCCCAGATGTTCAGCGACAAGGCGGGCGTAAAGGTCGTAGCCACCGCCGGCCCCGAAGCCCACGACGATGCGGACGGTGTTTCCCTGGTAGAAATCGGCAACCGAGCCAGCGTGCGCAGGTGCGATTTCCGCATAGGCGGTCACAGCCGCAAGCCATAGGACGATCCATTCAAGGCGTTTTGACATCTTCACTTCCCCCTTTACCGCTCTATCGGTGGCCTTCCCTTCGAACTAGAAATACGTAAACAGGGCGCCAAACCGACCGTCCGCATTGGCGAGGACAGCCTGCTTCCAAGCGATACGGTAGTCGCTCCCCACGACCACCAGTCGGTGCCGGTATGTGCCGCCAAAAATGCGCTGTTCGCCGTCCGGTACGCCGGCACGATATTCGAACATCATGAACTTGGAGCGCACCGTGCAGGCCGGCATCTCATGGTCGTGCGTTTCGATCACCAAATTGCTGACGAGCCGGACTGAGGTTGGTGGCGGAATCTGGCTGTGGATGCTTGGATGGCCGAGGCGCCGCAGCCGTGTCGCCATTGCCGTCCGGTTGTCGTAGAACAGCGACACCTCATCGAGCGGGCTTGTTTGACCAGCCCGCGCTGGCGCCCAGTAATAGCCGTCCTCAGTGAAAAGCTCGCTCCACTCGGTGAAACGGCGTTCGTCGAGGAGATGTGCCTCGTGCAGAATGAAGGCCTCGATCGGGCCGAGATGATCAAACGCGCTCAACGGCGCGGGATTGAGAGCGCTGGATGCCATCGATCAGGCTTCACCGACCATGTAGCGCGCCCAGGCTTTGAACTGGTTGCGCATTGCAAGCTCGCCCGTGCCGTCGCAGGAGAGCCCACTTCCATGAACGTGTTCGCTGTCGAGGCCGCGGGCTAGGAGCACCCATTCCGGCGCCTCGTTGCGGAGTCCGACCTCGATCCGACGGAACATTTCGACATCGTCGGTTTGGATGAGTGAGGCAGCGGCGTGGGTCAGGTTGAGGAAACGAATCTGGCTGTGGAACATCTCTTCCGGTGCGCCCTTGAGACGGATCGGGTAAACATTGACCTCCGAGAAATCCACCGTGACCGGCCGGACCACGCGGACATAGAGCGCACGAAGCTGGAGGTTCATGTTTGGATAGAACACGGCGTTATGAAAGAGCTCGTTCTCGAGGATTTCCTCGACGCGCGCAGGGGGATTGCTGCGCAGCAAAGCCGCCTTGTAGAGCTCGAACACTTCACCGCCTCGAGCCGCCTCTGCTCCGGGCATCGGTCCCTCGTAGCCGTGTCCGCCGGAAAAGGCGAAAGCCTCGGCGTCATCCCAGCGCGAGCGAGAGCGCGCCTTCCGGTCGACGATCGGAGATCCCGCAGGCTCACCGGCACGGCGGACGAACTGTCGCCCGTCATCGGCGGCAGTTGATTCGTGCGTGAAGGGCGGGTGATAGTGGTCGAGTGCGTTCTCGATCTGCGCCTTCCAGTTACCGCGGAACTGGTATTTGTGGACGCCGCCCGACACCTCGATCGCCTTGTCGGGCGCTCGCTCAATCATGCTGTCGATGCACGCCCTCATCTCTGGCGGAAGATCGAACGGCGCGCCGTCATGCGCGAGGCTCGCAAAAGTGAAGCCCTCGTATTGTGCCACGCGCGGCACATGGGCAAGGCCATATTCCACGGGATCGAGCGGGAAGTCCGGGCTGTAGCCATTGCGCACCGGTACGGCGTGCAAACGCCCGTCGGTCTGGAAGGTCCAGCCGTGATAAGGGCACCGAAACCAGCGGCCCGTATTGCCGGCGGGAAGATTGCAGACCGCCGCGCCTCGATGGGGGCACCGGTTGCGTAGGACATGCACCTCGCCGTCGCTGTCTCGGCAGAAGAGGACGGGCTCGCGACCGATGAAGGTGGTAACGAAGTCGCCGTCCCGCGGGATCTGGCTAACATGCCCGACATAGACCCAGGCTCGGCCGAAGATCCGCTCGATCTCGAGTTCGAAAATGGCAGGGTCCTGATAAACCCGGCGATGCACCCGGTCTGATTTCACCAGTGCCGCGGCATCGATCGCGTCCGCACTCACAGATTCATCTCCCGGTCATTCGTCACAGTCGGAAGCTATCATCGCGCAGCTGCCGCAACAATTAAAATTATCCGATGAATTGATTGATTTTCGCAATCTATCGCCGAGGATTAGCCGATCACCGCGACGGCGTTGATCTCAATGAGGCAGCGCGGGTCTGTCGCGAGCCGCACCACCTGCACCGTCGTCGTCGCCGGCTTGGCGTCACGAAAGTACTCTGCCCACACACAATTGAGCGCGTCCTGGTCCGCTAGGTCTGTGACGAACCGGGTCGCGGTCACTACGTCGTCGAAGTCGGCATTAATGGCGGCGAGGCTCTTCTTGAGATTTTCGAGCGCCGCGCGCGCCTGGCCTGCCATGTCGGCGGGCATTCGGTCGAATTCCTCCGGACGGTGCGGGTGATGGTGATAGGTTGGGGCTGCGGTTACGCCCGCGAGATAGACGGTCGCCCCGCCCGTCACCTTGATCGCCGGCGCGTAGGGCATCCACATGTTCGGGGCATCGGGCCAGTGCATGTGTTCGATCGTCTTGGTCATTGTTCCCTCCTGTTTCCGTTGCGTGATGCCCGCGTAGGAGCAGCGGCGCGGCCGTCGCCCGCTGTGGGCGAAGCGAAATGCCGGCGGATGGCGGCGAGGAATTCGCCGGCCGCGGCCGAGAAGCGCTCCCCCTTGCGATGGACAATTCCCAGATCGCGAACGATGCCCGGTCGCACCAGAGGAACTGTCTCGATGCCAAAGAGATTGATCGTCTTGAGCGATAGGAGCGGCAGGGCGCCAACGCCGGCGCCTGCCTTTACCATTGCGACCAGCGTCGTGTGCTGGCTCAACTCGTGGGCAGGCTCAAACGGAAAACCGTCACGTAAGGCGACGCGCTCGAGAATGTCGCGGATGCTCGAACCCCGCGTCACCGTCAGGAACGTGCGCTGGCTGAGGTCACGCAAGGAGACGGGTTTGCCGTCCGCCGGGGCCGCGCCCTTGGGAAAGAGCGCTACGAACGGATCGCACATCAGCGGCTCAAACACGAGATCGATCCGCCGCTCGGGCCGCGCCATAAGCCCGAAATCAGCAGTCCCCGCCTCGACGCGGGCAGCGACGGCCGCGGCGTCCTCCTCAATGAGGGTTAAAGCAACTCCCGGGAAGCGCTTCCGGTAGGCCACCAAAATTTGCGGCAGCGGATCGGAAGCGAGGGACGGCACGCACGACAGTACGACGCGCCCGCGCTCCAGCTCGACCTGCTCCTTCACCTCGATAAGCGCCGTATCTAGCTCGGCAAAAATGCGCCTGGCGCGCGCGAGCAACTTCTGACCCTCGGCGGTGACGCGCAAACTGCGCGTCGTACGCCGTACGAGCACCGCGCCAAGCTGCTCTTCGAGGTCGCGGATGTGAAGACTCAGCGTGGGCTGCGAAATACCGAGCTGCTCCGAAGCCTTGCGGAAGCGGTTACAATCGGCGACCGCGACGAAGCTGCGCAGCTTCGTGAGGCTCGGATACATAAGAAAACCTGATCGAATTTTGCTACCGATAGGATAAGCTCATGAGGCCGCCGCGGCAAGCGCGGCGCACCCCGCGACCCGAAAGAGATTGTCGGCATGGATTACGTTCTTCACGAGGCCATCCTAGCGCTCGAGATTCTATTCACGCCAATGCGCATGGCTTATCTCGTCATGGGCGTGATCTTAGGCCTTTCGATCAGCGTTGTGCCCGGGCTGGGCGGCATCGTCGGTCTTTCCTTGCTGCTGCCCTTCACATTCCACATGGATCCCCATTCGGCGATGGCGATCTTGATGGGCCTTGCCGCCGCTGTGAGCCATGGCGACGTGATTCCTGCAATTCTGTTCGGTGTGCCCGGCACGGTCGGCTGCGCAGCGACAGTGATGGACGGCTATCCTATGGCAAAGCGGGGGGAAGCGGGCCGAGCGCTCGGCGCGGCCTTCAATTCATCGCTCCTGGGTGGTCTGTTTGGCGCGGTCGTTCTGGCAATCTCGATTCCCGTTATCCGCCCGGTCATTCTTCTGTTTGGCGCACCAGAAATGCTTTCGATCTGCATCTTCGGCCTGACGCTTGTGGCGTCTTTGAGTGGCGACGCGCCACTTAAGGGCCTGACGGGCGCCGCGCTCGGATTGCTTCTGTCGATGATCGGCGAGGACCAGCAGACCGGAACGCTCCGCTTTACATTCGGCTCGCTCTATCTCTGGGACGGCATTCCGATCGTGCCCGTTGCGCTCGGCGTATTTGCGCTCCCGGAATTGTGCGACATCATGATCAACCGACGGACGATTGCCAGCGGCGGACCAATCGACGCGCGCAGCGGACAATGGCAGGGTTGGAAGGACGCTTTCGCCTCGTGGTTCCTCGTCCTCAGGACGTCAATTCTGGGCGCTGCCTGCGCCATGGTTCCAGGGCTCGGCGCCTCTGTGATCGACTGGATCGCTTATGGTCATGGCATCCGCACCGAGAAAGGCGCGAGCGAGACTTTCGGCAAGGGCGACGTGCGCGGCGTCATCGCAGCCGAAAGTTCGACTAACGCCCGCGAGGGCGGCTCGCTTGTTCCGACAATCGCGTTCGGTATTCCTGCGCACGCCTCGATGGCGATCCTTTTGAGCGCCTTCCTGATACAGGGCATCGTGCCGGGGCCGGACATGCTCGGCAAGCACCTCGACGTGACCTACACGATCGTGTGGAGCCTCGCCCTCGCCAACGTGTTCGGGACCTTGATCTGTTTCGCGTTCGCCAATCAGTTCGCGCGCATTGCAACCATTCGGTACACGCTGCTGCTGCCAATCATCATGACCCTCATCTATCTCGGCGCATTTGAGGGGCAGCACAGTCTCGGCGACCTTGTGGTCCTTCTATGCCTCGGCTCGCTCTCCTGGCTGATGAAGCGAGACGGATGGCCGCGCCCACCGCTGTTGCTCGGCTTCATCCTCGGCTCGCTCATCGAACGCTATACCTTCATCTCGGTGGACCGCTACGGCTGGCACTGGATGGCGCACGGCATCGTGCTTGCCATGCTGGCACTGTCAGTTTTAGGCCTCAGCAACCGTGTCTTTGAGACGGCGCGGCACACCTCCCGGCGCGTACCCGCGCGCTGGCAAAGGGCGCCGCAACTGTCGCTGGGATCGGGCCTTGCTCTATTCTGCGCAATGCTATTCGCTGCCGCGTTGGTGCGGGAGCTTGGTTGGGTGTTCGGCGCCCGTCTCGTCCCCGAGGTCATCTCCGTCGGCGGCCTCGGCTTCAGCCTCTTGCTCCTCACGATCGAGTTGTTCCGCACGAAGCATGCCCCAGCGCCGGCGATACCCGCTAGCGCGGAGACGCAGGCCGCCTCGGTCGACGTGCACAGCTACGGCGATCTTTCCCCGCCCCAAATCCGGCGACGGGCACTCAGCTATTTCGTCTGGGCGTGGAGCGTTCTGCTTGGTGTGTGGCTCATTGGCTTCCTGCCAGCACTCGGGGCTTTTCTTCTCGTCTTCATGCTCGTGCACGGGCGCGAGCGGATCGCGGTTGCAGTCGCCGCAAGCGGAACGATGTTCGCGTTTGTGTGGTTGCTGTTCGGGTACATCGCGCATGATCCATGGCCGCAGAGCGTGATCGGCGATCTTTTCCCGGCCCTGCGCTCAGCAGTACCCTGGTTCTGAGCAACCGGTTGCCGCACTGGCTGTCAATCAGCCTTGGATTGGGGCATCGCGGTAGGGGCGCGCAGTAATGCGCGTCCCTACCGCGATGCCAATGTTGCGGGCGAATTTACACCCGAGGCGCTCGCCACGGTCGTGCGCTCCTACCTCGACGATCTGGCCCTTGCCGCCGCACTGGGCATGCGCGTGGGTGACATGTGAAAACACTTCCAACCCTGACCCCACCAGAGGTTAGGCGAACGCCATTGAAAGGTATGCCTCCGGGGGCGGCCGCCTTGCGGGCGAAGGTGGTGCGGTGAAGAGATAGGCGTATGCCTAGTCATACGCCTATGCCGAAGGTCTCGACGCTTGAGGTAATCGAGATAGGATCGCGCCGCCGTTGGACGCTGGAAGAGAAGCAGCGGATCGTGGCGGAGAGTTTTAGTGCGCCGCGGGTGGTGTCGGCCACGGCCCGACGGCACGGACTTTCGACGAGCCAATTATTCAATTGGCGGCGCAGGGCCCGCGAGGGCAAGCTCGTGGGGGAGGACGAAGAGCCGGGGTTCGTGCCGGCGATTGTCGCACCGGACAGCCCACGCGAGGCGCCGGTTGCAGAGACACAATCACCCCCATCCGATGCTTCTCCCCCGCGCCCGAGCGGCGGCCGGATGGTGATCGTTCTGCCGAGCGGCTGTCGGGTGATCGTCGGCAACGATGTGGACGCGGTCGCGCTGAGGCGGGTAATCACGGCCTTGGAGCGGCGATGATACCGATCCCTTCCGGCCGTGTTTGGATCGCCACCGGTCATACGGATATGCGCCGCGGCATGCAAACTTTGGCCCTGACGATTCAGGAGAGTTTCAAACGCGATCCCCATTTATGTGTCGGCCGAGATTATGTGGCGGAGGCGCTCCGCCGCCAGGCCAGAGCGGGCTGCACGGCACTTCCTCCGCCACATAAAATCAGATGCTGCCGAGCAGTTGCAGGACGGCGTCGTTCGGCT
>Ga0307374_10004432_pt1 | contig 23387 bp, 23 predicted proteins | sample OX3MG_FD_202532 | JGI IMG/M metagenome (GOLD analysis project Ga0307374, IMG submission 202532) | Soil microbial communities from Risofladan, Vaasa, Finland - OX-3 | ecosystem: Environmental > Terrestrial > Soil > Coastal area > Acid sulfate soil | place: Finland: Risofladan, Vaasa | collected... | reverse complement strand
GAGTTTGTCGGCCAGCGCCGTCAGGTCGAGCACGTCCGGCAATGGCGTGAGATACCGCAACCTGGTATTACGTGGGTAACGGCTATTGGATCTTCATAGACCCTACCACCGGGCACGCGCATATTTATGACCAGAATGGCAACTACTGGGGATACATGACCACCCCGACCAATAACCCGCAGATCGAGGTCAACATGGTAGAGCCACCCGCGGGCGGTGGAAACCCTCCTAATGAAATCTCGAGTGTTACGGTCAAGCCCCCGAAGCCCACACCTAAACCCACTCCCGCCAGCGAGCCGGAACCCGCGATCGTTCCAGAAGGCGAGTCTGAACCTGCGACGGGGGAGGGATCCGCAGGCGTCGAAACGCCGATTTCATGGGTTTCCGCGCAGACAGGAGGCGCCTGGCACGGCGCGGCGACCGGCGTCGTGCAATACGGCCCCGGGTACAACCCTCAGGGTTGGATGGTTGGAATCAAGTTCACGCGGTGACGCACGGAGAGTCGCCATGATTGGAGCGAGTTTTATGCGGAGGCTTCTTGGAGCGATTACGATCAGCGCTCTTTTAACGAGCGTCGCGCTGCCTGCGCGCGCGGCGGAACCGCAGGTCATTGGGGCGACGTTTCCGATCAACAGCGATGGCGACCTCGTTATCCTCCCTGTGCGCGTTTGGGGAAAAGTCTACGAGTTCGCACTTGACACGGGTGTCGGACCGACGGTCTACGACGTGTCGTTAAAAAACGCGCTCGGGGCCGTCAAACATGAAGTGGAGGTCGATAACTATGGCCGGCCAGTTCACGTCCAGTTGTTTACACCACCCGAGGCGGTTCTCGGTACGACCAAGCTCCGCAGCACAGCCCTCGTCGCCGTTATGGATCTGCGATTTCTGCGAGAGTTCACCGGCTCTGATATCAGGGGGCTCGTCGGTGTCGACGCGCTCATGAATCAGGTCGTTGAGCTCGATTTTGACGCCGGCCAAATACGCCTCCTCGACCACGTCGGCAAGGGCGCGGGTTTGCCCATGCAAATGAGCTTCGGCGAGCAAGGTCAGTTGTATGTCGATGCTGACATTGCGAGGTGGGGCCGTGAGGAATTTCAGGTTGATACGGGCCTTTTATGCAGCGGGCGTTTATCTCGCACCGTTTTTGACGCCTCAGCCAAGAACGGATCGTTGTCTCGCATCGCGCCCAATACATTTTTAACGGCCGCCGGTACTCGGCGCGTGCGTCGCGGCACGCTCGACGCGATAAGGATTGGGGACGACACGCATCGCGCGCTGGAGTTTTGCGAACTCGGCTCGCACAGCGACCTTGGCATCGGTTTTCTGTCCAGGTACGTGGTGACCTTCGATTTTCCGGAGTTGAAGCTCTACCTTAGGCGCGGGCGTCGCTTCGGCACGTCGGACCAGCGTGACTTAAGTGGACTGGGCCTCAGAAGAGTTGACGGCAAAACGATTGTCGAGGGCGTTGCACCCGAAAGCCCTGCAAGCAACGCCGGCATGCGGAAGAACGACGTGATTGTGCGTGTCGGGATGGTTGACGCTGCCGTCGCAAGGTTACATGTGCTGCGCGGGGCGCTTGCCGTTCCCGAGAAGGACGTACATCTTAGGCTCCGCCGTGACGCGGACACCTTCGATGTTCGTTTGAGGTTGCGTGACTGGCGGGTGTACGATAACCCAGGGAAATAAGGGTCGTCTGGCGAAGAAGATGTCGCTCGTCGCGGGGCGGGACGGAAAAACGGGTTAGAACGATTTGATTTTCTCTGACGCACGAAGCTGACCGCGACGGGAGTGCGAAGGATTTCAGGTACGACAACGACCACCGCGAGACGGCCGAGAAATGGATGAACGGCTCAACCGTGGTCCCCACGATCGCCTACGCCTACAACGCCGATAACGCGGTCACCTCCGCCGGCGACCCCGATTCGTCCTACGCGTTTACGCGCGACAACCTCGGCCGCGTGACCAGCCTCGACAATAGCGGGACGCCGAACATGCCCGACGTCGTGCTCTCCAGCCAGTACGACGCGATGGGCGACCGCACGCAGCTCACCGCCACGGTGGCGGGTACCGCCGACTTCCTCAACGCCTACACCTACGACGCCGACCAAAACCTGCTGCAAGCCACGCAGGAGGGGCAGACCGGCGGCAACGGCGTGGCGCCCAAGGGCGTGGGCTACGCCTACAACCTCGATGGCCAGATCACCAGCGTGCTCGATTTCGATCCCACGACTTCCAGCCCGCACCCCGACATCACGTACGGCACGCTCTCGTGCGACTCCGGGAACCGCCTCACGGAAATCAACTACACGCACTCGGGCACGACCCTCGACGACCTCTCGTGGAGTTACGACGCCGCCAACCGCGTGACCTGTTTCACCTCGAGTGTCGACGGTACGGCCGACTACAGTTACGACCCGACCAACCAGTTGACCGCGGCCGCGTACACCGGCACGAACCAGCCGGCCAACGAGAGCTACAGCTTCGACAACACCGGTAACCGCACCAACACGCGCTACACGACCGGCACAAACAACCAGCTCACCAGCGACGGCACGTTTGACTACACGTACGACCATGAAGGCAACCGCGTCACGAGGACGAGGGTCTCGTCCGGATCCGCCGACGACTACCTGACCACCTACACGTGGGACTACCGCAACCGGCTCACCGACGTGAATTACTACAACAACTCCAGCGTGCTCACCAAGCACATCCACTACGTGTACGACGTCTATGATCACTTGATCGGGACGGAGATCGACGCCACCACGGGCAGCGGAAGCTACAGCAGCTCCGAATGGTACGCTCTCGACATCACGGCCGACCCCAACGCGCCGGCATTGCCGGTCCTCCAGTTCGACGGCAACGGCAACGAGACGTACCGCTTTCTCAACGGCCCCTCGGCTGCCGGGGTCGACGCCGTGATGGCGCAGGAAGGCATCACCACGCAAGGCAGCGCCGGCGCGACCGATTACATGCTGGCCGACGATCTCGGCAGCGTGCGCGATATCGTCAACACGAGTAGCGCGGTCGACGATCACATCGTTTACAACTCGTTCGGCGAGGTCGCCTACCAGAGCAATTCGGCCATCGCCCACTGGGCCGGGTTCGCCGGCTACCACACCGACGCCAATACGGGTCTGGACTACGCGGACCATCGCTGGTACGATCCCGCCGTGGGTCGTTGGATCAGCGAGGATCCGCTCGGGTTCGGCGGCGGCGACACGAACGTGAACCGTTATGTTGGGAATGCATCGGTAAATGGAGTTGACCCAAGCGGGCTTGCAAGGCCACCGAAGCCACCAGCAGTTCCTCCGGCAAAACCAAAGCCACTGACGACCCCGGTTACAATCCCACCTGGGCAACATTACAACGGAGGGCAGTTCGGTCCTGGAGGGCAACCGGACATTTTTCAAATCAACGCTAACACTTGGGTCGTTGTCGGCACAGATGGCCTTTACCATGTGTACACGAACGGCGTATACGTGGGTTCTTGGCCTTTCATCCCACAGAACGGCGCTGGCGGGGTCTGGCAGGCCCAGAAGGGTAGGCCGGCAATTCCCGTTGGCGTGACTGTCCCGAAGGGTGGAACCGCCATCGGTCCAAAACCCCCAGCGGGTCAGGCCGGCGGTCAGGGCCAAGGTGGTCAGGGCCAAGGTGGTCAGGGCCAAGGGGGTCAGGGTCAAGGAAAACCGCATTTTGCCGTAATCGTGACGGATAATGGCATTATCATCGTTGTATCAAATCAGGAAGTCGACGAAGAATCACAACATTTAGAGGCGGACACTTTGGAAGGTGAAAAACCCCAGCCTCCCGCGGGAGGAAAGCCGCCGAAAGGATAGCTATTTGCAATCGAATCCGATGAAGGTATTGCGTCACTTCGTGAATCGCTTCACCGAATGATCGTGCAATTCGGTAGGGCGCAATGCAGTTCGGCCTCGCCAGCGTCGGTCACTTCGGTGTCACCAAGCCAAAGCGTTTCTAAGTCTTTCAGCTTCCGGAGGTGTTTCAGCCCGTCATCCGTGATTGAGGTTCCTGTGAGCGACAGCACACCCAGCGAAGGAAAGGCGCTTAGGTGACAAAGTCCAGCATCAGTTACTTTCGTCCCTTCCAGTCGAAGTTCTTGCAGTTGCGTCAATCCTCGCAGTTCGGCGAGCCCAGCGTCACTTACCGCCGTTTCGTCCAGAGAGAGGTGCGTAAGCTTCGTGAGGCTCTTGAGGTTAGCCAAGCCAGCGTCTGTAATCCCAGATTGCTTGAGCAGGAGCGTCCGCAAGTGCGTCAGTGCGCAGACCGGGTGCAACGCCTCGTCTGTTACTGAGGGACCACCGTACGCCAATCCTTCAACCTCATCGGTATACTCGCGCGGCAGCCACTGCCTCAAGCGTCGACCAAAGCCTTTCGTCAGCCGATTGTAACCTTCTTCGAAAATAAGCTCGTGGCCACCGCGCGCTTCGATCACCGACATCGCATCACGCTGCGTATGTGCACTGTTCACAACCCAGGCCAGCCACATGCATAATACGGTCACTATCGTCAACAGCGTGGCAAGCGAGAACTGCGCCCACCGCCGCTTTGGGATGGGTATCCTCAGGATTTTTCCTCGGCGCTTAGTCATCAGGGCACAATAACGTGCCGCGTCACAGCAGGCAAGGGCACTTTCTGACCAGGGCAATCGCATCTTATTTCCCATGAAAACGAGCAAGAATCTTCTCCAGGATGTCCGTATTCCACCCGGCCTGTAGTCGCTTGCCGCGAATGCTACTTTTTGTGGAAGTGTCCTGCTGAAGAATCATCAACGCCAGGCGCCGGAAGATCGCCGCAATCTCGGGGCCTTGGCCTTTCCGAATGCGAGATTGATCCTCGCCAAACGTAACGTCCAGCGTCCAGTGTAGAGTGTTCTCGATTCCCCAATGGGCGCGGACCAACTGAGCGATGCGTTTCACCGCTGGGGGAAGGCTGCTGATGAAATAGGTAATCTCCTCCTGGATTTTGTCGCCCACCTGGCGGCAGCGGTATACCATTCCGATTGTTCGAACACCGATCCATTCAAGGCTTTCGCGAAGTTCGGAGGGTGCTGAGAGCGGATAATTGATGGACTTGCGATCGAGATAATCGGTGGGAATTGGGCGCGAAAGGCGGCGCCGAGTACCGGTGGCCTCTTCTCCTGTGGGGTGGTGACGATGTCGGCTGGCTTGTGGCTGCTGGCAGGAGTCACCAGCGGCGAATCCAGGGGACTTCTCGCCCCAGCCGAGCGCAGAGATCGATCATTGCGGGATACAACGGCTGCTTCGTGGCCGCGGCCCAAAGCTCCAAAGGGTTGCCATGACTGCCACAGCGATGGCAGTCATAGCGACCGAGCGCCACGTTCGCGGAGAAGCAGCGACTGCGCTCGGCGCCGGATTCATGCAGCGGACAGCGGCCGTACCATTGCGGGCCCTTGCGACCGGTCGGCTCGAAGCCGAGCAAGTGTAGTACCTGCTCGATCGTGATTTCGGCGCGCAGCCGGTGGAAATCGATTCCTGGCATGTTGGTTCCTCGGCCGGTAATGGGACCGTTCGAGGACCGTTCCCGTTCCCTCTCTATAGTAAGGGAACGGGAACGATCGCTTTGGCAGGTCAGCCGCGACGCTTCAAGCCCGCCGGCGTGCGCTCAAGCCGGCCGGCTCGCTCGAGCGACTCCAGCGCCTCGCCCAAACGTTCGTTCTTGACCCCCAGGGCGTCGCGGAGCTTGGCGGCCATGAAAAGGGGACGCAACTCGTTTCACGAAGCCGTCAACGACCTGGGCCATGAAAAGGGGACGCAACTCGTTTCACGAAGCCGTCAACGACCTGCTACGCCAGGCGTCGCAACTCATCTCCGAAACCACCACCCCCGGCTTTCTCGAAATCTGGGACGGCAGCGACGGCAACCTGCTGCGGCAATACGCCGTCCCCACCGTCGACGCGCTGGCGCCCACGCCCGTCTTCACTTACAATTCCCTGGCCTCCGGGGCGATGAGCCCGTTCGGAACCGGGTGGGTGATGCATTACTTACTTGCAATCGGTCAACGGCAGCACCACCTCCGGCTCCAGCGCCGTCGTCAACAAGGGCACCGGCACCTCCTTCACCTACACCAATCGCAACGCCGGGACCGGCGTCTACACGGCCCCGCCCAACGCGATCAACAAGCTGGTCGGCAACGCCAACGGCACCTGGACCGAACGCAGCCTGACGGCCTGACGCTCAACAACCCAGCTGAACATGTACTGTGAAAGCACGACGTCGCTCGGACGCGCATTCAGGCAAAGGACATCGGCCGCACCATTTCGTGGATCCGAACCGTTCCGTTCCCTCTCTATCTTTAGTGGGGAACGGGAACGGTCTCGGCAGCGGTCCGCCGCAGCGCTGCCAGCCCGACGGTGTGCGGTGAAGTCCCGGCGCGCCGGGACTCGCTCGAGCGACTCCAGGGCCTCGCCCAGGCGCTCGTTCTTCACCCTCAGCGCGTCGCGGAGCGTGGCTCACATGAAGTGACACGCCCGGCGTCAGTAGATCGAGCGCCTGGTCCTTTTCGCCGTCGATTTGACATCGACTGCCATTATGGCATGATTCTGCAATCGCATCAAAAACGAGCGCTTCGTCCGAAATCGAGCGCTTTTTTTTTCGGATTATACCCTCCCATGGTTATACCTGCGCTTGGCCCGATAACGCCATTCGGGACGCGCACGACCGCCCCGATGGGCCACGCCAGGACGACCGCCGCAAGGACGACTGCCAAGTTGGCATTCAAGATTGTGGCACCCGATGACCAGCCCTGAGACGGACCAGCGGAGCCCGGAGCGTCGCGCGCGTTACGAACGGGTCGCCGCAGAGCCGTGTTTTGCACCTCTTGAACTCCAAGCCGACGCCGCCGCGTCACCGACGACGGTCACAGAACCCGCGCCGTCGGCACCACGACGAATCGCAGCGTTGTCCGGCCGCGATGGGCATTTTTTTCGAAACTATACCTGCCCATGGTTATACGTGACGCGGCCGACAATGTGACATTCTCATCCCCCACCCTGCTCGACCACCGTCCGCAGGTGAGGGACCGAAGGCGCCGTGGCAATGCAGCCATAGCGCCGCCCTGCCGGCCCAAAACGCTGTGCGAAGAAAACCGACTCCGCATCCCCCTACAAAAAGCCGGTGCGACGTCGCACGAGGGGCGAAGGGTGGCGCGGTAACAACCACGCCGCTACGCGGCTTGCTCTCTGGCGTTGGGATGGCGGAGGTCGGTTTTCTTCGCTGCGTTTGCCCCTCGCGCCGTTAACCGAGCACCCGTTGCGCGGCGTCGAGGGCCGCGCGGTTGACTTCGGGGGCGAGCCTCACGGCCAGCGGAACGAGCCGTTTGATCTCGGGGTGGTCCGACAGGGCGACGAGCGCGGTCAACTCGACGCCAAGCTGCCAGAAGCCGCCGCCCAACGGAACGTTCTGGCGCACCAGGCCCAATACGAAGTACGTGTGCGCCTCGGACCAAAAACCGATCACGACCTGCTCGGCGCGGAACGGTTGGGGCAGCACCAACGCCAGTCCCTGACTCGAGAGGTCCTTGGTTACCGCGTGCGTCAACTCATCGACGCAAACTTCGGCGCCGTCGTACGGCGCCAGCAACACCGGCAAGGTCCGGTTGGAACGGTCCTCCCAACGAGAGTCGCCGTCGCTGGGCGACTGGTTTGGGCTGGAAGCGTCGATGAACCGTCGCACCAGCTTATGGACTTCCACGTGTTCGCGGCGCCTGATAAATGAAAACATGGGGTTCCCTTTGTACGCTAAACGCTTTCGCTTTCGCCGCCGCGCCAACGCGTTTGCGGCGGCTTATTTGCAACGACCCGCTTAAAGGCTAAATGACCTTGCACGATCATGGGAATACGGAACGCCACGAGGGCGGTCCCTACAGATGTTTGGCCTCCCATGATCATGCAAGGTCATTTAGGACCTACAGAGATCGTCCCATCTTCGCACCCTAGCCTTTGAGCGGGTCGTTGCTTTTTTGTGCCTGGGAAAGCATAGCTCACAATCCGGCCGGCCTACGCAACCGGCTTTGCCCCCAGTTCGTCCTGCCACTGCTTCAACAGCGCCAGGGCCGCCAGCGGCGTAAGACCGTCGAGTTCGGCCTGGCGGAGCTTTTCCAACAGCGGGTGCTCGGCGGCGGCGAAAAGCGTGAGCTGCAAGTCGCCGCCGGGCCGCACGATGCGGCGGCGGGCGAGCTTCGGCCTGCCACTCTCGTCGAGATGGTCTTGCTCCAGCCGCGACAGTATCTGCTTGGCCCGGTCCAGGACCTCGCGCGGCACGCCGGCCAGCCGCGCCACGTGGATGCCGTAGCTCTTATCGGCCGCGCCGTCGACGATCTGGTGCAGGAACACCACGTCGTCCTGCCACTCGCGCACCGCCACGTTCAAGTTCTTCACGCCCGAGAGAGAGTTGGCCAGATCCGTGAGCTCATGGTAATGCGTCGCGAACAACGTGCGGCAGCCGACGTGGTCGTGGACGTACTCGACCACCGCCCACGCCAGCGACACGCCGTCGTAGGTGCTCGTGCCCCGGCCGATCTCGTCCAGAATCACCAGGCTCCGCGACGTCGCGGTGTTCAGGATGCGCGCCGTTTCGGTCATCTCGACCATGAACGTGCTCTGGCCGCGGGCCAATTCGTCGCTGGCGCCGACGCGGGCGAAGATGCGGTCGGCCACCCCCAACGTCGCCTCGCGCGCCGGTACGAACGAACCCATCTGGGCCAACAGTTGTATCAACGCCACCTGGCGGATGTAGGTGCTCTTGCCCGCCATGTTCGGACCCGTGATCAAGAGCATCAGCCCGTCGTCCGGTCCGGCGGTCACATCGTTGGGCACGAAGGCCCCGGCCGCCATCCGAGTATCGAGCACCGGGTGCCGACCGGCGACGATCCTCAGCACCGGCTCGTCAACCAGCTTGGGCCGGCAATAACCGCGCTCGCGGGCCAGGTCGGCCAGCCCGGCAAGCACGTCGGTCTGGGCCAGCGCGCCGGCGGTCCCCCGCAGCCGGCGAGCGCCGGCCGTCACCAGGTCGCGCAGTTCGAGAAACAGCTCGTGCTCAAGGTCTTTGGCCTTCTCGTCGGCCGTGAGCACCTTCTCTTCGTATTCCTTGAGCTCCGGCGTGATGTAGCGTTCGGCGTTCTTGACCGTCTGTTTCCGAATGTAGCGATCGGGCACCTTGTCGCGGTGCGTGTTGGTGACCTCCAGGTAGTAGCCGAAAACGCTGTTGAAGCCGACCTTCAGGCTTGGTATCGCGGTGCGCTGCGCCTCCTCGGACTGGTAGCGTGCGATCCATTGCTTGCCGCCGGTGGTCAGCTCGCGCAGGGTGTCGAGCTCGGCGCTGAAGCCCGGCCGGATGAAGCCCCCTTCGCGGCTGACCAGGGGGCACTCTTCCTCCAGCGCCGCGTCGAGCCGGCCGCGGATGTCGGGACAAAGATCGAGCTCGGTTTCAAGACGCGTCAACAGCGCGCTTGCGCGCGCCGTGAGCTTGGCCTTGAACACCGGGAGTGTTCGCAGCGTGCGGGCAAGATGGTTCAAATCGCGGGGGCTGGCGCGGCCGGTGGTGACGCGCGCCAGCAGCCGCTCGACGTCGTAAACCCGCCGTAGCTCATCGCGCAGCTCCTCGGTGAGCTTGGGATGGGCCACCAGCTCGCCGACGGCGTCGAGCCGTTCGTCAATCGCGGCGGCGGCCGTGAGGGGGTTTGCCAGCCAATCGGCCAGGAGCCGGGAGCCCATCGCCGTCGCCGTGCGCGCGAGCACGTCCAAGAGCGACCCGTCGCGGCGGCCCTCGCGGAGCGTGCGGGTGATCTCCAGGCTGCGGCGCGTGGCTTCGTCGATTTCGAGCGAGTTGCCTGGCCGGTACGGAACGAGCCGGTCGATGTGCCCCAGCGAGGTCTTTTGCGTCTCGGCAAGGTAGTCGAGGATCGCCCCGGCCGCGCGAATCGCCGGCACGTCGATCGCTTCGAAACCGAAACCTTCGAGCGTTTGCGTGCCGAAGTGCTTGGCCAGGGCTTCGCGCGCGGCGTGGTGCGAGAAAACCCAATTGGGCCTGCGCGTGACGACGACCCGCTCATCGAACCGCGCCGGGGGCAATTGGGCATCCTCGGCCAGCAGGCACTCGACCGGCGCGATACGCGCCAGCTCATCGGCGAGCCGGGCGGGCGTGACCTGGGCGGCCAGAAAGCGGCCGGTCGATAGATCGACCCAGGCCAGGCCGACGATTTCGCCGGGCACGAGCGCCGCCAGGAAGTTGCTCTCTTGCGGGTCGAGCAGCGCGTCGTCCGTAACGGTGCCGGGCGTGACGACGCGCGTGACTTCGCGTTTGACCAGGCCCTTGGCCAGCTTGGGATCTTCAACCTGATCGCAGATGGCGGCCCGCAGGCCGGCGGCGATCAGCTTGCCCAGGTAGCTATCGAGTTGATGGTGGGGAAAGCCGGCCATGGGGACCGGGTTTTCTCCCTTGTCGCGGCTGGTCAGGGCCAGGTTCAGCACGCGGGCCGCCAGCTTGGCGTCGTCATGGAACATCTCGTAAAAATCGCCCATGCGAAACAGCAGGATCGCGCCGGGGCACGCCGCCTTGGCGTCCTCGTACTGCTGCATCATGGGCGTGTTGGCCATGTGACGGACCGGCAAGGGTGTTTCGGAAGGGATCGTGGCGACTCGCGAGGCAATGCTAGCAAATGGCCGAGCCCAGAGGTAGTGGCGGGTTGAGATTACCATCACTTCGAAGAGGCTGGTATCGAAGCACTGCTCCGCCGTGACCCACCTTGAAAAAATCGCTGTCGCGTTCGCGCGCGAGTACTTTTCGATTGACGACGGCCAAGACGATGGGCTAATGTCAGAGTATGCTCAACGCCCCCCCGCGGCCGTGCCGGGTGCCGGGGCCGACCGACGTGAAATAGGCAAAGGATCAAAATGTCAAGGCAGTGGTTTTACTCTCATGGCGGAGTGAAGCGAGGGCCTGTTTCGCCTGAGGAGCTCCGGCAACTTGCCGCCAGCGGACAACTGCGACCGACCGACTTACTGCGGCGGGATGGGACGCTCAAGTGGCGTTTGGCCGCCAAAGCGAGGGGCTTATTCATGCCATCGGACGCTACGAAATCTCCGTAGTCGGTCCTTCGCGCCGCAAGTCAGCATGAGGACGAACACTCCCCGACAAGACAACGCCGCGCGAACTGCCGCCCGGGTCATGGTTCGACGGGCACGGTCTGATCTGGCGTTTGGACCAGCAGCGGTCGAATCGCGGTGGCCTGGACCGCATCGTCGATGCCGTCGCCCTGGAGGATCTGAATTGCCCGGTCTTGGATTGTTGCTCGTTCCTTTTCCTCGACGAGGCGCGGTTCCAACTTCGCAAGGTGGTCGAGCAAATTCGTGTTCAACTCGTCGATCATCGGCCTCAAGTCCGTTGCCAGGTCACGGACGACGGCGAACTCACCCCGGCCCTCGGCCGTCCAGCGCTCGAAGTCGGCCTGCTGGACCAACTTGCCGGCTTCCATTTGCGCGGCCATGAAATTGCGAGCCAGGTCGCGGTCGAGTTGCAGTACCTCGGCCTGTTCCTCGATATCAGTAAGAACCGCCTGTTCGCGGACGGGATCGGCGATTGGCCTGCCGTGGTTCCATTTCCAACGGGCCACGTCGTGCATCACGAGGAGCCGTTGCCGCATCAAACCGACCAACGCATCGACGACCGATTCGACTTCGGCCATGTCGGCGCGTGGTGACCGTGGCAGCGTCGCCGGCACCGGTCGCGGGTCGGTTCCACAACCGGCCACTAGCACCAGCCCGAGCCAGATGCCGGCGAACCCATGGCTTTTGTCGGACCGCGCCGCTTCCTCCGGCCGACTCGTTTCCGTGAGCATATCGCCAACCCATGAAAAAGCGAGAGCTTGCCGACGCCATGGGGGCGTCCAATCAGGTATTAGGATACCCTAGCAGGGATCTCCCATCCAGCGCGCCATGTCGCCCGCTCACCGCTTGGAGGGATGTTGCCGGCCGACGACGGTGAGGATATTCTGGGGCCACTGGGGCATTTGACCAACATCACGGGAGATTCGCAACCATGTCAAAACGCCGCTCCTCACCCAAGACCGACCTCGTCCTGGAGTACCTCGCCTCGCACCCCGCGACCACGACGAGCCAGATCGTGAGCGACCTCAAGGCCCACGGCATTTCCGAATCGTTGGTCTCCAAGGTCAGGCAAGAAGCGGGGCGCAAGGTCAAGAGTGGCGCCAAGAGGAAATCCCCCGGCGGCACCAAGGCCGAAGCCATCCGCACGGTAGCCAAGAGCTTGCCGAAACCCTTCCGACCCCGTGACGTGCGCGTTGAATTAGCCAAGCAAGGTATCGATGCCACGACCACGTTCATCGGCAAGGTGCTCAGGAGCGCGGGCATGAAACGGAAGCGGCGCCGCAAGGCCGCGGCTACCGGCGCGGCGCCAGCGGTCGCAGCCACCTCCGCCTCGCTCTCGATCGACGACCTGGTGGCCGCCAAGAAAGTGGTCGGCCAGGTCGGGAGTATCGAGAAGGTGCGGGAGGCGCTGGCGGCGCTCGCGCGGTTGAACAATCCGTGACGTGCCATTCAGACGTGCGTGTTCCATGAAAGAATTGCTCTGCTTGACAGTCGTTGCATTTTGGCTGATGGGCTTGACCGCCTTTCCAGGGCGGGCGGAGGATCTGCTTCTCTTCGATTTCGAGGAGCCCGTCGATCTCAAGGGCTGGACGAACCTGGAGCTTGCCGATGCCAAGGTAAAGGAGCCGGCCGCCCTCATCGAGCGCCCGGCCGACGGGGCCTCGTCGGGCAAGCACGCCCTGAAGATCACGTTCGGCGGCGGAACGTGGCCGACGCTCACGACCACCAGCGTGCCGGCCGATTGGACCGCGTGGCACACGTTCAAGGCCGATGTCACGGTGGGCCGGCCGTGCGTGGTCGGCTTCACGGTGCTGCAAGAACGCAGCCAGCGCGGCAACGGCTATGAGGAAGCGGTGAGTCGGTGGACCCGGACGGCATTTCTCAAGGCCGGCAAGAACGAGGTCTCAGCCGCGCTCAGGCCGGATTACGGCAACGTCCTCGATCCCAAGCGCGGCAACGTCGTCCGCTTTGAGATCTTCATGTACAGCCCGCACGCGGGCGAAGCGATCACCGTCGACAACATCCGGCTTTCGACGACGAAGGAAGAACAGCCCGCGGCAAAGATTTCTTTCGCCGTGGCGGGCACCGACTTGATTCTGGACGGCCTCAACGCGTCGGGAGTGTTGTCGGCCGGCGCGGTCATCGAGCTGGGAAAGAAGCTCGCGGTGGGCTGGACCAAAATCGACGACCGGACGGTGGCCCAGCTCGAGGAGGAATTCGCGGCGCAATACGGCGAACTGAAGAGGAAGCACCCGCGCGCGGTACTGGCCGTGTTGCGCGCCGGCGAAACGAGCTACGATCCGGCACAGCCGGACCATGTCTATGCCGGCTGGAAGGAAGCCTACTTTTCGAGCCACGGGCCCGACGGCATGTACCGTACGCGCGCCGAGAACCAGGGCCGATCCGAGACGCAAGAAATCTTCATGCGCCATCGCAGCCCGCTCATGCGCGTGGACCTTGCGAGCATTCCCACGGGGTCACAGATCCTGGCGGCCCGGTTGATCGTGGTACGGGCGACGGACACGGTCGTCGACGATCGCGATCCGCGTAAGAACCCCACGATGTGGGTGGTCGAACCTTGCAACCGTCCCTGGGAGGAGCAAGAGGTAAACGCCTTCGAGTACGCCAAGGACAAGTTCTGGAGAGAGGTCGGCGGCTTTGATTGGGGCGACGATCCCGATTTCTTGCCGGTGTTCCTGGCGCATGGTCCCGGCAGGGGCAAGGTGAACTGGTGGGATTTCACGTTGGCCGTGCGCTTCTGGACGAGCGGCGACCACCCCAACCACGGATTCATGCTCCACGGCGACGCCCGCGACTACATGATCGGCCATACCAGCAAGGCCAAGGAGATCAAGAATCGTCCGGCGGTGCTGGTAATCTACGAGCCGAAGTAACCGGGCGGTGGGCATGCCGTCATTCGAAATCATGGAACGGGATGCCGATCGCGTACCGGATCCCAGATTGGATGCGATCCAGTCCGTGCTTGACCGGCTTCAGGCCGTAAACATCGCCTACGCGAACCAGGCGCGCACGAGTACAGAAGATGACGGCATCACCGAGCCCGGCCGGTGTCAGGCAACGATCGGACGGTTTGCGCTCGGGTTGGTCGCAAAACAAGATCTCGCCGCCGGTGAATTCGTTCGGATCGTTCGTGCCGGAACTCGCTCGCGGACTTAGCACAACTACAAGTTGCAGTGGGAAAAACACGTCGCCACGGATGTCCTGGTGCGGCGCGTTGAACCCGCCCGCCTCGTAGCGCAGCAACAGCGGCGACGGAGCGGTTTGTCCGGCTTCGGCGCAGCGACTGCGGAACCCGGACCAGGTTGGCGGGTACCGCTCCTCACTTCGCAGCAGAAGCTGCCACCGGTTGGCGATTTCCGCAACGTGAGCATAGACCCGACGGCGGATTGCATCGACGAATTTTGGAATGGGCGCGGCGAAGTAACGGTAGACGCCTTTTCCAAATTGGTTCTTGTTCATGGTCACGGTCTTCGCAAACAACCGGTCGTCGTCGAACATCGCCCGTAGCATTTCGCACTGTTCGGCACAGAGCAAATCCGGCACGTGCGCCACGCCGCGCCTGGTCAGGCTGTCGTCAAGTTTCGGCCAATTCAGGCCCTCGATGCGGGTCGCCAGGTCGGAAAGCCCTTCGGACGGCGCATGTTCGCTCCCGCCTTCCTCCATTTGGGGATGCGTTTCCGAGAAGGGACGCGTGTCTGATCCGCACCCGCCGGCGAGCAAGGCCTCGTACGCGGCGAGGGCGTTTTGCAGGCGGTCTGACGTGGGAGCGTGCCGGACCGCCTCACGCTGCAGCGCCACCGCCTGTTCCGCCTTTCCTTGGCGAGCTCGGATCGCCGCCAAGCTCGCGTACGCTTCCGCGAAGTCGGGCGCCGCATGAATCGCCGCCTGAAACGAAGCGGCGGCCTGGTCATCGTCATTCAATTGCAGCAGTAAGTCACCTTGATCGTTCCAAAGTACGGGATTCGCCGGATTAAGTTCGACCGCGCGACGGATCATCTTGACCGACAGGTCGAAATTGCCGTCGTCCGCCGCGTCCCAAGCCTGCTGGGCCAATTTGCCCGCGCGTCGTCGGTTCTTGTCTCGCTGTTTCTTGGCATTCATATCTTCCTCCGGAAGTTCGCGCACGAAGAGCCGCGGCGAAAACGATCACCGGCATCGCTGGCATCGTGCGAAACGAGAGTCTTGTCAGTGCGGAGAATCCCCAGCTTCCGCGTAGAGCCGCGGAATGAAGGTTGCGGGGGGATGCACTAACTGAGGAAGATTTGCGCGTATCGCATATGAACAGGTGACCGTAATCGCCCAAAAGGTTCGCGCGCGATTCGATGAGAGCAGCCCTGCAGCCCGCCGCAAGCCAGGTCGCCGAATTGGGTTAGTGCGGGTTGGTCATTTTTTGCGACTTGGGGGTGTTGACTTTTATCATAACAGCGATAACATATAGCAGAACAGCGGACGGAGGCGGCCTGATGCCCTGGTACTAGTTCCTGTGGGATCCGGAAACCGAAGAACACCTTGCCCAGCATGGTGTCACGCCGAACTGGCTGATTCGGACACGGTCTTGCCCGTTACCGCCTTTGAGGTCCAGGATTAACTCTCCAAAAATCCAAAAGGAGCTCCCGTGCGACAGGCCAAACGAAGTTCGCGAGCGATCTCTGACGCGGAACGGTCCCGGCTCCGTGGGCTGCGCAAGCAAATCGACGCTGAGAAGGACGAGATCATCGCCGAGGCGCGCAAGCAAAAGGCCGCCCATGACGCGGCCGTCGCACGGCTCCGCGACGTGATGCAACTTCTCTGTGCCGAGCGCGGCCGTCAGGGACTAAGCCTTGCCGACATGCAGTTGCGCACCGGCATCGCCCGCTCGGCACTCTCGCGCCTCGAATCCGACTCCGGCGCGAACCCGACCCTGGCGACGATCACGCGTTACGCCGAAGCTCTTGGCAAAGAACTGCAGATTCTGCTCGCCGACAAGGCCCACGGCGCGCCAGCCTGATCGCGCCATGAATCTTGTGCATGGAGCGGGAACAAGGCGGCCACCTACTCGGCAAACGCGTACAGGTGCGCGGCGGTCCTGATGTACAGGGTGTCGTCCGCAATCGCGGGGGTGGCCGAGCAGCGCTCGCCAAGCTCCGGGTTTTCCGCCACGACGACCGGCTTTGGGGAACCGCCCTTCATGACGGTGACGGCGCCGTTCTCCAGCGACATGAAGTAAAGGTGTCCGGCCGCCGCCACCGGAGAGGCGTAGTACCGGCCGGCCGCGGCAATCCGTTCTTGGTACGCCGGCTTGCCCGTTTCGGCGTCGCAGGCAATGACGATTCCGCCGTCCTTGACCATGACGTACTGGCCGCGGTACAGAATCGCCGAGGCGACGTAGGGCAGCCCCTTGGTCCGCTTCCAAAGCGTGTGCGACGCCGTGACGTCTCCCGCTCCGCCGGCCTTGAGCGCGAACGCGCTGTTCTTCCCCTCGGACATGAATTTGATGATCGCTTCGAATTCCTCGCGGCTGACCTTTCCATCCTTGTTCGTGTCCTGGTTGTCGAAGAAGCCTTGGAAAGCCTTCTCCCCCTCGGCCCGCGAGATCGCGTCGTCGTGGTCTTTGTCGAGATCCTTCAGCAGGGAGTCGAACGACGGCATGGCGGGCCCCGTCTCCTCGGCGCCGCCGGACGACGCTCCGGCGAAGAACAGCTTGCCGTCGGCGGCGACCGGCGACGAGCAGCACCCGGACGGGATGCCGACCACCGACCACTGTTCGTCGCCGGACATGAGGTCGTAGCCGACCATCCGCACGTGCCCGGCCGCAGCCACCTGCTTACCCTTCGGGGTATCCCACACGACCGGAGTGCACCAGGAGGCGGTCGAGGTCCGCTTCTGTTCCCATTTGAGCGAGCCCGTCGCCGCGTCGAGCGCGACGATTTTCGGGTCCTTCGTCTCATCCCTGACGAGAACCACGGCGCCCTCCGCGAAAATCGGGGAGACGCCGCTGCCGAAGCCGCCGCCCGTGACCGCCGTCGGCATCTCGAACCGCCAGATTTCTTTTCCCGACAGGTCGTAGCAGAAGAGTCCGCAGGAGCCGAAGTACGAAACGATGCGCTCACCATCGGTGGCGGGCGTCGACGCGGCCGGGCTTCCTTCGGTTTTGTGGAACACCTCGATGTTCTCCGCCGGGGCCTCGGTCCGCCACGCTTCCTGGCCGTCGACACGGCGGTACGCGATGGTGTAGAGCTTCCCGTCGTCAAACGCGGTGATCACGAGGTTGTCGCCGGCGACGATCGGCGACGAGATGCCGGCCGGTGCCGGCACTTTCCACTTCACGTTCTTTTCCGGGCCGAATTCGGCGGGCGGCTTTTGCCCGTCGGCGACGCCCGAACCGTTCGGCCCGCGGAAACGGGGCCACGCCAGCGGTTCGTCGGCGCCCTGGCCGACCCCTGAGAACATCGCTACCGATACCAACGCGATCAAACTCTTCATGGCTTCTCCTTTGCTACCCTGTGAAACCGTGATCATATCCGCGCCGCGCCGAGCCCGCCAGCGCGAATTCGACGGGGCACCGGGCACCGTAGTCGCCTAGCCATACGCAGAGCGCGGTCACGACGATGAACATCGTCGCCAGGCTGAACTGAGCCCAGCGCCGCTTCGGTGTCAGCAGGGCAACGAGCTTGGCAAGGGCATCATTCATACTTCACGCGGCCAGCAATGAGCCATTTAATCACGAGAGAGAGTGGTGGCTGGTGGCAGAGCATAAGTGATGCCCCGTCTAGATAACGACCGGGGCATCGCCAGGCGCGGCGAGCCGGCCGACGGCGATGGGTTTGACGCCGGAGACGTGTCTATTTCGCCTTGGCCGCGATCTCGTCCCAGGTGCAGCTCTTGATATCGAGCTTGAATTCGGCCAGCGCTTCGCGCGCCTCGGTGATTTGTACGGCCTCCCCCGGCACACGAGTCACGGAAAAATCGGCGTCGTTACCATAAAAATGCACGGCGAACAACCCGCCGTAAGGACCGTTATCTTTTTCGAACCAGAGCTTTGCCTTCAATCCCTTGCGTTCGACATAGATGCGGCGGACTTGACCCGTTTTTGGGCTGGTCCAGCGGAGGAGCTTGGTCATGAAGTCGTCTCCCTGTCGTCGTGAACATGCCCAATAGCATGCCGCGCCGCTGGTCGGAGGGCAAGAGGCCCCAGCTCGCCCCCACGGCCGGGCTCGTCGATGGCGCCGTGCGCCACGAGCGGCGCCACGAGCGCCGGCCGCCATTTCTTCGCGATTGCCAGCGGCGTGACCGCGACGCCGGTTCCCAGGTGGACATCGTCACAGGCCAGGGTCGCGCGCAGCGGATCGCACGCGGGCGTATTGCAATCGGCGCCGGCTTTCAGCGCCAGCGCGAGGATTTTCGGGCGGTTGCGGTACGTCGCGACCCAGACTAGCGTGCGGTTGTGCATGCCGCGCCGGCTGGCGAGCGTTGGGTCGTTCGCCAGCGCCACGCGGACATTTTCCGCGCGTCCCTTGGCGGCGTCGTCCAGGAGCGTTTCGAACCGCAGTTGCGCCGGATCTTGGACGCCGTCGCAGCTTCTGCGAAGTTCTCTGGTTTGCGTCTCGGGACTGTGGATCATGGCCTTGGCGATGCGCGCAAGCGGCCGCATCATCTGCCGCGCGTCGAGACCGCGGGCAACTAGGGCCTCGCGCATGCAGCGCGGCCAGGCCGCGGCCGCTTTGGGGCTGATATAGCGGTGCTGGTGCCGCCGCAATAGACCACCGGCAAGATCCTCGGAATACCCGCGGCCGCCGCCGAACCATTGCGTGAAGAAGGGCGTCGCCTCTCCGCTGTTGAAGTGCGGAAACGCCACGCGCAGCAATTCGTCCCGTTCGATGCGGCGATAAAGATCGTAGATCAGCGCAGCCACGCCGTCGTTGCCGCCGACTGCCTTCCAGAGTTCCGCGCTAGGATACGCGACCAGCGGTTCCCCCCGATGGCGCAATTCCTTTGGAATCGAGTCTTTGGCCTGGATTTTCAACTGGGGCGGGTTGACATGAGGGGATACGTTTGGGCTTAATCTCGGCCGACTCCGAGCGCGTCGGCCACTCGGTTGACATAGTTGAACCAGGCGGCGATCAGCGTGATTTGCAGGATGCCCTGGTCGTCAAAACCCGCGCCGCGCAGTTTTTCATGGTCGTCCCTGGTAATCTTCGTCGCGTCCTTCGTCAGCTTGACCGCGTACTCAAGGATCGCGCGCTCATGATTGTCGATCGGCGCCGTGCGGAAGTCGGCTTGCAACGCCTTCACCAGCGCATCGTCCAACCGTGCCGTCGTCGGTCGGATGGGTCGGCTCGGCGTATTCGGCCGGGTAAAACGCGCGGGTGTACTCGATGGCCTCCTTCAATGGGCCGTCGGCCTGCGACCAGTGAACGGTCCGAATCCATGTCATGGCGCTTTGGTCTCCTTGAGAAGTGCGTTTGCCGGTCTACAAGCGGGCGGTATTCCACCAGTGCCAAGAGGGTTCCACAAGAAAACCTGTACGCCGGGCACGGCAAGCATGCACAGCGGGGACCAACTCACCGTGGCGTGGCCTCCGTGGTCTTGCCCGCCGCCTCCCGACGCGTCATGCTGGCGGCGTCGCTCGCAGGTCAAGAACGAACCAAGGTCACGAGGAATCCCATGTCGAGAATCGCACCATTAGGAAAAAGAGCCGTGAGCAATTTGGCTGCCCTTGCAATGAAACCCCACCGCGGCATGCATGGCCTGGCCGTAGGACTTCGAGCCCGCCAATCCCGGATCCAAATTCCTCGGCCCAGAATCCTCCTTACGTTGGCCACCTGGGCGGCATGGTGTTCTCCCCTGGTCGCCATCGAGCGGGGCATCACCGTGTCGGGCACGGGAGAGGCGCGGGCCAGGCCGACGCACGTCGAAATCGACGTCAGCGTCAACGCCGCGGCCGAGCTTACGGCCGACGCGATCCAGAAGTACCGCGACTCGCTCCGCCGCACGACGGAGGCATTCAAGAAGCTCGAAATGAAGGACCTCACGATCGAAGAACGCGAACTCTCATTCGGCAACTCGGCGCCGGGCGACGACGACGAAGACGGGAACTTCAATGTGTTCGGCGGCGGCGGCGGCGCCCCCGCGGCGGCCAAGCCGCAGGTCCACATCTCGCGCGCTTTGCGGTTGGCGCTCGGCGGCATCGACCAGTTGGATGAGCCCACTCTGATGGAATCGATCGGCACGTTGCTTGACACGGCCCGCGATGTGAGCGCCACGGTCGCTCAAAGCTCGTCGAACGCCTTGTTGGCGCAGATGATGGGCCAGCAATCGGGTAGCTCCTCGATGGTCACGTTCGTGATCAACGACGCGGCCGAACAGCACGAAAAGGCCTACCAGGAGGCTTTCGCCGAGGCCAAGGCACGGGCCACGCGGCTGGCCAGGCTGTCGGGCACGACCTTGGGCGAGGTGATCGCGATCCAGGAGGCCGCTGACGCCGGCATGGACAGCGAGACCGCGCTGATGATCTCCGCCATCAACGACGCGACAGGCGACAAATCCAAGCGGAGCAATCGACTGACCACTGACAAGCTGGGCGAAATTCCGGTACGCGTGACCTTGTGGGTCCGTTTCATGATTGGCGCGAAAAAAGACCAACTGGTCCCCCAAGAACGTGGTGGCAAGTAAATGGAGAACATGCGCGCCGTAGAATAGGGCCGAGAAGACGATGGCGATCCAAATGGCAGGCTTGACAAGCTTATTGTCCTGCAAGTTCCTGGCGATATGGATGGTTCCCGAGACCAACGCGGTGACGGAGGCGCTGAAACCGACCACGACCACGAAGAAGCTGAATCCCAGCTTCGCCCAGATCATAAACGCCACACCGCAGACCGTTTGGACGGCGAACAAGGCCGCCAGGCCGAATTGACGCGATCGGTTGTCGTTTTCGTTTGCCATGCGCGATCACTCTACAGGACATCGTCGCTTGCCTTGGAGGCGTTCGTCAAGGTGCCTTCCAAGATATCCTGCACGCTTCACCGGGGAGGCGAACAAGGAATTGGGCAATGACGCCGCGGATCGCCTCGACGATGGTAGCTCAAGTCGCCAAGGGCGGCTATGCTGACGATAGGTCGTTGTGGTTTCTCGACAGCCACCCTGGCGAAGAAAGGTGTACGATGCGTAGTCACTTGTTTCTGGCGACGTTAGCCTTCATTCTGGTCCCGCTGGCGGCGGAGGCCGAAGAAAATCCGGGGCCTCCGTTGCTTGCAAGGGAAGCCAAGAAACTCTTCAAGCCCGACACATTCCAGACTCTCGTCAATCCCAACTGCTCGCACTGCGTCGACGAGGCCAAACGACGAGCGGGCGAATTACGCCGCGACGACCGCGTTCTGGCGTGGATACGAGGCAAATACGAGGGGGGCGGCATCCCGTTGCGTTTCTTCCTCGTGCCCTATCGTGTGATCAGCGACACTTACGGGGTGTTCGTTTACGACGCCGACGCGGGTTTCGTCCGCGGTTTCGAGGCATCGCTCGACTTCACGTTCCACGGTTGGCGAAATGGGATCATGGTGATCCGCCACAAGGATGGAACCCTTTTTTCGACGCTCTCCGGCCGCGCCTTCGACGGCCCTCGCCAAGGCCAACAACTCATACCGATCGCTACGCTCGAAACCGATTGGGATTTCTGGTCCACGGCCTACCCAGGCTCGGTAGCCTACCACATGTTCGAGAAATACCAGCCGACCGAGTTGCCCGACGACGAAAACGGCGACGCGGCGAGCACACGCCTTGAGGCCAACCCGAGGGAAATCCCCGGCGAGACGCGAGTCGTCGGCGTGGCGCTGGGCGACGAGGCCAAAGCCTGGTCGCTAACCGCGTTAGAAGCGGCGGGTGGCTTGATCGAAGACAACGTGGGCGGGCAGAAGCTGGTCGTACTCTGGTATTCCCCGACACAGACGGCGGCGATCTACGCCCCGCAGATCGAGGAGAGTGAACCGCCGTTGACTGTTTCACTCGTGTGCGACCGAGCCCTGGCGCGGGACCGTGCGCCATTCCGTGACCGTAATACCGAGTCGCGTTTTGGCATCGAGGGTCGGGCCGTCGATGGACCACTGAAAGGAAACACATTGCGTTGGCTGTCCGGCGTGCAGTGCCGTTGGTTTGCCTGGGCCGCTGAATACCCGCAGACGAAGTTGCATGTCGAACGTAGTGACGCCGCACCCGCAAAACCCGCTGACAACGACGCGAAGCGCGCCGATAAGAAACGGCCACGCAAGCCATTGAGCGCGGCGATCGTCCAGCCGGATTTCGTCAGCGCTGAACAGGTCGCGGTATGGCGCCGCGACGGCTACCAAGCGGTGGTCGTGGTGCTCGACGAGCGTCACTCGGCCGAAGAATACCGCCGTGCCGCTGCCGTATTGGCCGCGGCAAAACTCGATCTTTACTACTGGATCGAGGTGGCCCGCAACCCGGAGATGGCCGCCGCGCATCCTGAGTGGATGGCGTCGTTGGGCGTTCACGACGACTGGCAAAAGCGATTCCCGAAGATACCATTGCCGAAGGAGGGTCAGGTGGCCAAGGCCCTTCCATGGGTGCCGATTCTCTATCGTGAAGCATACGACGCTCACTTGGAACGCATCGGCCGATTGCTCCGCCGCGCGAGCGGCGACTACCACGGATTGTTGATCAATGACCTGCAAGGTGGCCCCGCCTCATGCGGCTGCGGCAACCTGCAGTGCCGCTGGGCGACCGACTATGGCGTGGAATCCACCACAACGAAACTTGAGGGAGACGATATTGCCCGGCGTTTCTTGACCGAGGTTCGTGAACTGGCGCCGGACAAGCAGGTTATCCCGGTCTGGATGACGGAGTGCGAGGACCGCGACTTGCCTGCCGACCGTCGACCGGCCGGCAAGACCACGGGCTACTGTGGCGGTGTCGGCTGTTCGCAGGGTACTTGCCCGAAGGCGTTCAGCAACCAGTGGAACGCGCTTGTGCGCAACCACGAAGGACCGATCGGTCTGTTGGTTACCCATCGGGAGCTAGGCCGCGAGGGGGAAGAATACGGCGATACGGCGGGCTGGATTGCTCAAGCGGTCGACTACATCGACCAGGTTCCGCCGCGGCACGGCGGGATACCCGTTGCTCACGAACGGCTGTGGCTCGTCGTGCAGGGCTACGATGTACCAAGCGCCACCGTCGAAGCCGCAAGGCAGGCTGCCACGCTCACCGGCGCCGGCGCGGTACTTGTGGC
>Ga0307374_10004431_pt1 | contig 23387 bp, 17 predicted proteins | sample OX3MG_FD_202532 | JGI IMG/M metagenome (GOLD analysis project Ga0307374, IMG submission 202532) | Soil microbial communities from Risofladan, Vaasa, Finland - OX-3 | ecosystem: Environmental > Terrestrial > Soil > Coastal area > Acid sulfate soil | place: Finland: Risofladan, Vaasa | collected... | reverse complement strand
AATAGTTCCGCATTTACCAGGCCATTTTCCAGGGATATGCATCTCGCAATCCGGAGGATGCACGGCGGCTCCGCCACATCTCAGGATGAGCCCAAATCCCAGACCTCCAGGAGGCAGGCACTGTGGTCAGAATGAAATTCACTCGGGGCCGATTTGCCGCCGTTGCGGCCGGCCTAGCGGCGGTCATCGCGATGGCGGAGCCGGCGGTAGCGAACGCCGGGCACTCGGCGCGGCCGGCCGCGGTAATGCGCAGCGGATCGGCCTGTTCCTTCGCCGAACGCCAGCGCACCCTTGCCGTGGAACAGCAACGGGTGCTGAGGGTCCTGCGCGGTTTCCGGGTACTCCGGGATCAGGATGATCTCACCCGGCTCAGCCAGCTCAATCCCGTGACCGGTACCCACTTCGAGCAGCTCCCCCACATGTACAACAGCATGCAGGGGATCGGCTTCACCATCACCAACGACGGCGCGCAAGGACCCGGCAAGCCCACTTTGGTCTTCTACCGCCCCAGCCGACGGGCGAAGGACGTCACCCAGCCCAACGTCCCGGACTTCCCCTACACGCTGGTCGGGTGGGCGTACGTCTCCCCCTACACCCCGGGTGTGGCGCCCGCGTGGCCGGGCGACCCCGGCCTCCGGTGCATCACGGCGAGCGAGTCGTTCATCCACGAACGCAGCGTGCACCCCGCCGACACCTGGCAGAACACCGTGTTCCCCCCGGCCGAGCAGTGGCACGGGCAGGTCGCGGCCAACGATCCGCCGACCGCGTCCGAGTGCGGGTGCGTCATCGGCCTCGCGCACGGCCGGTTCTGGGACACCCACCTGTGGCTGACCGGAGGCCCGGTCCCGCAGGTGTCCATGTACAACCCCGGGCGGCCCATACCCGGGTTCGACCCCGTCACCGGCGTGGGCTTCTTCTACCCGGCGGAGCCCCCCGCCAGCGCGACCAGGGCACCGCGCAGTTACATGAGGATGCGGATGCTCGCCTGCGACACCATCCCGACCACGAAGCACTGCTCAGCTGCCCGCTAGCCGCCCCGGCGGGGCGGCACTGAGCCGGCCCCGGGGGCCGGTGCCGGGGTTGCGCCCGGTCCGGTCCCCCGGGGCCCTTTTCGTGATCATGGGAGCCGGCCTGGCGGGTGTCAGTCCTTCAGGACACTGGACGACAGGTGTCTTTCGCCGGCGGGTCAGGCCGCGGGCGGCGGGTAGAAGATGTCGTTGATGCCGGTGAGCCCGGACAGCATCGCCGCGAAGTCCATCTCCCTGGGCCGCAGCTTCCGCGGATCGATGGTCTGCTGGGCCTTGTCCCAGTACTCCTCCTTGTGCCTGGTGCGGTCGTAGAAAAACCGCACGAAGTCCAGGACGGAGTCGAGGAATGTCCGGTAGTTCCGCTCGTACCAGCCAAGCGTCTCCTGCTCGGAGTCCGGCTCGGTGAGCGCCCTGCCGATCGCGTCGGCCAGCGCGACCGCACCCCGCAGGGCGAGGGTGACGCCGGTGGACAGCAGCGGGTCGACGAACGCGGCGGCGTCGCCGACGAGGGCCCAGCCAGGGCCGTGGAACCGTTCGCAGGTGTAGGACCAGTCCCGGATGGTGCGGAAGCCGCTGACTCGCCGGGCGCCTCGGGTGAGGGCCTTCACCTCCTGGGTGAGGGCCAGCTGCTCGTGGAAGATGTCCTCCAGCCGCTTCCCTGACGCCTTGTACTCCTCGATCGGGGTGACGTAGCCGACGCTGACGGTTCGGTCCGACAGGGGAATGAACCAGAACCATCCCGACGGGCGGTTTTCCGCGACGATGTCGCCGGCCTTCGTGCCGCCGTAGAGGTTGCAGCCCTGAAAGTAGGTCCACACGGCGATGTTGCGCAGATCCTCGTGCCAGCGGACCATGCTGAAATGCTGGCCCAGCACGTGGTTCTGCCCCGAGGCGTCCACCAGCATCTTGCAGCCGGCCGTCCTGGTCTGCTTGCTGCCCTTCTCCGCGTAGGTCACGCCCACCACGCGCTCGCCGTCGAGCACTGGCGCCCTGACCGCGGCTTCCTCCACAACGTGCACGCCCAGCTCCCGCGCGCGGGTCAGCAGCAGGGCGTCGAAATCCGCCCGGCGTACCTGATAGGCGTACTCGTACAGGGACGACTGCGTGAACCGGAATCCCCAGGTGCCCTGATCCTTGCCCCAGAGCAGCGTTCCGCCGTACTTCCTGGTGAAGCCCATGGCGTCCAGGCGCTCGCGCAGTCCCAGGATCTCCAGCGCGGGTAGCGCTCCCGTGATGAGGGACTCCCCGATGTGGTAGCGCGGGAACTTCTCGCGTTCGATCACCAGGACCCGGCGGCCCTTCAGGGCCAGCAGTCCCGCGGTCGCCGATCCCCCCGGACCGCCACCGATCACGACAACGTCGTAGTCCTCATCCACCGCGTCCACCGCGTCCACCGCGCTCATGGTTCTTCCCTTCAGAGAGCCGGAGTCAGAGTGCCGGCAGCGGAGAGCTCGGATCGGCGAGGCTTCGGCGGAGCACGCCGCGGAAATCGTCGACCATGCGGACCATCGTGGCCTCGTCGAACTGCTGGCTGTTGAAGCGCATCGTGCCGCCGATCTCGCCGCTCGGCAGGATGTCCAGGCCCCACAGGACGCCGTTGGGAATGTCGGAGGTCCGCGGGGACGACTTCGTCCGCTCTCGGACCTCTGCGTACCGCAGGTCACCGACGGTCTCCGGCTCGGTCATGCCCGGGTACTGGAGCAACTGGAACGCGCAGACCGCGCCGTCGTCGCGCTCGTAGGTCCGGGTCAGCTCGGGGGCCTGGGCCACGATCTCGCCGTAAGGCAGCTCGTGGGCGTAGGCCTCCAGGCAGGTTTCCCTGATCCGGCGCACCAGCTCGATGAAGTTGCGGCAGCCGGAAAGGTCGGTGCGGAGCGGGAGCAGATTGAAGAACGGCCCAACCGTCTCGTTGAACGACGGGTCAACGCGGCCGGAGGTGATGGTCGCGGAGACGAGATCAGTCGCGCCGGTCATCTGGTGCAAAAGGGCGTTGAACGCCGATAGCAGCACCATGAAGGGCGAGCTGCGCATGGCCCTGGCGAAGTTCAGGGTCGCGGATGTCAGCTCCTGATCGATCAGGAACCTGTGGACCGAGTAGACGGCGATGGCCTCCGGCGACATCCGGCGGTCAGCCCGGATGTCCAGCATCTCCGCTCCCCGCAGCTTCTGCCGCCAGTAGCCGCGGGAAGCGTCGGAGGCGGCGCTCGCCAGGACGCCCTTCTGCCATACCGCGTAGTCCTGGTACTGCCGCATGGGCGGCAGCCGCGGCGTACCGAAGCCACGCCGGGCGGCGTAGAAGATCGCGAGGTCACTGATGATCACATGCAGGGACCAGCCGTCACTGGCGATGTGATGGGTAACGAGGACCAGCACCGAGTCCCGCTCGTCGAGCCGGCCGACGACGGCGCGCAGATGAGGTAGCTCATCCGCGCTCAGCGTGGTGGCCTCGATCTCGTTGACGAAGTCGTCCACCCGTTCGTCCCGCGGCCGGGCGTCGTCTTCTGGAAGGTCGATGACCTCCAGGCGGGCCGGGGTAGGAGGGCGGACCTTCTGGTAGGGGTCTGCGTCGCCGCGGACGACCGTCGTGCGGAGCATCTCGTGCCGGATCACCACGTCGTCCAGCGCACCCTGAAGCGCGTCGAGATCGAGCTGCCCCGTGAGCCGCCAGCCGAGAATAACCAGGTGCCGGGGACCGAACGCGCCGTCCCCGTCACCCTTGTCGAAGAGGCAGAACAGGTCGAGGTTGGAGGACAGCGCAATGCGGGCGGCCGGGTCCGCCGTCAGCGCGCCCGCGGGGCGGGGGGTCTCAGAAACGCTCATTGCTTCGGCTCTCCTGCCTGGCTGGACGGGACGGGCGCCAGGCGAGGGTCGCGCCAGGCCGAGTTGACGTAGTCGAGGCACGCGCCCCGGCCACCGGGGCCGAAGGCGGTGGTCCAGCCCTCGGGGACCGGAATGGACGCCGGCCACAGGGAGTGCTGATGCGCGGAGTTCACCAGGACCGTGAAGTTGCCGTCCGGGTCGTCGAATGGGTTCGTCATCGGGTCTCCAGAAGACGTGATCACGCGCGGGCCGTGCGGGCCGCGGCCCGCACGGCCCGCGCCAGGCCGACCACCGTGGGGGTGTCGAACAGCCGGCTGATCGCCAGCTCCACGCCCAGCTCGGCCCGGATGCGGCTGAGCAGCCGCATCCCGAGCAGGGAGTGACCGCCCAGGTCAAAGAAGTTGTCCTCGACACCGACCTCGGCCAGTCCGAGCATCTCGGCGAACAGCGCGCACAGAGCCTCCTCCGTCACGTCGGAGGGCGCCGTATAGGCCGAGGCGCTCTTGAAGTCCGGCAGCGGCAGCGCGTCGCGGTCGACCTTGCCGTTGGCGGTCAGCGGCAGCTTCCCGATCACCACGAACGCGGCTGGCACCATGTACTCCGGCAGCGCCTGGCGCACGTAGTCGCGCAGCTCCGCGGGGTCGGGCTCGTCGTCCTCGGGCACCACGTAGGCGACCAGGCGCTTGTCACCCATGCCCGCGTCGCGGGCCACCACCGCGACATGAGCCAGCCCGCGATAGGCGGACAGGACGGCCTCGATCTCCGCCAGCTCCACCCGGAAGCCCAGGATCTTCACCATGTCGCTGGCCCGCCCGGCGAACTCCATGGCGTCGTCGCCGGAGCAGCGGACGAGATCCCCGGTGCGATACATCCGGTCTCCCGCGCCGCCGAAGGGATTAGCGACGAAACGCTCGGCGGTGAGGTCCGGCCGGCCCAGGTACCCGCGGGCGAGGCCGGCACCGCCGAGGTACAGCTCCCCCACGACCCCCGCGGGCACCCGGTCCAGGCGCTCGTCGAGGACGTAAGTCTCGACGCCGTCCATCGGGCGGCCCAGCGGCACCGTGGTCGCGGCCACGTAGGGCGCGGTGAGGGGCGCGTGGGTGCTGAAGACCGTCGCCTCGGTCGCCCCGTACAGGGCGCGGATGACTAGGTCGGGGCAGACGCTCAGCACCCGGGCGACGGCTCCCGGTGCGATCACGTCTCCGCCGGTCAGCACCTCGCGCACCCCAGCGAGACTGTCCGGTGCCTCCTCGGCCACGACCCGGAACAGCCCGGCCGTCAGGTGCACCGCGGTGATCTCCTGCTCCTTGAGGAAGCGGCGCAGGCCGCCGATCTCCAGCGTCCCGCCGGGCGGCACCACGACACACCCGCCGTGCAGCAGCGGCACCAGGATCTCGTAGACGGACACGTCGAACGCGTGCGGTGCGAGCATCGGGACGCGCCGGTGCCGTCCGCCCTCCCAGCAGGGGTCCAGCGCCAGGGCGACGGTGTCCGCGTGACCGATGGCGACGCCCTTGGGCTGCCCGGTCGAACCCGAGGTGTACATCGCGTAGGCCAGAGTGTCTCCGTCAGCCTGGCTCTGCGGAGCATGCCGGGGTGACCCCGCCGCCGGATCGGCCGCGACGATGACCACGTCCATGGCGGCGGGGGTACCACACTGGCGCATCGCATGGTCGGTGAGCAGGACCGTGGCACCGGAGTGGTCCATGATCCACTGCTGGCGATCCCGCGGATAGGCCGTGTGCAACGGCAGGTAGAAGCCGCCGGCCTTCAGCACCGCGAGAAATGATATGACCACTTCCGGTGAGTTCCTCATCAGCACGGCAACGGGAATGTCCGGCCCGACCCCCAGCGACTGCAGATAATGCGCCAGGCGATTCGTGCGCTCGTCCAATTCACCGTACGTCAGCCTGATATCGCCAGCGGAGATCGCGGTCGCGCGGGGTGTCCGCGCAGCCTGTGCGGAGAAGATCTCATGAATGGTCCTGGACATCAGCAAACCCCTCCGGCCATCCTGACATTCAGGTTGTGGCTGGATATAAAAGTAGCCAAAGGCATTTCACTGCGGCATCTTCTCAATTGCCATTGTCATTTCCGAGGCCCCGAGCGATCCTGGTCGTGAAGGCTGCGGACCCGACGGAGGTCGCGATGGGGCAGATGGTGCGGATTCCCGGAGGGACGTTCCTGCAGGGGTCGCCGCCATGGCTGATCGACTGGCTTGACCGCCAGGATCAGCCACTGCCGCGCGCCTGGTTCGGCGACGAGACGCCGCAGCGGACCCGGGAGCTCCGGCCCTACCTGATCGACCGTTACCCGGTCACCGTGGGGGAATTCGGCGAGTTCGTGCGCCAGTCCGGCTACCAGACCGACGCCGAACGGCGCGGCTTCGGCATGGTCTACGACGCCCGGGGCTGGGACGAGCGAGCGGGCGTGCGCTGGAACGCGCCGGGCGGTCCTGGCACCGGGATCGACGACTACGGCGACCACCCGGTCGTCCACGTCTCCTGGGCGGACGCCAGTGCCTACGCGCGATGGGCCGGCAAGCGACTGCCCACCGAGTCGGAGTGGGAGTTCGCGGCCCGCGGCACCCACTTCCGGATCTGGCCGTGGGGCGACGAATGGGACGCGCAGCTGGCCAATACGGCCGAGTTCCGCGCCGGCCCGCTGAGCACGCTGGAGGACTGGCGAAAGTGGTGGGCGTCGATGTGCGACCGGCATGGACCGGCACCGCAGACGACGGCGGTCGGCGCGTTCTCCGGGCACGGCGACAGCGTTTTCGGATGCGGCGACATGGCGGGGAACGTGTACGAGTGGACCGCCACGCTGTCGTATCTCTACGACGACACGACCACCTGCGACCCCACTGTGCGCATGGCGGCAGGGCGATACCGAGTGATCCGCGGCGGATCATGGATGAACTTCCGCTATCAGGTCCGCTGCAGTGAGCGAATGCACGGCGACCCGAATGGCTGGTCATCCTTCGCGCATGGCTTCCGCTGTGCGAAAAACGAGTAACGCGATGCTGGAGGCACCGGTGACAAAGATCATTCTTCCCTCGGTCTGGGCGGCCGACGGGCGGACCGAATTCGAGGGCACCGAAGGGCTCCTGCCCGAGGTCATCGAGCGCTTCGCCGCCGACAACCCCGGCTTCCGTCGCCGGCTACTCGGCCCTGACGAGCAGCCGCTGATGTACCTCAACATCTGCGTGGGCGACGAGATGATCCCGCGCCACCAGCGCGCCACCACCATGGTCGAGCCGGGGAGCACGATCACCATCATCGCCCCGATGGCCGGCGGATGACGTGATGCGCAGAATCGTCTTCGACGCCTACGGCCCGCCTGCCGTCATGCGGCTCGTCGAGGCCCCCGCCCCGGAGCCGGGTGACGACCAGGTCCTCGTGCGGGTCGCCGCGGCCGGCGTCAACTTCGTCGACCTCCTGCAGCGCAGCGGGGCTTACACCGTCCGGTTTCCCTGGACCCCGGGGATCGAGGGCAGCGGGACGGTGCTGCGCGCCGGCCCCGCCGTTACCGGGGTCGCCGAAGGCGACCGCGTCGCCTGGACCGGATTCCCCGGCTCGTATGCCTCCCACTGCGTGGTTCCAGCCCGGCAGCTCGTGCCGGTGCCCGACGCACTCAGCCTGGACGACGCCGCGGCCGCGCTGATCCAGGGCATGACGGCGCACTTCCTCGCCTCGGACGTGGTACCGCTCGACGACACCAGCACCTGTCTCGTGCACGCCGCGGCGGGCGGGGTCGGCGGCCTGCTCTGCCAGCTGGCCACCCTGCGCGGCGCCTCCGTCATCGGCACGGTCTCGAACCCGGGCAAGGTGCAGGCGGCGCGCGAGGCAGGAGCCGCCCACGTGATCGACTATTCGGGCGGGCATTTCGCCGAGCGGGTCATGGAGCTCACCGGCGGCGAGGGCGTGGACGCTGTCTATGACGGCGTCGGGCGGGCTACCTTCACCGAGGGGCTGACCTGCCTGCGGCCGCGTGGCACGTTCGTGCTGTACGGCCAGGCCAGCGGGCCAGCCGCCCCCCTGGACCCCCAGGTCCTGAATGCGCGGGGCTCGCTGTTCCTGACCAAGGCGTCACTCGGTCACTACGACACGACGCGAGCGCAGTTGCTGCACCGGGCCGGCGAGGTGATGAATCTCCTGCTAGGGGGCCAGTTGCGGCTGCGCGTGCACAACACCTACCCACTTCAGGACGCCCCCGCCGCGCACGAGGCCATCGAGTCGCGCCGCTCGCTGGGCAAGGTCCTGCTCCGGCCCTGAGGGCTCACCCCAGGGCCCGGCCGCGCCACCAGCGTGTCCGGATCTCGCGTTGATGCTTGACGACGCCGGGATCTGCGATATATTAACAACTCTGTTAATTAACGAACTGGACAAACGCGATGGCCTCCGACGACCGCCTCAGTACCATCTTCGCGGCGCTTGCGGACCCCACCCGCCGGGCGATCCTGGCCCGGCTGGTGGACGGTGACACGACCGTCTCGGAACTCGCCGCACCTTTCTCCATCAGTCTTCCGGCGGTCTCGCGGCATCTGAAGGTACTGGAGCGAGCGGGGCTGATCTCACGCAGCCGTTCGGCCCAATGGCGCTCCAGCAGCCTGCAGCCCGAGCCGCTGCAGGACGTCATGGAGTGGATGGAGGGCTATCGGCAATTCTGGGACGCCAACTTCGACCGGCTTGACGCGCACCTGCGGCGCGTCAGGCAAGAGCACGAGCACGAGCACAGCCACCAGCCAGAGCACCAGGCAGAGCACCAGGCAGAGTTAGAAGGGACACATTCCATGACAGAATCGGCAGCCACCCAGGACCTCGTCCTCACCCGGATCTTCGATGCCCCGCGCGAGGTCGTCTACAAGGCCTTCATCGACCCCGACCAGCTCGCGCAGTGGTACCCCCCGGCGGGTTTCTCCGTGCCTCGCGACACCGTCGAGATCGACGCGCGCGTGGGCGGCCACCAGCGCTTCATCATGACGAGCGACAACGACCCCGCGTTCAAGGCCCCGGTCGACGCCACCTTCACCGAGATCATCGAGAACGAGATCCTCGCCACCAGCGAAGACTTCGTAGGCGTGCCCGGGATCCAGGAGCCGACCAAGCTGTCGGTGCGGATCGAGTTTCACGACGAGGGCGCCAAGACCCGCGTCGTCCTGCGGCAGGGCCCCCACACCGCCACGATGCTGCCCATGGCGCAAGCGGGCCGCGAGAGCTCCTTCGCCAATCTCGACGCGCTGCTCGGGTAGCAGGCCGGCACTACTCGCACAGGACGGCGGCCGTCCGCCTGGGAAGATGGGCGGACGGCCGCCGCGATCCCGTTGACGGGGTGCTCCCCATCAACCGAGCGGCCCCCTGGGCGAGCAGCCGGACAGCGAGCTCGCGCCCCACCTGCTCGGCCTGATCCGGATAGCCACTCGCGGACAACCGCACCTGGCGCGTGCCGTCGGCGGCGACGGCCGCGCCGGTCAGCCGCAACTGCGCCAGCTCGGTCACGGCAGCGTACGCGCCCACCGGCGCCGAGCAACCCGCGTCCAGCCCGGCCAGCACGGCACGCTCGGCCGTGACGGCGGCCCGGCTCAGCCGGTCGTCGACCGCCCCGAGCAGCCCGAGCAGGTCGGCGCGGTCCGCGCGGCATTCCAGGGCGAGCGCGCCCTGACCCGGTGCGGGCAGCAGCTGCGCCGGGTCGAAGATCTCAGCGACACAGTCCAGCCGGCCGATCCGGCCCAGCCCCGCGTAGGCGAGCACGACCGCGTCGACCTCACCGCCGACGACCTTCCGCAGCCGGGCGTCGGCGTTGCCGCGGATCGGCACCACCTCCAGGTCTGGCCGGAGCATTCTCAGATGAGCCATCCGGCGGACGCTCACGGTACCGACCCGCGCCCCGTCCGGCAGGTCGGCCAGCTTCCGCAGATTTCCCGGCCGACCGCACAAGGCGTCCCGCGGGTCGTCACGGGCCGGCACCGCCGCGAGCACCAGGCCCGGTACGGAAGCGGTCGGCAGATCCTTCAGCGAATGCACCGCGAAGTCCACTTCGCCGACGAGCAGCCGCTCTCGGAGCTCGTTGACGAAAACCCCGATACCGCCGGCCTCGGAAGGCGACGACTGAGAGACATCGCCCTCCGTCGTCGCCCCGATCAATTCAATCGCATGGCCGGTGAGCTTGGTCAGCGCGTCCGCGACCAGCTGAGACTGCGTCATGGCCATCAGGCTCTTGCGAGTTCCGAGCCGCAATGCGCTCATGACCTGCTCACCCCCGCAAGAGAACGAGTACCCGACGACGCCTGCTTCTGACTGTCGCACCCGGGCGGCGCCCGCGCATCTTATGGATTGCCGAACTCGAATTCCCCGGAACTATCCGGCGACGCCACCGCGACCAGGTCGATCCGGCCGGACACCAGGGCCACGTGGATCCGGGTGGGCCAGGCGTCGGCCCCGGCCTCCAGGGTCAGATCCAGCGCCCAGTCCGGCGGGACGCACACGGCAACGGCCAGGCCGGCCTCGGTCCGGATCCGGCTCGCGTGCCGGAGCGTCTCCTGCCACCGGGACTCCGCCGATCCGGGTCCCGCGGCGGCGCCGGCCCGCAGCAGCACGCCGTCCGCGCACTCGCGCAGCAGCCCGGCCCGGCGGACCAGGTCATCGGCGGCCTCAGTCCACTCCGGCCCCTCGGGGCGGCGCACCTCCACGAACCGCGGCGATGCCGCCGACGCGGACGGCCGGGTGTCCTGCGGCCAGAGCGTGCCGACCACGCCGCCCGCCACCGCTCCGGTGACCTGGCTCGCCGAGGCGGCCGGCGCGTTCCCGCGCACGAGCACCAGGCCGCTGGGGACCGCCCGGAGCGCGCCCGCCGGCCGCTGCTCTGGCCCCACCATGACCAGCCGGTTAGGCAGCCTGACCCCGCCGATCCGCAACGGTGCTCCGATGGCATTGCGCGGTGGCCCGCCCGAGTGCAGACCCGCTTCCCGGCGGAAGGCCGCCTCCGCGTCGTCGAGCCGATCCGGGCATCGGCGGCGCAGGCCGAGGTAGCCGACGGCGGCCGTACGGGTGATGAAGTGCATGCCGAACTGCGCGGGCGGCAGGTGCAGCCGCCGCCCGTAGGTCTCCCACCAGTGCATGCTCGGCTCGGCCCAGCGCTGGGTCCGGGCCACAGGCTCGCGTCGTTCCCGCTCGTACGCCGCGAACGCATCGGCGTGATCATCGTAGGCGCGCAGCGCCGACGCGAGGGCGATGCCGTCGTCCAGCGCCAGCTTGGTGCCGGAGCCGACGGTGAAGTGCGCGGTATGGGCGGCGTCCCCGAGCAGCACCGTGTTGCGATGGGACCAGCGCTCGTTGTGTACCACCGTGAACCTGCCCCACCTGCTTGCGTTGCTCACGAGCTTGTGCCCGCCCAGGTGTCCGGCGAAGATCTCGGTGAGCAGGCCGAGCGCAGGCTCGCCGATCTCATCGGAGCCCCGCGCAGCGCCCGGCGGCGGCGCGAAACCCGCGCTGCGCCACGTGGCCTCGTCGGTCTCGACGACCACCGTGCTCATGCCGTCGCCATAGGAATAACAGTGGGCCGCCATGGGGCCGTACTCGGTCTGCGCGAAGGCAAACACGGTGACATCCCCGAAGTCCGCCGCGGTGCCGAGCCAGATGAAGCGCGCCGATCCGGTGCGCGTGCTCGTCCCGTACGCCTGCCGCCGCGCCTGGCGGTGCGCCGAGGCGGCGCCGTCGGCCAGGGCGATGACCCCGGCATCGAGGTCGGCGGCGCGAACCTCGTGCCGGAAATGGAGCCGGGCACCGACCTCCTGCGCCTGCTGCCGCAGAATCGTCAGCAGGACAGGCCGGGAGATGGCACAGACGGTGAAGCCGTCGTAGCGTAGCGCCGCGCCGGGCAGTCGCAGTTCGAGCCCCGACAGCGCCACGCTCGCCTCGGTAATCCGCCGGTGCGTTCGAGGATCACGGCGGGATATCCCGCGCATGGTCCGGTCCGAGAGGGTCACGCCGAAACCGTCGGCATCATCGGGCCCGTTGCGCTCGAACACCTCGATCGCGGTTCCCGGCCGGGTCAAGCCGATCATGCGCGCCAGGAACAGGCCCGCCGGACCCGCGCCGACTATGGCAACGTCACCGCCCACCAGGATCTCCTCTACAGTACCTGCCCGGGACTCTTAGTGTCCATCATCGCGGCGGCGGCAGGCACCGGGTAATCCGCAGAATAAATAGCTCAATCCGATAAGGCCCGCTGAACTCCCGCGGCGCGCGGCGGGCGGCCCGCCACGGCTGAGCAATCGGGAATATGCGGAGCCTATTGAAAGACGCCAGACTACGGGTCGACAGAGCGATGAGATTAGCCTCATTTCCCTTGTACTCAAGTTGCTCTCGGGGCCGGAAAATGCGGCCTTCGCGCAGCGACGGAAGGCTGTCCGCTGATGGACTCACGCGAACCCATCGCCATCATCGGGATGGCCTGCAGATTTGCTGGCGGCGTCGACTCGCCAGAGAAGTTCTGGACCCTCCTGCGCGACGGCGGTGACACCGTCGGGGAGGTCCCGCAGGGCCGCTGGGACTGGTATGCCACCCAGAGCCGCGAGCACGCGGCCGCGGTACGCGACGTGACCCGGCGCGGCGCGTTCCTCGACGACGTGAAGGGTTTCGATGCCGACTTCTTCGGCATCACCCCGCGCGAGGCTGCGCTCATGGACCCCCAGCAGCGGATCGTGCTGGAACTGGCCTGGGAGGCGCTCGAGCACGCGGGGCTCCCGCCGCGGACCCTGGCCGGGACCGATGCCGGGGTGTTCATGGGAGTGGGCTCGGACGACTACGGCCGCCGGCTGCTCGAGGACCTGCCCCGGATCGAGGCGTGGTCGGGGATCGGCGGGGCGTACTGTGCCGTGGCCAACCGCATCTCCTATGTGCTGGACCTGCGCGGTCCGAGCATGGCCGTGGACACCGCCTGCTCCTCCTCGCTGGTCGCGATCCACCTGGCGGCGCAGGCCCTGCGGGCCGGCGAGTGCCCGGTGGCGCTCGCGGGCGGGGTGCTGGTGATGACCGCGCCGGGGCTGTCCCTGGTGCTGGACGCCGCGGGCGCGACAGCACCTGACGGGCGCTGCAAGTCCTTCGACGCGGACGCCGACGGCTACGGACGCGGTGAGGGCGGCGGGGTCGTCGTGCTCAAGCGCCTGTCGGACGCCCGTCGCGACGGAGATCGGGCGCTAGCGATCATCCGGGGCAGCGCCGTGCATCAGGACGGCAGAACCAACGGCATCATGGCCCCCAGCGGAGCGGCGCAGGCCCACCTGATGCGCCGGGCCTACGCGGTCGCCGGCGTCGACCCGGCCACGGTCGGCTTCGTGGAGGCGCACGGCACGGGCACGAGGGTGGGCGACCCGCTCGAGGCCGCGGCGATGACGGAGGTGTTCGGGCCCGGCCGTCCGGCGGATCGGCCCCTGCTGATCGGCTCGGTCAAGCCGAACATCGGTCATCTCGAAGCCGGCGCCGGCGTGGCGGGCGTGATCAAGGCGGTCCTCGCGCTGCGGCACGGCGAGATCCCGCCGAGCCTGAACTTCACCACCGGGAACCCCGCCATCCCCTGGGACACCGCCGGATTGCGGGTGGTGACCGAGCCGACCCCGTGGCCGCAGGCGGACACGCCGCGGCGGGCCGGGGTGTCCGGGTACGGCTACGGGGGCACCATCGCGCACGTCATCCTGGAGCAGGCGGAGGTGCCGGCCGGCCGGGCCGCCGCCGGCAGCGGGCCCGCCCCGTACCCGCTGTCGGCGGCGAGCCCGGCGGCCGTCGGGCAGTACGCGGCGCGCCTGGCGGACTGGCTCGCCGCCGACGGCGCGACCAGGACGTCCGATGTCGGGCATACCCTGGCGAGGCGACGCGCCCACCTGCCGCATCGGGCGACGGTCGTGGCCGCCGACCGTGAGCAGCTGATCCGGCGATTGCGCGAGCTCGCCGAGTCCGCGGCGGCGTCGCCGACCGGGACGGTGCTGCCGGGCGCCGGGCGAGGCCTGGTCTGGGTGTTCTCGGGGCACGGCTCCCAGTGGACCGGGATGGCCCGGCAGTCGCTTGCCGCCGATCCGGTGTTCGCCGACGTGATCCACCGGCTGGAGCCGGTGTTCGTCGAGGAGCTGGGCGTCTCGCTGCGCTCGGCGCTCCTTGATGATGCCCCGCAGCCGGTCGACGTCATCCAGCCGTTGATCTTCGCGATGCAGATGGCGCTCAGCGCGGTCTGGCAGGCCTGCGGGGTGCGTCCCGACGCCGTTATCGGCCATTCCGTCGGCGAGATCGCCGCGGCGGTCACCGCCGGCGTGCTCACCCTGAAGCAGGGCGCGCGGCTGGTCTGCCGGCGTTCGCTCCTGCTGCGCCGGGTGGCCGGCCAGGGTGCCATGGCCATGGTCAGCCTGCCTGCGCAGGAGGCCGAGTGTCGCGTGGGCGACCGGCGCGACGTCGCCGTCGCAGTGACCGCGGCCCCGGCCTCGACGGTGATCTCCGGCGACATCGCGGCGGTGCGGTACCTCAGTGAGCGATGGCGGGCCGAGGGGCTCGCCGTCCGCCCACTCGACTCCGACGTGGCCTTCCACAGCCCGCACATGGATCCGCTGCTCGGCGCGCTGGCCGCCGCCGCGAGCGACCTGCGGCCGGGCACGCCGCAGCTCCCCCTGTACACGACGGCGCTAGATGACCCCCGGTCTACGGCACCCAGGGACGGCGCCTACTGGGCCGCCAACCTGCGGGAGCCGGTCCGGTTCGCCCAGGCCACGACCGCGGCCGCGGCGGACGGGTACCGCCTGTTCGTCGAGATCTCCCCCCATCCGGTCGTGGAGCACTCGATCATCGAGACGCTGGACGAGCTCGGTATCGAGGACGCGTGCGTCACGCACTCCATGCGCCGCGGCCAGCCCGGTCGTGAGACGCTGCTCGGCAATCTGGGCGTGCTCTACTGCCACGGCGCGCAAGTGGACTGGCCAGCCGTGTGGCCGGACGGCGCGCTCGCCGACCTGCCGACGACGGCCTGGCAGCACCGGCCCCACTGGGCGGCGGAGCCGGTGGCCCGCGGCTCGGCAGCCGAGCCGCACGATCCGGCGAGCCACACCCTGCTGGGCGGGCAGATCAGCGTGACCGGCACGACCCCGGCCAAGGTATGGCTGACCTCCCTCGACCGCGAGTCCAGGCCGTACCCGGGGGACCACCCGGTGCGCGAGGTCGAGATCGTCCCCGCCGCCGTGCTGCTGACCACCTTCCTCACCGCGGCCGCCGCCACGGGTCCGTGGCCGGACCTGACCGACGTGGCCCTGCGCGTGCCGGTCAGCGTTACCAGGCCCCGCGACCTCCAGGTCGTCGTGCAGGACGGGACGATCCGGCTGTCGTCTCGGATCGCCGACGACACCGTGGACGATAAGAGCTGGGTCACCCACACCACGGCCGCGATCGAGTCCCGCTCCGCGCTCGGCACCGATGGCCCCGGCACCGATACCGATAACCCCGGAGCCGGCGACGGGCCGGCCGCGGTGACCGGGCAGGAACTGCCCCCCGGCCATATCCCGGCGCTGCTCGCCTCGCTCGGGGTGGCCGCCATGGGCTTCCCGTGGGCGGCAGAGCGGATCCAGCGCGGCGACGGCGTCCTCGTGGCGACCGTGCGCGCTGACCGGGACTCCGACGCCGCACCCGCCACCTGGGCAGCCGTGCTGGACGCCGCCCTGTCGGCCGCCTCGGTGGCGTTCTCCGGACCGCCGGTCCTGCGCATGCCCGCGCACATCCACCGCGTGACCCTGGCGCAGGTCCCGCCGGCCTGGGCCCGCATCACCGTGCGGGTAACCGGCGACGACGCCGTCGATGTGGAGATCGCCGACCTCGACGGCGTGGTGGTGGGCAGGTTGTCCCAGCTCCGGTACGGAGCGCTGGACAGCGATGTCGGAGTGCTGACTAACCCGCGCCGCCTGGTGCACGAGATCGCCTGGCGCCCCGCGGAGCACAGGCCCCCGGGTCCGCGGCAGACCGTGGTCCTGATCGGTCCCGACTCGGCCTTGCTGGGCAGGCTGGCCGAGCGGCTCGGCGCGGCGGGCATCACGTATCGCGTCGCCGCCACGCCCGAGGAGCTGTCCGGCTCCGAGCTGACCAGCGACCACGCCGTCGTGGTCGTTCCGGCGCCGGGGCCGCCCGGCGAGGTAGCCGAGACGGCGGCGCAGGCCCTGTGGCTGCTGGCGCGGACCGCCCAGCGGCTAGCCGGGTCCGGGCTGGCCAGCCCGGCCCGGTTGTGGTGTGTCACCCAGGGCGTCCGGGAGAGCGCGGAGAAGCAGGCGCTCGGCCACGGCGGGCTCTGGGGCCTCGGGCGGGTCATCGGCGGCGAGCATCCCGAGTTCTGGGGCGGTGTCGTCGACATCGGGCAGTCACCGCAGGACGTGGCCGCCCTGGTCGAGGTGGTGCGCACCGTGCGCGGTGAGGACGTGGTCGTGGTGCGGGACGGCGTGCCGACGGTGGCACGGCTGCGCCTGCTGGACGGCGAGCCCGTGCGCCCGCCGCTGGCCTGCCAGCCGGAAGGAACGTATCTGATCACTGGCGGACTCGGAACCCTCGGCCTCCAGGTGGCGCGGTGGCTGGCGGACCGGGGCGCACGGCGGATCGTGCTGGCCGGCCGGCGGGCGCTGCCGCCGCGCGCCGCCTGGGAGAGCCTCGGCGATCTCCGGCAGCGGGCGCAGGTCGAGGAGATCAGGTCGCTGGAACGACTCGGCGTCACCGTGGTCATGGTCGCGGTGGACATCGCCGACGCCGATGCCGCGGCGAAGCTGCTGTCCTCCGGCGTGCTCGGGCTGCCCCCGATCCGGGGCGTCGTGCACGCCGCCGGTGTCCTGGATGACCGCACGCTCGCCGCCCTCGACGAGGACTCACTGCGCGCGGTCTTGCGGCCCAAGCTGGACGGCGCGCTGGTGCTGCACGGCCTGTTCCCGCCGGGCAGCGTGGACTTCTTCGTGCTGTTCTCCTCCTGTGGCCAGCTGCTGGGCCTGCCCGGCCAGGCTAGCTATGCCGCGGGAAATGCCTTCCTGGACGCGCTCGCGGCCCATCGCCGGGCCGTCGGGGACACCGCGACGACCAGTCTCGGCTGGACCTCCTGGCGCGGGCTCGGCATGTCCACCTCGTCGGCGGTCATCGACGCAGAACTCGCCGCGCGCGGCACGGCCGATATCAGCCCCACCGAGGCGTTCAGCGCCTGGTGGCTGGCCGACCGGTACGGCCTGGGCTACGCGGCCGTGCTGAGGACCATCCCGCTGGGGCCGGGTGAGCTCCGCCCGCCGCTGCTCAGTGAACTGCCCGACGACACTCGCGCGGAGGAGGCCGCGGCGCAGCCCGCGGAGTCCCCCTGGCTGGGCCTCGACCGTCCCGAACTGGAGGCGTTCCTCATCGAGGAGATCCAGCGTCAGGTCGCCGCCGAGACGAGGCTCACGGCCGGTGAGGTGGACCCGGGGCGGCCCGTGGTCGAGATGGGCGTCGACTCGGTCATGACCGTGCGGATCCGGCGCGGGCTGGAGCGGCGGTTCCGGCTGCCGCTGCCCGCCACGTTGTTCTGGGACCGGCCCACCATCCACACCGTCGCCACGTTCCTGGCCGAGCGCCTAGACGACGCCAGGCCCGATCTGCTCAGTGAGGGACAGCCGGGATGAAGCGCGAAGAGGTAGTGCCCTGGCCGGCCGACCTGGCCGGCCTCTACCGGCGGGCGGGCTGCTGGCGGGACCGTCCCCTGGGGTCCTACTTGTGGGAATGGGCGCAGCGGTGGGGAGACCGGGTCGCGGTGGTCGACGGGGAGCACCGGCTGACCTATCTCGACCTGGCCGAGCGCGCCGACCGCCTCGCCGGAGGGTTCGCGGCCTGCGGGCTGTCCTGCGGTGACTCCATCCTCGTCCAGCTCCCGAACTGCTGGGACTTCGTCGTGGTCACCCTGGCCTGCTTCCGGCTCGGGGTGGTGCCGGTGATGATGCTGATGCCGCACCGCGAGCACGAGCTGGCCTCCATCGGGGCGCATGTGCGAGCCAAGGCCCTAGTCGTTCGCGACGTCTGGCGCGGTTATGATCACCAGGAACTTGCTCACCGGGTAGCGGCGGTACTGCCCGAGCCAGCCCTGGTGCTCGTAGCGGGCGACAGGATGCGGCCGGGCAGCGTCAGCCTGCGGGGCCTGCTCGACCGGGATGGCGACGGCCGCGCCGCTCGCCGCTGGCTGGACGAACGGGCGCCCTGCGCCGCCGACCCCGCGCTGTTCCTGCTGTCGGGCGGCACCACCGGCGTCCCCAAGGTGATCAGCCGGACCCACAACGACTATGAGTACAACATCCGGCAGGTGAGCGAGGTCTGCGACTTCGGGCCGGACACGGTCTACCTCGCCGCCCTTCCCGCCGGCCACAACTTCCCGCTAGCCAACCCCGGGATTCTCGGCACGCTGTTCGCCGGCGGCCGGGTCGTGCTGCTGCCCTCGCCCCGGCCGGAGGCGGTGTTCGAGGCCGTAGCGGCCGAAGGTGTCACCGTCACCTCCGCCGTGCCGGCCGTGGCGCTCCAGTGGATGGAGCAGGTCGCGTTCAAGCGGCACGATCTGTCCAGCCTGCGGCAGGTCCAGGTCGGCGGATCCATCCTGCCCCCGGAGATCGCCGCCCGCATCGGCCCTGCGCTCGGCTGCCGCCTGCAGCAGATCTACGGCATGGCGGAGGGCCTCATCTGCTGCACCCCGGCCGACGCGCCTGACGAGGTGACCCACACCACCCAGGGGGCACCCATCAGTCCCTACGATGAGTTGCTGGTGGTAGACGCGGACGGGCATCAGGTCCCGGCCGGCGAGATCGGCGAACTGCTCACTCGCGGCCCGTACACGCCGCGCGGCTACTACGGGGCGCCCGAGCACAACGCGGTGGCCTTCACCCCTGACGGCTGGTATCGCACCGGCGACCTGGTGCGGATCACTCCCCGGGGCGACACGGTGGTCTGCGGCCGGGTCAAGGACCTGATCAACCGGGCCGGCGAGAAGATTTCAGCGGGCGAGCTCGAGACCCTGGCGCTGAAAATGCCGCAGCTGGCCGAGGCGGCCGCCGTGGCGCTGCCTGACCCGGAGGTCGGCGAGCGGGTGTGCCTGTGCGTCCGCGTCCGCCCCGGCTACCGGGTCACTCTCGCCGACGTCCGCGCCGCCCTGACCGCCGGGGGCATCGCGGCGTTCAAGATCCCCGAGCGGCTGGCGGTGCTGGACGACTTTCCGCGCACCCCCGTCGGCAAGCCGGACAAGAAGGCGCTCCAGAAGCTGCTCAGCCCGTCAGCCCTCGCCTCACCCGTTTCTGGCCAGCAGGACGCCGGCTAGCTGGTCGGCGAACTCGATCGGATGTGTCACGTAGCCGAGGTGACCGCCGGGAAAGTCCAGCACGTCGGTACCGAGCAGACTGGCCAGAACCGTATTAGGACGGTAGGGCACGTGCTCGCGCGAGGCGCTCCCGCCGAGCAGGACCAGCCGGTCCGACACGGACTTCAGGGTTTCGATATCCGGAAGAAAGTCGGGATAGGTACGCATCTCGTATTCGAACCAGAATACCTGATTGCGGCGAAGCCGGTCCAGCAGCCCGGCGAGCTCCTCGGGCGGTAGCTCAGCACCCTTCGGTGGCCGGGTCTGGCCATCCAGACCCATGCTGACCTTGAAGATATCCCTCGCCGCCTCGACGCCGGACCTTCGGTAAGTGTCGTACAACCCGGCGTGGAACTCGGTCCACCGCGCGGCATCGGGCAGCACGGAAGTCAGCGGCGGCTCATGCGCGAGCAGCGTCTGGATCTGGCCCGGATGCCGCTCCAGCAGTGCGAGCGCGACAATGGCCCCGGAACAGGTGCCCAGGACGTGGGCGGGCGTCTGCGAGAAATGGTCGAGTAGCAGGCGGGCGTCGTGCACGTCGGCTTCGAGCCGCTGCCTGTCGTCCACCGGCCCGTATAGCGGACTGCGGGAGAAGCCTCGCCGGTCGTAGGTGATCACCGTGTAGCGGTCGGCGAGCGCGTCGGCCATCGGCGCCAGCGGGGTGGCATCGCCATTTCCCGTGGGGATTACCAGGAGCGCGGGGCCAGTGCCGCGCACCTCGTAGTAGAGACTGGCACCCGGAACGGGCAGCGTGCCGATCGTGGGTTTATGCATCAGCTTTTCCTCATCATCGTCAGTCTTTCGTGGCGACAGCATATTACTCTGCCGATGACGCGACATCTTCCGTTGTGCGCTGGTCACGATCGTGGAAATTACCAGGCGGAGAACCCCGCGGTAATGGAGGGCCAGCATTCTTCAGTAAAGCTAGCGGGCTCGGCGTGTCCGATACTGGGAGGTATGGCCATCCGAGGCCAGCCACGCACGGCACTGGAGGAAAAGGAAATGTCCGACAGCTACGATCAGCATCGCGATAATGTCGACGTGGTGGTCATCGGCGCCGGTCCAGGCGGCGCCACCACCGCGATGGTACTTGCCCAGGCAGGACATTCGGTGCTGGTGCTGGAGAGCCGCAGGCTCCCTCGGTTTCACATCGGCGAATCGCTGCTGCCTCCATCAATGGCCCTCTTCGAGAAGCTGGGGGTGCTCGACCGCGTCAAGGCTCAGGGCTACGTGGCCAAGCACGGCGCCGAATTCAGCGGCGCCTCCGGGAGGTTCGGGCGGATACCATTCGACAAGCAGGGCCCCGGGCGCTACCCGTCAGCCTTCCAAGTCGAGCGCGCGCATTTCGACAAGATGCTCGCCGATCTGGCCCAGGAGCGTGGCGCCACCCTCATCGAAGGGGCCACGGTTCACGAGCTGCTACAAGAAGACGACCGCGTGGTTGGCGTGACATACGAGCATGCGGGAGCAGCACATACGGTACACGCGACCTACGTCATCGACGCCGGCGGGCGAGCCAGCAAGATCGCGAAGTCCTTCGGATTGCGCAGGTATGTTGACCGGCTGCGCATGGTCGCGGTGTTTCAGCACTTCAAAGGCCTGGATGAGCAGTACAACCTTGGCCACGAAGGAGATATCCAGATTGGCCGACACGATGACGGCTGGGTCTGGGCCATTCCGATCAGGAGAGATACCATCAGCGTCGGATCGGTGATGCGGCGTGACGCACTGCGGTCTGGCGATCCGGCCGAACTGCTGGCCGGCCACATCACGCACGTTCCGCGGATCGCCGCGCGACTAATCGGCACTCAGCCAGGAGAAATACACGTCGAGACAGACTACTGCTACTATTCAGATACCGTGGCCGGCCCGGGCTGGTTCATGGTCGGTGACGCGGGCTGCTTCTTCGACCCGATCTTCTCCGGTGGCGTCCTGCTGGCCACGACTACCGGCGCGCGGGCGGCCGATACGGTGAACAAGATTCTATCCGATCCGAAGCGCGCCGAGCAGCTTCAGCGAGAATACGCAAGCTTCTATAAGACCGGATACGACACGTACTCCCGAGTCATTCATGCGTACTATGAGAACGGGTATAACCTTCGCCCGTACCTAGCGTCCATCGGCATGGATAACGAGGATCTCAGGTGGGTCGACAACACTGCGGTCGTGCGCCTGCTCAGCGGTGACTTCTGGAGTGACAGTGCGGTGAACAAATTGCTGCGTAATGAGTCTCGCTGGGACACATTCTCGGACTTCGACCCGATCTATGAATGCCCGTTTTATGCGGACCTGAACGCGGCAGAGGACTCAGTAGCGAGATAGGCCGGCACCAGAGGTCCGCAAGGCAGAAGATGCGTCCCTTATGCCAGGCTGTGAGCCTGACGGTGCGGGAAACGCAGACTCCATTGAGTCGTTCCAGGAGGGAACATCATGTCCGCTGATGACGCGCAGGCAGTGCAGAACGTACCCGGTCGTATCGTCGCCGCCTGGGCCAAGAATGACGCCGAGGCGTTCGCCGCGGTCTTCACCGAGGACGGGACCCTGATTCTCCCCGGCGACGTCTTCCTGAAAAGTCGCGAGGAGATCCGCTCGTTCATGGCCGAGGCGTTCGCCGGGCCGTACAAGGGAACTAACGTCACAGGAAAGCCTCTCGCGGTGAAACCCCTGGCCGACGGCGTGGCGCTGGTCATCACCCAGGGCGGCGTCCTCGCGGCGGGCCAGGCCGAGGTCTCCGCCGAGCAGGCGATCAGGGCCAGCTGGCTGCTCGCCAGGCAGGGCTCCGAGTGGCTCATCACCGCCTACCAGAACACCCCGATCGCGGGCTGACCCGCTGAGCCAGGCCGGGGCCTGGTACCGGCATCGGGGCCGGTACCAGGCCCCGGGCCGTTCCCCGTGCGGCCCGGGCGGCCCGCACGTCAGCAGCACGGCCTTACCCCTGGCCCTACGCCACATCGAGCAGGGCGAGCAACATGGGCGGGTCAGTCACCCGCATGGGACGCATCCGCACGTCGACATGCCGGGTCACCATATCTGGCCGCACCGTGATGGGTCCGTGGCTGGCCACCGACGGCGGCCGGTCATCGTTGGCAGGGTCACGCAGGATAACGCTATCGCCCCTGGCGAACGCATGACCAAGGACGTACCACGTGCCCTGAGGCACGTCGTCTAGAACGTAGGACCCGGCATCCCGCAGCACCGTGTACCGGATCGGCTGCCCTTGAATGATCGGGTCCGGGAAGACGCCAATAAAGATCAGGCCTGCCGCCTCGGCCGATGAGGCGGTGACCTGCCCGCGAATCATGCCGGAACATGTACCCCAATTATTCCTGCGCCCATTGACGCGGAGCTGGGACATATAGCCGCGCCCTTCGCGGTATGCGGTCGGCGGGATTCCCACCACCGCGGCGAATCGCGAGCTAAACGTTCCGACGCTGGTGTATCCAGCGCGATAGCAGATGTCAGTGACCGTCAAGGATGTAGAAATCAGCAGCCGCTTAGCCGCCTGCAGCCTTATTGCCGAGAGAAATCTTCCGGGTGATATACCGGTGACATCATGGAATATGCGAGAGAAATGAAATTTGCTGAACATCGCCGTTCGCGCCATGTCATCTATGGTGATCTCTTCCCCGAGATTCTCATACATGTACCTGATGACTCGCTCGACCGCCCTGATTCCTGCATCGTTCATCATCCGCTCCTCCTGACTGGCTGCGGACTTCTCTACCTGCGGGTAGAACGGCCGCCGCAATCACGGTCCTGCGGAGACGCTATGGATTTTCCCTAGACCGCAATGCGGCGGCCAAGAAATAGGGCACTAGCCGCGCCCTCGCCACTCCTTAATTCGCATTGGCCGGGTGTCCAAGTTTGTCCATCACGCCTCGACCATAATGATTGGCTTCCGGTCGCGGCTATGACTACTTCGCAAATGCGGTGGCCTCAGGTCGCACCCAGGAGAAAATTGCATTTCGCGCGGGTGTCAACGGATTCTCAGACAGAGGAGGCGCCCATGCGGAAGCGCACGGCAGGCAGCCGGGCGCATCGGCGCCTATTGACATCGACGGGAACTAATGAGCCTTCCCCGAGCTCGACGCCACCGTCCTACCTTTCGCTGCCCGGCTTCCAGGCATAACTCAAACTTAAGGTCCAGCGCAGGAGGCTGCATCTTGCGTCTTGCTGTCC
>Ga0307374_10004429_pt1 | contig 23395 bp, 27 predicted proteins | sample OX3MG_FD_202532 | JGI IMG/M metagenome (GOLD analysis project Ga0307374, IMG submission 202532) | Soil microbial communities from Risofladan, Vaasa, Finland - OX-3 | ecosystem: Environmental > Terrestrial > Soil > Coastal area > Acid sulfate soil | place: Finland: Risofladan, Vaasa | collected... | reverse complement strand
AGACACCGTCGCTGGTGCTGAAGCTCCTGCAGTAAGCCGACACGGGGCCGCACCCCCCGGGGACGACAGCGTCGTCGTCCCCGGGGGGTGGCTCCAAGTCGCAGACACGTCGTCGACGGCGGTCACGACATGAGTTGACGAAGACAGCGGCCGATCCCGCTTGTTCCCGTAACTCGCAGGGCCGCCTTCGTCGCTTTTCCTCGACGGCAAGGCGACCGACGACGGACTCCGGCATCGTCGCTTCACAGCGCCATCTCACAAGAAGAACAACAGACGCGCCCCGGTGCGTTTTTTTCCGATATCACCTCAAGCAAGACCGCGCTGAGGTCGAAAGATCTCGGGTCACGGTCCATGGATGGCTTGGCGTTATATCGCCCAGGACGGGCTCATAGAAATAGCTCTGTCGGACGTACCCGGCGGAGGCCCGCGATGTTCCTGGGAGGTCGAGCCCTATATGGACGGGATCGTGAACGTCCTGCAGTATGCCGTTGACGGTGTAGCGCAGCAGCAGCAGGCCACAGCCAACAATCTGGCCAACGTCGACACGCCGGGCTACACAGCCCAGGCCGTGGACTTCGAGACGAGCCTCCAACAGGCCCTCAGTTCACCGTCGGGGGGAACGGCGAGTGTGGCCGTGACGGCCGATCCCACAGCGCGCGCCAGCGATGGGAACAACGTCGACACCGGCACACAACTGGTCGACGCCCAGAAGGAGACCCTCCAGTACCAGACCATGGTCGACATGCTGAATGCCCAATTCCGACTCATCTCCGGGGCGACCGGCGGGAGCTTCTCATGAGCCTCTTCGGATCCCTCGACATCTCGGGCAGCGGCATCGATGCCTCCCAGGCGTGGCTGAACACCACGGCCGGGAACATCGCCAACATGAACGACGTGACCTCGACCGACAAGTCCGCCTACGGCGTGCAGACCCCGGTCTTCACCCCCATCGGCGTAGCCGGTCAGGTGGGTGCCGGCGTCACCGTCTCGGGCATCCAAGAAGGTGACACCACGGGGATCGTCCAGTTCGATCCGAGCAGCCCGGTGGCCGATGCTCAGGGCAACGTCCGCGTTCCCGATGTCCAGCTCGGTGCGCAGATGGTGGAGATGATCCAGGCCCAGACCGATTACCAGGCGAACACGGCATCGTTCGCCGACGCGAAGACGGCGTACCAGTCGGCGCTGACCATCGGGACCTGACCTCTGTGATCGCACCCATACCGCCCATACAGCCCCTCCCCACGCCATCGGCGTCCGGGATGGCGGCCGCCGGCAGCGGCGGCGATTTCTCCGGCTCGATCACCCATGCCCTGGATCAAGTGCAACAGACCCAGAATGCGGCGTCGACGGCGGAGTCGCAGGCGGCGGCCGGACAGGGCAGCGCGACCGACGCCATGATCAAAGCCACCCAGGCATCACTCGACACGCAGATCACGGTGGCGCTCGTGAACAAGGGCGTGGCGGCGTTCACCGACATCATGAACATGCAGGTCTGAGATGGCCTTGGTTCCTAGCAGTGAAATGACCCGGGCCCGGGACGGGTTGAAACGGTTCGCTTCGGAGTTCACCTCCGGACAGAAGGCCGTCACCGTGGCCGCCGCCGTCGCCGTGGTGGTGGGTGCATTTGCCTTCATGTCGTTCTCGGGCCGTCCCAATTACACGCCGCTGTTCACCAACCTCCAGGCGTCTGATGCCGCCAACATCACCACCAAGCTGACCTCGGACAAGGTGCCCTACCAACTGTCCAACGGTGGCAGCACCATCATGGTTCCCGCCAGCGACGTGGATCAGGAAAGGCTGGCGCTCTCGCAGGCCGGCCTTCCGGCCACCAGCACCGTGGGGCTGTCGCTGCTCGACAAGGAGGGCATCACCAGCTCCAACATGACCCAGCAGGCCGACTACCTCCAGGCCTTGCAGGGTGAACTCGAGCAGACCATCGATTCGATCCAGAACGTGACCAGCTCACAGGTCAATATCGCTCTGCCCGCCAATCAGGACTTCGCCCTGGCCAACAACGCACCGACGGGGGCGTCGGTGCTCGTGACCATGCGCAACGGCCAGTCACTCACCGACTCCGAGGTACAGGCCATCGTCCACCTGGTCGGATCGAGCATCCCCAATTTGTCGCCCAGCAGTGTCACCGTGGCCGACTCCAACGGCGATCTCCTGGCCGGCCCCGGCGTGGCCCAAGGCCAGGGCGGATCGGGCAGCCAGACCGACACCTACGACCAGGGCGAGCAGGCCAAGGTGGAGGCGTACCTGGCCGCAGCCATCGGTCAGAACAATGCCGACGTCCAGGTGAACGCCACCTTGTCCTACGACCAGGTGTCGACCACCACCAACAGCCTGTCTCCGGCGGCCAATGGGACCCAGCCGAGCTTCTGCACCTCGACGTCCAAGAGCAACCAGTCCTTCACCGGGACAGGCACCCCGCCCGGAGGGGCGGCCGGGACGATCGTCGGGGGCACGACCAACGGGACGGGGAACTACTCGAACACCCAGGACACCGAGCAATGCGAGACCAATCAGCAAACCAAGACGGTCCAGCAGGCTCCGGGAACGGTGGAGAACCAGTCGGTGGCCGTCCTCGTCAACTCGAAGGCCATCCCGAAGGGCATGAGCCTGTCGGCGTTGCAGAAGGGCGTGGCCGCGGCCGCCGGCATCGTCACCACCCGCGGCGACCAGCTGGCCTTCAGCGCCATGCCATTCAACAGCGTTTCGGCCAAGCAGGCGGCCAAGGCGGCCGCTGCCGGTGCGGCGGCGAACTCCAAGCAGGCCATGTCCAGCCTGATCAAGGAGGCCGTCGTCTTCCTGATCATCGCCGTGGTCCTCTTCCTCCTCTGGCGGGGCTCGCGCAAAGCGCGGCTCAACCCACCCACCCAGGTTCTGGGCCCAGCCGATCTCGCCGCTCTCACCCGCTCCCTGGCCGACGAGCCCACGGGCCAGTTGCCGACGGTCATGGCCGAAATCTCGGGCAGCCGAGAAGCGGGCGATGTGAACCGGTTCATCGACAGTCAGCCCGATGACGTGGCCACCATGCTGCGGAGCTGGCTGTCCGACGCACCCTCTTTGACCCCGTGAACGTCATGCTCTCGGGAAAGCAGAAAGCCGCCGTCGTCCTGGCCCAATTGGACACCGACCGGGCCACCAAGATCCTGCGAGCCATGAGCGAGCAGGAAGTCGTCGATCTGATGTCGACGATGGCCACCCTCCCCACCCTCAGCCCCGACGACGTGCGCCGCGTCCTGTCGGACTTCCACCTCCACGCCAACGCCGCCGTCCAGGTCGGCCAAGGGGGCGTGGACGTGGCCCGCAAGCTCATGCGCGAGCGCCTGGGCACGGCCAAGACGGAGGAGATCCTCGACCAGTTCGTGGAGGCCTCCTACACCCACCCGCTGGGCTTTCTGAACCGGATCGACCCGCAGCAGATCGCCAGCTTCATCGGTGACGAGCATCCCCAATTGATCGCCCTGGTCCTCTCCCATCTCGCTCCCGACTCCGCCGCCCATGTGATCGCCCACCTGGAGGAGGCGACCCGGACGGAGGTGGCGCGCCGGATCGCCACCATGGACCGGATCTCACCCGACGTCGTCCGGCAGGTGGCGGAGTTCTTGGAACAGAAGCTGGCCGCCGTCCTGCGGGCCGGGGCTTCGGGCAGCGCCGACATGGGGGGTCTGGCGTCGATTGTGGCCATCCTCAACCAGACCGAGCGCGCCTCGGAACAGCAGATCCTGAGTGAGCTCGAGCAGACCGACCCCGAATTGGCCGAGAAGATCCGCAACGAGATGTTCGTCTTCGACGACGTGGCTGTCCTCGACGACAGGACCTTGCAGCAGATCCTGCGTAACGTCGTTCCGAAGGACCTGGCCGTGGCCTTGAAGACCGTCCCCGACGCCGTACGCGACAAGTTCCTGGGCAACGTCTCCGAGCGCGCCGCCCAGGACGTCCTGGAGGAGATCGAGCTTCTCGGTCCCACCCGCGTGTCCCAGGTGGAAGCGGCCCAGAGCGCCATCGTGAAGACCGTCCGCGAACTCGAGGCGTCGGGAGAGATCGTGCTGGCTCGGGGTGACGATGAGTTCGTCTAGCCGGTCCTTGACCCGAGTGCTCCGCGGCGAGGCGGGCCGTCGCGCCACCACGGAGACCTTTGGCCTCCATCTGCCCGACGCCGTCCGTCGCCCGTCGGTGCCCACGGCCGACCCGTTCGCCGCCGCCCGGGCCGCCGGTTTCGCCGAGGGGTTCCAGGCCGGGTTGGCCGACGCCGCCGCCGGCGACGAAGCGGCCAGGACGGCCCAGACGTCGCGCCTGTCCGACGCTCTCATAACGGCCGCCGCCGCGGCCCGGTCGCACCGCGCCGACGCGGTGGCCCTGGCCGAGCAGGAGGCCGTTCGACTGGCCTTCGAGTTGGCCGAGGCCCTGTTGGGCCGCGAGATCAGCCTGAGCTCGTCGCTCAGCATCGACGCCGTCACGCGAGCGGTGGCCCTGGTCCCGAAAGGCGACGACCTTGTCGTCCGGCTCCATCCCGACGACGTCATCACGCCCGACGAGCTCCAGGCCCTCGTGCCCGACGCCTCGGTAAAAGTGGTCATCGACCCCGAAGTGGAGTTGGGCGGCTGCGTGGTCGAGGCGGGACCCTGCCGGATCGACGCCCAGGTGGGTCCGGCCATGGAACGGGCCCGGGCCCTGATCCACTCTGTCGGCCAAGGATCGCGGGCACCGGAATGACCGTCATTCCCCACCCCCTGCACGCGTCGTTGAGCGCGGCCGTGGCCCCGAGGCGCACTGGCCGGGTGACGCGCCTGGTCGGTCTGCGCATCGAGGTCGAGGGTGTGGCCGCCGCCGTCGGCGAAGCCGTCCGGATCTGGCGGGGTGGAGGAGTCCTCGATGCCGAAGTGGTCGCCGTCCAGGGCGCCGCTCTCGCCTGCATGCCCCTGGGCGATCTGGCCGGCGTCCGCTACGGCGACACCGTCGAGGCCCTCGGCCGCCCCTTGCCCGTCCACGTGGGCGAAGGTCTCCTCGGACGTGTCCTCGACGGCCTGGGCCGGCCCATCGATGACGGACCCCCGCTGCACGAGTCGCACGAGGTGGGAATCGAATCGGCACCGCCCCACCCGCTGAGACGCGAGCTGGTCGACCGCCAACTGGCTCTCGGGGTGAAGGCCATCGACACCCTCATCCCCTGTGGCCGCGGTCAGCGGCTCGGCATTTTCGCCGGTTCCGGCGTGGGCAAGTCGAGCCTGCTGTCCATGGTGGCCCGTGGCACCGACGCCGCCGTCTCGGTGCTGGCCCTGGTGGGCGAGCGCGGCCGCGAGGTGAACGAATTCATCCAACGGGACCTAGGACCCGAGGGTCTGGCCCGCTCCGTCGTCATCGTGGCCACCTCCGACGAGCCCGCCCTGGTGCGGATCCGGGCCGCCTTCACCGCCACCAGGATCGCCGAGTGGTTCCGCGACCAGGGCATGGACGTCGTGTTGATGATGGACTCCCTCACCCGCTTCGCCATGGCCCAGCGCGAAGTGGGCCTGTCCGCCGGCGAGCCGCCGGCCACACGCGGTTACCCACCGTCGGTGTTCACTCTTCTGCCCCGGCTCCTCGAGCGCGCCGGCGCGGCGGAGACGGGCAGCATCACCGGGCTCTACACCGTCCTCGTCGAAGGCGACGACATGAACGAGCCCATCGCCGACGCCTCGCGTTCTCTGCTCGACGGCCACATCGTCCTGTCCCGCCGTCTGGCCACGGCCAACCACTTCCCGAGCATCGAAGTCCTCGAGTCGATCTCCCGTGTCGAGCCGGCCATCCTCACCCGCGACCAACGGGCCATGACCAGCGAGGTCCGCCGTATGCTCGCCGCGCACCGCGAGGCCAAAGACCTCATCGAGATCGGTGCTTACGTCGCCGGATCGAACGCCCTGGTCGACCGGGCCGTCCGCCAGAAGGAGGCGCTCGACCGCTTCCTGTGCCAGGACATCGCCGAGATCACCCACGCGGGCGACGCCTGGGACACCCTGGCCGAAGTCCTGGCCTCCGACGACGCCCCCGAACCGGTGCCGGCATGAAGCGTTACCACTTCTCTCTGGAGGCCGTCCTCCGCGTCCGCCGGGCGCAGGAGGAAGCGGCCACCTTCGCCCTGGCCCAGGCCAATCATCACCGCCGCCAAGCCATCGCCGCCTACCGGGCTGCCGCCGTCCGCTATGAGGAGACCGAGCTCAACCGCGGCGAGCAGGATCTCGCCGCCTTCGCCCGCGAGCGCGACCTCATCGAGCGGCGCGCCGCAACGGTGGCCGCCGCCCTCATGGCTGTCGAGGCCGCCTCGGACGAAGCGGCTGCCCGTCAAGCCGAATGGTCGGCCGCAGCCCAGCTTGTCGCCGCCCTGGAGCGCCTCGACGATCGTCGACGCTCCGAGTGGCGCGTCGAGGAACAGCGGGCCGAGATGGCGGCCATCGACGAGTCGGCCATCGCCGGCTGGCTGGCCGATTCCCTGGCCACAGGTCCGCCGCGCCCCGACATCGAGGTTCCGGCATGACCACCCTCGACTCCTCGGCCATGGTGGCCCGTATGCAGGCGCTCAGCGCCGCCGTCTCCGCCATCGGTCCCGCCCTTGAGCAGGCCGCCCCGATGGGCGAGTTCGCCGGCGTCCTGGCCAACGCCAACGCCGTGCTCAACGCGGCGGCGAATCCGGATGCCGTCTCATCCCCGGCCGCCACCGACTCGCCCACCTCGTCCGCCGTCCCCCCGACGGCCAGCCTTCTCGGCCTCAGCGGCCCGAGCCTGTCGGGCTTGGGTGCGGCGGTCAACGGCGCCGCGGTGGTGGCTGACGCCGGGCAGTATCTCGGCGTTCCATATCAGTGGGGCGGCACCAATCCGCAGACGGGCCTCGACTGCTCCGGCCTCGTCCAGCGCGTCTACGGCGACCTCGGCGTCTCGCTTCCCCGCACCAGCCAAGAGCAGGCAACGGCGGGGACAGCGGTGGGCAGCCTGGCCGACGCTCAGCCGGGCGACCTCGTCTTCTTCGAGCCCGGCGCCAGCGGACCGGGCCACGTCGGCATCTATATCGGAAACGGCCAGATGATCGACGCCCCCCACACGGGCACGAACGTCCAGATCCAGTCGGTCGGCGATCCCTCGGCCATCCGCCGGATCCTTCCGGCCGCCGGTCCGTCGACGGCGTCGGAGGGGGGAATGCCGAGCAGCCTCGGGGTCCCCGCCGGCCTCGTTCCGCTCTTCGAGTCGGCCTCGGCCGCAACGGGTGTCCCCGCCTCTCTTCTGGCCGCCGTGGCCAAGCAGGAGTCGGGATTCAACGCCAACGCCGTCAGCTCGGCCGGGGCGCAGGGCCTCATGCAACTGATGCCTTCGACGGCATCGGGGCTCGGGGTCGACGCCTTCGATCCGACCGAGGCCATCAACGGCGCCGCCCAACTCCTCGGCAGCTACCTCCAGAAATACAACGGCTCGGTCCCCCTGGCCCTGGCCGCCTACAACGCGGGACCGGGCGCCGTGGCCCACTACGGCGGCGTCCCGCCCTACCCGCAGACCACCCACTACGTGAACAACATCCTCGGCATGCTGGGAGCCGCCTCGTGAGCCCTATCGACAGCGCCCTTTTCACCGTCGTCGGCACCGACGAGCCGCGTGTCGGTCGTAAACACGCCACCAGCTCCGTCGGAGCGGAGGACTTCGGTACCGCCATGTCGTCGGCAGTGGCGTCGACGCCTCCCCCCGCCCGACACCCCACGCCCCCGAAGCAGATGGCGACGTCGTCGGCAACGACGCCGGAGCGATCGCCCCTCGCATCCGGTGCCCCGTCCCCCGACCCGGCGGGGACAGCCGCCGGTACCGCCTCCTCCCCCTCGGCTGCCTCTACGTCACCCGACTCTCCTCCGCCTGCATCCGCATCTACAGGTTCCCCATCCACAGGCTCCACATCCACGGACGGCCCCTCGACCACATCGGCCGCGACCGGCGCCACCACGACCGGCGCCACCACGACCGGCGCCACCACGACCGGCGATCCGCCTCCGTCGGCGGACGCGCCAATGAGCGCTCTCGTCACGGCCGCAGGTCCGCTCGGTGCGGCAACCCCGGCAACCCCGGCGACCGCGGCGGCGGCGGTGGCGGCGGTGACGGGCGCCATCGGCGGCGCTACCCCCGGTGTCGAGGCCGGGGGCGGAGGCGCTCCGGCGGCGACCGAGTCCGCCACGGCCACGGCCGTCGCCACCGCCCTTCTTCCCGCCGGCTCCGCGGCGGCGGCCGTCACGGCGCCATCGGACTCCGCCCCCCGGGATCCCGGCTCCCCGCCGCCGGGGTCGGGTGCAGGATCGCCGTCCCCGGCTTCCCCCACGTCGACTCCGTCGACCGACCCGTCCTCCACACCGACCTTCCTGCCGTCGGCCACCGCCGGCTCCGAGACGGTGCCCGCCGCCAGCTCACCGGTCCACGCAACGCCGGTTCCGCCGGCCGCCACCGACACGTCCTCGGCCACGTCCGCGACCCACGCACCGCCGGAGTCGTCGGTAACGGCCACGTCCACGTCGGCGCCGACGGTGGGAGCGGCACCAGTCTCGGCTCCGACCCTCACACCGACGACGGTGGCGGCACTGGCCGATCCACCGGCGCCACCACCCTCCCCGGCCCAACAGATCGTCACCGTCCTGGCTCCCCTGCGGTCGTCGGAGGACGGCACCCACGAGGTCACCATCGGCCTCCAACCCGACGGGCTCGGCAATGTCAAAGCCACCGTCACCGTCAACGCCGAGCAGGTCGTCGTCCAGCTGACGGCCGACAACAACCAGGCGCGCGACGCGCTGCGCCAGGCTCTTCCCCTGCTCCGACACGAACTGTCCGGCGACGGTTCCTCGGCCACCGTTCTCATGACCAACGACACCGGCCGCGGCCCCGACCATCGGGCCGGACGGCCGACGCCGAATCCTGACGGCTCCGTCGTCGCAGACGACGACCCCGAGCCGTCGACCACCGTGACCGCCGTCGGATCGGCGGCCCGTTCCGGCCACATCGATCTCCACCTGTGATCTCTCTCCCGCTGCGTACTGGAGGCAACCCATGACGACCATCCCGAGCACCCCCGGCGTCAACGGCTCGTCGGCCGCCAACACCGGCCCGTCGGCGGCCAGCGGCCTCAACCAACTGGACAACTCGCAGACCTTCCTCGAGCTGCTGGTGGCCCAGTTGAAGAACCAGGACCCCACCAACCCGGCCGATCCCACCCAGTTCATGACGGAGATCGCCCAGCTCACCGCCGTCCAGAGCCAGTCCTCATTGTCGGCCGAAGAGCAGACGGTGGCCGCCGATTCGATGATCGGCCGGACCGTCACCGGTCCCGGCGCCGGCGGGACGCCTCTCACCGGTCAGGTCACCGGAGTCCTTCTCAGCTCGTCCGGGGTTCCCGCCCTCGAAGTCCAAGGCGCTCAAGGTCAGCCCCAGAACCTCTCGCTCAACGAAGTGACCTCGGTCACCCAGTCCACCACGCCCAGTTCATAGCTATACGCCCACCAGGAAGGACAACCACACCATGGAGCAGTCGCTCATCGCCGCCGTGTCGGGGATCGAGGCCAATCAGACGTATCTCAACGTCATCGGCAACAACATCGCCAACTCCGACACGACCGGCTACAAGTCACAAGACCCCGTCTTCACCGACCTTTTGGCCGAACAGATCGCCGGTGCCTCGGCGCCGACGAAGGGGGTGTCGGCCGGCATCGACCCCATCGCCGTCGGCGCCGGGGTCCGTGTTGGGGCTGTCACCAACGACCAGTCCCAGGGAGCCATTCAGCAGACCAACCAGCCCACCGACGTGGCCATTCAGGGATCCGGCTTTCTGGTGGCCGATCAGCAAGGTCAGCAGTACTACACCCGAGCCGGCAACCTCACCCTCGACGCCAATGGGGACCTGGCCACTCCGACCGGGGCGCTCATCCAGGGCTGGCAGGCCACCGGTCAGGGCGTCATCGATCCGAACGCACCAGTGGGATCCCTGAACATCCCCTACGGCGAGGTCATGAGCGCCCAGGCCACCACCTCCTTCACCATGCGCGGGAACCTTCCGGCCTGGAGCGGGACGGGCACGCCACCGGTCGTCACCACCACCTTGAACGGCTTCGACTCCCTCGGCAACACGGTGCCACTCACGCTGACCTTCAGTGCCGTGGCCGGCACGGCCAACGCCTGGACGGTCCAGGGCACGGTGCCCAACGGCGCCACCCCGGCCCAACTCTGGAGCACGGCCCCCACCATCACCTTCGACCCCACCACCGGGGAGATCGGCTCCATCTCCGGCGTGTCGGCCAATACCGACGGGTCCTTCACCGTTCCGGTGACCACCATGCCCCCCGGTTACACCTTCCCGTCCGGTGACACCTGGGCCGTCACCTTCCCCGGCCCCGGCTCCATCAGCGCAGTCACCCAGTTCGGCGGCGAGCAGACGGCCCAGCTGGGGACCCAGAACGGCAACGCCGCCGGTACTCTCGAAAGCTTCACCATCGGCGGAGACGGCGTCATCTCCGGTGCTTTCTCCAACGGGTTGACCGAGCCCATCGCCCAGCTGGCTCTGGCCACCTTCTCCAACCCCACCGGCCTCATCGACGACGGCAATCTCATGTACTCGGCGTCGGCCAACTCGGGCCAGCCGTCCATCGGCACGGCGGGCACCGGGGGTCGGGGCACATTGCTCGGTGGAGCCCTGGAGGGCTCGAACGTCGACCTGGCGGCCCAGTTGACCGACATGATCCAGGCCCAGGAGGGGTACCAAGCCGACGCCAAGGTCGTCTCCACCACCTCGAACACTCTGCAGGCCCTGGTCCAGATGGCGTAGCGGGCGGGAGGAGTTGAGGCCCTGCCGGCACGTCGACCGTGCCGGCAGGGCCCGCGTCTTCACCGTTGGTGGTCGGCGCTCCGGTGGCCGTCGCACACAGTGGAGTTCGCGTTCTTGTCGGCGCCAATGGCTCAAGCTTGCCTGGGTCGACGTCGATGATTTTGCCGACGCCAGGACGGCGTGAGGACCCCGTGGCCATGGATCGGCCCGAGACCCCCGTGGTGACACAGGTGACGTTGACCGATCCGGAACGACAGGTAAAGCCTTACGACTTTCAGCGCCGCGACGCGCTCGAAAAGGCGCGCCTGCGTCTGCTCCAGCCCATCCTCGAGGTCCTCTGCCACCGCATCGCCGGCTCTCTCACGAGCACCCTCCGCACTCCGGTCAAGGTCGACATCGGCGAGCTCGAACAGCAGCGCTGGGAGGAGTACGTCGCCGCTCTTCCCGACCCCACCTTCCTCACCGGTGCCACTGTCGTCCCCACCGGCGGCCGCATCATCCTCCACTTCCCGCTCCCGTTGGCCATGACCCTGGTCGAGATCCGCCTGGGCGGCCCGGGGACCGGAAGCATCCCCGACCGGTCCCTGACAGAGATCGAGCAGCGCCTCGTCACCGAGGTGGCCCACAGTGTCCTGACGGAAATGCCTCCGGCCTTCTCACCGGCCATGGCCGTCTCCATGGGAGCCATCTCCTCGGTTTCGTCGGCCATGTACCTGCCCGGCTCGAACGGCAGCGAGATGTGTCTCCTGGTCGGCATCCGGGTCGAGCTGAACGAAGCGGTTACCCAGATGGCCAGCATCTGCATGCCGCTGGTCGTCCTCCTCCCCATCCTCGACGCCATCGAGCGGCTCGACAAGGTCGAGTCCGAAGAGGGCGGTGAGGCCCCGACCCGGTTGCGCGAACGGCTCCACGTCACCGACGTGGAGATCCGCGTCCACTGGCCCGAGGTCCTGCTCTCCCCCGAGGAGCTGCTCAGTCTGGTCCCCGGCGACGTGGTGCCCCTGCACCGGGGTCGCGATCTCCCCATCGTCCTGAGTGTCGGCGGCGCCCACTACTGCGACGTCGTTCCCACCAGCCAGGGCAAGTCGATCGCATGCATGGTCATCCAATCGCAATGACGGAGGAATCGTGAACGACGAAAACACAGGTGCCGGCGCTGTCGTCGGCGCGACCGCCGGCGCCGTGGCCGAATATCCTCTCGACGCTCCGGCCATCGAGCCGGCCACGCCTCCTCTGCCGGAGCCCGACGCCGGCCGCGTGGCCATGCGACCGCTCGAGACACTCTCCAACGTCGAGCTCGCCGTCACCGTCGAACTCGGTCGCACCCGCCTGCTCATGAAGGACCTCCTGAGCCTCCGACCGGGGAGCGTGGTCGAGCTCGACCGCCATGTCGGCTCGCCCGTCGACGTCTATGTCAATAGCACCCTGCTGGCCCACGGCGAGGTGGTCGTGGTCGATGACGAGCTCGGCGTCCGGATCACGGCCATCGACAGCGGCACCGACGAGACCCAGGGAGCCTGACGACGTGGCCCCACCGCCCCGATCGCTGGCCCTCGGCCACCCGGCACCGACCACCGGTCCGGCCACCGTCGCCCATCACGCCACCACCGTCGCCCATCACGCCACCACCGTCGCCCATCACGCCACCACCGTCGCCCATCACGCCACCACCGTCGCCCATCACGCCACCACCGTCGCCCATCACGCCACGGCCGGACACGGCATCACCGGGGCGCAGAACGTCTCGGCCTCGTCTCTGCTCGTCCAGATGGTGATCGGCCTGGCCGTGATCATCGTCCTCATCAAAGTGGCCTCCCGCCTCGTCCAGGGCCGCGGCGGACGGGCCCTGGCTCACGGCCCGCGCCAGGCCGGTGTCTCCGTTGTCGGTCGTCAGAGCCTGGGCAAGGGCGTCCAGGTGGCCATGGTGACGGCGGGGAGACAGACCTATCTGCTCGGCGTCACCCAGCGTCAGGTCACCCTGCTCGGAGAAGTCGATACCACCGAGCCCGTCGTCGTCTCCGTCGGGTCCACTCCTGAGCCGGCCGCCGGCCTTCCGCTCGTCTCCGCCGCCGCCTCACCGGCCGCGCTCACCTCGGGGTCTCTCGCCGTGGCTGTGGGCTCGACCGGGCCGGGAACGGCGACCAACGCGCCGGCCTGGCGATCGGCCATCGAGCAGATACGCGTCCGCACCGTGCGTCGCGCGTGACCACCCGGCAACGGACGGCGTCATGAACTCGTTCCTGGCCGCCACCGGCTCCTCGATCAACATCAACCTGGGCCACAGCCTGAGCAAGCCGTCGACGAGCGTCCTCGTCATCATCGCCCTCACCCTGCTGGCCATCGCCCCGTCGCTGCTGATCCTCCTCACCGGCTTCACCCGGATCGTCATCGTCTTCGGCCTGACCCGTCAGGCCCTCGGCCTGCAGTCCACGCCCCCCAACCAGGTCATCGCCGGACTGGCCCTCATCTTCAGCCTCTTCATCATGGCCCCCACCCTCAACCAGATGAATCACGACGCCCTGCAGCCCTATCTCCACGGCAAGCAGACGATCACCCAGGCGTACCACTCGGCTCAGGGGCCGCTCAAGACCTGGATGCTCAAGCAGACGGGCAATGAGGAACTCGCTCTCACAACCTCGGTGGACAAAGAACATCCGACGACGCCGAAGGACGCCTCCCTGGCCGCCATCATTCCGGCGTTCCTCCTGTCGGAGCTGAAGAGCGGTTTCATCATCGGCTTCGTCATCTTCATCCCCTTCCTCATCATCGACCTCGTCGTCTCTTCCACCCTCATGTCGATGGGTGTCGTCATGCTCCCACCGACCCTCGTCTCTCTCCCGTTCAAGCTGCTCCTCTTCGTCATGGTCAACGGCTGGGTGCTCGTCACCCACTCCCTGGTGGTCAGCTTCCGTTGAACGAAGGCCACCTGATGGACATCGCTTCCGGGGCGATGAAGATGACCGCGGAGTTGGCCCTCCCGATTCTGCTCACCAGCCTGGTCATCGGCCTCGTCGTCTCGCTGTTCCAGTCGGTGACTCAGATCCAGGAGGTCACACTCACCTTCGTCCCCAAGTTGGTGGGTATCGCTCTCGTCTTCATGATCGCCGGCCACTGGATGCTCGGTCAGTTCACCGCCTACATCCAGCAGCTCTGGAACCAGGCCGGCAGCCTCCTCGGCAGTTGAGTGGCGGGACAAGCCCGTGGACCTGAACGTCAACCCCATCTGGCTGCTGGCGTTCTTCCTGGCCTTCATCCGGGCCCTGGCCTGGCTGGTCGTCGTCCCGCCCTTCTCTTCCCGCCAGACGATCCCTTCCATGGCCCTGGTCGGCATTGCCGGGGGGCTCGGCATCCTGGCCGTTCCCCAGATCTCCCACGGCCACGTCCCGACCGACACCGCCGGCTTGGTCGGAGCCATCGTCCTCCAGATCTTCACCGGCGCCGCCATGGGCCTGTGCATCCGCATCCTCTTGAGCGCCGTCACCGCCGCCGGCGGCCTCATCGACCTTTTCGGCGGTCTCAACCTCCCGCCGGCTGTCGACCCCCTGTCGGAGAATCAGACCCCCATGATCGGCCAGTTCTACGAGCAGGTGGCCATGGTCCTGCTGTTCGTCACCAACGGCGAACTCCTCCTCGTCCGCGGCTTCGAGACCTCGTTCGGCGCCGCCGGCCTCACCCTGTCGTCTTCGGCCGCCGCCTCCAATGTTCTCACCGCTGACCTCGCCACCTTCTTCACCGCCACCCTGGAGATCGCCGCCCCGCTGATCGTCGTCCTCTTCGCCACCCAGATCAGCCTGGCCATGCTCTCGAAGGCCGCTCCCCAGGTGAACGTCTGGATCCTCGGCTTCCCCATCCAGGGTTTGATGTCGCTGCTCTTCGTGGCCATCGGCATCAGGGTCCTCCCCGGTTACGTCGACAACCTCGTCCTCCGGGCCATCCAGGATACCGGTGCCCTCGTCGGTGGCCACTGAGATGGCCGGCATCTTGAGGGGTGGTGGCTGACCGGTGGGTAAGAACGACGACAAGACCGAAAAGCCCACCGCCAAACGCAAGTCGAAGGCGCGCAAGAAGGGCCAGGTCGCCCTCTCCAAAGAAGTCTCGAGCTGGATCGTGGCGCTGGTGGGCTCCATGTTGCTTCCCGTCGTGATCCGCACCGGCCAGGCCCGGATGACCGATCTCTTCGGCCGTGTGGCCAACGTCATGACCAACCCGAGCGTGTCGGGTGCGGTCCAGATCCTCCAGATCGGCCTGCGGGATGTAGTCGTGCTCGTCCTCCCCGTCGCCGGTGGTTTCGCCGCCCTCGGCGTTCTGGTCGACGTGGCCCAGACCGGAGGCCTCTTCTCCCTCCAGGCGGCGGCGCCCAAGTTCGACCGGATCAATCCGATGGCCGGTCTCAAGCGTCTCTTCTCGGCCAATTCGCTCTGGCAGTTGGTCAAGCAGCTGGTGAAGATCTCCGTCCTCGTCCTCATGGCCTACAAGGTCCTTTTTAGTCTGGGCGACAAGCTTGTCGGCACCCAACCGGTCGACATGTCCCCGGTGGTGGCTTACGCCGGCTCCACCATGCTCGGCCTCGTCCGCGACGTGTCCGTCATCGGCCTCGTCCTCGCCATCGGCGACTACGCCGTCCAACGCCACCGCCACAACAAGAGCCTCAAGATGACCAAGCGGGAGGTCAAAGAGGAACACCGCCAGTCCGACGGTGACCCGCTGCTCAAGCGCGAGGTCCGCCGCAAGCAGATGCGGCTCAGCCGGTCACGCATGATGGCCGCCGTGGCCGGCGCCGATGTCGTCATCACCAACCCCACCCACTTCGCCGTGGCCCTGCGCTACCAGGCCGGACGGGGACTCGCCCCCCAGGTGGTGGCCAAGGGATCTGACGAGGTGGCTCTGCGGATCCGGGCCGAGGCGACCGCCCACGGGGTGCCCATCATCGAGGACCGGCCGTTGGCCCAGGCCATCTACGCCGCCTGTGAGATCGATTCCTTCGTCCCCAAGGAGCTCTACGTGGCCGTGGCTCGGGTCCTCGCCTTCATCTACACCCTCCCGGCCATGGTGAAGGCCTCGGGCAAGGTGCACCAGCGTCCGACGAGCGCCTTGGTGGCATAGCGTCGGAGGCCGGATGGCCGGACGGTCAGCACCCGTCGGGGGGCTTGCCCTGAAGGATCTGTGACGCCCGATAGACCATCTGGGTGACCGTCTTGGCGGAGAATCGACGCGATCCCCGCGCCGGTGTGGAGCCGGCGAAGTCGTTTCCCCTGCCGCGGCCGAAGGCCGACGTGGTCATGGCCGCCCGAGTCGTCGACCGGTCGTCCTTCAGCGTCCGGGCCAACGGCAGCAGAGCACCGGGGTTGCTGATCCGCAGATCGGGGGGATACCAGTGCCCGTTCGCCGCTCTCCACCACCCGGGATGAGGTCCGCCGCCGCCGCCCGCCCCGATCGGTCCGGCGCCGCCGTGCACGTCGGTGGCGGCCGCTGCGCCCGACGGTTCGGCCGCCGCCGACGCTGCTGGCGAGGTTGCCACTGCGGCGTCGGACGGGGTCGTCGCCTCAGGGTGGAGCTCGGGTGGGTACCACTGACCGTCCGAGGCGAGCCACCAGCCCGGACCGGGAGGATCGATTGTCACCGTGTTAGCTCCGACCTGTCGGGGGACGACGCGCCATTACCGGCATCGACCGGGGGCGTCTGATCTTGAGCGGCATCGGATCCTCGAGCGGCATCGGGTCCTTGTGCGTCGAATCGTTGTGGAGCGAGAGATCCCGGGGAAGGCGCCGGCCCCAAATCGCGCACGGCGGCGGCGAGCCGGTCGGACACATCTGCTTTCCGGGCGGCGATGGACGGTGACTCGAGCTCGACCAGGGTGGCCTCGGTGGCCTGATCAAGGGCCGTCAGCTGTTCGTCGAAGGCGGCCAGGACGTCGGCGCCGCCCGCGTGGTCGGCGGCCCCGATGGCGTGCCACAGCGCCGAATGCAGCGCGGTCCGCAGGGCCACGGGGGAGACGAAGGGCTGACCGATACGGTCGGCGTTGTGGAGGATCCGACCGATGGCGTCGAGTTGCGGACGCCACTGCTCGACGTCGATGGTCACCGCCCGTCGACGGCTGACGGCCACCCAGCCGGCGCCCGCCCCCACCCCCCCGACGACCAGGCCGTAGAGCGGGGCCACAAAGGTCACCATGTCGAAGGGTTGGGCCAGCATCATGCCGGCGACGCTCCCCAGACTGACCGAGACTAGGCCTTTCAGTTTCAGGGGCCGGCCGTGCAGGCCTAGGACGACCGTCCGGCTCGTTCCCAGCCGGGCCAGGAACCGACGGGGTCCCGACGCCCCCGGCTCGAAGACGGCGAGGGCGACGGGGGCGGTGTCGAGGCCGACCCGCGGGGCCGCCGGGGCGGTCCGGGGCCCCGGCAACGGCTCACCGTACAAGGGGTGGACGGCCTCAGGGGACAGGCCGAACCGTCGGCTGTACTCTGTGCGGCGAGCGTGGCGGGCACCCCGGCGGGGGGCACCCGTCTTCACGGTCATGGACGGTACGACCACGCGTTGAGGACAAGGAGCAACCGTCTGTGGCTGTTGTCGAAACTCTGGTCGGGCGTCAACCGATCTTCGATCGCGACCTGACGGTCCAGGCCTACCAACTGCTCTTCCAGACCCTCGACACCGACACCTCCGACACCTCCGTCGGGTCCGTCGGGTCCGTCGGTCACAGGTCGCCGGAGCACATCCTCGGCTCGGGGGCCGACAACCTCGCCGACCTGGTGGGGACCAAGAGGGCCTTCTGCAATGCCAGCCGGGCCATCGTGACGGGGGAGACGCCGATCCTGGCGTCCCCGGACCGGGTGGTGGTCGAGATTCGCGGCGGCCTGATCGACGGCGAGACCGATCTGGCCGGCTGCCGACGTCTGAAGGACAGCGGCTACACGATCGCCGTCGACGATGTCCACGATACGGAGTTCTTCGACCAGCTTCTCGAGATGGCTTCTGTGGTCAAGATCGATGCCGAAGCCGTCGAACGCGAACGTCTTCCCCAGTTGCTGGCCGACTGCCGACGGTTCAAGGTCGAACTGATCGCTGAGAACGTCGACACCCCGGCCAAGCTCGGACGGTGCGAATCCCTGGGATTCGACTACTTCCAGGGCTACCTGCTCTCGCGCTCCCACGCCACACCGGGTGGTCCGCCGTCTCCCGGACGTCTGGCCGGGCTGCGCATGTCGGCCCGTCTGCTCGACGCCGAATGCCCGATCGGCGAGATCGAGGAGATCATCCGCAGTGATCCGGCCATGACGCACCAGGTCCTCCAGTTGGCGGGCATCGGGGCGGCCGGAGGAATGCGACGGACGGTCCGTACCATCCGCCAGGCCCTGGTCCTGGTGGGCTGGCGCCGTCTGCAGAGCTGGGTGGCGCTGCTGCTGTTGACCGACGACGGGAAGGCCTCGGAGGAGCAGATCGCATCGGTGCTCATGCGGGCGCGGATGAGTGAGCTTCTGGCCAAAGAAGTCGGTTGCAAGCAGGACGCCTGTTACACCGCCGGCCTGCTCTCCACCCTCGACATCGTGCTCGGGATGCCCATCCAGAAGATCGTCGAAACCCTGCCCCTCGACGAAGAGCTCAGCGCTGCCGTCCTCACCGGCGAGGGCCCCCTGGGCCGGCTCATCGCCGACGTGGCCGACTATCAATTGGGCCGACCCGAACTGGCCGTCCGAAGCGCCATCCGTGAGGACGTTCTCCGGGTGGCGGCGTTGGACGCCCTCACCTGGACGGTGGGCATGACCACGGTGCTCGAGACCGTGGAGCAGGCCTAGACACGAGGGACTCCTCAGCCGACGTGGCGTCGATCGGCCGAGGCGCCCCGCTGGTCGAGGATCTCGGTGGTGGCCACGCCGGCGCTCTTGGCCAGCGCCACGTACGGGGAATGGTCCGGCTCGTCGGCGGTGGCCAGGCCCAGAGCCGACGCGTAACCGAGGATGGCGTCGTCGTCGTCGGCCACGTCGTCGGGGTTCCAGAAGGCGCCGATGGATCGCGCCATGATGTCCTTCTCGCCCCGTTCGTCCAACGCGTAGATCAACACCCGAGCCTGGTCCTCGAGAATGACGCGCTGCGCCGACAGCTGGCCGGTCCGCTGGCCCCGGGCCACCAGCCATGCCAGGTGGGCGCCGAGGACGGTGGCCGACGTCTGATGCAGAACGGCGCTGACCGACGTCGACGCCGACTTGGGAGATCGCCGGTCGGCTTTCCCTGATGTCCGGCGCTCTTCGGCGGTGGACGGTTCGCGTGAGAGCAAATGATCGATCACCAGCGTCGTTCGTGACCGTGGTGTCGTTCGTGACTGTGGTGTCGTCCGTGACCGGGGTGTCGTCCGTGACGGTTCTGTCGGCCGGGACGTTCCACCTTCTCGATCTGTCTGTCCGCCGCTCGCCATGTCCGTGTCTCCGTGGGGGGCTGGGGGGCTGGGGGGCTGGGGGGGGTCTGTTCAGAGCGTCATCGGCTGAAGGCGGAGTGATCTGGAGTGGCCTTTGGCGGGGCCGCCCATGGTCGTGCCTGGCGCCTCCCAACAGATTCCCAACACCCTGGGGTGTGCGACCCCCAAGCGCCAGGGCTGTGAAAACGTTGAACGGGCTCGTCTGTATGAACTCCCCGAGAAGGGACCCGATGAACCAGGCAAAGGTTGAGACGGCTTCCAAACTTTTGGCCAAGGCGGAGAGCACCACGTCGGACTATGAAGCCGTCGCCCTGGTGGAGCGGGCCTATTCCTTGCTGGCCCAGGTCATCACCGAGTTCGACGAGTCCGTGACGGGCGCCGCCGGGGTGCGGCGCCGGGAGCGGCGCCGTCTCCAGGAACGTCGTCGACGCACCCGTCAGTCCCCGGTGGCGGCCGTCGATCAGCCGGACCGGGCTATCGATTCCATCGACCGCTACCGGGGAACCATCGGCGACGGCTATTCCCGCCAGCGGGGCATCGACGTCAAGCTGTAGCTGTCGACGCGGCGTTCAGACTCTGCGGTCGAAATAGGCCGCCGGCTCCCGGGTTTCCACGCGGCCCTGGCGCAGGGCGCCGGCCATGAGGTCACGGGCTGTCTCCACCTCGACCTGTTTGGCGATCGTGGTCCGCAGGGCCCGGGTCGCCCTCTCCTGCAGTTCGGGCGGCAAGGGACCGAGGTCGTCCGGCATCACGAAGGGGGATACGCCCGGGCCGCCGGTGATGAGCATCCGGTCGGTGTCGACCAGCCGGTGCTCGACCTCGTCGAGGAATTCAGGCCACCCCACCGACGCGCTCCTCTCCGGTGACGACCGCGGTCTCCGCTGCCTTGCGCCAGGCGCCGCCGACCTGACCGATCAGCACGGCGACATCGGCGGCGCGTTGGCGATCCTTGTCCAGGTTGGCCCGGAGCAACTCGGCCAGAAAGAAGTCGTAGAGGGCGATCAGCCGCGGTGCGCCCTCCCACAACTCGGGCTTGATGGTGTCGCGCAAGGTCAGGAGGATCGCCTGGGCGTGGACGAGATTGTCGTTGATGGCCTTCAGGTCGTTCGTGTCAAAGGCGGCGTCAGCGCGGCGGAGGTCGAGTTCGAGAGCGTCGAACAGCATGGTGAGGCGTACAGCCGGCTGAGCCGTTTCGATGGCCTCGGCGAGATAGCGCTCGCGCAATTTCTCCGTCTGAGAGGTGGTCATGTTGTGTCCGGGCCTCCGACGTTACGGGTGGTTGGCGGCGATCTGTGCCAGCTCCCCGGCCAGCGCCGAACTCTGGTTTTTGAGCGTTCCCAGAGTCTGTTCCAGCTTGGCGAATTGGCCCAAAAGCATCTGCTGCTCCTGGGCCACGATGTTGGCGTAGAAGGCGATCTGGCTGTTGAGACCGGTGGACTGGTCCTGCAGGTTCTTGATGGTCCGCGTGATCTCGCCCTGGGTGGGATCGGACATGGCGCCGGCCAGAGAAGTGAGCGACTGGGCGATGCCCGGCAGGTAGTGCAGTGACCCCAGATCGGTGAGCGACGAGATGTTCGGGGTCGTTACCTGGACCGAGATCCCGGCCAGGGTGGGGTCCGACAGCGGAGCACTGAGGAACTGTCCCACTCCGGTGGCGGCGACGCCGTTGATGGTTCCGGCCACGTCCAATCCGGCGAACGTCCCGGTGAGGCCCGTGGTCCCCGCCCCCGAGTTGGTCGAGGTCACTGTGAACGACGACTTACTGCCGTAGTCGTCGGAGGTGAGAACGAGCTGCTGGCCGCCGTTCACCAGTTGGGCGGAGACCGACATGCCGGCGGCGGCGAAGGCGGCGTTCAAGCCGGCCGCCACCGAGGTGAGGGATTCACCGGCGGTGGTGCTGTATTGGGCGGAATTACTGCCCATGGAGACGGTGAGCTGTTCCGCGGCACTGACGGTGCCGCCGGCGAGGACGGCGCCGGTGTCGGTGGCCTGGGCCGCAGACTGGCTGATCTGGACGTCGTAGGAGCCGGCCTTGGTGCTGTTGCCGGCGAAGGAGAGCGACACCTCTCCGGTGTACGACGGTGCACTCGGCGAGAACGTCCCGTCCTGGGTGAACATGGCTGCCACCTGGGAGGGGTTCTTGGCGAAGGCGGCGGCGAAGGTGGACTGGTTGAACTGGACCTGTCCGCTGGCCAGGCTGATGCCGATGTTCAGGGCGTTGCCGAGAGTCGACGATCCCGAGACCGAGGCGATGATGGCCTGAACCTCGTTGGTGATCGTCTGGAGCACGGCCGATCCCATCAGCGGACCGGCGGTCTTCGTCTGGGCGTTGTAGCCGGCGTTCGTCTGGATGTCGTTGAGCACGGCATTGGCGTCGGCGACCAGGTTCTTCACCGCGCTCGTCATGGCGCCGGCATCGGGAGCCACGTTCACCGTCACCGGGTTGGCACTGGCCGCCACCAGGTTGATGGTCAGTCCGGGGAGAAGCCCGCTCACGGTGTCGGTCTGGGACTGGAAGGCGAAGCCACCGGTGCCACCGACCAGGACGATGGCGTTCTTACCCACCGAGGCCACGTTCATCGTTCCGAGCGACGAGCCGGCGAAGGCACTCGGGTCCACCGACAACGCCGAGTCCGTGCCGGTGGTGGAAGAGGAAAGCTGGAAGAGGAACTGATTGGAGCCGGTCTGGACGGCTGATGCGGTAATGCCCAGGTCGGCCGAGTTGATGTTGGCCACGATGTCGGAGAGCGAACCGTTGCCGGTGGAGATGTTGGTGGCGGTGACCGAGCCGGTGCTGAGAAGCGACGAGTTCGCCTGGCTCTGAGCCGACGTCGACTCGATGGTGCCGGTGACCTGTTCTCCACCGGCGCCGTTCAAAGTGACGGGCCCACCGGCGGTGACAGTGGTCAACGTGTTGGAGGTCCCGTCGACGGTGACCACGCCGTCCGCTCCGGTGGCAGCGCCGCTCATGATGGACAGTCCGAGGGTGGCGAGGGCGTCGCCCCCCGTCACCTGCAGGCTTTGGGTCGAGCCTTGGTTGACGGTGGAGAGGATCAGATTTCCGTTGGCGTCGTAACCGGCCTGGAGAACGCCGGAGGCGCCGGCTGTCGAGATGGCGCTCTGCAGAGCCGTGAGAAGGGCGGTACCACTGTCACCACCGGGGGCACTGGGGGAGATGGTGAGATTGTAGGACGTGCCGTTCACCGTCACCGACAGTGTGTCATTGCTCCCGGCGGTGATGCCGATCCCCGACGTCTGCGAACCAAGGGCGAGAGTGCCGGTGGTCGAGGCGGCCTGCGAGGACTGGGTGACCTCGATGGTGTGCGAGCCGAGCGTCAGGCCCGTCCCCGAGGCCAGAGCGGTAAACCCGAGAACACCGGCCTGGGACACCAGCAACGACGGTTGGGTATCCACGATCTGCGAGGTGGACGTGACCGTGCCGGTCGAGACGAGGGAGCTGGCGGTGGCTAGTTGCTTCACCACGAGCTGCAGTGAGCCGGACGGTGTTCCCGGTGCGGCCGACGCCGTCAGGATGCTGTTGTCGGTCGACGTCGCCTGACGGGCGTTCCAGCCGCTGTTGACGGCCAGGCTCGACGCGTCCGTCTGGAGCGCGACCAGGTCGCTGTTGATCGTCTGGTACTCGGTGACGTGCGTGTTGAGAGTGGTCTGCTCCGTTTTCAGATTCGTCTCGGGCTGCTGGTAGGGCTGGAGCTCAGCCTGGATGATCTGCTGGGTGTTGAGCCCCGATTCGAGACCGAAGCTGACGACGGGAGGTGTCGACGTCGATGAAGTCGGAATCACCGTCATGCCTAGCGTCGCCCTCCCTTCGCGCTCGGCGACCACCGTCAGTGCGGTGCGCTCGTCACTCTTCGGCCGGTTTCTGATGCGCCTTGAGCGATCTTCGGGTCACGACCACTGGTCTTCCCGGTTCGGACCCGTTGCGTTGTGCTGCCGGAGGGCGGCCGCTGTCGATGGCCGGCGGCGGGTCGGCACCGGCGCACGGCTGATGCGCTATTCGAGCGCCGACGGCGGCGGTGCCCCGGGTTCGGTTCCCGGCGGGGGCCGGCGGGCGGCGGCCAGGAGCTTCAAGGCCTGGGTGCGCCGGACCTCCCGGCTGTAGCGGTCGAGGATGGAGGTGAGAAGGCCCCCGGCCACCCAGCAGA
>Ga0307374_10004427_pt1 | contig 23397 bp, 22 predicted proteins | sample OX3MG_FD_202532 | JGI IMG/M metagenome (GOLD analysis project Ga0307374, IMG submission 202532) | Soil microbial communities from Risofladan, Vaasa, Finland - OX-3 | ecosystem: Environmental > Terrestrial > Soil > Coastal area > Acid sulfate soil | place: Finland: Risofladan, Vaasa | collected... | reverse complement strand
CCCAGCTCGCACCACGGTTCGCGGCTCAGGCCCGGATGGCTGCGGCACCCTCAGGCTCTCTCCTTACCGCTGCTTCCTTCCGGACCTGACGGGGTTCGGAGACCCGAGCTGCGCAGGTCCCAACCTTCAACGCCGTTGGCCGCGGCCGGGCGTGAGAACCCAGACCTCAGCGCGGGAATTCGGTCCGGCTAAGGCGGATTGCCGGTGCAGGGTACCGCCAGCACCCCACTTAGCGCGACCACAGAGCATCTTACCGGGGCTCCGCCGCCGCGACCGGCCGGCGCGACACCCAGGCCACGTGGACGAAGGTGGCCAGAGTCGCGACCGGGATCACGATCTCGGCCGCCGCGCCGTGCCTAGAAAGAAGCATCGCGCCCAGTTGGCGCGACCACAGAGCACCTTACCCGGGCTCCGCCGCCGCGACCGGTCGGCGCGACACCCAGGCCAGGTGGACGAAGGTGGCCAGGGTCGCGACCGGGATCACGACCTCTGCCGCAGCGACCACCGCGCTGGAGTCCTGGTTGAGGCCGCGGAACAGGCACACGCCGCCGAGCAGGATCAGGATCAAGGAGGTCGACACCTGGCCGGTGAGGGTGTGGCGCAGCTCGGGGCGGCGATGCAGCCCGATCAGCACGGCGCCGCCCAGCGCCGGCAGCAGGTACCGGGCGACGACCACCCCCGCGAGCCACAGCGGAAACGCCCCACCGGCACTCAGCCCTACAGCCACCGCACCCATGAACAGGCCGTCGACGATCGGGTCGAGGCCGCCCCCAAGCGTGGATGGGCGCTCGAAGCGGCGCGCGACCGTGCCGTCGACCAGGTCGCTCAGCCCGGCGATCGCGATGGCGACCGCCAGGAACCCGAGCATGCCCGCAGTCAACGAGTACGCCAGCGCCGGCGCCGCAAGGTAGGCACGCGCTAGTGACACCTGGTTCGCTTCGCCAGGGATGAAGCAACCCGCGGCGGCCACCGCCAGGAACCACACGGCATACAGCGCCTGCGGCCCCGGCGGATGGGTGGCCAGAATCCAGGCCACGCCCGCCACCAGATAGACGGCACCGGCGATCATGCTCGCCCTGGTCGGTCGCATGCCCCTAGTGTGGGGTCGGCGAGGCGGGAGGCGTGGGCGACGGGCTCGGCGCCGGAGGCTGATACGGCGGAGCACCCGGCGGTGGGTTGGCGCCGCACGGGTACTGCGGCTCGCCCGTGCCCTTCAGAAAGATCTCGTTGTACCCGCCCGCGGCTGTGTAACCCCCGTCGTAAGGACACACCTGCCTTGTCACCACGCCTGCCGGCTGGGCCCACATCGCCGGCCACGGATGGGTCGAGTAGTACTGCTCCAGGAACGGCTTCCAGACGGAGATCCCCACGTTTTCGCCGAACAGCTGCGCGGTCGGGCATTCCCATCCGGACGGAGGAAAGTTGGTGGCGAGATACGCGTACCCGGACTTGCAGGTCGGGCCCGCGTCGATGTGCATCAGCGAGGCGGCGACCGCAAGGTTGGGGGTGTAACCGATGAAGATCGAACCGGTGTAAGCCTCGGTCGTGCCCGACTTGCCGGCCACCGGCTCGCTGCCGAGGTTGCCGAGGTACAGCTTGACCGGCCCGCGCAACAGGTCGGTCATGACGTACCCCAGGTCGGGGCTGATCACCTGCGTGCGAGGCGCATTTGGATCCAGCGCCTCCAGCACCTTGCCATTGGCGTCGGTCACCCGCAGCACGGCGTGTGGGCTGATCCGGTATCCGCCGTTGTCAAATGCGGAGTACGCAGCCAGGTGCTCGGCCATCGAGATCGGATCGTGTCCCAAAGTGGTTGCGACACCGTCCGGGTTCTCGATCTGGGCGGTGACGCCCAGGTTGTGCATCAGCGCGATCACCCGGCTGCCGCCTTCCTGGGCATAGGTCCACAGGGCGGGCAGGTTGCGCGACTGGGCCAGCGCGGTCCTCAACGTGATGTATCCCTCGTGCTTGCCGTCCCAGTCGCTGAACGTATGACCGCCGATGACGCCGGTCTGGTCGTTGAGCAGGCTGGCGGGCGTCACGATGCCCGCCTGCAGGGCGGCCGCGTACGTGTAGACCTTGAAGGAGGACCCAACCCCTCGCCATCCGAGTGGATCCATGCCGGTGAGATTGATCTGGCCCCTGATCGCGGCGTTGTTGTAGTCCGCGCTGCCGACCATGGCGAGGATCTCGCCATCGTTCGGGTTCATGACGAGCATCGCGCCAGTGTTGACCCCCCTTTTCGCGTAGGTGCTCACGCCGGCCTTGACCCAGTGGTCGGCCATCGCCTGCGTTCCGAGGTCGAGGGTGGTCGTGATCGTGAGGCCGCCCTCGTACAGTGCCTGCTCCCCGTACCGCTGCCCGATGTATTGCTCGATGTAGTCGACGAAATGCGCGGTCAGCGGGTTGGGCTGAGCCGGCAGGGCGTTGTGCGCCGCGATCATCTTCACCACCATGTCGCTCTTGTAGATGGAGTTGGCGGCGCTCGCGCTGAGATCACCGACCGCGACCAGGCTGTCGAGCACCTCTCGCCAGCGCGCCTTCGCCGCCACCAGCTGGTCGGGGGTGCCGAACGGGTCGTAGTCGGATGGCGCCTGGGGGAGTCCCGCGAGAAAGCTCGCCTGGGACCATGTCAGGTCGGAGGCGTGAACCCCGAAGTAGGTTTCGGCGGCGGCCTCTGCTCCGTAGGCGCCATTGCCGTAGTTGATCCCGTTCAAGTACAGCTCGAGGATCTGCTGCTTGGTGTAGCGACGCTCCATCTCCTCGGCCAGCAGGAGCTCGCGAAACTTGATGCTGATGGTGCGGCTCGGCGCCGCCGCACCGGCGTCCAGCACCTCGTTCTTCACAACCTGCTCGGTGATCGTCGAGCCGCCCAGCGTGGCTGAGCGATGAGTCAGGTCATACACGATGGCGATTGCAAGGCGCCGGTAGTCCACGCCCGAGTTCTGGTAGAAGGTGCGGTCCTCGGTGTCGATGGTCGCAAGCTGGAGCTTGGTGCTGATCTTGCTCAGCGGCACGACCGTCCGGTTCTCGTGGTACAGCGCCTCGATCAGGTTCCCGTTGCGATCGAGGATGCGGGTGGTCTGGGTGAAGTTGGCCGCCTTGATCGCGTCGATCGACGGCAGGTCGCCGGCGAAGTAGTCGACGATGCCGATGGTGGCCCCGGTGCCGATCAAACCCATGATCGCGACGACGATCAGGACCACCAGCGAGAAGCGCATCAGCCAGTGGTGAGAGACTCGCTTTTGCGGCCGTCGGGGCCGGGGGCGTACCCGAGGACGAGTCCTCTTTCGCTGCCCGTTCGCTTTCACGGCAAAACGGCGAAGCTCGAAAGGAATTCGCGGCGGCGGGCCAAGTGCGGGACCTCCAGGGACGTTTTCTGAGACGTAGGCTGAGTTCGCTGCGCTGGAGTCTACGCGGCGGCGCCGCGGTCCTGCGAGGGGCTAGCGGAGGCCCAGCGCTTCCGCCCCCTGGTCTGCCAGGCCCATGATCGGGCTTCCGAACAGCCCGTACGCGACGATGACGAAGCAGAGTGCCAAAGCTCCCAAGGACGACAGGCGAGTGAGCACGGGGAGGGCTGAAGCCGCGCCCCGGTGGCCTTCTTCGAGCGGGCTCTGGAGGTAAATCGTCCGGAGGGTGCTCAGCGCGGCGGCGATTCCCATGATCCAGCCGAGCGCTCCCAGGGCGAGCAAGGCGAAGTGCCCGCTCTGTGCAAGGGCCGCTGCGACGGCGAGTTCCCCGAAGGCCCCCGCCAGGGGCGGCGCGCCGGCAAGTGACAGCATGGCCAGGGCAAGAGCCGCCGCGCGAGCCGGGCGAAGGGCGCCGAGGCCGGCGATCGCCGCCTCTCCCCCTTCCGCCCGGCCGAGCACGGCCGGCCCGCACGTGGCCGCCACGACGAAGGCGCCCAGCAGGAACAGCGAGGCGCCGACGCCGGTCCGGTAGTGGGTCACGAGGCCGGCGACGAGCCAGCCTACCTGGCCGGCGGCCAGGTAGGCGAGTCGGTTCCTCGGGGCGCGGACCGCCAGCGCGGCGGCGCCGCCGCCCACCATCGCCACCGCCGCGAGCACTTCGAGGTATGGCGAGTAAACGGCCGGAATCGGAAGCAGCGCCGCGGCGAGCTTGATCGCCACGACCGCCGCGCCGGCCGCGATCAGCCCCACCACCAGGCCTGCCCCCAGGGGCGATGCGCCGAGACCCGCCGGGAGCCCAGCCAGCTGGAACGGCGCCAGGCTTGCCCGCATCGCCAGCCCGCTGAGGAGCAGCACGATGGGGATGGCGAGAGCGACGGAGGGCCCTGAACCGAGGAGCACGGCGCGGATGGCCGCGATGTCCTGGTTGCCCGTGGTGGCATAGAGGTAGGCGATCCCCATCAACACCAGGGCGCTGGCCAGGCCGCCCGCGATCAAAGAGCGCAGGGCAAGGTCGGGCCGGCGCAGCGACACCATCACGACGCCGGCTGCAGCGGCCAGCTCGAGGCCCGCCCACAGCGCGACGAGGTCGCCGGCCGACGCTGCGACCATCACGCCGAAAGCGGCTAGCAGCGGCATCGCGACGCCGATCGGAGTCGAATCCTCCGTCGTCCAGTCGGCGCTCGCTATCGCAAGCGCGGCGGCCAGCAGCACCGCGGCCTTCGCAAACAGGGCGAAGCGGTCCTGGATCAGTGCGCCGCCGAAGTACGTGCTCAGCGTCGCTCCCACCCACAGCTCCAGCCCAAATGCGACGATCGCAACTCCGGCCGCGACCGCCGGTAGCCGCCGGCGCGACCCCGCCGAGAGCCATGAGAAGCGGCCCGACAGGAGGATGAGAACCGCTGCGGCGACGACCAGGGCTTCCGGGACGAGGACGGCGTTCCTCATTGCGCCGAAGGACCGGTATAGGGCGATGCCATGTCCGAGATGCCCGCGGCCATCACGTTGACCATCCCCGGGTCGAACAGGGGCGTGTCGGTGCCCGGGATGATCGGGCCGCCCGGAAACAGGCCGACCCACAGCAGGCCGCCCGCCAGCAGCGCCAGGTACCAGGTCTCTCCGAGCGAGGAGTCGGAGACCCCCGGGGCGTCGGGGTTGGGCGGCCCGAACAGCACGCGGTGCAGGAGGGCGGCGAGTGCGACGGCGCCCACGGCCAAGCCCAGGGCGACGGTGAACGCGCCGATCGGTTGGGTCTTGAAGGCACCAAAGAACGTCATCAGCTCGGCCGGAAACGTGGCCAGGATCGGAACCCCGAGAATCGCAAGCGCCGCGGCGATCAAGAGCCACGCCAGGTTGGGCATACGCGGCGCGAGCCCGCCAAGGACGAGCAGGCTGCGCGACTGAGCGCGCTCGGAGATGGTCGCGCACACTCCGACGATGAGCGCGGCGGCAAGGCCGCCGGCGAACAGCGACAGCACGCTGCCCGCGATCCCCAGCGGCGAGAGCGCGGCCAGGCCGAGCACGGTGATTCCGCCCGGGATCATGGCCAGGTAGGCCGAGACCTGGCGGATGTCGACCGTCCTCAACGCCGCGACGGCGCCGTAACCGACGGTGAGAGCAGCGAGGGCCGCGAGCAGAGGTCCAAGGAGGTGCGCGGCGACCGGCTCCGCGGCGATCAAGGTGCGCAGCAGCAGGAACGCCCCCAGCCTGGATGCGGCGCCGGTGACCACCACCGACACTCCTACGGGTGCCTCGGCACACACGTCGCGCATCCATCCGTGCAGTGGGAAGAGCGGCAGCCGCGTCGCCGCCGCCACGATCATCAACAGCCCGACCGCCATCTGGAGGCGGGGGCTGAGCGTCGCCTTCAACACGACGTCCATGTCGAAGCTCGTGGCGCCTGTGGCCGCGTACAGGGTCATCGCCCCGACCGCGAGCGCGGCGCTGCCGAGGCCCCAGTAGCCGACCAGCCTCCAGCCCGCGACCTGACTTCTCGGTCCACCCCAGCCGAACACCAACAGGGCGAGCGGGATCGCGGCCGCGCCCCAGAACAAGACGAGGACGAACATGTCGTGCGCGACGATCGCGCCGTTCACCGTCGCCTGCACCAAAAGCAGCAGGGCGAAGTAGGAACGGACGCGTTCGCGAATGCCCAGCGAGGCGAGCACCGAAGCGATACCGATGAGCCCGGACAGGATGAGCATCACCATCCCCGGGCCGTCGACGCCCAGGTGGTAGGTGACTCCGATGGCGGCCAGCCACGGGACCTTCTCCTCGTACTGCATGGTCGGAACGAACGACTGGAACTGGTTGTAGGCGACAAAGAGGACGAAGAGCAGGCCGAGGTTGGTGAAGAACGCAATCTGCTTGATCAGCACGTCATAACGGCCCCGCGGGTTGGGCATCACAGAAAGCGCCGCGGCCACCACCACTGGCACCCAGATGGTCAGGCTGAGCAGCAGCGGCGACGAGAAGATCCCCGCACCGGGAACCGACACCGGCGTTGGCGACGGGCTGGCAGCGAGGATGGCGGAGAGGATCAACGCAGGAGTCCCGGGGCCGCGAGGGCGATCAAGATGGCCAGGCCCACGGCGAGCAGTATCACCAACGGCAGCGCCGAAAGCCGGCCGCCGGCGAGCGCGACCCGCCCGGAGGTGCCGGCAAAACGCCCCAGGGCACCGTCGCCCGCAGGCAGCCAGACGTCGACGCGGCGCGCCAGGTCGGCGGTCGGAGCCACGAGAAAGCGCTCGACCAGCGCCGACGCGGTCGCCATCCGCGCATTGAGCCAGGCGCCCGTGGCGGCGGACGCGACCAGGGCCCCGTCCTTGTCGCGGGCGTAAGCGAACGTCGCCGCCGCGATTCCCAGGAGCGCGATCGCCAGCCAGACGGCGAATGATCCCGCGGACGGCTCAGGATGCTTGAACCCGTCGAGAAGGTCGAGCCAGCCTCGGATGGTCGAGGCGACCAGGAAGATGGCGCCGGCCACCGCCAGCATGAACGGCCAGCCGAGCGATGGCGAGGGCGCCTCGCGCACGCGGTCGGGCTCGAAAGCACGCCGCCGCCTGAGCGGTCCGACCGACACACCGAGAAAGACACGTGTCACCCCGACTGCGACGAGCAGCACGGCCTCACCGAGCAGCGCGCCCAGCCACGAACGCGACGACACGCCGAACGACAGCGCGCCCATGGCGCTGAGACCGACCACGATGCCTCCCGCCAGCAGTGTCAGCGAGCTCGCTCGCATTCGCTGCCATGCATCCCCCATCTCCGCCATGTCGGCTGTGCGCATGGCGCCCGCGATCGCCGAGGCGGCCAGGGTCGCCGCGGTGCGGGCAGGAGCAACGGCAAGGATGCAGGCGACGCCGGCGATCGCAAACACGGCATGAGCGTTCTCGGAGCCGTGGATCACGATCGCGGCCCCGACCGCAGCCACCGCCGACCCGAGCAGGGCGATGACCCGACGCGGCTCGTTTCCGAACAGCGCAAGCAGAGATGCGATAGCCGCGGCGGCGGCACACGCGTACATGCAGGCGCGCACCGTCTGCAGGTTCGAGGCGGCGAAGATCGGCATCAGCCGGTACAGCACGACGATCGCGAGCACCGACCACACGGCCTGCGCCATCGCGGAGGCGGCGGGCGGCGCGGAGACGGCCGTCTGCGTCACCCACGATTGGAGAGGCCAGAGCGCGAGCCTACCCGACACGCCGATGAGGATCAGGACCGACGCCACGACCAGCGACCGAACCGTCCAGCCCGGGTTGGTATGAAGGATGGGGAAAAGCGTGTCGAGGCTCTGGGCGCCATACCGGGCATAGAGCCAGGCCACGCCGCACAACAGCGAGAGGTCGGTGAGGAAAGGCAGCGCCAGAGCGATGCGGCCCCGCCGCGCGGCTTCGTCGAGGCCCCAGCGGTGGGAGAGCAGGAGGTAGGTCGCCCCTCCCGCGATGCCCCAGAAGGCCAGCAGCTCGGCCAGGTCCCAGCTCATTAGGGCACCTACGCAACCGAAGAGGAGGGTGCTGATCAACGCGTGGAATCGCGCGGCGCCGGGCTCGGACCTCCCCATGACCTGATGCCAACCGATCGCGCCGATGACGCAGATCTCGACGGCGACCAGGGCCGCCACCGTGAGATGGTCGACGTGAAACACGATGTTGATCACAAAGCTCTGGAAGTTCACCGGCCCGCTGAATGCGACCGGAAGGTTGATGTACTGGAAGGTCGCGGAGTACGGAGTCGTCCTCTTGGCGAGACCCCATCCCACCAAGATGGTCAGCAGCAGCGTCACCACGGCGCCGAGCATGGCCATCGTCGACGACGACCGGCGGGTGCGGACACTCGAGACGGCAATCAGGAGGGCGAACAGAGGAGCCAGCACCATGAGGGGCACCGCCCACCCGAGCGTGGTCGAGGGATCGAAAGTGAAACCGGACGGCCGGGAGCCCGATGCCGCGCCGGAAGCAGCCGTGAAGATGTCGCCGGCGGCGACCAGCAGGTTCAGCGAGCCCCCTCCCGACCTGCGACGCCCACACCCAGCGCGACCAGCGCCAGGGCGACGACGGCCAGCAGGACCGCGACCTCCTGGCCGATGAGCTCCGGGCCCCCGGCAGCCGAGAACCGCGCGACGCCCTCGAAAGCCACCCCGGCCCCGCCGAACATCAGGGGAATGCCGGCCAGGGCCGCCGTGAGGTCGCGGCGCCAGGCGGCCGCAAAAGCGCCGACCGCCACCAGTGCCGCCCCCACGAACATGACGGTCACCAGGCCGACGGTCACCGACTTCGGCCCCGGGCCCGCCACGCAGCGGTGGAGCCCACCAGGGCGACCAGGATCACGGCGGCCACGGCCACCGTCGCCATCGCGTCGTGGGCGAAAAGGATCCGGCCCAACGCGGAGCCGCCGACGGCGCCTCCGTAAAAGGTCGCATGGACGAAGTCGCCGCGATATGCGGCATACGCAAGCAGGGCGAGAAGGCCCGCCGCGCCGATCGCGCCGACCTGTCGCCAGGCAGGGTGTGTCACGGGATCGAACGACCTGTACTGAGGGCCGGCGAGCATGGCTGCGATCGCCAGGTAGCACACTAGGACCACCGCGGCGGCAAACCCGGCGGAGAGCGAGAGGGCGATGCCCGCCAGCCCTATTCCGGTCACCGCCAGCGCGAGGCCGCGCGTGGGGCGGGCGGGCAGGAATGCGACGAAGAACGCGCCGCCCATCGACAGTGTCGCGGACGCGTAGAAACCTATCGCGTGGAGGGAGTCCATCGGCTCTCCGTGGTGATTGAGAGTTGCTCTTACCGGCTACTCGACGAGGCCGCCGGCTCCAAGCCGCCAAGCATACAGGAGGCCGGAACCCGCAATCGCGAGCATCGAGACGGCCGAAACGACGCCTCCGGGAGTCGGTTGCACGGTCGCTGCGGCGACGGCGTAAGCGCCCAGGAGCAACGCCCCGGCGGCGCCCGACCCGACTGCGGCAAGCCGGATCGGATCCCACCGGCGCAGTCTCCGCGACAATTCAGCCATGCCGGCAGTATCGCAGGCGCTGGTCGAGTTCGCCAACCACCACCGCCAGCGGGCGGAGCCGGGGATCGAGGTGATCGTCACTCCCCGCTACGAGATCACCCTGCAGCCGGATTTCCCCATCGCCGGCCCGAACAACGTCTCCTGGATCAGGTGCAGGGCTGATGAGGCCGACGACGTGATCAAGGAGGTACGAGCGATCGTGGCGCCGAGGCGCCTGCCGTTGATGTGGACCCTGGACCCCGAGTCCAAACCGGCGGACCTCGCGCATCGGCTGCACGCCCACGACATCGACCCGGACCGCCACGGGGTGGAGTCGAAGGTGATGGTGCTGTCAAGCGCCGCGACGATCCATGTCCCGCGCGTGGCCGGTCTCGAGATCGTCGACGCCCTGGCCGACCCGGAAGCGTTCCAGCAGGCCGATCGAGCCGCGGCCGAGGCGTTCCGGGCCGAGTCCCTCGGCGACGACGGGCCGCGGGTCGCGGCGCGAGAGCACCGGCGGCGCAACCTCCTCGCCGCCGGCCACCGGCACCTTCTCCTGGCCAGGGTGGATGGCGAGCCGGCAGGCTCCGGCTCGCTGGGTCTTTACCCGCCCGACGGCGCGAAGATGAACGGCGGCTCGGTCCGGTCGAAGTTTCGCGGCCGAGGCGTGTACCGGGCGCTGGTCGCAGCCCGGGTCGAGATCGCACGTCGGGCCGGCGTGGCAGGGCTCACAGTTTGGGGCGGCGACATGTCCAGGCCGATCCTCGAGCGTCTCGGCTTCGAGGTGGTCGGCTGGCGCCGCTTCTACGTCGACACCATCACAGCCGATTAAGCCAGGGATTCCACCCACGCCTGGTGGAGCAGGCCGTAGCGGCCGCTCCGCTGCCTCAGCTCCGAAGGAGCGCCGTCCTCGACCACCCGGCCCGCATCGACTACCAGCACGCGGTCCGCGATCTCGACGGTCGACAGGCGGTGGGCGATGATGATCGCCGTTCGCCCACGCAACAGAGTGCGCAGCGCTCGCTGCACCAGCCGCTCCGAGGGGAGGTCGAGCGACGACGTGGCCTCGTCCAGGATGAGGACGCGCGGGTCTGCGAGAAAGGCGCGCGCGAAGGCCACCAGCTGGCGCTGGCCGGCGGAGAGCCGCACTCCTCGCCGTCGCACATCGGTGTCGTATCCGTTCGGCATCGCGCTGATGAACTCGTCCGCGCCAATCGCTCGAGCGGCGGCGACCATGTCCTCGTGCGAGGCTAAAGGCCGGCCGAAGAGAAGGTTCTCGCCCACCGTGCCCGAAAAGAGAAAGCTCTCCTGCGTCACGGTGACCACGGCGCGACGCAGCTCCTCGACCGCAACCTCGCGGAGGTCGACGCCGTCCAGCGTCATCCGTCCTGAGGTCGGGTCGTAGAACCGCGCGATCAGTCGCGCCATCGTCGTCTTTCCGGCGCCCGTCTCGCCCACGATGGCGACGACCTGGCCGGCGGGGATCTGGAGGTCGACGTCGTGCAGCACGGCCTTCTCGCGGTACGCGAACGTGACGTGCTCGAAGGCGATCGCGCCTTTCGCGTCCCCCAGCTTCACGGGCGTCGACGGCTCGGGAACGGTGGGCGTCTCCTCGATCACGCCGGCCAGCTTTTCCAGCGCGGCGCCGGCGGCCTGGAACACGTTGTAGAACTGGGAGAGGTCCTGCATCGGCTCGAAGAACTGACGCAGGTAGAGCACGAAGGCTGTCAGGACGCCCAGGGTCAGCTGTCCTTGGACGACCAGGTAACCGCCGAACAAAAGAGCCGCCGTGGTGGTGAGGCGGCCGAGCAGGTTGATCGCCGGGCCGAAAGTCGAGGCCAGCCGGTTGGACCAGATGTTGGCGTCGCGATAGCGGCCGTTGACGTCCTCGAAGATCTCCTGGTTGCGGGGCTCGCGCCGGAATGCTTGGACTGCGCGAATGCCGCCCAGCGATTCGACGTAGTGCACGATCACCAGAACGATCGCGCGCCGCACGGCGCGGTACGAGCGCGCCGAGTTGACACGGAACCAGTAGGTGAGCGCGAGCACGAGCGGCATCGCCACCAACGTCACGGCCCCGAGGCGAAGGTCGAGGCGCAGCAAGATGACGGTGATCGCGACCACCGAGATGAGCGACGTGATGACGGATGTCAGACCGGTCGCGAGCAGCTCGTTCAGCGCGTCGATGTCCGAGGTGAGCCGGGAGATGATGCGGCCCGACGTGTAGCGCTCAAAGAAGGAGAGCGAAAGCTCCTGCACGTGCGCGAAGAGGGTCGTGCGGAGGTCGAACAGCACATTGGCGCCGATGCGGCCGGACAGTCGCAGGAACGCAAAGTTGGCCCCGGCGTTGACCACCAGCGCCAGCAGCAGGACGCCGACTATGTCGACCAGGTTCGTGAGGTTGCCCGTCTGTCCGGGACGGATGCCGCTGTCGATTCCGAGACCCACCAGGTAAGGCAGGGCGAGATAGGCCGCCGATCTGACGAGGATGAGGACGCCGGCCAGCGCCATCGCCCAGCGGTACGGCTTGGCGAGGTCGGCCAGCAGCCGGCGGCTGCGGCGTCGCAACAAACCGGCCACGCTCGGCGAGAATTCATCGATCTCCTCCGAGGCGACCCCGCGCCAGCGGTCGGCAGGTGCCGTCGCCAAGCTCAGCCTCCCCCCGCGATCACCGCGGGAGTCCCGTCAGGAAGTGTTCGCTCCTCGGCCTGCAGCTCGTATTCCTGCGACAGCAGAGCGCGGTATACGTCGTTCGAGCGCATCAGCTCGGTGTGAGAACCCACGGCCGCTACGTGGCCGCCATCGATGAGGGCCACCCTGTCGGCCAGCGCGAGAGTCGAAGGCCGGTGGACGACGAGCAGGCCCGTGACGCCCTGCAGCACGCGGGCGAGCGCCTCCTCGATCACGGCCTCCGTATGGACGTCCACCGACGAGAGGGGGTCGTCCAGCACCAGCACCGGCGGCGCGCCGAGCACCGCCCTGGCGAGCGCAAGGCGCTGGCGCTGGCCACCGGACAGCGTGTAGCCCTGCTCGCCGACTCGGGTCTCCAGGCCCCATGGAAGGTCCCACACGAAACCGGCCTGGGCGATGTCGACCGCGCGCTTGATCTCGTCGTCTGAGACCACGGGCCTGCCCATCACGAGGTTCTCGTGCACAGAAGCCGAGAACAGGATCGGGTCTTCGAATGCCACGCCGACGTGCGAGCGCAGCGAGCTCAGCCGGAGCTCCCGCACGTCGATGCCGTCGAGCATCACGGAGCCCTCGTCGACGTCGTAGAGGCGCGGCACGAGCTGGGCCAGGGTGGTCTTTCCGCTCCCGGTCTTCCCGACGAGTCCCATAGTCTCGCCCGGTTCGATGGTCAGGTTGAGCCCGCGCAGGATCCACGCGTCGGACTTGGGATACTTGAACCCGACGTCGCGGAACTCGATGCGGCCCCGACACCGCTCGAGGTTGCGAGCGTTGGGTCGGTCCGCGATCTCGGGCCTCGAGTCCATCACCTCGTTGAGCCTTTCCGAGGCGGTCTGGCATTCCTCGCTCATGGAAAGCACCCAACCGATCGCATCCATCGGCCAGGTGAGCATGAAGACGTAGTTCATGAACGCGACCAGCCCTCCGATCGTCAACCGGCCCTGGGTGACGTTGATGCCGCCCAGCAGGAGGACCGCGGCGAGGGACAGGTTAGGCAGGAAGTTGAGCCTCGTCCAGAGCTGTGCGCGCACATCGATACCGAGCAGGCTCGTGGTGCGCAGCATCGCGGCCTGATCCTCGAAGCGCTTCTGCATGAGGCCCATGCGTCCGAACGCCTTGATGATGCGAACGCCCGTCGCCATCTCTTCGATGATCGTGGTGAGGTCGCCCTGCTGGTCCTGCAGCCGGCGCGCGATGAGCTTGTATCGATTGTGGAACTTGCGGCTGAAGTAGGCGATCGGCAGCATGCACACCACTACCACGAGAGCGAGCTGCCAGTCGAGCAACAGCATCAGCACCAGGACGACCACGAAAGTGACGATGGTCTGCAGGAACCAGATCAGCCCGAAGCTCACGAATCGGCGCACGGTGCCTATGTCCGAGATCGCACGCGAAAGCAGCTGGCCCGATTGCCAGTTGTCGTGGAAGGCGACCTGCAAGCCCTGGAGATGCGCGTAGAAGTCGTTGCGCAGGTCCGTCTCCATGCGCAGCGAGGCGATGCCCGAAAAGTTACGCCGCAGGAAGACGAATCCGAACTCCAGGAGACCGATCAAGACCAGGAAGCCCGCCATAGGCACCAGCTGACCCAGGTCGTGGTGCGTGATCGGTCCGTCGATGATGTTCTGGATCACCGTGGGGATGGCAGCGGCCATGGCCAGGCTCGCCAGTTGAGCCAGGCCGAAGACCACGACCAGCCGCGTGTACGGCCGCAGGTACGGTAGGTAACGGCGCAGCGCCAACAAGCCCAAAGCGGTCGATCATCCTTCGCGCCGTCCCGAGGGCGCGTTGAACCACGAGAGGCGGGGGGCGGATTAGTTTAGCGCGTGATTACAGCGCTGTTAACCGGCGAGATCGCGCATCGAGACCATCCCGATGACGTTGCCATCCTCCACGACCGGCAGGTGGCGGAAGCCTCGGTCCAGCATCGTCTTCAAAGCCTCGTCCGTGTCGACGTCCGGATCGACCGTCTGCGGGTTACGCGTCATCCAGGACGAGATCTCGTGGCTGGGGGCGTCATGCGACTGGGAGATGGCCCTCACCGTGTCGCGTTCGGTGAAGATGCCGATCAGCCGCGACCCGTCCATCACGAGCGTCGAGCCGATGTGCTGCTGCGCCATCAGCGCGACCGCCTCCCCGACGGTGGCCGTCGCGTCGACCATGTGCAGCCTGGTCTTCATAACGTCTCGGACCGTCGCCACGGGCCAATCCTATGCCCGGAAGGGGAAGCCCGCAGCTCAGGACGCGGCGGTGATGGTCCCCCCGCCCAGGACCCGGCTTCCCGAGTACAGGACGGCGGCCTGGCCTGGGGCCGCGCCCAGGAACGGCTCGGCGAGCCGCAAGGCGCGCGATTCATAGACCGCGGAGATGGCCGGCGCGTGGTATCGAAGCCGTGCGTCGCAGGTGATCGGTTCGCGGACGGCGCCGTCGACGAACGTCACCTCGGCGAGCTCGACTCGCCGGACGGCCAGCTCGTCCCTGCGGCCGACCACCAGCCGGTTCAACGCCGGCTCCACGCGAACGACATACCAGGGGCCCGGCTCCGACAGGTCCCCGAAACCGCTCCTCTGGCCCACCGTGTACAGCGCCGTCCCGCGATGCCGGCCGACTTCGCGGCCCCCGGTGTCGACCACCGCGCCCTCCCTGACCGGCAGCCGCTGCGCGAGGTATCGCGCGGTTTCTCCACGTGGTACGAAGCAGATCTCCTGGCTCTCGGCCTTGTTCGCCACCGGCAGGGCGAACTCTCGCGCGTGCTCGCGGACCTCAACCTTGGTCATGCCGCCCAGCGGGAACACGATGCTGCCGAGCCGCTCGCGGTCAAGGTGATAGAGCATGTACGACTGGTCCTTCGCCGCATCTACGGCGGTGTGGAGCTCGGGGCCGTCCGCGCCCTGGAAGATGCGCGCGTAATGGCCGGTGGCCAGACGGTCGAAACCCAGCTCGAGGGCACGCGCAAGCATGAGGTCGAAGCGGACGAACGCATTGCAGCGCACGCAGGGGTTGGGCGTCCGACCCTCCAGGTAGTCGCGGTGGAAAGGTTCGATGACCCGTTCCCCGAACTCCTTCTCGAGATTCCAGCAGTAGTAAGGAATGTCGAGCAACGAGGCGACACGCCTTGCGTCCTCGACCGCCGAGAGCGAGCAGCATCCCCCGTGACGCGCCGCCTCGTCCGAGTCGTCGCGCGGCCACTGCTGCAAGGTCACGCCTACGACCTCATGGCCCTGAGCCTGGAGCAGCGCCGCAGCGACCGACGAATCAACGCCGCCCGACATGGCGACCGCGACCCTCATCTGCGTTCCGCGACGATCTGCCGCACGACAACCTCTGCGTCATCCCCCACTCCGTAAAGGATGGGGGACATGTTCTTGCGCATCCACGGCACGCCCACGAAGTACAGGTCCGGCGCGGAGCTGCGGCCGTCGACCTGGATCGGAAAGCCCATCTCGTCGAACACCGGGAGGTTCACCCAGGCGTAGTCGGGCCGGTATCCGGCCGTCCAGATCACCGTGCCGATTCCTTCCTGGACGCCATCGATCGCGACCTCGACGTCGCGAGTCACTCGACCAGGTCGCCTTCGGCCGGCTCGACCGAGACCCCCTGAGCCTCGAGGTAGGCGACGCCCCGGTCGAGCTCGTCAGGCTCCCCCGTGATCTCCAGCAGCACCCAACCCTGGTCACGGGTCACGTCCGCCCGCCGGATGTTCGTCACGAGCTCAAACTTCCGGCCGAGCTGATAGATGACCGGCTCCTTGACCAGGTCGGGACCGAATATCAGCTTGAGCCTGCGTCGCCCCATCAGTCGGGGAGTCTAAAGCTCATGCACCTCCGGCCACGGCCGGAACGATGGAGATCTCGTCCTTCTCCCCCACCTTCGACCCGAGGCCGGCGCCCAGGCGCACGTCCTCGTCGTTCAGGTAGACGTTGACGAACTGCCGGAGGTCGCCGTTCTCATCGAGAAGGCGGTCCCTGAAGCCGGGGTAGCGAGCGTCCAGAGCCGTGATGGCCGACGCCAGGTCGGTCGCCTCGACCGGCACGGTGACCTGGCCGTCGGACAGGCGGCGGAGCGGGCCGGGGATACGAAACTGCGCCATGTTCTAAATATCCACCTTCTCGCGAAACGACTTTAGCGTCGGATCTATTTCCATCCGCCTCGAATGTCCGTTGGCCGATGCCAGCACGTCGGCCGTCTTCAGGCCGTGCCCGGTGACGTAGGCGACCACCACCTCGTCGCCCTTCCAGCGACCGGCGCGCGCCAGCTTGGCGAGCACCCCGATCGTGACACCGCCGGCGGTCTCTGTGAAGATCCCTTCTGTCCGCGCCAGCAGCCGGATCCCCTCGACGATCTCCTCTTCGGTCACCGCCTCGACCACCCCTCCCGTCTCCTTGGCGATCCGGTTCACGTACATGCCGTCCGACGGGTTGCCGATCGCGATCGAGCGGGCGATGGTGTTCGGCTTGACGGGCAGGACTCGTTCCGGGGTGTCGGAGTGGAAGGCGTTGTACACGGGGGCGCAGCCAAGCGCCTGGGCGCCCGTGAAGGCCGGCACACGGTCCTCCTTGACGAGCCCGTATTCGATCAGCTCGCGGGCCGCCTGCCGGTGCCGCACGAACTGGCAGCCGCTGGCGATCGGGATCACGATCTCGTCCGGCAGCGTCCATCCAAGCTGCTCGGCCGTCTCAAAGGTGAGCGTCTTCGAGCCCTCGGCATAGAACGGCCTGATGTTGATGTTGCAAAAGGCCCACGGTGTCGATTCGACGAGCTGGCTGCAGAGCCGGTTGACGTCGTCATAGTTGCCACGCACGGCGATCATGTTGGGATCGAACACCCCGATGCTGGCGACCTTGGCGGGCTCGAGGTCGACCGGGATGAAAACGAAGCACTCGAGGCCGGCGCGCGCCGCGTAGGCCGCGACCGAGTTGGCGAGGTTGCCCGTCGAGGCGCAAGCGATCGTCTCGAACCCATGCGAGCGCGCCCAGCTGATGGCGACTGAAACGACCCGGTCCTTGAACGAGTTGGTCGGATTCATGCTGTCGTTCTTCAGGTACAGGTTGCGCAGGCCGAGCTCCTCGCCCAGCCGGTCTGCTTTGACCAGCGGGGTGAAACCCTCGCCCAGCGTCACCACGGGCACCGTTTCCTCGACCGGCAGGAGGTCTCTGTAACGCCACATGGACTTCGGACCCTGCTCGATGCGCCGGCGGGACACCACCTTCTTCAAGGCCGCCTGGTCGTAGACCACGTCCAGCGGGCCAAAGCACATCTCGCAGACATGGGTCGCCTGGAGCTCATACTCCGCTCCACATTCGCGGCAACGCAAACCGAGCAGCTTCGGCACGGGGCTCAGTTTAGGGCGGTGACTGGGCCCGGGTTATCAGGCGAAAGTCGGAGAAACGGCTTTTGCGGACTGGGGCGGCAGGGGCATGTCTATGATGGCAAGTCGCTGTGAAGCCCGAATGATGGCTCACCGGAAGAAGATCAGCGCGATCGTCGCCTGCTACAGGGACGCCCCGGCGGTGCCGTTCATGTACGACAGACTGCGCGCTGTCTTCGAACGGCTCGACGTCGAGGGAGAGATCATCTTCGTCAACGACGCGAGCCCCGACGACGCGGCCCAGGTGCTGCGAGCTCTTGCCGAGAAGGATCGCCACCTGGTGGTCATCAACCACAGCCGAAATTTCGGTTCGCAAAGCGCCTTCACCAGCGGAATGCGGGTGTGCACCGGCGACGCGGTCGTATTGATGGACGGAGATTTGCAGGATCCCCCCGAGCTCATCGAGAAGTTCTATGAGAGGTGGCAGGAGGGTTATGACGTCGTCTACGGCGAGCGCGTGAGCCGCGAAGCGGCGCCCTACATGAGATTTCTGTACAAAGCCTTTTACCGGCTCTTCCGCGCGGCCTCCTACGTGCGGGTACCGGTGGACGCGGGAGACTTCTCGCTCCTGGATCGGAAGGTCGTGGTGGCCCTGAACTCGCTGCCCGAGAACAACCGCTTCATTCGCGGGCTCCGCGCGTGGGTGGGTTACAGGCAATCGGGCGTGCCTTACGTGCGTCCTGAGCGGATGTTCGGCCACACCACCAACTCCTTCCTGCGCAACATTCAGTGGGCACGCCAGGCCATCCTGTCGTTTTCGTATGTGCCGCTTGACTTGATCACCTGGCTGGGTCTGCTGACCGTGGCCGCGGCCTTCGTCGCGATCGTGCTCCAGGTCATCCTCCGCCTGATCGACCCCCATCTGGCGCCAAGCGGTTTTACGACCTTGATCATCCTCATCCTGTTCCTGGGCGGGGTTCAGCTCATCTGCCTCAGCATCATCGGGTCCTACCTGGCGCACATCTACGACGAGGTGAAGCGCCGCCCGCCATACATCGTCGACAGCATCCTGAACCAGCCTGCAGCGCGGGTCGATGACTGAGCCGGCGCGTCCGGCCATCAGGCTCGCACCGACGACCTGCGCCATCTGCGGCACGCTGGACAACTCGGATCAGCTGTATCCGCCGACTTTCGGGGAGGCGTCGTTCAACGAGCAGGTCTTCTCAGCGCGTCGGGCACCCGACGCGATTCACTACCGGATCGTCCGCTGCCGGGCGTGCGGCCTTGTGCGGTCAGACCCGGCTGCAGACCAGGCCAGCCTCTCGGGACTCTACGAGCGGAGCAGTCTCGACTACGGGGCCGAGATCCCCAACCTCCGCCGTACGTACGGCCGCTACCTGGAACGCGCGCGGCGCCGGTCGGGAGGCAAGAGTCTCCTCGAGATCGGGTGCGGGAACGGTTTCATGCTCGAGGAGGCGCTGGCGCAGGGCTACGAGTCGATCCGAGGGGTCGAACCGAGCCGTGAGGCGATCGGCGCCGCGGCGCCGGCGATTCGCGACCGCATAGCACCGGGCGTCATGGCACCCGGACAGTTCACCCCTGGAGAGTTCGACACCGTCTGCATGTTCCAGGTTTTCGACCACCTGCCCGAACCTGGAAACATCCTCGACCAGGTGCGGACCCTGCTGGGCGCCGGAGGGGTGCTCCTGTGCTTCAACCACAACGTGGAGTCCATGTCGGCACGGCTGCTGGGCGAGCGGAGCCCGATCATCGACATCGAGCATTGCTTCCTCTACAGCCCGAGCACGATGAGGACGATTCTCGAGCGGCATGGTTTCAAGGTGGTCGAATGCGGACCGGCGATCAACACCGTGAGCATCCGCCACCTCGTTCACCTGCTGCCGGTCACGGCGGCTTTGCGGCCGGGTCTGCAGGCTGCGGGGAGCACCCGGATAGGCCAGCTGGCAGTCAGACTTCCGCTCGGCAACCTGTACGTGGTGGCGGTCAAGAGTTGACCACGCTGACTCCAGCCGCCGTCGCCCTCGATCCACATAGCCACAGCAGAGCGTCCATCCGGGCGATCCATGTCTTCCACGCCACCCACGGCTGAGCCCAAACGGGCGCTGGTCACGGGTGGGACCGGTTTTGTCGGTTCGAATCTCGTGCGCCACCTGCTGCGCGGCGGCCATACGGTCGGGCTGCTGGTGCGGGAGGGCCATGACCCGTGGCGGCTCGCCGACGTCGCGCACGCCGTGGACTGGATGACGGCCGATCTCGAAGATCCCGCCGGGCTCAGAGCACCGCTTTCACGTTTCAAGCCGCAATGGGTCTTCCACCTCGCCGCTCACGGAGCCTACTCATGGCAAACGGATTCCACAGCGATCTTGAGGACGAACGTCATGGGTACGGCCAACTTGTTGGAAGCATGCTTTGAAGCAGGATTCGAGGCCTTCGTCAACACGGGCTCGTCGTCGGAATACGGCTTCAAAGATCACCCCCCGCGCGAGGACGAGATGCTCGAGCCCGCCAGCTCGTACGCGGTGGCAAAGGCGGCGGCGACCCTGTACTGCGCGCAGGCGGCGCGCGCACACGGCGCCCCGGTCTCCACCCTTCGTCTCTACTCCGTCTACGGTCCGTGGGAGGATCCTCGGCGGTTTATCTCTCGCCTCGTGGCTTACGGTAGCCAAGGTCGGCTCCCGCCGCTGGCAAGCCCGCTGACTGCACGTGATTACGTCTACGTGTCCGATGTATGTGACGCGTACCTGAGAGTCGCGGGCAGCGCTCCCGGACCCGGCGCGGTCTACAACGTCGGGACCGGTGTGCAAACGACGCTCCGTGATGCGGTGCAGGTAGGCCGGCGGGTGCTCGGCATCGCCGGTGAGCCAGTCTGGCAAACGATGCCCGACCGGAGCTGGGACACGGGGACCTGGGTGGCCGACAGCTCGCGGCTCAGGGCGGCGGTCGGCTGGCGTCCGTTGATCGACCTGGCCCAGGGATTGAGGCTCACGGCGGACTGGCTCGCCGCCAACCCGGACGTGAAAGAGCGCTACCTGGCCGCCAGCTCCTGAACCACGGCCCTGGCCAGTTGCTCGGCTGACAGGCCGAACGATCTTTCCATGAACACCTGGCTGCCGACCGGCCCGTCTGGCATCGACCGAACCCCCTGTCGCAGCAACCGCACGTCCAGTCGATGGTCGGCGATCACCTCCGCGACCAGCGAGCCCAGACCGCCCGTCAGGTAGTGGACCTCGACAGTCACCACCAGTGCGCGCCCGGCGAGCAGGGCCACGATGTCTTCGACAGGAGCGGGGCTCACGCCGGCCACCACCGCCACCGCGCAATCGAGGCCGTCCGCCCTCAGCAGCTCTGCTGCTCCCATCGCCTCGTTCGCGATCGGACCCATCGCGATGATGGCCGCGTCCCTGCCTTCGCGGATGTGCTGAATCCGGCCCAGCTCGAAGGCGCCGGACAACCCCGGAACCACCCTCTCGTCGTCCTTGCCAAGGCGGAAATAGATCGGTCCGGGGACATTCGCGGCCGCGATCAGGGCCGACCTCGCCTGTTGGTGATCCGCCGGCGCGATCACGGTCATCGCCGGCTGAGCGCGCATCAGCGCCACATCCTCGAGCGCGTAGTGGCTGAGCCCGTTCGAGCCGTACTCCATGCCGCCGCCTATCCCGACCACGCGCACGGGGAGACGGTGAAGGGCAGGCCCATTTCGAATGAACTCGTATGGCCGCAGCGATGCAAATGGTGCGATGGAGTAGACGAACGGAACCATTCCCGCTTCTGCCAGGCCGGTCGCCAGGCCGACCATGTTCTGCTCCGCCACGCCTACGTTGAAGAAGCGTCCCGGGAACGCCTCCGCGAAGGGCTCGAGCGCGAGGAATCCGAGATCAGCCGTCAGCAGGACGATCCTCGGGTCGCCCGCGGCGAGCTCTGTGAGCGTGCGGATGAAGGCCCTTCGAATGCTCTCAGCCTCCTATCTCGCCGAGCGCGATGGCGTATTCCTCGTCGTTCATCGGCATGTAGTGCCAGCGGATCTGGCCCTCCATGAACGAGACCCCCTTGCCGAACGTCGTCTGGGCGATCAGTACATGGGGTCGCCCCGGTGGCAGCTCCGCCATGACGGAGGCCATCGCCGCCCGGTCGTGGCCAGGGACGACGTGCACGTCCCAGTTGAAGGCCCGCCACCTGTCCTCGAGGGGCGCGAGGGAAATCACGTCTGCCGTGTAGCCCAGCGCCTGCTGGCCATTCAGGTCGACGATCGCCACGAGGTTGTCGAGGCGGTGGTGTGCGGCAAACATCACCGACTCCCATACGCTGCCCTCGTTGACCTCGGCATCGCTCAGCAGTGCATAAGACCGGCGCTGGGATCCCGCAAGTCGCGCAGCCAGGGCCGCCCCCGTGGCAAAGGCGAGTCCCTGGCCCAGCGAGCCGGTGGAAAAATCGACGCCGGGCAGTCCATGGTGGGGATGTACCCCCAGGAGCGACCCTTCGCCGATGTAGGACTCGAGATCGTCGCGGGTCAGGAAGCCCGCCAGATGCAGGGCGGCGTAGAGCGCGATCGCCGCGTGGCCTTTGGACATCACGAAACGATCACGGTCAGGATCGCCTGCGCCGCCTTGCAACACGCCTCCGTAGAGGGTTGCGAGGATGTCTGCCACCGACAGCGCTGACCCGATGTGACCGACGTTTGCGCGCTTCGATTGCTCGAGCACCAGACGGCGGATGCCACGCCCGGAGACCGGCATGCCGGTGAGTCTACTGGCTGGGCCTCAAACCGACCCCCACCTAAACCGCGCCGTGGAGGCCTGCGGCCACGGCGGGGGGTCAGGCCTGGTCACCTCGCGTCGCGTACCTCCAGCCACCACTCCAGGCTTTCGCCTGGGCCGAGGACCGGCGGCGGTGCGCCCACCTCCGGCCGGTCGTTGCCCCCGGTCGCCGGCTCGATGGCCACCTGGCGGTACCCGCCGAGATCGCCATTGCACACCCATACCCCGACGTACGGGGTCAGCCGCCGGTCCCACCCCACCTCGACCGCCGCGCCCGACCCCCAGCGGAGTGCAACCCGCTCGACCGACCCCCGCTCCAGGAAGACTTTCGTGCTCGATCCTTCCGGCAGATGAGCCAGGCTCTCACCACCGGGCACCCGGATCTGCATGCCCGCCTCGTAGCGAAACAAGGGATGGGCGCACCAGTAGGCAAGCAGCGGAACCGCGCCTCGATTGGTGTACCGATACCAAACCGAGACCGCGCTCCCGAGCTCGATCGACCTTTCGAGCTCCCATGGCAGCGCCTGGCCTGAACACCTCATCACCGCCGCTGCGCCGCTCGACCTGACCACGGACCACGGCCGCCGCCACGCCTCCCCGTGGTCGGGCAGCGTATCGGTGGCGTCGACGTTCGGCACCATCTCGTCCCAGCCCCAGGCTCCAGCCTCGACGAAACCCGCCGCCCCGGGCGCATCGATGCCGATGCCCTGGTCGAGCAGCTCCTCGCCGTCGAGGCGCAGTGACGCGATCCTCCCGCCGCGCTCGGGCCTGATCTCCATCTCCCATGGACCGCCGCACAACCTCACGACGACCCGGATCGTAGGCTCATTGGAGATGAGGTTCGCCGCAACGGCCCTGGCTGTGTTCCTGCTGGCCGCATGCTCAACAGGCGCTTCCGGCCACGCCATGATCTCGCCAAGCGCCAGCCCGTCACCGGTGTTCCAGCCGCTACCCTCGCCGGCTCCGACACCTGCGCCAGGCCCGGCGCACGTGTTCGTGATCGTGATGGAGAACCGGAGCTACTCCGAGGTGGCGGGCAGCGGCTACATCGCGCAGCTCGCGGCGCAGTTCGCCGTCGCCACCAACTACCACGGCGTCTCCCATCCCAGCCTGCCCAACTACCTCGCCCTTACGTCCGGCAGCACCTGGGGCATCTCGGATGACGGCTTCCATGCCTTGCCGGCGGGCGGTCTAGGCTCCCAGCTCACAGCCGCGGGCATCGACTGGCG
>Ga0307374_10004426_pt1 | contig 23398 bp, 23 predicted proteins | sample OX3MG_FD_202532 | JGI IMG/M metagenome (GOLD analysis project Ga0307374, IMG submission 202532) | Soil microbial communities from Risofladan, Vaasa, Finland - OX-3 | ecosystem: Environmental > Terrestrial > Soil > Coastal area > Acid sulfate soil | place: Finland: Risofladan, Vaasa | collected... | reverse complement strand
GCCCACCAGGCCGGGCGCAAGGTCGCGATGACCCTGTCGGACCCGTTTTGCGTCGCCCGGCATCGATTCGAGTTCCTGGAGCTCGTGGCGGGTCCAATCGACGTGCTGTTCGCCAACCAGTTCGAGGCGGAGTCCCTTGTCGAGGTGGGCGATGTCTGGGCGGCGGTCGAGGTGCTCCAGGGGCAATCCGAGCTCGTGGTCATCACGCGCGGCGACCAGGGGTCGCTGGTAGTGACCCCGGAGGCGGTCTTCGAGGTCCCCCCGGTGCGCGTCCCAGAAGTCGTCGACAGCACGGGCGCGGGTGACCTGTATGCGGCCGGGTTTCTGTTCGGCCTGACCCAAGGATGGGACGTCGTGCACTGCGCGCAGGCAGGGGCCGCTGCGGCGGCAGAGGTGATCAGTCATTTTGGTGCGCGGCCCGAGCGTGACCTCGGGGAACTCGTGCGCATCGCAAACCGCGAGGAGGTCTGAGAATGAGCGCCACGACCAGCAATCCGGGTACCGCTCGGATTGCCGATTCGATCACCGATCTGATCGGCCGCACGCCGCTCGTGCGGCTGCGTGTCGGCGAAGGCTCCGGAGCGACGATTCTCGGCAAGCTCGAGTCCTTCAATCCGGCAGGGAGCGTCAAGGACCGGATCGGCCTGGCGATGATCGAGGCCGCGGAGCGCGACGGGACTATCTCGCCCGGTAAGAGCGTGCTCATCGAGCCCACGAGTGGCAACACCGGCATTGCCCTGGCGTTCGTGGCTGCGGCAAAGGGGTATCGCTGCATTCTGACCATGCCGGAGACGATGAGCCTCGAGCGGCGCGCGCTGCTGGCGGCCTACGGGGCTGAGCTCGTACTCACACCGGGTCCGGAGGGTATGCGCGGGGCCATCGCCCGCGCCGAGGAACTGGCTCGCACCACCCCGGACAGCTTCCTGCCGCAGCAGTTCGAGAACGCAGCCAACCCGGAGATCCACCGCCTGACCACCGCGCGCGAGATCTGGGAGGACACCGGCGGCGAGGTCGACGTCCTCGTGGCCGGGGTCGGGACGGGCGGGAGCATCACCGGCATCGGCGAGGTGCTGCGCGAGCTGCGTCCCGGATTTCACAGCGTCGCCGTCGAGCCGACGGATTCGCCGGTCCTGTCCGGAGGCCAGCCGGGGCCCCACAAGATCCAGGGCATCGGTGCGGGTTTCGTCCCGGGGGTGCTCAACACCGAGGTCTACGACGAGGTCATCACCTGCCGGGTCGAGGACGCCTACGCAACCTCGCGTCAGCTCGCCCGGAGTGAGGGCATCCTCGTCGGCATCTCGTCCGGTGCCAACGTGTGGGCGGCACTCCAGGTCGCCCAGCGTCCCGAGAACGCCGGCAAGGTGATCGTCACGATCCTGTTCGACACCGGCGAACGGTACCTGTCAACGCCGCTGTTCGGCGAAGGTTAGGGGTCTCGGTGGCGTCGGCCTCGCCGGCGCCACTCAGGCGGTTTGCGGGCGGTGGATCATCAGGACCCGCCGCCCGCGCGCCTGGAACCCGATGCGCCCAAGAAACGGGCCGGCAGGCGTGCCGTCCTGGGCAAATGCGAGCAGATGGGTGCCGTTCGCCGCGACGACATCGCGGGCTACGCCGGCCATCAGCAGGCGGCCGATGCCCGTGCGCCGTTCCGAGGGGACCACGCCGAACCAGTCGACGACCCCGTCGGGCAAGTCCGCGTGGGCGAACCCGACCAGTCGGCCCTCGGGGGTCCGAGCGATCCGGAAACTGCCTTGGCCGGCGCCCCACTCGTATCCCGACGGGCTGCCAAGCTCGGCAAGTGCCGCAAGCCCCTGCATCGCCTCGGCCTCGGCGGCGGAAAAGGCCGGCGCCCAGGCATTGTCGTAGGTGACCACTTCGATGCCGGGGACGCGGGGTGCGGTGAGGCCCTGAGCGGTGCGCGCATACAGGGCTCCGCGCGCGTACTCGGTAAAGCCGCGCGCCGCGAGGATTTCCAGAAGCTCGGTCTCGCCACCGTTGACCTCGACGTCCCATGGCGGCTCGGGCAGCTGGGCAATCAGGGCGTCGAGTGCGGCGGTATCACGGGCTTGCAGTCCTTCGAGACGGACCGCCAGCGCGGTGGGCGATGGACGTAATCGGCACGTTGCCCCGGGGGCGGTCACGGCCGGACCCAAAGGAGGAGTTCCCATACAAAGAGCCTATACTCACCAGCATGGTCGCCAAGAGGCGCGGCAGGTCTTCTCAGAGCTACGGACGCTTCTCCGCCGCGCTGGCCACCCTGCGCGACGACCTGCGGGCCGCTCGGGAGCGCGACCCGGCCGCACATTCCACCAGTGAAATCCTGCTGTACCAGGGCCTGCATGCCGTGTGGATGCACCGCGGCGCGCACGCGCTATACGTGCGGGGGCACCGGTTCTCGTCACGGCTGATCTCGCAGATCTCCCGCTTCTTGACCGGGATCGAGATCCATCCCGGGGCGCGCATCGGACGCGGGCTATTCATCGATCACGGCATGGGCGTCGTCATCGGCGAGACGACCGAGATTGGCGACGACGTCACGGTGTACCAGGGCGTCACGTTGGGCGGCACTGGCAAGCAGGGCGGAAAGCGGCACCCGACCGTGGGCAACCGAGTGATCGTCGGCACGGGTGCGCAGGTGCTCGGTCCACTGGTCATCGGCGACGACGCCAAGATCGGTGCTGGGGCGATCGTGATTCGGGACGTTCCACCCGACACGACCGTCGTGGGCAACCCCGGACGTCCGGTCATCATCTCCGGCAAGCGCGTCGCGGGACCAGAACTCGAGCACACGCGGCTGCCTGACCCCGTGGCCGAATCGCTCGAGACGCTCACCCGCCGCATCACCGAACTCGAACATCAGCTGGGATCAAGCCAGGGCGGCCCAGAGGACGCGCCCGCGCGCGCCGATGCCAACGGCAATGGGCCGGCCAACGCGGCACCCCACCTCGAGGGTCCCGAGGTCCGCGCACCACGCGAAGGGTAGCGCCGGTCACGACTCAGGCTGGGCCGGCCGATGTCGGCCGACTGCGTGCGGGGGGATGCGCCCGCTAGGATCGGTATGCGTTGGCCAACCTCCTGGACGATCTGAACCCTCCGCAGCGCGATGCGGTCATGCACACCGAGGGGCCGCTCTTGGTGCTCGCGGGCGCCGGCAGCGGCAAGACACGTGTGTTGACGTATCGGATCGCTCATCTGATCGACGACTGTGGCGTTGCGCCGTGGGCGATCCTCGCGATCACCTTCACCAACAAGGCGGCCGCCGAGATGCGCGAGCGGATCGCCGGGCTGGTCGGACCCGTGGCGCGGGACATCTGGGCGAGCACGTTTCACTCGGCCTGTGTGCGGATCTTGCGTCGCGAAGCGGACGCCGCCGGGTATCGGTCGGACTTCGCGATCTACGACACCGATGATCAGCTGCGACTCATGCGCGCCTGTTTCGCCGACGAGGAGGTCGACCCCAAGCGCGTCGCCCCGCGCAGCGTCCTGGCGCGAATCTCCGACGCAAAGAACCGGCTCATCGACGCAGAGGCGTTCGTCGAGGAGGCTGACGGCTTCGGTGACGAGGTGGTCGCGCGGCTGTACCGCAGGTACGCGGCTCGGCTACAGGCCGCCGGCGCTATGGACTTCGACGATCTGTTGATGGTGACCACGCGCGTGCTGGAATCCGACCCCCAAGTCCGCGAGCGCTATCAATCCCGGTTCGCGTACATCCTTGTTGACGAGTACCAAGACACCAACCACGCCCAATACCGGCTGGTGCGCGTGCTCGCCGAGCCGCAGCGCAACATCTGCGCGGTCGGCGACGATGACCAGGGCATCTACTCCTGGCGCGGGGCCGATGTCCGCAACATCTTGGACTTCGAGCGCGACTACCCGGATGCGCACGTCGTCGCCCTCGAGCAGAACTACCGGTCGACCGGGACGATCCTGCGCGCCGCCAACGCCGTCGTGGCGCGCAATCGCGGACGCCGCCCGAAAGCGCTCTGGACCGATCAGGGCGACGGAGAGCCGCTGCACGTCTTGGCGTGCCGCGACGAGCATGACGAGGCCCGCACCGTGCTGGCGGAAATCGAGCGTGCCCGCGCCGCCGGTACGTCGCTCGATCAGATCGCCGTCTTCTACCGGACCAACGCCCAGAGCCGGTCGATCGAGGACCAGCTCGTACGCGGCCGGATCGCCTACGCGGTCGTCGGCGGCCCGCGGTTCTATGAGCGCGCCGAGGTCCGCGATGCACTGGCCTACCTTCGGGTTGCCGCGAACCCGGCCGACGAGATTGCGGTCGCCCGTCTGTTGGGAGCACCCAAGCGGGGCCTGGGTCCGGGGTGCCTGGTCAAGCTTAGCCTCTGCGCGCAGACGCACGGTCTGGCGATCGGGGACGCGATCGGACAGGCGGATCTCATCGCCGGACTGAACCAATCCCAGCGGGCCGCCCTTGCCCGTACGGCGAGCCTACTGACCGAACTGGCGGACGCGGACGCCGCCGGGATGCCGCTCAGCGGCCTCGTCGCGATGGTGATCGAGCGGTCAGGCCTGCGCGCGGCCCTGGTGCTCGAAGGCACCCTGGAGGCCCAGGGCCGCATCGAGAATCTCGACGAGCTCGAGAACGTGGCCGCCGAGTATCACGCCAACGCGCCCGAACCGTCACTGCAGGGATTCCTCGAGGAGGTGGCGCTCCAGTCGGATGCGGACCTGGTCGACCAGGAGCACGGGCAGGTCACCTTGATGACGGTCCATAACGCCAAGGGGCTTGAATTCGACGTCGTCGTGATGACCGGCATGGAGGACGGGATCTTCCCGCATGCGCGCGCGGACGAGCCCGACAGCCTCGAGGAGGAGCGCCGGCTGTGTTACGTCGGGATGACGCGCGCCCGACGACGGCTCGTGCTCACGCACGCCGAAACCCGTGCCATCCACGGCGGGCGTGAGTATCGTCTGCCCTCACGCTTCTTGGCCGAGATCCCGCGCGATGCCGTCGCGACGCGCGAGGGCGCTCCGGTGCGGGAGGCGTTCGCCGGGGCCACGCAGCGCTCGGCAGTCGTGCCGCTTGAAGCAGGAGACACCGTCTTGCATGCAACGTTTGGGGAAGGCGTCGTCACCGGCGTCGAGAGCCGCGGGAGCTTGGTCCGGGTGCGCTTTCGTCGGGATGGCACTGAGCGGCGCCTGATGGCCGGGGCCGCGCCGATGCGAAAGGTCGGGTGACCGGTGTCCGCGACCATTATCGACGGCAAGGCCGTTGCGGCCCGGGTGCGCGCCGAAGTCGCTCGTGGCGTGGCCGCCTTCGTTGCCGGGTCGGGACGCGCGCCGGGTCTGGTCGGCATCCAAGTCGGCGGCGACCCGGCATCAGAGCTCTACCAGGCGGGCAAGGCACGGGCGGCCCATGAGGTCGGCATGGTGTCCCGGCGCATCACGCTGCCTGAGGCCACCAGCCAGGCCGAACTCGACGCCATTATCGATGAGCTCAACGCCGACGACGGTGTCGACGGGATGCTCGTGCAGTTGCCGGTGCCGGACCAGCTCTCGGAGCCGCTGATCGCAAGCCGCATCCATCCCGACAAGGACGTCGACGGGTTCTCCCCAATCAGTCTCGGGCGTCTCATGCGCGGCGAACCCGGCAACGTGCCATGCACCCCGCAGGGCGTCATGCGGCTGCTGGGCGAGGGCGGCGTCCCCCTCGAAGGGGCGCATGCCGTGGTTGTCGGACGGAGCCTGATCGTCGGGAAGCCGCAGTCGATGCTTCTGCTGTCGGCGAACTGCACCGTCACCATTGCCCATTCCCGCACGCGGGACCTGCCCGCGCTGTGTCGGGACGCCGACATCCTCGTTGCGGCCGTCGGGCGCCCCGAGATGATCCGTGGCGATTGGATCCGCCCGGGCGCCGCGGTCATCGACGTGGGCATCAACCGCACCGCGGACGGCCTGCGTGGCGACGTCGCCTTCGATGAGGTCGCCGCGGTCGCCGGGTGGATCACACCGGTCCCCGGCGGTGTCGGGCCGACCACGATTGCCTATCTGCTCGCAAATACCCTCGAGGCCGCTCGCCGGCGCTCCGGGGCCGACTCATCACAGGGAGTACGTCTATGAAGATCGCCATCTTCGGTGGGACCGGGGACCTCGGTCGCGGGCTTGCCATCTGCTTTGCGGCCGCCGGCCACGAGATCGTCGTCGGTTCGCGAAGCCAGGAGCGCGCCGATCAGGCGGCCGAAGGGCTTCGTGCAGCGCTGCCTGAGGGCAATTTCCGGCCGATGGAGAACGTGGCCGCCGCAGAGGCCGCCGAGCTCGCGATCGTGTCGATCCCATGGGAGGGGATCGAGCAGACGATCCCGCCGATGGCGGATGCGCTGGCTGGCAAGATCGTCATCACCGTGGCCAACGCCCTCAAGTTCGGTAAGAGCGGCGCGATTGCGGTTCAGGGCGCCGAGCTACCTGGTGGCGGTCCGTCCTGCGCCCATGCCATCCAGGAACTGGCCCCCGAGGCCAAGGTGGTCGTGGCATTCAACAACCTGCCCGCTGCGGCCCTGCAGGCCCGGCACCACCTCGGGGCCGACGTCCTGGTGTGCGGGAAGAGCCGCCAGGCCCGTGACGCGGTGATCGCGCTGACCCAGGATCTGCCCGGTGCACGCGCGCTCGACGCGGGTCCGCTGGCCAACGCCCTGATCATCGAGGGCATGACCGCGCTCGTGATCAACATGAACAAGCGCTATGGAGGCGAGGCGAGCCTTCAGATCACGGGCCTCGAAGACGCGCCGACCATCTCGGTCGCGGCCCGTTAACCCGCATGGCTAGTGTGTCAGACCCGCCGGCGGGTCTGACACACTAGCCATAGCCCAGTTCCCTTAGCTGCTCTTCGGACATCCCCAGATGGTGACCGAGCTCGTGGAGGACCGTGACGCAGATCTGGCCGATCAGCTGCTGGCGATCCGGAAAGTCCTGCTCGAGCGGTCGGCGAAAGATGGTGATGCGCGGCGGTAGCTGGCCGTAGCCCCGGGATTCGGGATGGGTGAGCGGCACGCCCTGGTAGAGGCCGTAGAGGCGGCCCAGTTGCGGCGGCGCATCGTCGTCGATCAGGACGGCGACCTCGTCGAGGGCGGCCTGAAATGGCGCCGGGACCAATCCGAGCGCGAACTCGACCGTGTCCTCGAACTCGTCCGGATGCATCATGCCCGACAGCCTAACTGGACCCCTGGTTGGGGAAACATCCGACTGACGGGGGATGTGCCGTCCGTATGGCCGGCGCGGCGTGTAGGTGCGCACGATTTAGTCATGTGCATGCGAATCCGTTGCCACATTGCCGCACTCGCCGTCATGGGCGCACTGACCGTGAGCTCCCTCGCGGTCGCCGCGGGACCGCCACCCGCCGCGGCATCGGCCATCAGCGCGCCGCTGTCGACGTTGCTGTCGCGCCTCGCCGACGGCCAGGCCTCCTCGGCGGCGCTCGCCGGCACCTCCGGTGCGCTGACCTTGCGCGTCACCGATGCCGGGCGCGTCTACGTCGCGCCTGTGCTTGCCGAGTTGTCCGGCCAGGTCCTCAGCGCCGCCCAGGCCGGGCATGTTCCGCTCAGCGTGACGCCTCCGGCTCCGACGGCCGCGACGCTTCGGCCCTATCTGTCCGGCGGCGGCTTCTCGCTGGGCGCGTGGCTGCAGACCTGGGGACCGCTGATCCTGCTGACAGGTCTCGTCGGCGTCTCGGCGGCCGCATTGCGGATGGCCGGTGGAGGCCGGTTCCGCCATCGGGTTCGCCCGGTGGTGTCGGACACGAAGTTTGATGACGTCGCCGGTATCGACGAGATCCGCGACGATGTGGCCGAGATCTCGCATGTCCTTGCTGAACCTGCGGTGTATCGGGCGCTCGGGGCGACGGTCCCCAAGGGCGTCATCCTCCACGGGCCCCCCGGCACCGGGAAAACCCTCCTGGCGAAGGCCGTCGCAGGCGAGGCTGGGGTCCCGTTCTTCTCCGTGTCCGGGTCCGAGTTCGTCGAGGTGTACGCCGGACTGGGGTCGAAGCGGATCCGCGCCCTGTTCGCCGCCGCGCGCAAGGCGGCGCCCGCGGTCATCTACATCGACGAGATCGACGCCATCGGAGGACGGCGCACGGGCCACGCCTCCAGCGGCGAACGTGAACAGACCCTCGACCAGCTCCTCTCGGAGATCGACGGCTTTCGGACCGACCCGGCCAAGCCGGTGGTGGTACTCGCATCCACCAACCGCATCGACGACTTGGATCCGGCCCTGGTCCGGTCCGGACGCTTCGACCGGAAGATCGCCGTCGGCCTCCCGGACCGGCGTGCACGACGCGAGATCCTCGACGTGCACCTGCGCACCCGACCGGTGTCAAAGCGGGCCGATCCCGACCGCGTGGCGGCCATGACCGCCGGGCTGGCGGGTGCGGACCTCGCGGCCCTATGCAATGAGGCGAGTTTCGAAGCCGCACGGGCCGGTGACAGCCAGATCGACATCGGCCACTTCCGCAAGGCGCTCCTGCGCCTCGCGGGTGGACCCGAGCGACGCAGTCGCGTGCTCAGCCGCGAGGAACGCCGTTTGGTGGCCTACCACGAGATGGGTCACGCACTGGTCGGATACATGTCGCCAACCTGCGACCCCGTCGAGCGCGTCACGGTCATCCCGCAGGGGCATGCGCTGGGCGTGACGGTCGCGCTGCCGACCGAAGACCGCTTCCTGGCCACCCGAACCGAGTGCATGGAGCGCCTGCGCATGATGCTGGCCGGCCGCGCCGCCGAGGAACTCGTCTTCGGCGAATGCACCAGCGGAGCGGGCGATGATCTCAAGCGCGCCGCCGTCCTCGCCCGTCATATGGCGGGCGATCTCGCCATGGCCGAGCCCCGCACCGATGAGAGCCTGATGGTCGCGCTGCCGCAAGCCGATGGCGACCAGAGCGCCCACGACGTCGAAACCGCCGCACAGATCCTGGTGCGGACCGCCTTTGAGCGTGCCATGGACATGCTCGTCTGCCACCGCGACCTCCTGGAGAACGGTGCCACAATGCTGCTCGAACACGAGGCCCTCGAGAGTGAGGACCTCGCTACATTGTTCGGGCCGCGCCCGGGTGTCTCGCGCCTTGCCCCGGTAAGCGAGAACGGCTGAGCAGGGATCACGTCGGCTAGCGACCCCGCGGTCGCTAGCCGACGTGATCCCAGCCGAGCTGGGTCAGCCGCACCGCGTGGCCGTGCCGCAGCGTCACCAACCCCGGATCGCCTGCGCTCACCGTGCCGACCGGGACGAGGGTGGTGGCGGCCCCTGCGACACGTGCGGGATCGATCGCCACGAGCAGTTCGTAATCCTCGCCGCCAGTGCTCGCAAACTCCGCCGCGTCGATCCCGGCGTGGGCCGCAACCGCCGCCACCCCCTCGGCAACCGGGACCTGATCGAGGTCGATCGTGAGCCGAACGCCGGATGCGACCGCCATCCGCCCCGCGTCCAGGCACAGCCCGTCCGAGATGTCCATCATCGCCGAGATACCGTCGCGTGCGAGCGCCATGCCTGCGGCAAGGCGCGGGGCCGGGCGCTTGTGCGCCGCAACGAGTCGCGCGTCGATGGGCCCCGGACGCGCCGGTGGATCATCGAGGACGCGGCGTCCTGCAGCAGACGCCCCGAGTGGCCCGGTCACGCAGATCAGCTGTCCCGGCCGTGCCCCTGAGCGCAGAGCGGGCGGCACGCCATTCGGCATCCGGCCAACGACGGTCACGGCGACGACGGTTTCCTTGGCACGTGAGATGTCGCCGCCGATGATCGAGCAGCCGGTCTCGCCAGCCAATTGTTCCATCGCGGCGTACATGGCGCGGATCTCGGCCGCACCGAAGACCCCGGACGGGCTTGCGAGGCCGACGAGCGCGGCCACCGGCTCCCCGCCCATCGCCGCGATGTCCGACAAGTTGACCGCCAGGGCGGCGTAACCGACATCGGCGAACGAATGGGTCGTCCAACGAAAGTGGACGTCCTCGATGAACATGTCGTGAGCCACCAGCAACAGCGGATCGCCCTCAAGCACGGCCGCGTCATCGCCGATGCCAACCCGCACACCGGGACGCGTGCCCAGTACCGCAAGGATCTGCTGTATGACGGCGGACTCCGGCATGGTCGGCAAGCTCCCTCGGCGATGCGGTGGGGTATAGACCGTCGTGCGAGGCTACACCAGGCGGGCCCGGGACCGCGGCACGGCGCCCCGTGGGCCAAATGACTCGGGCGCCCGGGCACACACGCCCTGTCCGCCCCCTTGTCGGGCAGAGGAGAGCCCGGTCGCGTACCCTCGCCGACGTGCGTACCTGGCGTTTCATCGGATACCTGGCCGCCGCCGTCGTGGTGGTCTTCCTCTTGGGGGCGCTCACGGTCGTCGCGTTTACGCGTACGAGCCATCAGTCATCGACGTTCGCGGAGCCGATCACCAAGATCGTCGTCAACAGCGAACGCGGCGCCGTGACGATCCGCAATGGTCCCGCGGGGACTGTGAGTGTCGCCACCGAGAAGCGGTTCGTGGTCACCGGCCCCGTGGTCACGGAGAAGGTCACCAACGGAACGCTCACAATCCTGTCCAGTTGCCCGATGATGGCCTTCATCTCATGCAGTGCGAACTTCACGATCACGGCGCCGCCCGGTACCGCGGTCGACGGAACCGTCCAGCGCGGGCTGCTGAGCGTGATCGGCATCACCGGGACGGTCTACTCGAACGCCGACAGCGGCAGTTTCGACTATTCGGGTACGTCGCCGTCGGTCACCGCGTACACCCTCAACGGCGACGTCGCAATGACATTCACCGCGCCGGCGACGTATGTCCATGCACGGACCGAAACCGGCGTCGTGACGATCACCGTGCCGCCCGGTGCCTACGCGATTAACGCCAACTCGGGCGCCGGGTCGCATGAGGTGATCGGACTCGTGTCCAATCCGAAATCGCCGCGTTCGATCTACGCCAGCTCCGGCGACGGCGTCGCGAAGGTCGTCGCCGGCGGCTGAGGCGTGGCGTCCGCAGGCTGCGCTACTCTGGGAACAGATGTTCGAGACAGGGAGGCAGACGTGATGCGCCCGCCCGAGCACACACCGCAGCGCCAGACCGATCCGGCGCATCGCGACGAACAGATGACGCTCTTTACGCACGCGGGCCATCCCAAGGCACGCACGACGCGGCTGAGCCGTAATGAACGCATGGCGCTGCGACTCGAGCGGCTCGCGGACGATTGGGAGGACCAGGCCGAGCAGGAACGGGCAGCGGGAGATCAGCTCAGCGAGCGACGCCTCCGCGAACAGGCCCGCGATGCGCGTCGGTCGGCGGCGTTGCTGCGCGCCGGACCGGGCGGAGTATCCCGGCTGCTGGCGTCATAGCGGACGCCGGAATTCAGGCGGGACCGGGATCCCCCGGCCAGAACGACGGCAGATCGACGTCGAAAAAGCCCTCCGCGTCGGCGTGGGTCGTGTGCCACTCGGTGAAGTTCGGAATCGAGAAGCCGATCACCTGGTTGCTCGTCTCGTCGAGGCGCACCTGAAGTTCCCGCTCGGGGTCCCAGATCGTGCGGGCATGTCGCAGCGGCCCGTATGAACAGTGGTAGGCGTCGTTGGCCTGGTCGTAGTGGGTAAAGGTCTCGATGGGGGGCGGATCCTCGCCGGGCTGAGGCGGAGGGGGCGGTGTCGTGCTCACGAGTGCTCCATGTTCGTCTGGGACAGGTCGTCGCTGCCTGCCGTGATGGTACCCGACTAGATCGCCGCGACCCCTGCCGCGCACGGCGTGGATCGAGGGCGTGCGGTCTGTGCCATATGCCAGGATTGCCCGGCATGCGCGATCGGGGAACCCGGTTCGGCCCGCGGGCCGGGTGCGCCCCACCGCCACTCGCGCTGGCACTCGACCCCCCGAAAGGAACCCCGTGTCCGTACGATCGGAGCCGCGCGGCGTGATTGTGCTGGTTCTGGTGATCGACGTGTCGATCGTGAACGTCGCGCTGAACTCCATCAAGGAGTCACTGGCATTCTCGGAGGCGAACCTGCAGTGGATCCTGAGCGCGTACACGCTGACATTCGGCGGGTTGCTGTTGCTTGGCGGGCGCGCCGCCGACCTGTTCGGCCGTCGACGCGTGTTCATGGTCGGCCTGGTCGTCTTCACGTGTGGATCCGCGCTGTGCGGGTTCTCCCAGTCGGAGCTGATGCTGATCTTGGCCCGAGCGTTCCAGGGCATCGGCGCGGCGATCATCTCGCCTGGCGCACTCTCGATCCTGATGACCACGTTCCGCGAGGGCAGTGAGCGCAACCGCGCGCTTGGCGTGTGGGGGGCGATTGCCGGCGTGGGTGGTGCCGTGGGCGTCTTGGCCGGTGGCATCCTCGTCCAGTATCTGTCCTGGCGGTGGATCTTTCTCGTGAACGTGCCGATCGGCCTCATGGTGCTGGTATTGACGCCGCGCTTCATCCCCGAATCGCGGGGCGACGCCGCCTCGGGCCGGCTCGACGTCGCGGGCGCGGTGTCGATCACCAGTGGGCTGGCATTGCTGATCTTCGGCCTCACGCATGCCCAGACCGCGTCATGGTCCAGCACCGTCACGATCGCGTCGCTGGTCGCATCGGCGATCCTAATCGTGGGCTTCGTCGTCATCGAAGCGCGTGCGAGCGATCCCATCTTGCCGTTGCGGATCTTCCGGAACCGCAGCGTATCCGGCGCCAATGTCGTCGGCTTCCTGTTGGGCTCGTCGATTTTCGCAACGTTCTTTTTCCTGTCGCTGTACATGCAGCAGGTGCTGGGCATCGACGCGCTCGGAGTCGGTCTGCGCTACCTCCTGTTGGCCGGCGTCATCATCGTGGCGGCCGGCGTCTCGCAGGCGCTGGTCACCCGCTTCGGCGTTCGACCGATTCTTGCCATCGGGATGCTGCTGCTGATGATCGGATTGTTGGCGTTCACCAACCTGCGGGTCGACGGCACCTATCTGCACGACCTCGTGCCGGGCTTCATTCTCGCAGGTGTCGGTCTGGGCTTCGCGTTTGTGCCGGTGTCGATCGCCGCCCTTCAGGGCGTTACCGGGTCCCTCGCGGGAGCCGCCTCGGGGTTGATCAATACCTCGCAGCAGGTCGGGGGCGCGGTCGGTGTCGCGGTGCTGTCCACGATCGCCGGCACGGTGTCGACCAACCACATCACCAGCGCCGTCAACGCGGCGGTAGCGACCGGCGCGAAGGCACGGCAGGCCGCCGCTGCGGCAACGCCCCAGGGCCTGGTCGACGGGTTCCATGCGGCCTTCTACGTCGGCGCCGCGACTGCGTTGATCGGACTCATCTGCACGCTCGTGCTGATCCGTCGCGAGCCGCGCTCCGTGCACATCTGAGCGTGTGTCCGGCCCTCGGGTCGGGCACACCGATCGCCGCCCGTCGGCTACTCGGTGCAGACAAACGGCATATCCTTGGCGGGCACAGTGACCCGCACGGAGGGATCCATGTCGTCGCGTGACGCCTCAGAGCAGACCAACCTGGACGCATGGGCCGACGCCGCGCACGCGGAGTTGCGCACAGGATCCCTCGAGGATCTCACCCGTGCGACGCCCGAGGGGATCCCGATCAAGCCGTTGTATACGGCCGACGATCTCGATGGCATCGAGGCGCGGGGGAGCCTGCCCGGGTTCGCCCCGTTCGCTCGCGGCGTGCGGGCGACGATGTATGCCAATCGCCCCTGGACCGTGCGCCAATACGCGGGCTTCTCCACCGCCGAGGAGTCCAACGCGTTCTACCGGCGAAATCTCGCGGCGGGCCAGATGGGCCTGTCGGTGGCATTCGACCTGGCAACACACCGCGGCTACGACTCCGACCACCCGCGCGTCGAGGGCGACGTTGGCAAGGCCGGCGTGGCGATCGACTCCGTCGAGGATATGAAGATCCTCTTCGACCGGATTCCCCTCGACAAGATGACGGTCTCGATGACCATGAACGGGGCGGTGCTTCCGATCATGGCCTTCTTCATCGTGGCCGCCGAAGAGCAGGGGGTCGCGACCGAGGCGCTCGCCGGTACGGTCCAGAACGACATCCTCAAAGAGTTCATGGTCCGCAACACCTACATCTACCCGCCCGCGCCGAGCATGCGGATCGTCGCCGACATCATCGCTTTCACCGCCCGCCGGATGCCGCGGTTCAACTCGATCTCGATCTCCGGATACCACATGCAGGAGGCCGGGGCGACGGCGGTCCAGGAACTGGGCTTCACGCTTGCCGACGGCATGGAGTACGTGCGCGCGGCGCTCTCGCGCGGGCTCGAGGTGGATGCGTTTGCGCCGCGCCTGTCGTTCTTCTTCGCGATCGGCATGGATTTCTTCATGGAGATCGCCAAGCTGCGGGCCGCGCGCGTGCTGTGGGCGCGCGTGATGAGCCAATTCGCGCCATCCAAGGCCGAGTCGTTGATGCTGCGCACGCACTGCCAGACCTCCGGCGTGTCCCTGACCGAGCAGGATCCGTACAACAACGTCGTGCGCACGGCCTTCGAAGCACTCGCCGCCGTGCTCGGCGGCACGCAGAGCCTGCACACGAACAGTTTCGACGAGGCGATCGCCCTGCCCACCGAATTCTCGGCACGGATCGCCCGCAACACCCAGTTGATCCTTGCCGAGGAGACGGGCGTGGCCCGCGTGGTCGATCCGCTGGGCGGGTCGTATTTCGTCGAATCGCTGACCGCCTCCCTGGTTGCACACGCCTGGGACCTCATCCAGGAGGTCGAGGAACTCGGCGGGATGACCGCGGCGGTCGAGTCGGGGATGCCGAAGCTGCGCATCGAGGAGGCGTCGGCCCGCCGACAAGCGCGCGTCGATCGCGGCGAGGACACCATCGTCGGCGTCAACAAGTACCGCCTCGAGGATGAGGAGCCGGTTGAGATCCTGGAGGTCGACAACCGCGCCGTCCGTGAGCAACAGCTGGCGCGCCTAGCTGACGTCCACGCATCCCGCGACGCCGCGGCCGTCACCGCCGCGTTGCAGGCGCTGCGCGATGGGGCGCGCGGGGACGCCAACCTGCTTGAGGTCTGCATCGCCGCGGCTCGGGCCCGCTGCACCCTGGGGGAGATCTCAAGCGCGCTCGAGGACGTCTTCGGCCGGCACCGGGCCGACGTGCGTAGCATCTCCGGGGTCTACGGCGCCGCGTATGCGGATGACGCAAACTTCAGCGCGATCCGCTCTCGCGTCGCCGACTTCGCCGGGCGCCACGGGCGCCGCCCGCGGATGCTCGTCGCGAAGATGGGTCAGGACGGCCACGACCGGGGCGCCAAGGTCATCGCCACCGCCTTCGCCGATCTCGGTTTCGATGTGGAGGTCGGGCCGCTCTTTCAGACGCCCGGCGAGGTCGCCCGTGAGGCGATCGACGGGGACGTGCATGTCGTTGGGATCTCCACGCACGCGGCCGGACACAAGACCCTTGTTCCGCAATTGATCGATGAGCTGCGCGCGCAGGGCGCGCAGGACGTCGTCGTGGTGTGCGGCGGGGTCGTCCCTGCCCAGGACTATGCGTATCTGCAGGCGGCCGGCGTGGCCGCGGTCTTCGGTCCGGGAACCAACATCCCGGTCGCTGCCGCTGAAGTCCTCCGGCTGATCGACACGGTGCGCGCGGGATCATGACCGGCGAGCGCCCCGTGGACGTCGCGGCGCTCGTAGCGGGCATCACCCATCGGGACCGCAGGGCGCTGGCGCAGGCCATCACCCTGGTCGAATCCACCCGCCCTGACCATCGTCACGCAGCCGAGCAACTGCTGGCCGAATTGCCTGTCCCGTCGCCGGATGCGCTCCGCATCGGGATCTCGGGAGCACCCGGGGTCGGCAAGAGCATGCTGATCGAGGCCCTCGGCAAGGTCATCATCGCCACCGGCGAGCGCGTGGCCGTGCTGGCGGTCGACCCCTCAAGCGCCCGATCGGGGGGGTCGATCCTGGGCGACAAGACCCGTATGGTGGACCTTGCCCGCGACGACCGGGCGTTCATCCGTCCCTCGCCAGCGGGCGAGACCCTCGGCGGCGTGGCCCGGCGCACCCGCGAAGCGCTGCACCTGTGCGAGGCCGCGGGCTTCCGGCGCATCATCGTCGAGACGGTCGGGGTCGGTCAGTCCGAGACGGCGGTGTCCGGCATGACGGATCTGTTCGTGCTGCTCGTCGCTCCCGGCGGCGGCGACCAGCTCCAGGGCATCAAGCGGGGCATCATGGAGCTTGCGGATCTCGTGGTCGTCAATAAGTGCGACGGCGAGCTCGTGGCGAAGGCCCGGCAGTCGGTCGCCGAATACCGCAGCGCGATCGGGCTAATGATCCCGCGTCATGCCGGGCTGCCGGCGGAGGCGATCCCAGTCTCGGCGATCGAGGGCGTCGGTATGCAGCAGCTTTGGGGTGCCATCGTCACCCGCTGGACGGCGCTGACATCCTCCGGCGAGCTCGCGCGCCTGCGAACGGCCCAGGCTCGCCAGTGGATGTGGGACGAGGTTGCCCAGGGCCTGCGGGACCACGCCGAGCAGGCGACCGGCGATCATGGCCGGGAGCTCGCGCAACAGGTCGCCGACGGTCGCCTGCTGCCGCATCTGGCCGCGGCGCAGATTCTCGCCGATCTGCTGGGCGGCACCGGTTAGCGGGCGAGCTCGCCGAGCGCAGCGACCGGGCCCAGCGCGACGACCACATCCCCGCTGTGGAGCATCACCTCCGGATCCGGCGCCGGTTGCATGACGGTGGATGCGCCCGCGCGGACCGCCAGGATGACGACCCCGCGGAATTGGGCGGGCACCTCCCGCACCATGATTCCGTCGAGGGTGCCTCCCTTGCGCACCTCGACTTCCTCGAGCCGGAGATCCGGGCTGATGGCGATCAAGTCCATGAAGTCGATGACCGCCGGACGAACCGACACCGCGGCGAGCATCCGACCCGACACCGCGTACGGTTGAATGACGCGATTGGCCCCGGCGCGATAGAGCCGATCGATCGACTCCAGGTCCGTCGCCCGGGCCACAATCGTCAGGTCATCTCGCACCGCGCGGGCGCTCAGGGTGATGTACACGTTCAATGCAACCGAATCGACTGCGCACACCAGCCCCCGGGCCCGTGCGATCCCGGCCTGGAGTAGCGTCGCCTCGCGGGTCGCGTCGGCGATCAGATGTGGGATGCGCGCGTCGTCGAGATCCTCACCAGATTCCGGATTGATGTCGATGACGACGATCGGGAGCCCCTGCTTGCGGAACTCCTCGGTTGCCGCCCGCCCGACCCTGCCATACCCGCACACGACGAAGTGGTCATAGAGCCCGCCGATTTCGCGCTTCACGCGAGTTCTCCTCACCGTTCGCTCGAGTTCTCCTGAGGCGATCAGCTCGGTGGACGTCGCCAGCAGGGCGAACACCGAGATGAGTCCCAACACGATCAGCATCGTGGTAAACGCTTGGCCGCCGGCGCCGAGTGGGCGAACCTCCTGATACCCGATCGTGCTGAGCGTAACGACGGTCATGAACGCCGCGTCCCGGAAGCTCCAGCCGAGCAGGATCATGTAGCCGACCACCCCAAACACCCCGACTCCCACGATCAGCACGACCGGGATGCGGAAGCGACGGATGAAGATCGCCAGGCTGGTCGTTTCCGAAGTCGACACGGCCTGATTGTCCCTGTGGTGGCGGACGGCGCCCCCCAAACGAGCGGGCCGCGCGGCCAATGTCTGTTCTCCCGGGGTCCGGGATATTCCTATGATCGATTGCAGGACGGCAGCCGCAGTCGAAAAAGTTCCCGCGCACTTCGTGTAGGGGAGCGCGCCCCGACGGCGAACCAATCGTCAGCATGCCCATGCCCGCAGACATCGAATCCCTCCGCGAACGGCTCCGTCGCGACTACGACGGGTTCAGCCCTGCCCAGCAGGCTCTGGCCCGGTACGTCGCCGACCACCTCGCCGATCTGCCGCTGATGTCCGCCCACGAGGTCGCCCGCGCCGCACACTGCAGCCCGGCCACGGTGGTGCGGTTCGCCCAGGCCATCGGCTACAACGGCTACCCGGACCTCCAGCAGCTCGTGCGGCGCGATCAGCGTCCCTGGCTTCCGGTCGCCGCGCGTGAGCACCGGTTTGGGCTCATCGGCGGGGCCGACAGTGTCGCCTCGGCGCTCGCCGCCGAACGTCACGCCCTCGAGGACACCGCCGACCGCCTCGGGCAACGCGGCCTCGGACCGCTCGCTCAGGCCCTTGCCGGGCGGCGCCCCGTCGTAGTCGCCGGCGACGGTCATGCCCGCGTCGTGGTCGGATTACTTGTCGACCGCCTCTCGCGCGTCGGCGTTCCCGCCGTTTCGGTCACCGGCCTCGACCTTCCCGATCGCGCCTGGCTGGAGGCCCTGACACCCAACGGTGCCGTGCTGGCCGTCAGCATCGGCCGCGAGGCGCAGGTCGCCCAGGCGGCCATCGACGCCGCCCGCGGCGCCAACGTGCCTGCGGCCGCCCTGGTCGACTCGAGCCTGTCGGGGCTCGCGCGCCTCCCGCTGGCGCGCGTCGTGCCCGCGGATATCCGGGCCGGCGCCCCGAGCCTGGTGGCCCTGGTGGCCGTGGCCCAAGCACTTGTGGTCCTCGTGGAATCGGCCGTGCGCCGCGGGGCGTCCCATCCGGACGAAAACGGGGAGCGGGAGCTCAGCGCCATCGGCGCGTAGGCCCCCGTTCGGCGGGATCGAGGTCGGCTACACTGGCCTGAGCGACCACGATCGTCCGAATGTAAGGGGTAGGTGTGGCAGATCAGTCCGGGGCCAACGGGCGCACGGGGACCATGCGCGTCAAGAGCGGGCTTGCGCAGATGCTCAAAGGCGGCGTCATCATGGATGTGGTGAACGCCGATCAGGCGCGCATCGCCGAAGCTGCGGGTGCGTGCGCCGTGATGGCACTCGAGCGGATCCCCGCGGACATCCGCGCCCAGGGCGGTGTCGCCCGGATGAGCGACCCCGATCTGATCACCGGGATCAAGGAGGCCGTGTCGATTCCCGTCATGGCCAAGTGCCGGATCGGACACTTTGTCGAGGCCCAGATCCTGCAGAGTCTCGAGGTCGACTACATCGACGAGTCGGAGGTCCTGACCCCGGCCGATCAGGCCCATCACGTTGACAAACACGCCTTCGAGGTCCCATTTGTCTGCGGTGCGACCGACCTGGGCGAGGCCTTGCGCCGCATCAACGAGGGCGCCGCGATGATCCGCACCAAGGGCGAGGCCGGCACCGGCAACGTCGTCGAGGCAGTGCGGCACATGCGTGACATCCACGGCGGGATCGCCCGGCTACGCGCGTGCCGCGCCGACGAGCTCTACGCGGCCGCCAAGGACCTGCGGGCCCCGTACGAGCTGGTCGTGGTTGTGGCCGAGAGTGGGCAGCTTCCGGTAGTCAATTTTTCGGCCGGCGGCATCGCGACCCCCGCCGATGCCGCGCTGATGATGCAGCTCGGCGCCGACGGCGTGTTCGTCGGCAGTGGCATCTTCAAGAGCGAAGATCCGGCAGCGCGCGCCCGAGCGATCGTCGAGGCGGTCACCCACTTCAATGACCCGGCCGTGCTGGCGCGCGTCTCCGCGGGACTCAAGGATGCCATGCCCGGCATCGAGATCAGCTCCCTTGGGGAGGGCGAGCTGCTCCAGACCCGCGGCTGGTAAGTCGGCACCGATGGCACGCCACCCGCGCATCGGGGTCCTGGCCGTCCAGGGCGCCGTGGTCGAACATGAGCGTGCGCTCGTCGACGTCGGCGCGGCACCAGTGCGGGTCCGCGATGCCCGCGGGCTTGCCGACCTCGACGGACTCATCATTCCGGGAGGCGAGACGACCACGCTGCGCCGGGTCGCCGGCGATTCCGGCCTGATCGACGCCCTGCGCGCCGCGCGCCGCGCAGATCTACCGATCCTGGGAACGTGTGCGGGGCTGATCGCGCTGGCCGACGACATCGTCGATGGTGATCCGACGCTCGTCGGTGGCCTGGACATCAGCGTGCGCCGCAACGGCTACGGCCGGCAGGTGGCGTCGTTTGAGACCGAGTTGGTTGTTGACGGGCTTGGCGACGGGCCGCTCGAGGCGATATTCATCAGGGCGCCGGTGATCGTCCGGGTCGGCGACGGTGTGCGTGTCCATGCGACCCATCACGGCCACGCGGTCGTCGTCAGCGCCGGATCGCTGATGGGCTTGAGCTTTCATCCGGAGCTGACGCCGGATCGGCGGTTTCACGAATGGTTGGTCGACTGCGCACGGGCATACGCCCGCCGGTCGGCACGGCAGACCAAGGAGGGGCTCGGTGTCGGGGCATAGCAAGTGGGCGACCATTAAGCGCAAGAAGGGCGCCGCGGACGCCAAGCGCGGGCAGCTGTTTTCCAAGCTCGCGCGGGCGATTATCGTCGCCGCAAAGGAAGGCGGTCCCGACCCGGAGTCGAACGCGACCCTCGCGAACGCCATCCAGAAGGCGCGCGACAACTCGATGCCCAAGGACAACATCGAGCGCGCCATCGCCCGCGGCGCCGGCTCAGGCGATGGGGAGGCCTACGAGTCGATCACCTACGAGGGCTACGGCCCCGGAGGCGTCGCGATTCTGTGTCTCATCCTCACCGATAACCGCAATCGGGCCGCCTCGGACGTCCGGCACATCTTCTCCAAGCACGGTGGATCGCTCGGAACCCCGGGTACCGTGGCCTGGCAGTTCGAACGCAAAGGGATCATCCTGGTCGATGCCGACACCACAGACGAGGATACCGTCATGGAGGCCGCGCTCGACGCCGGCGCCGAGGACATCACCCTCGACGGGACGCAGTGGCAGGTCACAACGGCGCCCGCGGACTTCGCCGGGGTGCGCCACGGCCTCGAGGCGGCCGGACTGGCATATGCATCCGCCGACCTCACCATGATTCCCAAGAGCACGGTCGAACCCACCGAGCCCGAGGCACGCCGCCTGCTCAAGCTCGTTGATGCGCTCGAGGACAATGACGATGTCCAGGACGTGTTTGCCAACTTCGACATCTCCGAGGAGATGCTGGAGGCCGTTGCGACCTGATGCCGCGGGGGACCGCGGGTGATTCTCGGAATCGATCCCGGCCTCGCCGCCACCGGGTACGCCGTCGTGGAACGGGCATCGGGGCGCGTGCGCCCGGTCGAATGGGGCGTGATCCGCACGATGCCGGTCGATCCCCATCCCGAGCGCCTGCTGGCGATCTACACGCGGGTCATCGCGCTCCTCGAGACCCACCAGATCGAGGTCGCGGCGATCGAATCGTGGTTCGTGCACCCGGTCAGCAAAGCCGCGATGGGCATGGCCGAATCGCGGGGCGCGATTCAGGTGGCGATCGCACAGGCAGGCATCACCATCGTCGAGTACTCACCCAACACGATCAAACAGGCCGTCACCGGAAGTGGCCGAGCCGACAAGGCCCAGGTGCGCGCGATGGTCGCGCGGCTCAGTGGCGTCGACCCCGGCTCCGACCACGCGGGCGACGCGCTGGCGGCGGCAATTTGCCACCTGTCCGGGTCGAGTCTGGCCGCCGCCATCCGGCGCGCGCGCTAGCCTCCGACGCGATGATTCGTTCGGTCCGCGGGACCCTTGCCGCCGTCGGCGCCGACGGAGCTGTCGTGGACGTCGGGGGGGTGGGGCTCCTCGTGCACGTTTCGGCGCAGACCCTCGGGCGGCTGCCGGCCGTCGGGGGCCGCGTGGACCTCGAAACCCACCTGGTTGTGCGGGAGGATGCGCTGGAGTTGTTCGGGTTCGCCACGGCGGCGGAGCGCGAGCTGTTTGTCGCCTTCATCGGCGTCAGCGGCGTCGGCCCGCGCCTTGCGAGTGCAATCTGCGGGCTCTCGGATCCGGAGGCCCTGCGCGAGACGATCCAGCTCGGCGACCCGAAACCGCTCCAGCGGGCCCCCGGCGTGGGCAAGCGCACCGCCGAGCGCCTCGTGGTCGAGCTGCACGACCGGCTCGGACCCGTGACTGAGCGCGCCCGACCCCTACGGGGCCGATTGCCCGGGAGCGGGCCCGTCGCCGAGGCTCAGGAGGGGTTGCTTGCGCTCGGGTTTTCCGCGGAGGAGGTCGGCTGGGCGCTCGCCGACGCCCCCGAGGGCATCTCCAACGGTGAGCTGGTGCGGCATGCGCTTGGCCGATTGCGTCGCGGCTGATGGACGACCCGCGCATCACGACCCCGGACGAGCGCCCGGACGACGCAGACTTCGATCGCGCGCTTCGGCCGCGGAGCATCGGCACGTTCATCGGGCAGGAGTCTGCCCGCCAGAAGCTGGGCATCTTCCTCCAGGCAGCAACCCAGCGCGACGAATCGCTCGACCACGTCCTGCTGGCCGGGCCGCCCGGACTCGGCAAGACCTCCCTGGCGCGCATCATCGCGACGGAGCTGGATGTCGGGTTCCACGCGACCAGCGGGCCGGTCATCGAGCGCAAGGGCGACCTCGCGGCCATCCTGACGGCGCTCGAGCCACGCGACGTGCTGTTCATTGACGAGATCCATCGTCTGGGACGGGCCGTCGAGGAGGTGCTGTATCCGGCCATGGAGGACTTCGAGATCGATGTCATCATCGGCCAGGGTCCCTCGGCCCGGACCTTGCGTCTGGATCTGCCGCCGTTCACGCTCGTTGGCGCCACGACACGGACCGGGTTGCTGTCGGCGCCCCTGCTCGGGCGCTTCGGCGTCGTCGAGCGGCTCGACTACTACACCCATCCCGAGCTCGCCCGCATCGTGCGGCGCTCCGCGGAGCTGCTGGACCTCGAGATCGACGAGACCGGGGCGCTCGCGATCGCATCCCGGTCGCGGGGCACACCACGGATCGCCAACCGGCTGGTACGGCGGGTGCGCGATGTCGCCCAAGTGCGCGGGATGCGCGTGATCGATGCCGATCTCGCGCGCGCGGCACTCGACCTGCTCGAGGTCGATGCACTCGGTCTTGAGGAATTGGACCGTCGCATCCTGCGGACGCTGGCACGCTCATTCGAGGGTCGGCCCGTCGGCCTCGGCACGCTCGCCGACAGCGTGGGGGAGGCCTCGGACACCATCGAGGACGTCTACGAGCCGTATCTGCTCCAGGAAGGCCTGATCGCCCGCACTCCGCGCGGGCGGGTTGCCATGCCGAAGGCATTCCGCCACCTGGGTCTCGAGCCGCCGGCCGAACAGGCATTGTTCTAGATACCGCGCTGCGCGGACGTGGGCGCTGCGCGTGGCGGCTATCGGCGGCGCTTCCCCTTGGGCAGCCGGCGATGCGGCAGGGGTGCCGGCGCCCGATCGAGTGCCTCGGCGATTCGCTGTCCGACGAGCCCGACCGCGACCGAGGCGGGCACGTATGCGAGCGCCGCCGCATCCTGGTGGGCGGCGTCCTCGGCGGCGGCGTAGCCCACCGCCGGCGATTCGGGTTCGTGCAACGCGGCCATCGCCAAGCGCAGCGCCTGCACCTGCGCGGAGTCCTCGCACTTCGACAGGCCCAGATGCTGGAGCTGGTGGGCG
>Ga0307374_10004425_pt1 | contig 23399 bp, 25 predicted proteins | sample OX3MG_FD_202532 | JGI IMG/M metagenome (GOLD analysis project Ga0307374, IMG submission 202532) | Soil microbial communities from Risofladan, Vaasa, Finland - OX-3 | ecosystem: Environmental > Terrestrial > Soil > Coastal area > Acid sulfate soil | place: Finland: Risofladan, Vaasa | collected... | reverse complement strand
CGCCCGGGCGGTCGCGCCGCTCACCCGGCTCATCGGCCTGGCCCAGCCCATGCTGGCCCTGGGCGCGCGCGGGCTGTTCCTCAAAGGTCGCGGGGCCGAGGCCGAAATCGCCGAGGCCCGCAGGGCTTGGCGGTTCTCGCTGAAAGTGATCGAAAGCCGCAGCGACCCGCAGGGCCGCATTCTCGAGATTCGCGGTGTCTCGCGTGGCCGCTGAGGGATGCCGCATCCTCGCCGTCGCCAATCAGAAGGGCGGCGTCGGCAAGACCACCACCGCCATCAATCTGGGCACCGCGCTCGCGGCGGTGGGCGAGCGGGTGCTGCTGCTCGACGCCGACCCGCAGGGCAACGCCTCCACCGGCCTCGGCGTCAGCCGCAGCATGCGCCGCCGCACCCTCTACGACGTCCTGATGGAAGGCACGCCCGCGCTGGAGGCGGCCATGCGCACCAGCCTTCCGGGGCTCGACCTGCTGCCGGCCGACCCCGATCTCTCGGGCGTCGAGGTCGAGCTGGGGGCGACGCCGCGCCGGTCCTACCGCCTGCGCGACTGCCTCGCGCCGATCCGCGCCGGATGCGCCTACGACTATGTGCTGATCGACTGTCCGCCGGCCCTGTCGCTGCTGACGGTGAACGCCATGACCGCGGCCGACGCGGTGCTGGTGCCGTTGCAGTGCGAGTTCTTCGCCCTGGAGGGGCTGACGCAGCTGATGCGCACCATCGAGCTGGTGCGCGGCAGCCTCAATCCGGGGCTGGAAATCCAGGGCGTGGTGCTGACCATGTACGACCGCCGCAACAGCCTTTCCGGTCAGGTCGCCAGCGACGTCCGCGGGCACCTGGGCGCGACGGTCTACGACACCGTGATCCCGCGCAACGTGCGGGTCTCCGAGGCGCCCTCCTTCGGCAAGCCGGCGCTGATCTACGATCTGAAATGCGCCGGCAGCCAGGCTTATCTGATGCTGGCCAAGGAGCTGGTCGGCCGCGAGCGCGCCCGCCTGAAGCCGTCGTGAGCGCCGCCGACCACGGCAAAGAGTTCGGGCTGACGAGACGCTCATCATCGCCGTCAGCGCGGCCAAGCGAAGCGCGAGCCGGGGCCGGACGGGCCGCGGCCAAGCTGGAATTCGTCTTGGAAGCGGCGGGTCCGGCCCCGGATCGCCCTTTCAGGGCGTCCGGGGTGATGGCGATGATGGTCAAACCTCCGCGAATTAGCCCTTTCGCAATCCGACCGCATCGCCGTGCCGCCGATGCTCCGGGCTTGGCTTTGCCCCCCGACCTGAAGAGGATTTGACGCGCATGCCCGAGATTCGCAGGGGACTGGGACGGGGTCTTTCCGCCCTGCTCGACGAGGTGGAGCGGCCCGCGATCGGCGGTCCGCACCCCGCCGGCTTCGCCGAGCTGCCCATCGACATGATCAAGCCCGGCCCTGAACAGCCGCGGCGGCGCTTCGACGAGGCGGAGCTCGAGGAGCTGGCCCAGTCGATCCGGGTCAATGGCGTCTTGCAGCCGATCCTGGTGCGTCCGGACGGGCGCGCGCAGGGCGGCTACGAGATCGTCGCCGGCGAACGCCGCTGGCGCGCCGCCCAGCGAACCGGTGCGCGCACGGTGCCGGCGCTGGTCAGGACCTTGAGCGACGCCGAGGCCCTGGAGATCGCCATCATCGAGAACGTGCACCGCGCCGATCTCTCGCCGGTCGAGGAGGCCGAGGGCTACCGCGCCCTGATCTCCCGGCTCGGACGCTCGCAGGGCCAGATCGGCGACACCGTCGGCAAGAGCCGCGCCCACGTCGCCAACGCCCTTCGCCTGCTGCAGCTGCCCGAGCCGGTGCTGGAACACCTGCGCCAGGGCCGGCTGACGGCGGGCCAGGTGCGGCCGTTCATCGGCCGTCCCGACGCCGAGCGGCTCGCCGCCCGGGTGCTGGAACGACGGCTGACGGCGCGGCAGGCCGAGAGCCTGGCGCGAGAGGGCGCCAAGGCGCGCCCGCGCCTGCGCACGGCCAAGGACGCCGACACCCTGGCGCTGGAGTCGGACCTCGGCGAAGTGCTCGGCCTGGAAGTCGAGATCCGCGACGCCGGCGGCGCCGGCGAGGTGCGCATCCGCTATCGCACCCTCGAGCAACTTGACGACGTCTGCCGCCGGCTGACGCGCGGCTGAACCTTGCATTTTCGCTCCCGTTCGCGCCCGCCGACGCCTAGGGTGGAGGCCGGGACAACGCGGAGGAGCGCCATGCTGAACTGGCGGGTGGGGCGGGTGAAGGTGACCCGCATCGTCGAGATGGAGCTGCCGGTTCCGGCCGGCGCGGAGTTCTTCATTCCCCAGGCCACGGCCGAGGCGCTGCGCCGCTCGCCCTGGCTCTACCCGCATTTCGTCAGCGAGGACGAGGTGATGCAGCTGTCCATCCATGCGCTGCTGGTCGAGGCGCCCGGCCTCAGACTGGTGGTGGACACCTGCGTCGGCAACGACAAGCCGCGGGCGCTGCTGCGCGGCCGGGCGCTCTCGACCCGCTTCCTGGACGACCTCGCCGACATCGGCTGGCGTCGCGAAAGCGTCGATGCGGTGGTGTGCACGCACCTGCACGTCGATCACGTCGGCTGGAACACCATGCTCGAGGACGGCAAGTGGGTCCCGACCTTCCCCAACGCCCGCTACCTGATCGGCCGGCGCGAATACGAGCACTGGAGCGCCGAGACGGGCGAGGAGCAGCAGGCGATCCTCTCCGACAGCGTGCGGCCGATCTTGGACGCCGGCCTCGCCGAGCTGGTCGAGCTCGACCATCGGATTTCGCCGGAACTGCGCCTCGTTCCCTCCACCGGCCACACGCCCGGCCACGTCAGCGTGCTGATCGAATCCGAGGGCGAGAAGGCGGTGATCACCGGCGACATGTCGCACCATCCCTGCCAGATGGCCCATCCCGACTGGTCGCCGGCCTTCGACAGCGACCCGGCGGCGGCCGCGGCCACGCGCGCGCGCCTCTTCGGCGAATGGGCGGACGAGCCGATCCTGGTCATCGGCACCCATTACGCCGCCCCCACCGCCGGCCACGTCCGCCGCGACGGCGCCGCCTTCCGCTTCGAGGTCTGATCCCATGCCGACGCCCAGCCGCGAGGTCCACCTCGTCAGCCGTCCCGAGGGCCTGCCCAGGACCTCCGACTTCGCCCTCGTGGCCACCGAGATCGCCGATCCGGGCGCGGGCGAGGTGCTGGTCCGCAACCTCTACATGTCGGTGGATCCGGCGCTGCGGCCGCGCTTCTCCACGGGCCAGGCGCTGAACGAGGCCATCGCGGGCGGGGCGCTCGGGCGGGTGGAGAAATCCCGCAACCCGGCTTTCCGGGAGGGCGACCTCGTCACCGACCGCTTCGGCTTTCGCGAGGCGTTCCTTTGCGACGGCAAGGGTCTCGCGCCGCTCCAGCCCGAGCCCGGCCTGCCGCTCACCGCCCACATGCACGCCCTCGGCGGCCCCGGCTTCACCGCCTATGGCGGCCTGCTGCACATCGGCCAGCTCAAGGACGACGAACAGGTCTTCGTCTCCACGGCGGCCGGCGCGGTGGGCTCCATCGCCGCCCAGATCGCCAGGCTGAAGGGCTGCTACGTGGTCGGCTCGACCGGGTCGGACGACAAGGTGCGCTGGCTGCTCGACGAGGCCGGTCTCGACGCGGCGATCAACTACCGGGCCGGCCCGATCCGCCCGGCGCTGAAGCAGGCGACGCCGAAGGGCATCGACGTCTATTTCGACAACGTCGGCGGCGAGACCCTCGACGCCGCCCTGGCGGGGATGAATCTGCTCGGGCGCGTCGCCGTCTGCGGCATGATCAGCGGCTACAACGAAGCCGGCTCGCGCACCGTGGTGCGCAACCTCGCCAACATCATCTACGGCCGCATCACCCTGCGCGGCTTCACGGCCGCCGATTTCATGCACCTGCGCGAGGCGTTCCGCGCCGACATGGCCGGCTGGCTGAAGGCCGGCAGGATCAAGACCCGCGAGACCATCTACGACGGCATCGAGAACGCCGCGGCGGCCATGGTCGGCCTGATGCAGGGCGCCAACACCGGCAAGATGCTGGTCAGGCTGGCGCAGTAGCCGCCCGCCCGCCGGCGCCCGTCAGCGCGGCTGAAGCGCACCGGCCGGCGCGGGCGTCGCCCATTCGGCGGCGTCGGGGGCGGCGGCGATGAGGGCGAGGCCGCTGGCGATCGAGACGAGTTCGCCGCCGCTCTCGAGCTTCGCTTCGCCGAAGCGCGCGGCGAAGATGCGGCGCACGGCCGGCACGAACGACGAGCCGCCGGTGAGGAACACCCGGTCGATGGCGCTTTGCTCCAGGCCGGCGCGCGCCAGCGCCTGGTCGGCCGCTTTGGCGATGGCGGCCAGTTCCGGCGCGATCCAGCGCTCGAAATCGCCGCGCCGCACCGCCTTTTCGATCCGCACCGGACCGGCCTCGAAGCGAAACTGCGCTTCCTCCTTCGCCGACAGAGCCTCCTTCAGCCGCGAGACCGCCTGGTAGAGCCGGTAGCTGTGATTGTGGTCGAGCACCTCGACGAGACGGGCGATCTTGTCCTTCTCGACGGCGCTGCGGACCAGGGAGCGGATCTCGCGCATGTCGCGCGAGGCCCGCAGCAGCGCCAGCTGCTCCCAGCGGGCGAAGGCGGCGTAATAGCGTGCCGGGATCGGCAGCAGCTTGTCGAAGGCGCGGTAGCTGCCGCCCTTGCCGAGCTCGGGCGAGACCAGGTTGTCGATGATGCGGTAGTCGAAGGCGTCTCCCGCCACGGCGACGCCGGCGTTGGCGAGCCCCTGCGAAGCTATATGGCCGCGCTGGCTGCGGAACCGCACGATGGAGAAGTCGCTGGTGCCGCCGCCGAAGTCCGCCACCATCACCGTGGCGTCGCCAGCGAGCTGGCGGGCGAAGAAGAAGGCCGCGGCCACCGGCTCGTAGGCGTAGCGGATGTCAGAGAAGCCGAGCCGCCGGAACGCCGCCTCGTAGCGGGCGAGCGCCAGGGCCGGGTCCGGCTGCAGCCCGGCGAAGCTCACCGGGCGCCCGACGACCAGCCGCGGCGGCGCGGCGGCGAGCTCGGCGCCGCCGTGCGCCTTCAGGCGCAGGAGGAAGGCCGAGAGCAGGTCCTCGAAGGCGAAGCGGCGGCCGAGAATGCGGGTCTCGGTGAAGAGCGGGCTCGCCGCATAGGACTTGAACGACTGGATGAAGCGCGTCTCCAGCGGCTCCTCGAGATAGGCCTCGATGGCCCAGGGGCCGGCCTCCACCAGGCGCTCGTCCGGCGCCGTGGCCGAGGCGAAGAAGGAAAGCGCCGAGCGGAAGGCCACGAGCCTGGCTTCCTCGTGCGCGAATTCCACCAGCCGCGCGTCGCCCTCGCCGGCCGCCAGGGCGACGACGGTGTTGGTGGTGCCGAAATCGATGCCGATCGCCGCGGCGCCCATGGCCAAGCCCCCAACGCCGAACGGGCCGGCGCCGATCTGGCGGCCAGCCTTAGCCGAAGGTTTCGAAGTAGCGCCTGATCAGGGTTCGGTAGAGGTCTGTCAACCGTCGGATATCGTCCACCGGGACGCGCTCGTCGACCTGGTGCATGGTCGCGCCGACCAGACCCAGCTCGACCACCGGGCAGAGGCTGCGGATGAAGCGGGCGTCCGAGGTGCCGCCGGTGGTGGAAAGCTCGGGCCGGCGCCCGGTCGCCTCGGCCACCGCCGCGGCCACCAGCTCGACGAAAGCGCCGGGTTCGGTGAGGAACGCCTCGCCGCTGATCTGGCTCTCCACCTCCACGGCGCCGCAGAAACCCGCTCCGGCGCGGGCCGCCTCGGCGGCGATCCAGTCGCAGAGGTCGCGCCCGGCGTGACCGGGATTGAAACGGATGTTGAGGCGCGCCCCGGCGCGGCGCGGGATCACGTTGGCCGCCGGATTGCCGACGTCGACGCTGGTGATTTCGAGGTTGGAGGGCTGGAAACCGTCGAAGCCGTCGTCGAGCCGCCGCGCCATCAGCGCCGAGAGCAGACCGATCAGCACCGGCACGGGGTTGGCCGCCCGGTCCGGATAGGCGACGTGGCCCTGGACGCCGGTCACGGTGATCTGGGCGTTCAGGCTGCCGCGCCGGCCTATCTTGATCATGTCGCCGAGCGCCGCCGCCGAGCTGGGCTCGCCGACGATGCAGTGATCGATCCGCTCGCCCTCGGCGGCCAGGGACTCGACCACCGCGCGGGTGCCGTGGATGGCCTTTCCCTCCTCGTCGCCGGTGATCAGCAGCGAGAGCGAGCCCGCCGCCTCCCCGGCCGCGACCGCGCCCTCGGCCGCGGCGATGAAGGCGGCGATGGCGCTCTTCATGTCCGCCGCGCCGCGGCCGGCGAGAAATCCGTCCTCGATCACGGCCGCGAACGGATCGGTCCGCCAGGCGGCCGCGTCCCCGGCCGGGACCACGTCGGTATGGCCGGCGAAGCAGAGGTTCGGGCCGGCGTCGCCCCGGCGCGCATAGAGGTTCTCGATGTCGCCAAAGCGCAGCCGGCGGCAGACGAAGCCGATCCCGGCGAGCGCCTCCTGCACGATGTCCATCGCCCCGGCGTCCGCCGGCGTCACCGACGGGCGGCGGATCAGCGCCTGGCTGAGGGCGACGGGATCGAGCGGGCGGTCGGTCATGCGGCCGGGTTTAGCGGGACTTTTGCGGACGGCAAGCGGTCGCGCTGGACGCGGGGGCGGCGGAACCCTTACATCCCTCCCATGTCCGGCAAGACCCTCTACGACAAGATCTGGGATGCGCATCTCGTCGCCGACGCCGACGGCGAGCAGATCCTCTACATCGACCTGCACCTCGTCCACGAGGTGACCACGCCGCAGGCCTTCGCCGGTCTGCGTGCGGCGCATCGGGGCGTGCGCCGGCCCGAGCGCACCCTGGCGGTGGCCGACCACAACGTGCCCACCGAGGGCCAGGCTCTGGGCGTCGCGGCGGTGGCCGACGCCGAGGCGCGCCTGCAGCTGCAGACCCTGGAGCGCAACGTCGCCGCGGCCGGCATCGAATTCTTCCCCATGGGCGATCCCAGGAACGGCATCGTCCACGTGGTCGGGCCCGAGCAGGGACGCACCCAGCCGGGCATGACCATCGTCTGCGGCGATAGCCATACCTCCACCCACGGCGCCTTCGGCGCCCTCGCCCACGGCATCGGCACCTCCGAGGTCGAGCACGTGCTCGCCACCCAGACGCTGCGCCAGACCCGGTCGGGCAACATGCGGGTGAGCTTCGCCGGCCGGCCGGCGCCCGGCGTCGGCGCCAAGGACTACGCCCTGGCGATGATCGGCCAGATCGGGACCGCCGGGGGCGCCGGGCAGGTGATCGAATACGCCGGCGAGGCGGTGCGCGCGCTTTCCATGGAAGCGCGGATGACGCTCTGCAACATGACCATCGAGGCCGGCGCTCGCGCGGGCCTCGTCGCGCCCGATGCGACGACCTTCACCTATCTCGCCGGCCGTCCCGCCGCGCCCAGGGGAGGCGCCTGGGAGATGGCCGTGGCGCACTGGAAGACGTTCTTCAGCGATCCCGACGCCCGCTTCGAGCGCGAGGTCGTCATCGACGTCGCCGCCCTCGCGCCCATGGTCACCTGGGGCACGAGCCCCGAAGACGTCGTCGCCGTGGATGGCCGCGCGCCCGACCCCGCCGGCCTGGGCCAGGCCAGGGCCGCGCAGGTGCGGCGCGCCCTCGACTACATGGGCCTCGAACCCGGCCAGCCGATCCAGAGCGCCCGCATCGACCGCGTCTTCATCGGCTCGTGCACCAACAGCCGCCTCGAGGACCTGCGCGCCGCCGCCGGCCTCGCCGCCAGGGCGCTGGAGCGCGGACGCAAGGTCGCCGGCCACGTGCGCGCCATGGTCGTTCCCGGGTCGGGGCTGGTGAAGGAGGCGGCCGAGGCCGAGGGGCTCGACGAGGTGTTCCGCGCCGCCGGCTTCGACTGGCGCGAGCCCGGCTGCTCCATGTGCCTGGGCATGAACCCCGATCGCCTCGCGCCCGGCGAGCGCTGCGCCTCCACCTCCAACCGCAACTTCGAGGGCCGCCAGGGCCGCGGCGGCCGCACCCATCTGATGAGCCCCGTCATGGCCGTCGCCGCCGCCATCGAAGGCCGCATCGCCGACGCGAGGGAGTGGCTGTGACGGCCGGCGGCGCTTCGGCCGAGCCGAAGGGCGCCAGGCGCGCGGAGTCGAAAGGCGGCGGCGTCATCGGGCTCTATCGCCGCCATGCCGGCGCCTGGGCGCGCGACCGCGGCGACCGCCTGACCGAGCGGGCGTGGCTGGATCGCTTCCGCGAACTGCTGCCGGCCAACCCCAGCGTGCTCGACCTCGGCTGCGCCCTGACCGGCGTCGATGCATCCGCCGAACTCATCGCCATGTGCCGGCGCGACTTTCCGGAGCACGCATGGCGCGTCGGCGACATGCGCCGGGCGAACCTCGGCGCCAGCTTCGGCGGCGTGCCGGCCTGGGACAGCTTCTTCCACCTCGGCCATGCCGACCAGCGCCGGATGTTCGACCGCTTCCGGCGCCATTGCGCCCCGGGCGCCGCGCTGATGTTCACCTGCGGGCCGGCCCACGGCGAGGCGATCGGCGCGTTCGAAGGCGAGCCTCTCTACCACGCGAGCCTCGCGCCCGACGAATACCGGGCGTTGCTGGCCGAACGGGGCTTCGAGGTTCTTGCCCACGCGGCCGAGGACCCGGACTGCACCGGCCGCACGGTCTGGCTCGCGCGAGGCGCAAGGCCATGATCGAGGCCCTCGACCACGTCGCCGTCGCCGTCGACGATCTCGACCGCGCCGCCAGCGCCTACGAGGCGCTGCTGGGGCGCCGTCCGGACTGGCGCGAGGAGGCGCAGGGCGCGCGCCACGCCTGGTTCCAGCTCGCCAACATGGCGCTCGACGTCGTCCAGGCCGACGGGGCCGGCGAGAGCGGCGACCGCGTGCGCGCCCAGATCGCGGCGCATGGCGAGGGGCTCTGGGGCATCGCCTTCGTCTGCGCCGGCCTCGACGAGACGCGCCGCGTGCTCGCCCGCCGCGGCGCGCCCTCCGGCGAGGCCGCGGCCCTGCTGTCGACAGACGCCTGGCGCCTCGCGTTCATCGATCCGGCGGCGACGCATGGCGTTTCCATCGCCCTCGCCGATCGGGCCGGCCGCGCGGCGGCGCGCCCCGTCGCCGCCGGCGCCGTCCAGGCGCTGGACCATGTCGTCGTCGCCACCGCCCACCCCGACCGGGCCGCGGCGCTCTATGGCGCGCGCCTGGGGCTCGATCTGCGGCTCGACCGGTCGAACCCGCAATGGGGCTCGCGGCTGCTGTTCTTCCGCTGCGGCGGCGCGGTGATCGAGATCGGCGCGCGGCTCGGCGGCGAAGCGTCGGACGCGCCCGACCGGCTCTCCGGCCTCGCCTGGCGGGTCGGCGACCCGGACGCGGCGCAGGCGCGCCTCGCCAGGTCCGGCTTCGATGTCTCGCAGGTCCGCCCCGGCCGCAAGCCCGGCACCAAGGTGTTCACCGTCCGCTCCGGCGTCCCTGGCGCGCCCGCCCTGATGCTGAGCGCCGAGCCGGCGGCGCAGGAGGAGCCCTGAGCGGCTGCGTCAAGCGCCGATCCGCCGCCCCTGCGCTCAGCGATGGGCTGCGGGTCGTGACCGGGGACGGTGATTTCGAATTCCATGCGGGGGCGCCGACCTGCTACGGATCCGGCCCATGCAGCCGTTCACCGAACTCACCGCCAGGGCCGCGCCGCTCGACATCGCCAATCTCGACACCGACCAGATCATCCCCAAGCAGTTTCTGAAGACGGTGGAGCGCGTCGGCCTGGGCAAGGGCCTCTTCCACGACCTGCGCTTCGATGAAGCCGGCGCGCCGCGCCCCGATTTCGTGCTCAACGATCCGCGCTACGCCCAGACGGGCGTGCTCATCGCCGGCGAGAACTTCGGCTGCGGGTCCAGCCGCGAGCATGCGCCGTGGGCGCTGCTCGACTTCGGCATCCGCTGCATCATCGCCTCCAGCTTCGCCGACATCTTCTACGGCAACTGCTTCGAGAACGGCCTCCTGCCCATCGCCCTGCCCGCCGACGCGGTGCGCGAGCTGATGGCGCAGGCCCGGGGCGGCAATCACCTCTTCCGCATCGATCTCGCCGCCCAGACCGTCACCGCCCCATCCGGCGCGGTGCTGAGGTTCGAGATCGATCCGGCCCGCAAACACAAGCTCCTGCACGGCCTCGACGCCATCGGCCAGACTCTGGGGCGCGAGAAGGACATCGACGTCTACGAGATGCGCCAGGCCCTGGCCCGGCCGTGGCTGGAGCGCCCCTGATGCTCATCGTCGCCGGCACGGTGCGCGCGCCGCCGGAAAGGCTCGACGGCCTTCGCCCGCACATGGCGGCGATGCTGGCGGCGAGTCGGGCCGAGGACGGCTGCCTCGACTACAGCTATGGCGAAGACGTCGCCGAGCCCGGCCTGATCCATGTCTTCGAGCGCTGGCGCGACCAGGGCGCGCTCGACGCCCACGGCCGCACGGCGCACATGGCCCGCTGGCGCGCCGCCTGGCCAAGCTTCGGGGTTCACGACCGCCGCCTCTTCGCCTACGAGGTCGCCTCCGAACGCGCGCTCTGACCAAGGCGGCCCGTCATGCCCAGACTGCTGCTCCTGCCCGGCGACGGCATCGGTCCGGAGGTCATCGACGAGGTGAAGCGCGTCGCCGAGCGGCTGACCAATGATCTGGTCGTCGACGAGCGCCCGTTCGGGGGGGCGAGCTACGAGGCCGCCGGCGCGCCGCTCACCGACGCCGCGCTCGCCGAAGCCAGGGCGAGCGACGCGGTGCTGATGGGCGCGGTCGGCGGCCCTCGCTGGGCCGACGTCACGCGGCGGCTGCGCCCCGAGGCCGGACTGCTGGCCCTGCGCGCCGGCATGCAGGTCTACGCCAACCTGAGGCCGGCGATCTGCTATCCGGCGCTCGCCGACGCCTCCAGCCTGAAGCGCGAGGTGGTCGAGGGGCTCGACCTGATGATCGTGCGCGAACTCACCGGCGGGGTCTATTTCGGCGAGCCGCGCGGCGTCGAGACCCTGGCCAACGGCGAGCGGCGCGGCGTCGACACCCAGGTCTACACGACGCACGAGATCGAGCGGGTGGCGCGGGTCGCCTTCGAGCTGGCGCGCGGGCGCCGCGGCAAGGTCACCTCGGCGGAGAAGTCCAACGTCATGGAAACCGGCCAGCTCTGGCGCGAGGTGGTGAGCGAGCTGCACGCGCGCGACTACGCCGACGTGGCGCTGGAGCACATGCTGGCCGACAACGCCGCCATGCAGCTGGTCAAGAACCCGCGCCAGTTCGACGTCCTCGTCACCGACAACCTCTTCGGCGACATCCTCTCCGACGAGGCGGCTCAGCTCACCGGCTCGATGGGCATGCTGCCCTCCGCCGCCCTGGGCGCGCCCGGCGCTCCCGGCCTGTACGAGCCGATCCACGGCTCGGCGCCGGACATCGCCGGCCGCGGTGTCGCCAACCCCCTGGCGGCGATCCTTTCCTTCGAGATGGCGCTGCGCTGGTCGCTGGGGCGCCCCGACCTCGCCGAGCGTCTCTCCGGCGCCGTGCAGGCGGCGCTGGAAGGCGGGGCGCGCACGGCCGACCTCGGCGGCTCGCTCGGGACGCGCCAGATGGGCGACGCGGTGCTGGCGGCGCTGCGTTAGCCCGGGCGGCTCTCGGCCGGCAGGGCGAACCTGGCCTCAGAACGCGTTCTCCCCGGTGATGGCGCGGCCGAGGATCAGGGCGTGGACGTCGTGGGCGCCTTCGTAGGTGTTGACGGTCTCGAGGTTCGCGGCGTGGCGCATCACATGGTAGTCGCCGGAGATGCCGTTGCCGCCGTGCATGTCGCGCGAGACGCGCGCGATCTCCAGCGCCTTGCCGCAGTTGTTGCGCTTCATCAGGCTGATGGCCTCGGGAACCCAGGCGCCCTGATCGATCAGGCGACCCAGCGCCAGGGCGCCTTCGTAGCCGAGGGCGATCTCGGTGGCCATGTCGGCGAGCTTCTTCTGCACCAGTTGGCGCGCCGCCAGCGGGCGGCCGAAGACGCTGCGCGAGGCCACATAGTCGCGCGCCGCATGGAAGCAGAACTCCGCCGCCCCGATGGCTCCCCAGGCGATGCCGTAGCGGGCCTTGTTGAGGCAGGAAAACGGTCCCCTCAGGCCTTCGACGCCGGGCAGCATGGCGTCCTGCGGCACGAACACTTCCGAAAGCGCGATCTCGCCGGTGACCGAGGCGCGCAACGACAGCTTGTTCTCGATCCTCGGCGTCGCCAGGCCCCGGGCGCCGCGCTCCACCAGGAAACCGCGGATGACGCCGTCGAGCTTGGCCCAGACCAGGGCCACGTCGGCGATCGGCGCATTGGTGATCCAGGTCTTGGCGCCGTCGAGCACGAAGCCCCCCGGCGCCGGCCGGGCGACGGTGCGCATCGAGGCCGGATCGGAGCCGCCGTCCGCCTCGGTGAGGCCGAAGCAGCCGACGATCTCGCCCCTGGCCATGCCCGGCAGCCAGCGGCGCCTCTGGGCCTCCGAACCGAACTCGAAGATCGGGTACATGACCAGCGAGGACTGCACGCTCATCGCCGAGCGGTAGCCGGAATCCACCGCCTCGATCTCGCGGGCGATGAGCCCGTAGGCGACGTGGCTGACGCCAGCGCCGCCATAGGTCTCCGGCAGCGTCGGCCCGAGAAAGCCGAGCTGGCCCAGTTCGGTCATTATCTCGCGATCGAAGCGCTCGTCGCGCCAGGCGCTCACCACGCGCGGCAGCAGCTGGTCCCGGGCGTAGGCGCGCGCCGCGTCGGCGATCATGCGCTCGTCTTCGGTGAGCCGCGAGGCGAGATCCAGCGGATCGTCCCAGCGGAAGGTCTTGCGCGCGGCGCCGGCGTCGAGGGGCATGGGCTGGTCTCCGGAGGGTTCAGGTCCCGGTATAGACGCCCTGGCGCTTCTCGGCGAAGGCGGCGATGGATTCGCGGGTGTCGGCCGTGGCCTTGCGCGCGAAGGTGATGCCGACGCTCTCGTAGCGCAGCGCGGCCTCGAACCCGGCGTCCTGGTTGTGCTGCAGCACGCGCTTGGCCATGCGCACCGCCAGCGGCGGCCACCTGGCCATCTCCTCGGCGAGCGCCACCGAGGTTTCGATCAGCGCCTCCGGGGCGACCAGGCGGTCGAGGAGGCCGATGCGATGGGCCTCTTCGGCGCCGACCGCCCGGCTGGAAAAGATCAGGTCGGCGGCACGGGAGTAGCCGACGATGCGCGGCAGGAAATAGCTCATGCCGCTGTCGGGCGAGAGATTGCGCTCCACGAACACGGTCTTGAACCGGGCCGCCGTCGAGCCGACGCGCACGTCGCAGGCGAGCGCCATGCTCATGCCGGCGCCGGCCGCGACCCCGTTCACCGCCGCGATCAGCGGCTTGTCGAAACAGGCGAAGCGCCTGGCCCAGCGGCCGACCCAGCCGGTCTCGTCCAGTTTCTCGGCCATGGTGGCCGCCGATGGCGCGGCGGCGCCGGCGCGAGCCGCCGCGCCCGAGAGGTCCGCGCCCGAGCAGAAGCCCTTGCCTGCGCCGGTGATGACGGCGGCGCGAACCTCGTCGTCCGCGCCCGCCGCCTCGATGGCGGCGTGCACCTCCTCGCGCACCGCCGCGCCGATGGCGTTGAGGCGCTCGGGGCGGTTCAGGGTGATGATCGCGACGGGACCGCGCCGCTCGACGAGAATGGCCTGATATTCCACGGGCAGCCTCCAGGGCTGAAAGAGCGGCGATGTTTTCCGGTTCTGCCCGCATTGAAGACCATCGCAGCTTGCGGTGGAAGGGTGCAGGTTGGCTGTCGCAGGGTGAGGCGATTAGGAGGTTCGCATGGAGATCAATGGCGTCGCGCACGTCTTCGTCACCGCCGGGGATTTCGAGCGCTCGAAGGCCTTCTACAGGCAGCTGTTGCCGTTCCTGGGGCTGCGCGAGGTGATGAACGCCGCGGGCGTCTACTATTGCGTCGGCGGGCGCACCGGCTTTGCGGTGCGCGCGCCCGCGCCCGAGCACGCCGGCGAGCGCTTCGTGCAGAACCGCGTCGGCCTGCACCACGTCTGCTTCAGGGTGCGCGAGCGCGACGAGGTCGACGAGGCGCATCGCTTCCTGGTCTCGATCGGCGCGGCCATCGTCCACCCGCCCCAGGACGACGACTATGCCCCGGGCTATTATTCGGTGCTCTTCGAAGATCCGGACGGCGTGCGCCTGGAGATCAACTACGTTCCCGGCCAGGGGCTGCTGACGCCCGGCGGCTCGGGCCACGTCGGCCAGCCGCTCGCCTAGGCCGCCCGCGAGCATCCGCCAAGGAGCCCATCCGATGGACGACGCCAGCCCGATCAGCGAAGCCGACGAGCGCGCCCTGCTGGATTCCATCGACCGGTGGCTGGAAAGGAAGGTCGCGCCGGTCGCCGCCAAGTTCGAGCAGGCCGACGCCTATCCGACCGAGCTGGTCCGCGACATGTGCGAGATGGGCCTCTTCGGCGCGCTGATCGAGCCGCAGTGGGGCGGCCTCGGGCTCTCGGCGCTGACCTATTCGCGGATCGTCGCGCGCATCTCCGAGGAGTGGATGAGCCTTACCGGCTTCTTCAACAGCCACCTGATGATGGCGCTGGTGGTGCAGAAGTTCGGGACGCCGGCGCAAAAGGACCACTGGCTGCCGCGGTTCGCCGCCGGCGAGCTGCGCGGCGGCCTGGCGCTGACCGAGCCCGACGCCGGCACCGACCTGCAGGGCATCCGCACGACGGCGCGGCGGGTCGGCGACCGATACCTGATCAGCGGCGCGAAGCTCTGGATCACCAACGCCATCGAGGGCGACATCCTGGCGGTGCTGGTCAAGACCGATCCGGACGCCCAGCCGCGCCACCGCGGCATGTCGATGCTGATCATGCCGACGCGCGATCCGGCGACCGGCGGCGACGCCGATGGCGTCACCCGCGGCCGCAAGCTGCCGAAGCTCGGCTACCTCGGCATCGACACCGGCGAGATCGGCTTCCAGGACGCCCCCTGCGATGCGCGCCTCGGCCTCGTCGGCGGCGAGGAGGGCAAGGGCTTCCTGATGGCCACGGGCGGCCTCGAGATCGGCCGGGTGAACGTGGCGGCGCGCGGCGTCGGCGTCGCCCGGCGGGCGTTGAAGGAGGCGGTCGCCTACGCCCAGGTGCGCCGGACCATGGGCAAGCCGATCGCCCAGCACCAGGCGATCCAGCTCAAGCTCGGCGAGATGGCCGCCAAGACCCGCGCCGCCGAACTGCTGGTCGAGGACGCCGCCCGCGCCTACGACCGCGGCGGCCGCATCGACATGGAAGCCGGCATGGCCAAGTGGTTCGCCACCGAGACCGCCTTCGAGGTCGCCACCGAGTCGATGCGCATCCACGGGGCCAACGGCTACTCCAAGGAGTACCCCATCGAACGCCTCTACCGCGACGCGCCGCTCCTGATGATCGGCGAAGGCAGCAACGAGATGCAGCGCATCATCATCGCCCGCCAGCTGATCGCGCGAAACCCCGTCTGAGGCGTTCGAAGGCCGCGCTGGCGCCTCGGGATGACGCACAAACGGGGGGCTTCCCCCATGTTCGTCATGGCGGGGCGCGCCCGGAGGCGGCGCGTCTCCAACCCGCGCAGCTTCAGCAGCCCCGCGCCACGAACCAGCCGTTCCGGAAGCCCTGATCGGCCTTGCCGTAGACGAAGGGCTCGCCCTCGGGCGTGGTCACCGCGCCGCCCGCGGCGATGAGCACGGCATGGCCGGCGGCGGTGTCCCACTCCATCGTCGGGCCGTGGCGCGGATAGATGTCGGCGGCGCCCTCGGCGACGCGGCAGAACTTGATCGAGGAATCCATCGGCTCGGTGCGGTGAAAGCCGTATCGGCGCGCCAGAGCGTCGGCCGTCTCGGTCTTCATGGTGTGGCTGATCAGCGCCAGCGCCCCGCCCTCGGGCCAGGGCCGCGGCCGCACCGGGCTCGCGGGTCCCCCGCCGTGGCGCTTTACCACCCCGCCGTCGCGCGTCAGCCAAAGCTCGCCGCTGGCGGGGGCGGCGACGGCGCCGGCCACGGGCACGCCATGCTCGACGAGGGCGATGTTGACGGTGAAGTGCGGATCGCCGCGCACGAAGGCCTTGGTGCCGTCCAGCGGATCGACCAGGAAGAAGCGCGCCGCGATCCGATCGGGCGTGCCGAACTGGCTGGCGTGTTCCTCGGAGACCACCGGCACGCCCGGAAAGCGCCGCTCCAGCGCCGTCAGGATCAGCGTCTCGGCGCGCTGGTCGGCCTCGGTGACCGGGCTCATGTCGGCCTTGTCGGTCACCACGAGTTCGGTCTTCCAGAGCGGCAGGATCAGCGCCGCCGCGTCCGCGGCGATGTCGGCGAGCGCCTCGCCAATGTCGAGATGGGTGATCATGGCGCCTCTATGGCCCGAGCCTGCCTCGCCATAAAGGGGCGGCAGGCGTTTCCGAAGCGGCCAAATCAGGCGATGGTCCGGCCAATGAGCGATGTGGCGGCGACCTCGAACCCGGCCCTGGCGGTCGTCGCCGCCGACGAACTGGCGGCGCGGCTGGCGGCGCGGCTCTGTCACGACTGCATCAGCCCGGCGAGCGCCATCGTCTCGGGGCTGGACCTGCTGGAGGATCCCGACGCCAAGGACATGCGCCAGGACGCCATGAACCTGATCGCGGCGAGCGCCCGCAAGCTCGTCGCCCTGCTGGCGTTCTCGCGCGTGGCGTTCGGCGCCTCGGCCGGGGCCGAGGACTTCGGAACCGCCGAACTCGAGCGCCTCGCCCAGGGGATCTTCGCCCACGTGCGCGCCGAACTCGCCTGGGCGATCGAGCCGCAGGCGCTGGCCAGGACCGCGGCGCGGGCGTTGCTCAATCTGGCCCAGCTCGCCGCCGGCGCGCTGCCGACGGGCGGGACGGCGACGGCGGTGCTCCAGCGCCGCCCCGGCCGGGTCGCCCTGGCGGTCGAGGCGAGGGGTCCGAGGGCGCGGCTGCACGAGGAGGTGCGCGCAGGCCTCGCCGGCGAGCCTCTGGGCGAAGGCCCGGGCGGCCGCTGGGTGCAGGCCTACTACCTTCGCGTCCTGGTCGCCGCCGCGGGCGGAACGGTGGCGGCCACGGCGGGCGAGGAAATCGTGACGCTGGGCGCGGATCTGCCGGACTGATTAAATCGCCGCGCCGCGGGCGCGCCATACGGCTCCTTAACCAGGGCTGGGCGAGAACCGGCGCTCAGGCGCGGCTTTCGGCGCCGGAGGAGAGTGGGCGCGCTGGACCGATGCGAACCTGTCTCGTCGTCGACGACAGCCGGGTGATCCGCAAGGTCGCGCGGCGCATCCTCGAAGACATCGGCTACGAGATCGCCGAGGCCGCCGACGGCATGGAGGCGCTGGCCTGGTGCCGCGCGGCCATGCCGGACGCCATCCTGCTCGACTGGAACATGCCGGTGATGGACGGCATCGAGTTCCTGCGCCGGTTGAGGACTGAACCGGGCGGCGCCGCGCCGGTGGTGATCTTCTGCACCGTCGAGAACGACCTCGCCCACATCGAGGAGGCGCTGGAGGCCGGCGCCAACGAATACATCATGAAGCCCTTCGACGGCGACATCATCAGCGCCAAGCTCACGGAGGCGGGGCTGTGAGAGCCGAGGAGATCGCCCTCGTCGTCGCCATCTGCCGCACCCGCGCCGGCCTCGAGGTGGCGCCGGAGAAGACCTATCTCATCGAGAGCCGTCTTGCGCCGGTGGCCCGCCGCGAGGGCTTCGAGACCATCTCCGAGCTGCTGGAGGCCATCCGCGCCCGTCGCCAGGACGCGCTGATCTGGGCCACGGTGGAGGCGATGGCCGCCGGCGAGACCGGCTTCTTCCGCGACCGCGCGCCGTTCCAGCATTTGAAGGACGAACTGATCCCTCGGCTGGCGCGCTCGCGCGGCGGCCGCGGCGTGCGCATCTGGAGCGCGGCGGCTTCCAGCGGCCAGGAAGTCTATTCCATCGCCATGATCGCCGCCGAACTGATGGACGCGGGCGCGCCGCTGCGCATCGATCTCGCCGCCTCCGACCTGTCGAGCCGGGCGCTGGAGCGGGCGCGGGCCGGACTCTACGACCAGTTCGAGGTGCAGCGCGGCCTGCCGATCCGCCTGCTGGCTCGGCATTTCCGCAAATCCGACGAGAGCTGGGGCCTCTCCGAGACGCTGCGCGCCATGGTGCGCTGGCGCCGCATCAACCTGATCGCTGGCCTTGCCGCGCTGGGCAGCTTCGACGTGGTCTTCTGCCGCTATGTGCTGGGGTCGATGACCCGCGATGCCCAGCGCCGGGTGCTGGAGGAGCTGACCGCAGTGGTGGCCGAGGACGGCTACCTCGTGCTCGGGCTGGACGAGGACGTCGCCGGCCTCGCCGAGACCTTCCGGCCCATCGTCGGCCGCCCCGGCCTCTATCGCCGCAATCCCGACTTCCGGGCCGCCGCCGCGGCGTGACCGGCGCAATTGGCCGGCGGCGATCTCAGGTCACCCCCGCCCGCAGGAAATCGTGCATGTGCACCGCGCCCACGAGCCGGCCGGCGTCGCACACGAACAGCAGCATGAACGGCCGCTCGCGCTCGTTCATCAGCCGGATCGCCTCGCTCGCCAGCATGCCCGGTTCGGCGGCGAAGGGATTGCGCGTCATGTGATCGGCCACCGGCGAGGCGAGTTCGGCCTTGCCGAGGGCGCGGCGCAGATCGCCATCGGTGAGCGCGCCCACCAGGCGCCCCTCCCGGTCCACCACCGCCGTGCCGCCGTACCAGGACTTGGCGCCGATCTCGGCGATGGCCTCGGCGAAGGTCGCGGTCTCGCCGATGCGCGGAACCGCCTCGCCCACGCCCATCAGCTCGCCCACGGTGAGGAGTTGCGCCCCGAGCTTGCCGCCCGGATGGAAGGCGTGGAAGTCGCGCGCCGAAAAGCCGCGCGCCTCCAGGAGCGCCATGGCGAGGGCATCGCCGAACGCCAGCTGCATGGTGGTCGAGGTGGTGGGCGCGAGCCGGTTCGGGCAAGCTTCCTCGGCGGCCGGAAGCACGAAGGCGAGGTTCGCGGCCTCGACGAGCGCGCTCTTCGGGCCCGAGGCGACGGCGATCAGCGTCACGCCGAAGCGCTTGCAGTACCAGATCACGTCGCGCAGCTCCGGGGTCTCGCCCGACCAGGAGAAGGCCAGCACCACGTCGCCGACGCCGACCATGCCCAGATCGCCGTGACTGGCCTCGGCGGGATGCATGAAGAAGGCCGGCGTCCCGGTCGAGGCGAGGGTGGCGGCGACCTTGCGCGCGATATGGCCGCTCTTGCCCATGCCGGTGACGACGACGCGCCCGGCGGCCTTCAGGATCGTCTCCACCGCCGTCTCGAAGCCGGGGCGCAGCGAAGTCCCGAGGGCTGCGGCTAGCACCTCGAGGCCGGCGATCTCGGCGGCGAGGGTGCGCGCCCCGGCGGCGACGTGGCCGGCGCGGCTCGGCGCGGTCTTGCGGGTGGCGTCGTCAGGCAAGCGGACCTCGCGCGGAAAACCGGGGGCGGCCCCACTCTAGGGCGCCGCGCGGCGCCGTTCAAAGCCGCCCGAGCGGCCGGCGGCGGGCGCGGCGCGGCGAAACAGTCGGTTACCAGGATTGTGTCGTCTCGCCTGGCGAAGCGCCATAGGAGCCGGCCGGTGACCGCGCCGGTTCCCATGATCCCGTTCATCGACTTGGCGGCGCAGCAGGCGCGGCTGAAGCCGGCGATCGAGGCGGCGATCCAGCGGGTGCTGGCGCACGGCGCCTATGTGATGGGTCCCGAGGTGCGCGCCTTCGAGCGCGACCTCGCGGCCTTCGGCGCCGCCCGCTTCGCTCTGTCCTGCGGCAACGGCACCGACGCCCTGGCGCTGCCGCTGCTGGCCTGGGAGATCGGACCGGGCGACGCGGTGTTCTGCCCGGCCTTCACCTTCGCCGCCACCGCCGAGGTGATCCCCTGGACCGGGGCGAGCCCGGTGTTCGTCGACATCCGGCCCGATACCTACAACATCGATCCCGATCACCTGGAAGCTGCGATCGAGGCGGTCTCGGCGCGCGGCGAGCTGCGGCCGGCCGCCGTGATCGCGGTCGATCTCTTCGGACAGAGCGCCGACTATCCGCGGCTGGCCGCGATCTGCCGCCGGCGCGGCCTGAAGCTGATCGCCGATTCAGCCCAGGGCTTCGGCTGCACCCTCGCGGGCCAACAGCCGGTGCGCTGGGCCGATGCCGCGACCACGAGCTTCTTTCCGGCCAAGCCCCTGGGCGCCTACGGCGACGGCGGCGCCGTGCTCACCGACGATGCGGCGCTCGCCGAGCGCATCGATTCGCTGCGCGTCCACGGCCAGGCCGTCCCGGGCGACGTGGATGGGCGCCCGCTCGCCTGCGATCCGAAGTATCTCAACATGCGGATCGGCATGAACTCGCGCCTGGACACCTTGCAGGCGGCGATCCTGATCGAGAAGCTCGGCGTCTTCGCCGACGAGATCGCGCGTCGCCAGACCGTCGCGGAACGCTACGCCGACGGCCTGGCCGGGCGCGTGCTCTCCGTCCCTCGGGTGATCGAGGGCGGGGTCTCGGTCTGGGCGCAGTACGTCATCGAGCACCGCGACCGCGACGGCCTCGCCGCCCATCTGAGGGCGGCGGGCGTGCCCAGCGCCATCTATTACCCTGTCCCCATGCACCGCCAGGCGCCCTATGCCGGCTTCCCCGTGGGTCCGGGCGGCCTGCCGGTCTCGGAGGCCAAGGCCGCCAGCGTGCTGGCGCTGCCGATGCACGCCTATCTGGGCGAGGCGGTGCAGGACCGCATCATCGAGGCGGTGCGCGCCTACGACGGCTGAGCGTCGATTGACATCGCGATATCGTATCGCGATATACACGCCATGCGGACGCTCGTGGACATCCCGGACGACCAGCTCGCCGAGCTGGCGAAGATCGCCCGGCAGGAGAAGGTCTCGCGCGCGGCGCTGGTGCGCCGGGCCGTCGCGAACCTGCTTGAGGCGAGCCGCGCCAACCCGAAGGACGTCCTCGCCGCCAGCTTCGGCCTCTGGGGTCCAGGCGAGGACGGGCTTGCCTATCAGGAACGTCTCCGCAGCGAATGGTGAAGGCGCTCTTCGACACCAACGTTCTCATCGACTTCCTGCACAATGTAGCCCCGGCGCGGGATGTAATCGACGGTTACGAGGCGGGAGCGATCAGCGTCGTCACCTGGATCGAAGTCATGATCGGCGTCGAGCGGGACCTGGAGGCGGGCACGCGCGACTTCCTGAACAGTTTCGAGTTCGTCGGCCTTGAGCCTCCCGTAGCTGAAGAGGCCGTGCTGTTGCGCCGCACGCACCGCATCAAGCTGCCGGACGCGATCATCTGGGCGTCGGCGCGCCGGACCGGGCGGTTGCTGGTCACCCGCAACACCCGGGACTTCCCCGCCGACGATCCGGGCGTGCGCCACCCGTACGTGCTTTAGCCGCCCATGCGTTCCAGCATCCGCTCCAGCGTCGCCAGTTCGTCGGCCTCGCGGGCCGGCTTGTCCCAGCGGATGCGGCTGATGCGCGGGAAGCGCATGGCGACGCCGGACTTGTGCCGGCTGGAGCGCTGCACTCCCTCGAAGGCGATCTCGAGCACGAGGCCGAAGTCGCGGTCGGCGCGCACGGCGCGCACCGGGCCGAAGCGCTCGACGGTATGGTCGCGCACGAACTTGTCGAGCGCCCTCAGCTCCTCGTCGGTGAAGCCGAAATAGGCCTTGCCCACCGGCGTCAGCACGCGCGCGCCGGCCTCGTCCTGGCGCCAGACGCCGAAGGTGTAGTCCGAATAGAAGCTGGAGCGCTTGCCGTGGCCGCGCTGGGCGTACATCAGCACCGCGTCGATGCGCCAGGGATCGCGCTTCCACTTGAACCAGGGCCCCTTGGGCCGGCCGCCCTGGTAGATCGAATCCCAGCGCTTCAGCATCAGGCCCTCGGCGCAGCGCGGATCGCCGGGCGGCGGCTGGGCGCGCAGCGCCGCCAGCGCTTCCCAGCTCTGGAACGGCTGCAAGGGCGAAAGGTCGATCGCAGGCGCGCCGAGGGCTGCGACGAAGCGCTCGAGCCGGGCGCGCCGCTCGGCGAAGGGCAGGGACCGCAGATCGTCCTCGCCGTCGAGCAGCAGGTCGTAAGCGCGGATCCCCGCCGGATAGGCCGCCATCAGCCGGGCGTCCGCGCCCTTGCGGTTGAGGCGCTGCTGCAGCTCGCCGAACGGGGCGACGCGGCGACCGCGCATCACCAGCAGCTCGCCGTCGACGACGCCCTCGAACTCGAGCGCCGCCACCACGTCCGGGAACGCGGCCGACACATCTTCGCCGGTGCGGCTCCAGAGCCGCTTTTCGCCGCGCTCGCTGACGGCCTGGACCCGGATTCCGTCCCATTTCCACTCGGCGGCGTAGTCGGCCGGATCGAGCCTGCGCAGATCGACGGCATCGTCCAGGGCCTGCGCCAGCATCACCGGCCGGAACCGGCCCGGCGAGGCCGACGAAGGCCGGGCGCTGCGCCCCTCCAGCCAGGCGAAGAGGTCGCCATAGGGCGCGCGCACCGCATGCCACACCTCCTCGACGTCGGCGACGTCCACCTTGCCGAGGTCCGCCGCCGCCTGCTTGGCGAGCCGGGCCGAGACGCCGACGCGCAACCCCCCGGTGACCAGCTTCAGGAGCGCCCAGCGCCCATCCGTATCCAGCTCATCGAGCCAGCCCTCGATGAGGCCCTGGACCTCGCCGCGCGCCGCGGTGCGAAGCGCCTCGACCACTTCGGACAGCTCCGGTTCGCGCCCGGCGCCGGCGCGCTGCGGCCAGACCAGGGCCACGGTCTCGGCGAGGTCGCCGACGAAGTCGTAGGACCAGCCGAAGAGGACCGGGTCCATGCGCGCCTCCACCGCCCGGCGGATCGACGCCGGCTTGGCCGCGGCGAAGCTCAGCGCTCCGGTCAGGGCGGCCAGCGCCCAGCCCCGGTCGGGATCGGGCGTCTGCGCCAGGAAATCGCGCACCAGGACGAGCTTGGCGTTGCGCCCCGGTGTCATCGAAACCCGATCGAGCAGGCGGGCGAAGGCGCGCATGCACGTCCTCAGCGCGGCGCGGCGCGCTGGTCGAAGCGGCGGCGCGCCGCCTCGATCCGATCCTGATTGGCGCGCGCCCAGCCGCCGAGAGCGGCCACCGGCTCCCACAGCGAGCGCCCAAGCTCGGTCAGTTCATAGTCCACCCGCGGCGGCACGGTGGGAAAGACGGTGCGGGTGACCAGACCGTCGCGCTCCAGCCCCCTCAGGGTGAGCGTCAGCATGCGCTGCGAAATGCCGCCCACCATCCGCCGGATCTCGTTGAAGCGCCTTGGCCCGTCGCCGAGCAGGCTGACGATGAGCACGCTCCACTTGTCGCCCACCCGCGCCAGCACCTGGCTGACGGCGC
>Ga0307374_10004422_pt1 | contig 23410 bp, 20 predicted proteins | sample OX3MG_FD_202532 | JGI IMG/M metagenome (GOLD analysis project Ga0307374, IMG submission 202532) | Soil microbial communities from Risofladan, Vaasa, Finland - OX-3 | ecosystem: Environmental > Terrestrial > Soil > Coastal area > Acid sulfate soil | place: Finland: Risofladan, Vaasa | collected... | reverse complement strand
GCTCCCCCGAACGACGTCGTCGGCAGCCGGCCAGGAGCCGGGGTGGCCGCGGCGGGCCCGCCGGCGCCCGCCCTCGGTGACGGACGACGAGGCGCCCGGCGACTTCGCGGTCGGCACCGGAGCGCTCAAGCCGGTGCACGCTGCCGCCACCTCCGCTCCGCCGGAGGCGCCCGACACCGGCGGCGGGCTGACCGGGGGCGGGGCCGTGAACGATGGGCTGGCGGCGCGTCGCCGCTACCGCAAACGGCGCGCGATCGAATGGGTCGTCGTCCTCGGCGTCGCCGCGCTCATCGCGCTGGCGCTTCGGACCTTCGTCGTCCAGACGTTCTTCGTGCCCTCGGGCTCGATGACGCCCACGCTGCAGACCGGCGACCGGATCCTCGTCGACAAGCTGCCGTTCGTCGCGGACAGCGTCCACCGCGGCGACATCGTGGTCTTCCGCAGGGTGCCGAGAGACACCCAGCACGACGTCGCCGACCTCGTGAAGCGGGTGGTCGGCCTGCCAGGGGAGACCATCTCGTCGAAGGGTGACACGATCTACATCGACGGGCGCCCGATCGCCGAGTCGTGGCTGCCGAGCCTGAACTCGCCGCTGTCCGCCGCGGCCCTCTGCCCGCAGTCGGCCTACGACATCCCGAAGACGCACATCCCGCCGGGTCACTACTTCGTGATGGGTGACTGCCGCGGCAACTCCTACGACAGCCGCGACTGGGGGACGGTCCCCGCCTCCTACATCATCGGCAAGGTCTTCCTCGTGATCTGGCGCCACAATCACCCCTGGTTCCACTGGTTCTGAGCGCCCGGCGCGCCGGCGCCGGGCAGCGCCGCAGGGCGCGTCGCCGGCGCGCCGGCGACCTGGTGGTTCCACGGGCACTGCTGGGGTGTCGCACACCTCCGGTACGCTCCGCCAGATGGCGACCATCGCGGTCGAGGTCGACGGGCTGGTCAAGCGCTACCCGAAGAACCCGGTCCCGGCCGTCGACGGCGTGAGCTTCGCCGTCGAGCAAGGCGAGGTGTTCGGCTTCCTCGGGCCGAACGGTGCCGGCAAGACGACGACGATCGGCGTCCTCACGACCCGGGTCCGGCCGAGCGCCGGACGGGCGCTCGTGTCAGGGATCGACGTCGTCGCTGACCCGGTCGGTGCCCGCCGCCACCTCGCCGTGGTGCCGCAGCGCAACAACCTCGACCGCTCGCTGTCGATCCGCCAGAACCTGCTCTTCCACGCCGCCTACCACGGCATGGCCAGGGCCGAGCGCGTCGGTCGCGCTCAGGAGCTCCTCGAGCAGTTCGGCCTCGCCGACCGGGCAGACGACCGCGTCGAGATGTTCTCCGGGGGCCAGATGCAGCGCGTCATGATCGCGCGGGCCCTGATGCACGCCCCTGACGTGCTCTTCCTGGACGAGCCGACCACCGGCCTCGACCCGGCGGCGCGCCTGTTCGTCTGGGACCGCGTCCGCGAGCTGCGCGCCGAAGGCGTCACGATCGTCCTCACGACGCACACCATGGACGAGGCTGCGGAACTCTCGAACCGCGTCGCGATCATGGACCACGGCCATCTGCTCGCGCTCGACACGCCCGACGCCCTGACGCGCTCGCTGCCCGGCAGCTCGACGCTCGAGATCGCGGTGACGGCGCGCGAGGGGCCCTCGGGCGACCTCGTGGAGGCCCTCGGACGGCTCGACGGCGTGGAGCGGGCCGAGGCGGTGGACGAGGGCGCAACCGTTGCGACGGGAGCACGGACCCTCGCCGGTACCGGGTTGCGGATCCGCCTCTACCTCTCCGCAGACGCGGCCGCCATGGTGGCGCCGGTCGCCGGCCTGCTCGGCGAACGGGGAGCGACGCTGAGCGACGTGCGCCTCGGCACGCCGAGCCTCGAGGACGTGTTCATCGGCCTCACCGGTCGGTCCCTCCGATGACGGCCACGCGCGCGGCCGCCGCGGGCGAGGCCTCGGCGGGGGCCGGACACGCCTTCCTCGCCGTCCTCTACCGCGACCTCTACGTCACCGGGAAGGAGATCCCCGCCTTCCTCGCCCAGGTCGTCCTGCAGCCCCTGCTCTTGCTGTTCGTGTTCGGCAGGATCCTCACCGACCTCGGCTACGCCCGGGGCGGCTACGCCCAGCTGCTCTTCCCGGGGATCGTCGCGCTCACTGCCGCGCTCACCAGCCTGCAGTCCACGGCGCTGCCGCTCGTGATCGACTTCTCCTTCACGAAGGAGATCGAGGACCGCCTGCTCGCCCCGATGCCCGTGGCATGGGTGGCGATCGAGAAGATCGTGTTCGCCTCGCTGCGCGCGCTGGCGGCCGCGGTGCTCATGTTCCCGATCGGGATCGCCGTCCTCGGATCCGTCCCCTGGCGCGCCGCGGGGGTGCCGCTCCTCGTGCTGATCATGGTGCTCGGCTCGCTCGTCGGCTCGGCGCTCGGGATGACGCTTGGGACCCTGGTCCCGCCGCACCGGATCAACATCATGTTCGCCCTGGTGCTGACGCCCCTGATCTTCACGGGCTGCAGCCAGTACCCGTGGCCGTCGCTGTCCCGGCTCGCCTGGTTCCAGTGGCTCACGACGCTCAACCCCCTCACCTACGTGAGCGAAGGCATGCGCGCCTCGCTCGTCCCGGGGGTGCCGCACATGAGGCCTTGGATCTGCATCGTCTTGCTGGTGGTGTCGCTCGCCCTCTTCGGGGTGACGGGCATCCGCGGCTTCCTCCGCCGAGCGATCGACTGAGCCCGGGCGCGCGGGCGCGGCGCGCAGCACGCGACGAGGTCCCCGGGGGATCCGCCGGGGACCTCGTCAGACTGGGCCCGCTCGCTCCGAGCGGGGCGCGCTCAGGCCGCGTCGCGCTCGCCCGACGCGGGCGTCGAGGCCGTCTCGAGCGCGGCGGCCAGCACCTCTTCCACGTCCTTCGCGAGGTGGAACGTCATCTCGCGCCGGACCGCCTCCGGCACGTCCTCCAGATCGGGCCCGTTGCGCATCGGGAGGACCACCTCCTTCAGCCCCGCCCGGTGGGCGGCGAGGACCTTCTGGCGGACGCCGCCGATCGGCAGCACCCGTCCCTGCAGCGTCACCTCGCCGGTCATGCCGACGACGGGACGGACGGCCTGCCCGGTCAGGAGGCTGACCAGCGCCGTCGTCATCGTGACACCGGCCGACGGGCCGTCCTTCGGCACCGCGCCGGCGGGAACGTGGAGGTGGAACCGGTGGCCCGCGAACTGCGCCGGATCGATGCCGAGGCGATCCGCGTGCGAGCGCACGTAGGAGAGCGCGATCTCCGCCGACTCCTTCATCACCTCGCCGAGCTGTCCCGTGAGGGTCAGACCCTCGCGACCGTCCATCATCGTGGCTTCGACGAACAGCACGTCGCCGCCCGTCCCGGTCACCGCCAGGCCGGTCGCCACGCCTGGGACGCTCGTCCGGTCGGCCGCCTCGAAGAAGAAGCGTGGGCGGCCGAGCCAGGAGCGCACGTCGTCGGCGTCCACGTTGACCGGGGCGACCAGCTCACCTGACGCCAGCTTCGTCGCAACCTTGCGGGCCAGCCTGCCGAGCTCGCGCTCGAGCGAACGCACGCCGGCCTCGCGCGTGTAGTCCGAGACGATCACCCTGAGCGCCGCGTCGGTGACGCTCAGCTCGAAGGGCCGGAGCGCGGAACGTTCGAGCTGCCTCGCGACGAGATGGTTGCGCGCGATGGCGACCTTCTCGTCCTCGATGTAGCCGTCGAGGCGGATCACCTCCATCCGGTCGAGCAGCGGCCCGGGGATCGTCTCGGCGACGTTCGCCGTCGCGATGAACAGGACCCTCGACAGGTCGAGCTCGACCTCGAGGTAGTGGTCGCGAAACGTGTGGTTCTGCGCTGGATCGAGGACCTCGAGCAGCGCCGAGGACGGGTCGCCTCGGAAGTCCGTCCCGAGCTTGTCGACCTCGTCGAGCATGAGGACCGGGTTCGCCGTCCCCGCCTCGGCGAGCGCGCGCACGATACGGCCCGGCTGGGCCCCGACGTAGGTCCTGCGGTGGCCGCGGATCTCCGCCTCGTCGCGCACGCCGCCGAGGGCGACCCGCACGAAGCGCCTGCCGAGGGCGCGGGCGACCGACTCGCCGAGCGAGGTCTTCCCGACGCCCGGCGGCCCCACCAGCGCCAGGATCGCGCCGGCGCCGCGCCCGACGGGCGTGAGGCCGCGCTCGGCCTGGAGCTTGCGCACCGCGAGGTGCTCGAGGATCCGCTCCTTCACGTCGTAGAGACCGTCGTGGTCCTCGTCGAGGATGCGGGCGGCCTCGGCCACGTCGAGCCGGTCCTCCGACTCGACCCCCCAGGGGAGCTCGAACACCGTGTCGAGCCAGGTGCGGATCCAACCGCTCTCCGGGCTCTGCTCGCTCGTGCGCTCCAGCCGGTCGATCTCGCGCAGCACGGTGGTGCGCACCGCGTCGGGGAGCGCACGCCCGGCGACCTCGGCGCGGTAGTGCTCGGGGCTACCCTCCTCGGGGCCACCCTCGAGGTCACCGAGCTCCTTTCGGATCGCCTCCATCTGGCGGCGCAGCAGGAACTCGCGCTGGGTCTTCTCCATCCCCTCTTCGACGTCGGACTTGATCCGCTCGCGAAGGGTGATGTCCGCCAGGGTCTCCCGCGCCCAGCCGAGGACGAGCCGCAGCCGCTGCTCCAGCTCGATCGTCTCCAGCACCTGGACCTTCTGGGCGAGGCTCAGCTCGGCCGAGTACCCCGAGACGTCCGCGATCTGCTCGGGCTCGGTGACCTCGCGCAGGCGCTCGGCGATGCGTTGCGCGCCCCGGGCGAGCAGGATGTTCTCGAGGATGGCCCGGTACTCGCGAGCGAGCTCGTGCTCCTTCGGGGTGGCGGGCTTCGCCGCGACGGGCTCCACCTGGACCCACAACGCCTGTCCCGTCGCCGGCACCGCGGAGCCGATGACGGCCCGCTGGACGCCGCGCACAACCATGGCGAGCGGCCCGCCGGGCAGCTCGCCGGTCTCGAGGATCTCAGAGACCACGCCGACGGAGGCGTAGCGACCCTCGATGTGGGGCACCAGCAGCAGCCGGCCACCCGCCGAGCCGGCCGCGTCTGCGGCCGCCTTTGCTTCGTCGGTCTCGAGCGCCATGGTGAAGACCATGCCGGGAAGCACTACGCCCGAGGTCAACGGCAATAAGGGCAGTGTCTCGTTCATTTGCACCACCGCCGCACCTCCAATGCACCTAGACGCAGTGGCGGAGAGTTCAACGGCACGTGCCGCGGTCTATTCCCCGGACCGCCACCGGCCATCGCGCACCCGGCGCCGTCGTCGCCGGGCGCCGGGGGGGCGGGTCCTCTCAGGCGGCGCCGTGACGCTCGGCCGCGACGTGGTGCCTCGGCCGGTTGACGACGACGACGGGGCAGGGCGAGTAGCAGACGCAGTGCTGGCTGACCGAGCCGAGCAGCACGCCGGCGAGGGCGCCGTGGCCGCGGCTGCCGACGACGAGGAGGTCGGCGCCCTCGGCCGCGTCGACGAGCGCCTGCCCCGGCGGACCGGACAGCGTGCGCTGGTGCAGCTCGAGCCCGGGGTGCTCCGACCCGAGCACCTCCTCGACGGTCGCGGCCAGCGCTGCGGCCGCGTCGCCGGCGAGGTCGAGGTCGGCAGGCAGCGGGTAGGGCCAGCCGTAGGAGATCGGGAGCTCCCAGCAGGTGACGACCTCCAGGGCGGTGTCGCAAAGGCGCGCCTGGCGCGCCGCCCACCGCAGGGCCTCCTTCGACTGCTCCGAGCCGTCGACGCCGACGACGATCGTCGTGGGACCGGATGCGGTGTCGTTCATCGCGGGCCTCCCTTCGTCCACAGGCCGAACCGTAGACGGGGCCCTGCCCAGCTCATCAGGGACGAAGGTCCTAACCCGGCGAGTACATCGGCGTCGTCATGTCCGCGCCGCCCGGGGGCCCCACCTCGTGGGCGTCGCGGGGCGGGGCGGCGGACGCCTCGTGACCCTCGACGAGCCGCAGCAGCCGTGCCCGCTCGTCGAGCGGCGACGCCGGGTCGGTCAGGTGCTCCTCGATGCCGAGCGCCCCGCAGAGCCGCACCAGGGCGACGTCGTGGGCGAGCTCGAGCGCCATGCGCTCGACGGAATCGCCCGGCGCGCCTTTGTGCAGGGCCGCGTCCTCGGCGAGGTGCGCCCGCTCGTCGAGCAGGCGCGTGACGAGCATCGGCACGCTCGCCTCGCGAACCCCTTGAGCCTCGCCGCTCGCGAGCGCTATGCGCAGCACCTCGGAGTAGATGGTCATCGGTTCAGGGCACTCTATCTTCGGCCTATCGCAACCTTCCGCCGGGCGGTACCGCTCGCCCGCCGAGCGTCGACCCGCCGGCAGCGCCGGGCTCGGCCCGGACCCGCGGCGCCGGAGGGAGGGTCAGTCGTGCACCCGCCGCTGGTGCTCCTGCATCCGCACGGCGAACACGGCCGCCTCGGTTCGGCGCTTCATTCCGAGCTTTGACAAGAGGTTCGAGACGTAGTTCTTCACGGTCCGCTCGGCGAGGAACAGCTCCTCGGAGATCTGCCGGTTCGTCTTGCCCTGGGCGATCAGGTCGAGGATGCGTCGTTCGCCCTTCGACAGCCGCGCGATGCGCTCGTCCTCTCTCGGCCCCGAGCGCAGCCGGTCGAGCACCCGCTGGGCGAGGAACGGGTCGAGCAACGACTCGCCCCGGCCCACGCGGCGCACCGCGTCGAGGATCCCCATGCCCCTCAGATCCTTCAGCAGGTAGCCGGAGGCGCCGGCCATGATGGCCGCCGCCAGCGCTTCGTCGTCGGCGAAGGACGTGAGCATCAGGCAGCGGAGCTCCGGCATCCTCGACCGCAGCTCGCGGCAGACCTCGACGCCGTCACCGTCCGGCAGGCGCACGTCGAGGACGGCGACGTCGGGGCGCTCGAGGGGCACACGCAGCAGCGCCTCGGCGGCGGTCGACGCCTCACCGACGACCTCGAGGTCGTCCTCGCCCTCGAGGAGCCCGCGAAGGCCCGCGCGCACGACCTCGTGGTCGTCCAAGAGGAACACCCGTACACTCACCGCTTCTCCCTCCGGGCAAGGGATCGCCTCGATCCGCCCTGATCGTGGCCGCCCGGGCGCATCGGAGGGGAGGGTCGAAAGTCACACGCGCCGCTTGCGAAGGTACGTACGCTCCGGGGGCCAGCCGGGGCGGCGCCGGCCGGCCCGCGCTGGCGGAAGAGCTGGCGGGACCTTCTACCCTGGTCGGACAGCAGAGCCCGACGACAGGCTGATCGTCGTGAGCACGGGAGCGGACCGTCCGGTGGCGGTCCCCTCCTCGAAAGGAGCACGGCCATGGACGAGACCCACGCCGCAGCGGAGCTCGAGGAGCTGAGCCACGAGGAGTGCCTCGAGCTTCTCGCCCGCCACGACTTCGGCCGGATCGCGGTCCTGCTCGACCAGCACCAGCCCGACATCTTCCCGGTCAACTACCGCCTCGACGGCGAGAACATCGTCTTCCGCTCCTCGACGGGCACGAAGCTCACCCACGCGAGCCTCGACCGGGTCGCGTTCGAGGTCGACGAGCGGGACAGCTCCGGAGGGGCGTGGAGCGTCGTGGTGAAGGGCGTCGCTCGCGAGATCACCGAAGCCCTCGACCCGGTGTCGGTGCGCGAGCGGAACCTTCCGATCGAGACGCCGCTTAGCCGGGGCGGCGACCATTTCGTGCGGATCGTCCCCCGCGCCGTCACGGGTCGGCGCCTGGTCCCGCCCGCCACGTGAGCGAGGCTTCGTCACGCGACGTGCAGGTCGTCTACCCTCGCGATGGCGTCCCGGGGGGCCAACCGTGGTGAGCAGCGTCATCGAGACCGAACAGAAGTACGTCGCCGCCGACGAGCTCGAGCTCCCCGACCTCGGTGCAGCGCTCGACGGCCGGGCGGCGAACGTCGAGCGCGACGAGCCCGTGCTGCTCGACGCGTTGTACTTCGACACCGACGACCTCCGGCTCGCCCGCTCCGGCGCGACGCTCAGGCGGCGCACGGGCGGCACGGACGCCGGATGGCACCTGAAGCTCCCGACCGGACGGCCCGGCACCCGGACGGAGCTGCACGCTCCTCTCGGGGAGGACGTCGACGTGCCGGCCGAGCTCGCGGTCCTGGTGCGCGCCCGGACGCGCACGAAGCCACTCGTGCCGGTGCTGCGGCTCGAGACGGTGCGCACGGTGACACGACTCCTCGCGCCCGACGGTGCGCTCCTGCTGGAGCTCGCCGACGACCGGGTCCTCGCCGAGCCGAACGGCGCGCCGAGCCGGACCTGGCGCGAGATCGAGGTCGAGCGCCACGGTGCGGGGAAGGGGCTCGTCGGGCGCGTCGACGCCCTCCTGCTCGAGGCGGGAGCCAGGCCGGCGAGCTGGCCGTCGAAGGTGACCCACGCCCTCGGCGACGTCGTGCCCGCTGCACCGCTCGTGCCCCCGGCGCGCCACGACGACCTCGTGACCGAGCGGGTCCGGGCTCAGCGGACCGAGCTCGTGGCGCGCGACGCCGACGTGCGCCGCGAGCTGCCCGAGGCGGTGCACGACATGAGGGTGGCCTGCCGGCGGTTGCGCAGCTGCCTGCGCACGTTCAGGCCGCTGTTCGAGCCAGCGCCCGCGCAGCACCTGCGCGCCGAGCTCGCCTGGATCGCCGGCGTGCTCGGCGCCGAGCGCGACCTCGAGGTCCTCGAGGCACGGATCGACAAGAGCCTCGCCGGGCTCGACGACGCGGGGCCGGCGGGCGCCGTCCGGACGATCCTCGCGGACCGCTTCGAGACCGGCCGGGCCGCCGCGCACGCCGAGATCCTGAAGGCGCTCGAGGGCGAGCGCTACTGCCAGCTGCTCGACGAGCTCGACGCCTTCGCCGCCGACCCGCCGTTCGCTGTGCCCGTCCGCGCGCGCCGGGTCACCCGGCTGCGCCGACTGGCGGCGATGGAGCTCCGCCGGACGCGGCGGTGGGTCGAACGTGCCGAGGCCGCCACGGGTGAGGAGCGCGACCGCGCCTTCCACGAGGCCCGCAAGACCGCGAAGCGCGTGCGCTACGCGGCAGAGGTGCTCGCGCCCGCCTACCGGGGGGAGGCGCGCGTCGCGGTGGCACGGTTCACGCGCCTGCAGGACCTGCTCGGCGACCGCCACGACGCCGTGGTCGCGCGGGCCATGCTCGAGGAGGAGGGCAGGCGCGCCGGGCCGGGCCGCCAGCGGAGCGGCTACGCGTTCGGGCTCCTGGTGGGCCGCGAGGATGCCGCGATCGCCGACTATGACCGCGCCTTCCCGCGCCTGTGGCGCCGGGCGACGCGCGGCAAGGTGCGCCGCTGGCTCGGCTGAGGTCGGCCACGGGCGCGCTCGCGCCGGACGCGTGCCCGCCGAGGGCACCGAGCGAGGAGCCGTGACGACCCGACCGCAGCGGCGGGAAGCGGTGCGCTCGTGACTTGCGCCTCTTGCGCTCGCCGGCGCTTCGTGGCGCGATGGTGGTGAGCCCGCAGGAGTGCTGGGGGCAGGTAGTGAGGAGGTGGCCCGATGACACTGGTCCGCCGAGATTGGCTGAACCTTGAGCTGCCCGAGCGGTGGCGTCGCATGCTCGACATGGAGACGGACTTCGGGCGCTGGATGCGCGTCGAGGAGTTCCGCGAAGGCGACACGCTCGTGGTACGGGCGGAGGCCCCGGGCCTCGACCCCGAGCACGACGTCGAGCTGACCGTCACCGGTGACGTGCTCGAGATCCGGGCGCACCGCGAGGAGCGGGAAGAGAAGAAAGGCAAGGCGAGCTACCGCTCGGAGTTCCGCTACGGGGCGTTCGAGCGCACGGTCCCGCTGCCGGCCGGAGTCGGCGCGGACGACGTGAAGGCGTCCTACAAGGACGGGATCCTCGAGATCAGGATCCCGGTGCCGGCCGAGCTGAAGTCGGAGACGACCAAGGTCCCGGTGACGCGTGGCTAGTCGCCACGTGGGCCGGGCGAGCCTGGAGGTGGGGACATGAGAGCGAGCGTCGGTGATCGCCTCGTCGTGAAGGGTCACCGGGCCGGCGAAGCGGACCGGGACGCGGAGGTCCTGGAGGTCCGGGGCACCGGTGGGGAGCCGCCCTACCTCGTGCGCTGGACGGAGGACGGGCATGTCGGCCTCGTCTTCCCCGGCTCGGACACCACCATCGAGCACCTGCAGGGGGGCGCCGCCCGTCGTGGCGCCCGTGGCGGCGCGTAGTCTCCGTGCTGGCCTGGGCGGTGGAGCGGCCGGCGCCCGTCGATGAGCATCCGCTCAGGCGGGTCGACCGGCCACTGCCCGTCCCCGGACGAGGAGAGGTGCGCGTCCGTGTCCACGCCTGCGGCGTCTGCCGTACGGACCTCCACCTCGCCGAGGGCGACCTGGCGCCGAAGGCGCCGGGGGTCGTCCCCGGTCACGAGGTGGTCGGGACCGTCGACGAGCTGGGCGAGGGGGCGCGCCGCTTCCGGATCGGCGAGCGGATCGGGATCGCGTGGCTTCGGCACACCTGCGGGGTGTGCCGCTTCTGCGCGAACGGCGCCGAGAACCTGTGCGTCGCGCCCGGTTTCACCGGTTGGGACGCCGATGGCGGCTTCGCCGAGTACGCGGTCGTCCCCGAGGGGTACGCGTACGCGCTGCCGGCCGCCTTCTCGGACGGGGAGGCGGCCCCGTTGCTGTGCGCCGGCATCATCGGCTACCGGGCGCTGCGACGCTCGGCGCTGCCGCCGGGCGGTCGGCTCGGCATCTACGGCTTTGGCGCGTCGGCGCATCTCGCGGCGCAGGTCGCCCTGTACGAGGGGGCGACGGTCCACGTGATGACGCGCTCGGAGGACGCCCGCCGCCTGGCGCTGGAGCTCGGTGCCTCCTCCGCCGGCGACGCGGCGGACGCCCCGCCCGAGCCGCTCGACGCGGCGATCCTCTTCGCGCCGGTCGGCACGCTCGTTCCCGTCGCGCTGGAGGCGCTCGACCGGGGCGGCACGCTGGCGATCGCCGGCATCTACCTGAGCGACGTGCCGACGCTCTCGTACGGCCGGCACCTGTTCGAGGAGCGCTCCCTCCGGAGCGTGACGGCGAACACGAGGGCCGACGGCGAGGAGTTCCTCGCCATCGCGGCGCGGATCCCGGTGCGGGTCGTGACGACGTCCTACCCCCTCAGCGCCGCCGACCGCGCCCTGGCCGATCTCGCCCACGACCGGGTCAACGGAGCGGCAGTCCTGCACGCGGAGTGACGCCACCGCCGCGCCGACCCACGCGGGGCGGGGCGGCTCGGCGTCATGACCTTCGGCTCTGGCCCGCCAGCCCCCCGCGCCGTACGTTCGTCTCGGGCGTCCTGGACGGTGCTGCCAGGGGCTCGAGGGCCTCCGGCCCGGGTTCGCGAGGAGGCGGTCGTGCAGCCGGACGCGATGGTCGCGCGATGACGGCGCCCGTTCGCGGCGCGACGGTCGCGCCGGGCGCGAAGGGGTGCCGAGCCGGCGCCGAGCGGGAGGTGCTGCTGCGCGCCGCGTCCGAACGGCTCGCGGTGCTCGAACGCGAGCTCGTCGAGGCGGGCGAGCGCGCAGCTGGCCGTTCGGAAGACGTCCACCCCGTGCACCGCGCGAGCGAGGTCAACCTCGCCCAGTACCTCGCGCTCCGCCGCCACGACATCCGTCCCCTCCAAGAGCAGCTGGCCGCGCTCGGGCTCTCCTCGCTCGGCCGTGCCGAGGCCCACGTGCTGGCGAGCACCACCCAGGTCCGCGGCCTCGTCGATCTCCTCCGGGGCGAACCGGCCCGGCCCGTCCCGGAGGCGCCGGTGAGCTTCGCCGAGGGGCCGCGCCTGCTCGAGCAGAAGACCGACGCGCTCTTCGGGGCCCCACCGCCCGGGCGCACCACCCGGATCATGGTCACCATGCCCTCCGAGGCAGCGACCGACTACGCGCTCGTGCGCGACCTCGTCGGGCGCGGCATGGACTGTGCCCGGATCAACACGGCCCACGACGGTCCGCGCGCGTGGGCGCGCATGGTGGCGAACGTCAGACGGGCGGCGCGGGAGGAGGCGAGGCCGTGCGCGGTGCTGGTGGACCTCGCCGGGCCCAAGTTGCGGACCCGCCTCGCCGGCGCGGGTGTCCAGGTGGTGAAGGTGCAGCCCCGCCGGGACGAGCTCGGCCGGGTGGTCGAACCGGGCGTCGCGTGGCTCACCCCGCTCGAGCAGCCCGCTCCCGCCCCTGCAGGCGCCGTCGCGATCCCGGTGCCCCGGGCGTGGCTCGAGACGCTCGAGCGCGACGCGACGGTCCGCTTCACCGACGCCCGGGGCTCCCGGCGGGCCCTCGAGGTGGTCAGGGTCTCCCGGGGCGGCGCGCGCGCCGTCGCGACGAAGACCGCGTACCTCGTACCGGGGACCGTGCTCGCCGTCGGCTCGCCGGGCGCGGCCGCGACGGGGCGGGTCGGTGCGCTGCCCGAAGTGGAGCGGCCACTCCGCCTGGCGAGGGGCGACCGCTTCGTGCTCTGCGCCGACGCGCAGGTGGGGGCCGCGGGCGGCACCCCACGGGTCGGCTGCAGCGCCCCCGAGGCCGTCGCGCGCCTACGGCGCGGCGACTCGGTGCAGCTCGACGACGGGCGCATCGGGGGGACCGTCGTCGAGGTCTCCGGCGCCGGTGCGACCGTCGAGGTGCGCACGGCGCCGCCCGACGGCGCCAGGCTCCGCTCGGAGAAGGGGATCGTGCTGCCGGACACGGACCTCGCGCTCGGCGCGATCACGGCGGGGGACGAGGCGACGCTGTCGTTCGTCGCGGCCCATGCCGACCTGGTGGGCCTCTCGTTCGTCGAGCGCCCCGGCGATGTCCGCCGCCTGCAGGGCGCGCTGCGCGAGCACGGCGCCGCGGGGATCGGGGTCGTGCTGAAGATCGAGACGGCCCGCGCCTTCGAGCACCTCCCCCAGCTGCTGCACGCGGCGATGTCCAGCGAGCGCGTCGGGGTGATGATCGCCCGTGGCGACCTCGCCGTCGCCTGCGGATTCGAGCGCCTCGCCGAGGTCCAAGAAGAGATCCTCTGGCTGAGCGAGGCGGCACACCTGCCGGTCGTCTGGGCGACCCAGGTCCTCGACCAGCTGGCGAGGTCGGGGCTCCCCTCACGCGCGGAGATCACGGACGCGGCGATGGGCGAGCGGGCGGAGTGCGTGATGCTGAACAAGGGTCCGTACATCCGGGAGGCGACGACCGCGCTCGACGACATCCTGCACCGGATGGCCGATCACCAGGCGAAGCGGCGCACCATGCTGCGGCGTCTCCACGCCTGGCACGCCGGCCTGGACGGAGCCAGCCCGGCAACGCCGGACTAGCGCGAGGCGGACCGCGCTGGCGCGGAAGCGATCCGCCGGCGGGCAGACCACATCGGGCCGGCGGCGTTCATGTGGCGGTAATGCCTCGTGCCTACCGTGCAAGCACGATGGCCACACGTCCACCCCGACCCGATCCCCACCTCCCCGCGGCCCGAGGCCTCGCCGCACTCGCAGCGCTCAGCACCTCGCCGCCGCGCCGCGGGCGCGGCGGCGACGGCGAAGCCCCCGCCGGGGCCGCCGCCCGCGTCGAGGGCAACGCGCGGCTGACGGCCTCGATCGGCGCCGTGATCCTGGTCCTCCTCGCCGCCGAGGGCCTCACCATCCTCTCGGTCGGCTCCCTCCTCGCCGAGCACGTCTTCATCGGCATGATGCTGATCCCCCCGGTGCTCGCGAAGATCGCGAGCACCGGCTACCGCTTCGCCCGCTACTACCTCGGCGACCCCGCCTACCGGCGCAAGGGACCGCCGCCGGCGCTGCTGCGCGCCGTCGGCCCGGTGATCATCGTCTCCACGGTCGTCGTGCTGGCGAGCGGCGTGGCCCTCCTCTACGTGCCCGACCGGTGGCGTTCGGACATGCTCCTCCTGCACAAGGCCACGTTCGTCGTCTGGTTCGGCGTCACCGCGGTCCACGTCCTCGGCCATCTCCTCGAGACGGTGAAGTTCGCGCCTCGGGACTGGTCGCGCCGCGCCGGGCCACGTCTGCCCGCCGCGGGCGCACGCAGGTGGGCGGTGGCGACGGCGCTCGTGCTCGGCCTCGTCCTCGGCAGCCTCGTCCTCGGACGTGTGGCGCCGTGGCTGGCCTGGGCGACGCACACCGCGACGGGCCACTGAACCCGGGCCCGGTCGCCAACCCGTCCTCGGGTGGGTCGGGGGCGTCCCGTCCGGCGCCACGAGACGGGACCCGCCCGGCGGGTTGAGGAGCCCCGGAGCGCCACGGCCGTCTCGGGCGGCCGCCGTCCTATGAGGAGCCGGCGGCGCCCGCCCCGGCGAGGCCGAACGACCGGTTGGGCTCGAGCGCCTGGACGAGGGCCGTGGGGACGCCGGCGGCACCCTCCCCGCCGAGGATCCAGAGCCGACCTCCGACCACGGCGGCCCCGGCGTAGCCGACGGCCTCCCGCAGCGATCCCGCCGCGAGGAAGGTCCCCGACGACGGCCGGAAGGCCAGCACGCCGGCGACCGGGTGGAGGCCACCCGCGGACGTCGAGGTGTCGCCTCCGGCGACGTAGACGGTCCCGTCGAGCGTCGCCGCGACGGCGCCGGCGAGCGGGGACGGCAGCCGCCCGGCGACCGACGCCGTGTGCGCGGCCGGATCGACGACCTGCACGGTGTCGACCGCCGCACCGGTCGCGGATTGGCCGCCGATGACGTAGATCTTGCGCCCGAGGACCGCCACCGCGGGGTAGCGCACCGGAACCGCGAGGGCCGCGACACCTCGGAAGTGGCTGCCGTCGGTCGTGGCGAGGACCTCGCGGTCCAGCGACGGCCCGTCGTAGCCGCCGACCACGTAGGCGCTGGCCCTGAGCGTCACGGCCGAGGCGTCGGCGCGTGCCTCGGGAAGCACGCCGATCGAGACCGCGCCGCCACCGAGGGCGAAGCGCTGCACCGACGCGCTCGGCGACACGGTTCCGCCGCCGAGGACCAGGACCCGTCCCGCGACGAGCGCCCCGGCGGCGTCGTGTGTCGCGAGGCGGAGGCTCGCGGTCGCGACGGGCCGACCCGACCTGGTGTCGAGGTCGACGATGGCCGCGCTCGAGCCGCCCGTCGACGTCAGGCCGCCGGCGACGACGACCTCGGCCGCGCGCGGGCCGGGGAGCACGACCTCACGACTGACCGGCGCGCCGAGCTGCCAGGGGAGCAGGCTCGCTTCGACCGCGGCGGGCCCGCTCGGCGCCGCACGCGTCGTGGCCGCCGTGCTCGTTGCGCCGGACGTGGGCCGGTCGGCCCGCTGGCGCGCCCGCGAGGCGGAGCCGGGCTGGAGGAGGACGGCGAGGAGGACAGCGAGGACCACGACGGCGGTGAGGAGCCCTCCGGCCGCGAGGCGGCGGCGGCGGAACGTCGCCGGTGTGGGCCGGCGGTGTCGAGACGGCGCCGGTCGGCGCTTCGGGCCGCGAGCGACCGGGCGCGCCGCCGGTACCCGGCCGTACCGGGGGGCGCCTGGTCGACCCATCGGCACGACGCTACTGCTCGGGCTGGGGCGCGCCTCACTGGACTGGGGCGCCCCCCGGCACCGCCCGGCGCCCTCGAGCTGCAACACTCTCGCCGTGCGGCTCCTGCTCGCCGAGGACGACGACCACCTGCGGGAGGTGCTCGTCCGCGGGCTCAGGGAGGCGGGCTACGTCGTCGACGCCACCGCCGACGGCGAGGACGCCACGGACTACCTCGCCGTCAACGAGTACGGCGTCGCCGTGCTCGACTGGCGCCTGCCGGGGCGCTCGGGCCTGGAGGTCGTGGCGTGGGCGCGGGCGCGCGGCATCAGCACGCCGTTCCTGATGCTGACGGCACGCGACGCCCCGGTCGACCGCGTACGCGCCCTCGACGGGGGCGCCGACGACTACCTCGTCAAGCCGTTCGATTACGGAGAGCTGCTGGCGCGCCTGCGCGCCCTGCTGCGCCGGCCGTCCGGCGAGCGCGACCCGGTGCTGCGCTGCGGCTCGCTCCTCGTCGACCCGGCGACGCGCGAAGTCGCGGTCGACGGTGAGCCCGTCGATCTGACGCCGCGCGAGCACGCCATCTTGGAGCTGCTCACCAGGCGATCGCCCGCCATCGTGAGCCGGCGCTCGATCGCGCTGCACGCCTGGCCCGAGGAGGCCGACGCGCTGGGCTCGAACACCATCGAGGTCCACATCGCGCGCCTGCGGGGGAAGATCGCCCACTCCGACGCCCGGATCGAGACTGTCCGCGGCTCCGGCTACCGCCTGGTGGGGCCGTGATCCGGGGGCGCGGCGAGCGGTCGTCGGCTCCCTCCAAGGGCGTGCACCGCCACGCCCGCCACGTCGCGCTGCGAGCGACGCTGCTGGCGCTGGCTGTCTACCTCGTCGCCTGCGCCGTCGCCGACATCGTCGTCGTCGGGCACCTCGGCGACGCCGTCGACGCCCGCCTCTCCGACCGGGTGGCCGAGCTGGTGCAGTCGGCCGCCGGTCGGCCGGCCACCGGCAAGTTCGGGCCGCTTCCCGCCAAGGCGCAGACGCACGGGCACGACGACCTCGACGACGCCCCGGTCTTCTCCTGGTGGGTGCCGGCCGGCTCCTCCGCCGCCGTCGCGCTGTCCGCCACCGCCCCGGTGCTGCCGCGACCGCTGTTCGGTGTCGCCGGCATCTCGGGCGCGACGATCGCCGGCCGGCCGTTCCGCCTCACCGGCGCGGGCGTCCGCGGTGGCCGCGTCGTCGTCGCGACGAGCGTCGAGCAGCTCTCGGGCTTCCGATCGACGCTGCTCGTGGCCGAAGGTTCCGTGCTCCCCTTCGTGCTGCTCACCTTCTTCCTCGTCGCGACGGTGATCGGCCGTCGCGCCGCGGCCCCCGTCGAGCGCGCCCGGCAGCAGCAGCTCGACTTCACGGCGGACGCCTCCCACGAGCTGCGCACGCCGCTCAGCGTCATCGAGGCCGAGGTCGGCCTGGCGCTCTCGACGGAGCGCTCCGGCGACGGCTACCGGGCGTCGCTCGAGCGCGTCGCCACCGAGAGCCGGAGGCTGCGCGGGATCGTTGACGACCTGCTGTGGCTGGCGCGCCTCGACACGGTGCCGAGCGCACCGGCCGACGAGCCGGTCGACCTCGTTGCGCTCGTCGGGGCCTGCGTGGCGCGCTTCGCGCCGATCGCCCGGCAGCGGTCGATCACGCTCTCGGCGTCGGCCGCGTCCGACACCGTCGTGCGCGCCCCGGCCGAGTGGCTCGACCGGCTGGTGTCGGTGCTGGTCGACAACGCGTGCCGCTACACGGGGCCGGGCGGGAGCGTCGCGGTCACGGTGGCGTCGTCGGCCACGCGAGCGACCGTGACGGTGGACGACAGCGGCCCGGGCATCGCCGAAGAGGACCGCGACGACGTGCTCCGGCGCTTCCACCGGGCGAACCCGTCGCCCGGCGGCGCCGGGCTCGGCCTGTCGATCGCCGACGCCGTCGTGCGGGCCACCCACGGGCGCTGGGAGATCGGGTCGTCGCCGGCGGGCGGGGCGCGCATGCAGGTCTCCTGGCCGCGCCTGCATCCTGAGCCACCAGAGGGACCCCGCCCCGCAGGCGCGACGGAGCCGAAGGGCGGCTCCCTCCGGCCGACTACCTCGGTGACGCGACCGTTGCTGCCGTAACATTCGCAGCCAGTGACCGGTGCCCGCGCACGGCTGAGGTGGCGACAACGCCCGCCTCCGGCAGGCACGCAGCCCGCCGCCGCGGCGCGGCTCGCCGCGGTGGTGGAGTCGTCCGACGACTCGATCGTGAGCACGACGATGGACGGCACCGTCACCAGCTGGAACCAGGGGGCTGAGCTCGTCTACGGCTATACCGCCGACGAGATGATCGGTCGGAACATCGAGCTCGTCTTCCCCGAGGACGCGCGCACCCAGCTCCGCGACATCTACGCGAGCATGCGGCGGGGCGAGCGGTTTGCGCCGACCGAGGGCATGCGGCTTCGCAAGGACGGCTCGCGCGTCGACGTCGAGGTGCGCGTCTCGCCGATCCGCGGCGCGCACGGCACCGTCGTCGGCGCGTCCGCCATCTCGCGCGACATCACGGAGCGCCGGGCGGCCGAGGCGCGCCTCACCGAGAGCGAGCGCCGTTTCCGCACCCTTGTCGAGAGCGCGCAGGACCTCGTCTTCCTCTATCGACTTCTCCCCGAGCCGGGGTTCGACTTCGTGAGCCCCTCCGCAGCCGAGATGACCGGCTACACGCCCGAGGAGCTGCGCGCCGACCCCGACCTGGTCGACCGCCTGCTCGATCCCGGCGTTCTCGGTCTCCTCGGCTCGGACCGCTCGGTGACGGCGTTCTCGCAGACCTGGGACGTCGGCGTCCGGCGCAAGGACGGGACCGTGGTCTGGACGAGCCAGCGGCTGAGCCCCGTCTACGGCGGCACCGGACGGATCGTCGCCGTGCAGGGGATCGTGCGCGACATCACCGAGCGCAAGGAGGCCGAGGAGCGGCTCGCCCACGACGCGCTGCACGACCCGCTCACCGACCTGCCGAACCGGGTCCTCCTGCTCGACCGGATCGAGGGCGCGCTGAACCGGGCCGGGGGGAGCGCCGCGCGCGTCGCGGTGCTCTTCGTCGATCTCGACCGCTTCAAGCTCCTGAACGACACGCGCGGCCACCAGCAGGGCGACGCGCTGTTGCGCGAGGTCGGCGAGCGTCTCGTGCGCACGGTCCGGCCGACCGACACCGTCGCCCGCTTCAGCAGCGACGAGTTCGTGCTCACCTGCGAGGGCGTCGTCACGGTCGCCGACGCGGCCGCCTCGGCCGAGCGGGTGAGGCGGGCTTTCGACGCGCCGTTCGCGCTCGAGGGCGGGGAGGTCTTCGTCACCGCCAGCGTCGGCGTGGCGATCGGCGGCGTCGGGAGCGTGGCCGAGGCGCTCGTGCGCGACGCCGACCTGGCCATGTTCCGCGCGAAGGAGCGCGGCGGGGCCCGGGTGGAGCTCTACGACGACGAGCTGCGCCGCCAGGCCGAGCAGCGGATCGACGCGGAGTCGGGGCTGCGCCGGGCGATCGCCAACGGCGAGCTGTTCCTCGAGTACCAGCCGATCATCTCCCTCGTCGACGAGCGCTACATCGGCGTGGAGGCGCTGGTCCGCTGGCGCCACCCCGAACGCGGCACCGTCGCTCCCCCCGAGTTCGTCCAGGTCGCGGAGGACACCGGCCTCGTCGTCCCCATCGGGACCTGGGTCCTTGAGGAGGCGTGCCGCCAGCTCCGCCGGTGGCAGGTCGAGGTGGGGGGCACGCCCGGGTGGAGGATGTCGATCAACATCTCGGCGACCCAGCTCCACGCGCCGGACTTCCGGGAGCTCGTGACGAGCGCCACGGCCTCGGCGCACCTCGACCCGTCCTGCGTGCAGCTCGAGCTGACCGAGTCGATCCTGATGGACGCCGATCGCTGCGCCGGCGCGCTCGAAGGCCTGCGCGACCTCGGCGTACGGCTGGCGATCGACGACTTCGGCACGGGCTACTCCTCGCTCGCCTACATCAAGCGCTTCCCGTTCGACGAGCTGAAGATCGACCGCTCCTTCGTCGACGGCGTCGCCGACGACGAGTACGACTCGACCATCGTCAGCGCCGTCGTCGCGATCGGCCGGGCACTTCGCCTCGGGGTGACGGCCGAAGGGGTCGAGACCGCCCGGCAGGCCGAGGCCCTGCGCCGCCTCGGCTGCCCGGCGGCCCAGGGCTACCACTTCTCGCCGCCACGACCGCCGGAGGAGTGCCTCGAGGTCCTGCGCTCCGCCACGTCGCCGCGGCGCATATCGGACCCGGACTGAAGGAGGCGGACATGGACCTGTCAGAGACGTTCCAGCGGGGCGTTCTCCGCCTGCACCAGCGTGTCTACGAAGCGACCGGTGGCCGCATCGGCCACCGGCTCATCGGGGTGCCCTGCCTGCTGCTGCGGACGACGGGCCGCCGCAGCGGCGAGCCGCGCACGAACGCCCTCGTGTACGTTGTCGACGGCCGCGACCACGTCGTGGGGGCCTCGAACGGGGGCGACGACCGCGCGCCGGGATGGCTCCACAACGTCCGCGCGCAGCCGAGCGTCGAGATGCAGGTCAAAGCGGCACGCCGGCGCGCCGGCGCCCGCGTGGTCGAGCGCGGGGATCCCGACTACGACCGGCTCTGGGCGCTGGTGAACGCCAACAACCACGGCCGCTACGACAGCTACCAGGCGAGGACGTCGCGTCCCATCCCGCTCGTCGTCCTCACGCCGGAGTGAGGCGGTCCGCCGGCGGCGGCACCGACCACCCGCGCCTGGGACGCGCGACGCCGGGCGGCCGGTTGTCGTCGATGCCGGCGAGCGGTCGTTTAACCTGCCACCACGGACGACGAGCGACTCGACGACAAGGCGCGCAACGAGCGCGAGGAGGCGGCCTGGGGCGAGCGGTCCCTGTCCGAGCCGCGCTGGCCCGCCTCCGTCGCGGTGGCGGCCGCCATCGTGCTCTACGTCGTGCTCCCGGACTCGCTGATCCGCGGCCTCGGGCCGCGCTGGCTCGTGCCGTCCCTCGAGGGTGCGCTCGGCGCGGCCTTGCTGATCGCGAGCCCGAAGCGCATCTCGCGCGAGTCGGTCCGCCTGCGCTTCGCGGCGATCGCGCTGATCGCCCTCATCAACCTCGCCAACCTGGTCTCGCTCGGCGAGCTCGTCAACGAGCTGTTGAAGGGGCTCTCGTCGAAGGCGAGCGGGCGCCAGCTCATCATCGCCTCGGCGCCGATCTGGATCACCAACGTGCTCGTGTTCGCGCTGTGGTTCTGGGAGCTCGACCGGGGCGGTCCGGCCGCGCGCCTCCAGCCCCACCACCGGCGGCCGGACTTCCTCTTCCCCCAGATGACCACGCCCGAGTCGTGCGGTCCGGAGTGGGCGCCGAACTTCTTCGACTACCTGTACACCTCGTTCACCAACGCGAGCGCCTTCAGCCCGACCGACACGATGCCGCTCACCGGCTGGGCGAAGGCGCTGATGATGGTCGAGTCGCTCGCCTCGCTCCTCACCGTGGCGCTGGTGTTCTCGCGCGCCGTCAACATCTTGGCCTGACCCCCGCTGGCCCGGATCCCCCCGGGCGCCCCGGTCAGTCGCGCTCCGCCACCGCCAGCAGCGCACGACCTGCCCGCGTCGCCAGCCAGGCCCGCAGCGAGTCGGCCGGCATCGGGAGGGCGAACAGGAAGCCCTGCGCCAGGTCGCACCCGGCGTGTCGCAGCACGGCGAGGGACTCCTCGGTCTCGACGCCCTCGCCGACGACCGAGAAGCCGAGGTTGTGCCCGAGCTCGATCACCGAGCGCACGATGGCGCGGTGCGAGGCGTCGCGGTGGGCGTCGGTCACGAAGCCCCGGTCGATCTTGAGCTCGCGAAGCGGCAGCGCCGAGAGGTAGCCGAGCGCGGTCTGCCCCTTGCCGAAGTCGTCGAGGCTCACGCGCACGCCGAGGGCGTCAAGCTCCCCGAGCACCTCGGCCGCCCGGTCCGTGTCCGCCAGCAGCGCCGTCTCGGTGATCTCGATGGTCAGCTGGCTCGCCGGGACCCCGACGCGCTCGAGCACGAGCGCGACCCTCCGGGCGAAGTCGGCGCGGCCGAGGTTGCGCGCCGAGGCGTTCACCGCGACGCTCACGCCGGCCGCGATCGGCCCGAGCTCGCGCAGGTCGGTGAGCGCCCGCTCGAGCACCCACTCGGTCAGCCGCTCGATGAGCCCGGTCTGCTCGGCGAGGGGCACGAAGCTGTCGGGGTAGAGCAGGCCGCGGACTGGGTGCTTCCAGCGCACCAGCGCCTCGACGGCGCGCACCCGCCCGTCCGCGAGCCGGGTCTGGGGCTGGTAGTGGAGCACCAGCTCCCCGCCCTCGATGGCGTAGCGCAGCTCGCTCACGAGGTGGAGGTTGGCGGCGTCGAAGTGGTCCGCCGCGGGGTCGTAGCGCAGCGTGCCGGCGTGGTGCTCCTGGGCCTGGTACATCGCGACCTCGGCGTGACGGACCAACTCCGCTAGGTCGGCGCCGTCCTCAGGAGCGACCACGTAGCCGATGCTCGCCGCGACCGACAGCCGGATCCCGCCCACCTCGACCTCTTCCTCGATCACGGTGCGCAGCCCGGCGAGCGCCCGGTCGACGTCAGCCACGTCGCGCAGCACCAGCGCGAACTCGTCACCCCCGAGGCGCGCGACGACGTCGCTCCTGGCCGTGTGGCGCAGGAGGCGAGCGGCCAGCTCGACGAGGACCACGTCGCCGTTGTGGTGGCCGAGCGTGTCGTTGATCTCCTTGAACCGGTCGAGATCGAGGAGGGCGATCACCGCCGAGGTGCCGCGCCGCTTGGCCGACGCCACGACGCCCCGGGCCCGGCGGTGGAAGAGGGGCCGGTTGGCGAGGCCGGTCAGCGGGTCGTGGTCGGCGAGGAACCCGTTCAGCCGCACCTGCTGGCGCAGCCGCCGGCTCACCGAGAGCGCGAGGGCGAGCAGCACGACGTACAGGACGCCGAGCCCGATCCCGAGGTCACGGTAGAGGTCATGGAGCCCGGCGCTCACGTCGGCGGCGATCGGCGCGTAGGGCAGGTAGAGCTCGAGCACGCCGACGCGCCTCGACGGCGTGCCCGCGAGAAGCGGGAGATAGACCTCGACCGACGCCGGACCGACCGATCCGGTGTCGTTGGCGTCAGCGTTCAGGTGCGTGAGGAGGGCGACCGTCCGACCGCGCGCGGCGACCAGGGCCTCGCGCTCGGGCACGCGCTTCGCGCCCGAGCCGTCCTTGGAGAAGACGACGTTGCCGGAGAGGTCGCGCACGCGGAGCCGGAGGATGCCGTGCTCCGCGACGACGCTGTGCTCGATCCTCCCGAGGCTCCGGCGTTCCGCCGACGAGAGCCCGTCGGCGAGCGGGCGCCCGTCGAGGACCGGCTCGACCGCCGTCCGGGCGACCAGCACCGCCTCCGAGCGGCCCTCCGCCACACCCCGGCCGGCCGCCTCCGAGCGGAAGCTCGCGACGAGCACGAACCCGAGCAGCAGCACGGGGACGAGGGTGAGCACCCCGTAGCCGACGAGCGCTCGCGCCCGGCGGAGCGAGGTCGGGCGCCGGCGAGCCATGCGACAACTAACGGCATCGGACGGATGGGCCTTGAACGCCGGGCCCGTTACCTGGGCCGACACGGCGGCGTCCCGCCGGGCGGCGGCTGGTGGCGCCCGGGCGGGAGCCGGTCGGACCGCCCACGCCACGGTGCGCCCTCCCACGAGCCACCGAGCCCCGGTGCCTGGCAGATCGCGCCGCCCACGGTGGGCCGCGACCGCCTGAGCGCACCTCACGTCCGCGACGCGGCGCGCTGGACACCCGCTCAAGCGCTGCGCAGGGTTGCCGCCTGGACGCAGGCTCGAGTGTGGCTGCCTCTCACGAGCCAGCCACCGCGGAGGGAGTGGTGTCCGGTTCCACCAGATAGTGGACACCATGTCCCAGGACATCGTGGACACCTGCTCAGGTGGTGTCCATGGATCGTGCTCGCTATGCCGTCGACGCTG
>Ga0307374_10004419_pt1 | contig 23413 bp, 30 predicted proteins | sample OX3MG_FD_202532 | JGI IMG/M metagenome (GOLD analysis project Ga0307374, IMG submission 202532) | Soil microbial communities from Risofladan, Vaasa, Finland - OX-3 | ecosystem: Environmental > Terrestrial > Soil > Coastal area > Acid sulfate soil | place: Finland: Risofladan, Vaasa | collected... | reverse complement strand
ACGGTTTTGAAGACCGCGGGAGGCACCAGCCTCCGATCATCCCCAGCCCGAAAGCTAGGTTAGCGCTCGGATGACTGAGCTAGACGAGCAGAGCCTCCAGCTTTGCGGTCAGGTCGCCCTTCATGTTCGGCCTGTACCCCACGCTCCGCTCCGCCGGCTTGCCGTCCTTGAAGATGATCACCGTCGGGATCGACATGATCCCGAGCGACATCGGGGTCGCCGGGTTCTCGTCGATGTCCATCTTCATGACCTTGATCTTGGTCCCCAGCTCTCCCTGGATCTGCTCGACGATCGGGGCGATCATGCGGCACGGCCCGCACCACGTCGCCCAGAAATCAACCAGGACTGGTATTTCTGACTTAAGGACTGAGGCCTCGAACTCTGCGTCGGTGACGGCTTGGATGTTTGACATTTAGGACCCCTTCTTGTCGGTGGAACCCGACTTAGACTCTGACTTCGACTTCGGCTTGAGCTCTGATTTAGGCTCGGACTTGGTTTCCACCTTGGAATCTGATTTCGACTCCGACTTGGTTTCGGGCTTGCCCTCCGAGCTTCCCTCCGAGGAGGACGCGGGAGCCACGCCGTTGCTCGACCCAGCAGACCCGTTGCCGCTGCCCTTGTAGTCGGTCGTGTAGTAGCCACTGCCCTTGAAGATGATGCCGGCCGGATAGAGCATCTTGGACAGTTTGCCGCCACACTTTGGGCACACTGCAAGTGGCTGGTCGGTGATCCTCTGCTGGATCTCGAACTCGTGGCCGCAACTGCCACAGCGGTAACCGTAAGTCGGCATCTTTGGGGGTTCCTTACTATAGCCGCCGGTCTGGATCCAGCCGGTGGAAGACCATGCCGGATGGCGGCTTGGGGTGGAAATATGTGCTCTTCTGTGGAAGAATCTTGCCCTCTTGGGCCAGCTTCAAAACCTGGCGCAGGTCGGGCGGGGGTAGGAAGAAGGCGGCAGCGCCAACTGCTTCGTCAACCCAGCGCACCGCCTCAGAGGCGTCGCGCGTGTACAGGAGGAAGTTCTCCGGATTCCGCTTGCCCAGGATGTTGTCGATCACCTGCGTATGTAACTCCACCAGGGCCATCTCCCCTTCCAATTCCAGCAACTGGAAGCGGTGGTCTCGGTAACTGCCTGCGGCCACCCGACCTGGGAGCGCTGCAAGGGTGGCTTCCAGCGATGGCATGGCCTCGCCGCCGGTGACCGCAACGACGCCCTTCAGCACTCGATGCGTGGGCAAAACCTCCAGGCCGGAATCGTCGAGGTCAGTGAGCAGCGCAAGTGTGAACCGGGAGGCGGCATCGGCGTCTCCCCCTACCTCCTGAGAGTGCGCCAACGTTGTTTCGTACCGGTGGTGGCCGTCGGCGATCAGCACCGGCAGTTCGCTCATGGCGGCGTGAATCGCCGCGTGTAGAGCCGGATCGGAAACCGTCCATAGGCGGTGTTTTGTCCCTTCTGGACCGTCAAACGCGACAGCCGGAGCGCGAGCGGTGACGACATCCAGGATGTTCGAGGTGCGCGTGCCTCGCCCTTCATACGTGAACCAGAGCGGCTCCAGGCTCACGTTGATGGCGCGAAGCAGGGCGAGGCGGTCCTCCTTGGGACCGCGGTGGGTCCGCTCGTGCGGCAGGACGACGCGGTCCTCGTACGGCTGGAGCCGCAGCGCGGCGATCAGGTCGCGACGGTGCCGACCACCAAAGGCGACCTCATGTACGTACATCGAGGGCGGATCCGCCTCCAGGATGCCGTCGCGGACCCACGTCTCGAACGTGGCCGCCGCGCCCTCGTAATCGGTGCCCGGCCGAATCAGGCGGACGACGTTATAAGGCGACAGCGAGCGGTACCTCTCGAGCTCAGCCTCCGGGATAACGTCGTAGGGCGGCGAAACGAGACCGCTCGGATTGCCTGCGCGCGCCAGGTGATACCGAATTCCAGGGAATGCCCTGACGTCAGCCGTCGGAGTCTCCGCGGAGCTCGACGTACCGCAGGTCTGACATCCCGTCCACCTCGCGGAGTCGCGTCAGCACGTCGTCCCTGACCTGGTCGTCGACGGCCAGGATCATCATCGCGTTGCCTCGCGGCCCGTCGCGACCGACCTGCATGCTCGCGATGTTGACGTCGTGCTCCCCGAGGATCGTGCCGAAGCGGCCAACCACGCCCGGACGGTCATGGTGGCGACTGACGAGGAAGCGACCCTCCGGCACGAGGTCGACGCGGAAGAGGTCGATGCGGACTGCGCGCAGCTCGCCCATCAGCACCGTGCCTGCGATCTCGTGACCGTCGATTCTCAACGTCACCAGGCTCGCGTAGCTGCCATGCGCCGGGCTGCGGCGCTCGACCAGCTTGACACCGCGGCTTGATGCGATGAGGCGCGCATTGACCTGGTTGATGCGATCTTCCGTGAACGGCTGCAGCACTCCCTTGATCGCCGCGGCAACCAGCAGATTGACGTCGTGCTCCGCGAGCTCGCCCTCGAAGGCCAGCTCGATCGCGCTGACGCGGCCGCCGAACAGCTGCGAATAAAGCGATGCCAAGCGTTCGGTCAGATCCGCGAAGGGACGGAGATAAGCCAGCTCCTCAGGCGGCAGTGAGGGGGCGTTGACCGCGTAACGCGGCAGGTCGCCCGCGAGCACCGCAGCGACCTCTTCCGCGACATCGAACGCGACCGACACCTGCGCCTCCGACGTGGAGGCCGCGATGTGAGGGGTGGCGACGAAGTTGGGCAGCGTGAAGAGTCGATGCTCCCCCGCCGGCTCGTTGACGAAAACGTCCGACGCCGCGCCCGCGAGGCCACCCGATTTGAGTGCGTCGTACAGCGCGTCTTCATCGACGATTCCACCGCGGGACGTGTTGATCAGCCGCGCCGTCGGTTTCATGAGCGTCAGCTCGGCCGCGCCGATGAGCTTGCGATTGGCCTCGACGAGAGGCACGTGAATCGTCACGAAGTCGGCGCGCTCCAACAGCTCGTCGAGCTTGACGAGTTCGACGTTGAAGAGCTCCGCGCGCTCGACCGAGACCACGGGGTCGTAAGCGACGACCTCCATCTCCAGGCCGTGCGCGCGCTTTGCGACCTCAGAGCCGACATTGCCCAGCCCGATGACCCCGAGCGTCTTGCCGCGAATCTCGCTGCCCATGAACTTCGATTTGGTCCATTCGCCTCGCTTCACGGAAGCGTCAGCCTGTGCAACCCACCGTGCCACTGCGAACAGCAGCGCGATCGTGTGCTCGGCGGCGGCAACGATGTTGCCGCGTGGCGCGTTCACCACGAGGATGCCCCTGCGCGTCGCCGCCGGCACGTCGATGTTGTCCACTCCGACCCCGGCACGACCCACCACGCGCAGCCGCCGGCCCGCCTCGAGAATGGGCCCGGTCACCTTCGTCTCGCTGCGGACCACGAGCGCATCGAACTCAGGAATGCGCTCGATCAGCTCGGCTTCCTGGAGCTTGCTCACGACCGTGACATCGCCGGCCCGCCGCAGCCGCTCGAGACCGTCCTCGGCGATCGTGTCGGCGACCAGGATCCGGGGCAAGTCGCCTACCGGGTCGCGGCGGCGACGCCCTGCAGTGATGCGGTGATTGCGGCCACGCCCCTGCCATCCGACGGAGCGATATCGAGTTCATCGAGCGCCTGCTCGATCGCCCACAGAACCTGGACGACGTCGCCGGCGCCGATCGCGCCAAGATGGCCGACGCGGATCATCTTTCCCGTCATCTTCCCCTGGCCACCCGCGATCACGACCCCGTACTTGTCGTTGAGGAGCTTGCGCAGAGCGGCGACGTCGAGGCCCTGCGGAGGAGTGGCAGACGTCACCGTGTTCGATCGATAGCCAGCCTGCGCGTACAGCCGGAACCCAAGCGCCTCGAGCCCTGCTTGCGTGGCTCGAGCCAAGCGCGCATGCCGCTCGTAGACGGCGTCCAGCCCCTCTTCTTCCAGCATGCGCAGGCCTTCCTGCACCGCAAAGACGACGCCGATCGCAGGCGTGAACGGAGTCATCCCTTTGCCGGCCCAGGTCTTGGCTTCTTTCCAGTCAAAGTAGAAGCGGGGTGACCGAGCCTTTGCCTGCTGCACCCACGCGCGTTCGCTAACGCTGACCAATGCCAGTCCCGGTGGCGCCATCCAGCCCTTCTGCGAGCCGGTAACCGCGACATCGATTCCCCACGCGTCCGTCTCGATCGCGATCGAGCTGATTGAGCTGACGCCGTCGACCACGACGATCCGGCCCGCATCGTGCGCGACATGCGCCAGCGCCTGCAGCGGGTTGGTGAGGCCCGTGGATGTCTCGTTGTGTGTGAGGAGGACGACCTTTGCGTTCGGGTGCCGCTCCAACACCGAGGCCAGGTCGGCGGCATCGACTGGCTGTCCCCACTCGAACTCGAGGCGCACCACGTCGGCGCCGTAGGCGGCGGCCAGGGCGGCGAACCTCTCACCAAAGTTGCCACACAGCGCGGCGACGACCTCGTCGCCCGGCGACACGAGGTTGGCGATCGCGGACTCGAGGCCGCCCGTGCCTGAGCTCGTGAGCATCAAGAGGTCGTTGGACGTCTTGAACACGCGCTTGGCGCCGGTGGTGATCTCCGCCAAGATCGCCGCGAACTCGGGGCCGCGGTGATCGATCATCGGGCGATTCATGCTGCGCACGACGCGCTCCGGGAGCTGCGTCGGGCCGGGGATCCGTAGCTGGGTCTGGAAGATCATTGGGCGCGCTCCGATAAAGGATTGCGGCGGCGAGGTGAATTCTACCGGCGATTTAGGGTCCGAGCCTTGTGGCCCAGACCCTAATGCTGATCGACCCTAATGCTGCTCGGTCGTGTAAGGAAGGAGGGCGATCGCCCGTGCCCTCTCCAGCGCGCTGGTGAGCGGGCGCTGATGCCTGGCACAGGTGCCGGTCACGCGCCGCGGCAGGATCTTGCCGCGGTCGCTCACGAAGCGCCGCAGGCGCGAGATCTCCTTGTAGTCGATGTAGCTGATCTTCTCGACGCAGAAGCTGCACACCTTGCGGTGCTGGCGCTTCGGGCCTCCCCTCGACGACGAGGAGCTTTCACGTGGTGGACGGTTCATTGCCATCGGTCTCTCCTAAAACGGGATGTCGTCCGGGTCGACGTCGCGTGGCGCGTCGTCCGGAGCGGGAATGTCGTCATGCGTGGCCGAGGGGGCGCCATGAGCAACGCCTGCCCCGCCGCCCGAGCCGCGCGGCTCGAGGAACTGAACATCGTTGGCGATGATCTCGGTGACGCGTCGCTTCTGGCCATCCTGGCCTTCCCACGAGCGCGTTTGGATTCGTCCTTCGATGTAGACCAGCGCACCCTTGCGCGTGTACTGCGCGACGGTCTCGGCGAGATTCCTTTTGCCGATGGGATACGCGACGATGTTGTGGTAGTCGGTGAATTCCTTGCGCTCGCCGTCCGGTCCTGTTGACCAGCGATTGGTGGCGATGCTGAAGTTGGTCACCGCCGTGCCACTTGGCGTGTAGCGCATCTCCGGGTCTTTGGTCAAACGGCCGATCAACAGCGCTTTGTTGAGATTCGACATCTAAGCGTCCTCCACACCCGCACCATCCAACCGTTCCGCCGCGCCGCTCGACTCCACAGCTACGGGTTCCGGCACGACCTCCGCAGGCGGCGGTGCAACGGGGGCCGGGGTCGGCTTGTCAGGCTTGCGCACGATCAGGTGGCGCAAAACCTCTTCGGTGATCTTGAGCTGGGCCTCGAGCTCGGGGATGCGGTCTTGGCCGATCTGGAAGTCCTGGAGGATATATGAGCCCTCCTTCTGGTGCTTCACCTCGTAGGCCAGCTTGCGCTTGCCCCAGACGTTGGTCCGCTCCAGCGAGCCACCGGCTTTTTCGATGAGCGTGTTGACCCGCTTGACGATGTCCTGGACCTTGTCGTCTTCGAGGTCAGCACGAACGATGTAGAGAACTTCGTAATCCCGCAACGGGGACCTCCTTCCTATGGGTTCAGGCCCCGTATCGATCGGCGGCGATTGCCACCGGCCGAGGCCAGAAAGGTTAGGTCGGTATTCTATCAGTCAAGTGAGTCAGACCCGATCCAAGGCGGCCGTCCGCAGTGGCGCCAAGGTGAGAACAAAGTCAGGGCGCCGGCCGCCGGTGAAGGTGAAGTCGGGGCCGGAGCTGCCGTTGCTTCCGATCGTTGTCGGCGGCATCCTGGTGGTGTTGGCGGTGGCGATCATCATCTACTCAGTCGTCAACGGCCATGGCGCCAAGGGTCCCACCGTGCCGGCTGCGGCCGGCATTCCCTGCGACCAGCTCGAGCACACCCAGGTCCACTACCACGTCGCTCTCCAGATCATCGACCAGGGAGTCGTCCATCCAATCCCCGCTGGGATCGGGATCGTCACCGACAGTGCAGGCAACGTCAGCTGCTACTACTGGCTGCACGTCCACCCCCAGTACCCCGACGTCATCCACATCGAGTCTCCGGCCAGCGACAAGTTCACCTTGGGCCAGTTCTTCTCGGTTTGGAGCGCTTGGGGTGGTAAGACCCAGCCGCTCGACAGCACTCACGTTTCGACCATCACGCTAACCCCCGACGAGAAGCTGTACACCTATATCGACGCCAGCAACGGGAAGGGACCCCAACTTTTCACCGGAGACCCGAAGACGATCGTCTTGACAAAGCACGAGGTGATTAGCCTCGAGATCACCTCTGGGACCCCAACCACGCCGCCGACGTTCGATTGGAACTCGTCTACAAACGCTGGCCTCTAGGCTCTGACCTCCAGCAGGATCCTCGCCGCGCGGTAGTGCTCCAGCGCGTCGTGGCTGTTCGCAGCGCGCTGCGCTCTGTCAGCCAAACGCAGGTGAGCGTGCGCGGCGCTCTCGATGCCGCCATCGCCGATCGACAACACCTCACCTCGAAGCAGCGAGCGCAGGCGCTGCAGGCGATGCGTGTCGTGCTGGGCCGCGATCACAGGCTTCTCAGCTGAAAGCACCTCGGCCGCCTCTTCGGTGTGCCCGAGCATGATCAAGGCCTCGGCCTGGCAGAGCCTCGCATCGGTGCCGAGAGGCCAGTCGAACGACTCGACCACCGCGGCCAGAGCGGCAAGCGCGCGGCGCGCGTGGCCGCGGGCCACCAGCACCCGCGCCTTCTCGAGCGCGAGCTCGCGCTCCATCGCGGGCTGCCGCCCCTCCAGCAGGTAGTCGACCTCGGTTCCGAGCCGGCCCGCGATCACTCGAAGGACTCGGGTTGAGGGCTGGCTTCGACCAAGCTCAACCTGGTTGAGGAAGGCGCGGCTGAAATCGCCGCCGCTGACCTTGGCGAGACTCATGCCGCGGTCTTGCCGGAGGCGCCGGATGCGCTGGCCGAGCGTCTCCACCCGAGACATCGGGGCATCATACCCGATGTAAAGCGGGGGTTTACAGCGGGACGCTAAGGAGGAGGCGCCGGCGACCTCGGGGCCAGGACTCTGCGCAGGCGCCGGTCGTGGCAAGCGACGTGGTCGGCGAGGCGCAGGAACGCCTCCCGCAACGGGCTGGCCTCCGCCTCTTGGCTGGACAGCTGCCAGCTCACGACGTCCAGGTCCTGCCACGGCGAGCCCGCGCGATCGCTGAAAGCCATGCCCACCCGGTCGCCATCCGCCCACGCTTCGATCGCGGCGGAGCAGCGGTCCGAGTGGTCGGTGCCGTCCTCCCACTCGCCCACCGCGATCGAAAGGATGGCTCTTGGCTCTGGGTCGCGATGAAAGTGGTCGAACAGGTCGGCCCTGTAGATGGCGATCGCCTCCTCGTCCTCGTAAAGGACGCCAATGACGCTCTCGTAGGGCGCTCCGCACTGGGCACAGACGCAGTCGGTCACCTGGTCGTCATGCTCGAGCCGCAAACCATCTGTCACCGCAGCCAAACCGGCCTAAAGGTAGTCCTTGGGGTCCAGGCTGCGAGTCAGCCTGGTGAAGTTCTCGAAGCCGCCCGCGGTGACCATGCCCGTGTCCTCGATGCGAACGCCGCCGAGGCCCAGCAGGTACAGCCCCGGCTCGACTGTCACCACATCGCCCTGCTGGAGCGTTTCATCGCTGGGTCCCCGCAGGGATGGCGCCTCGTGCACGTCGAGCCCAACGCCATGACCAGTGCTGTGGTTCATCTTCGGCCCTGCCTCCGGGCCTTCAAAGCCCTTGGTGGTGGTCCCGTACCCGCGGTCGACCAGCACCTGGCACACGGCGCCGTGGACGTCGCGGCTGAGAACGCCGGCTCGGATGGACTCGATGCCGGCATCCAGCGCCTGGAGAGCGGACGCGTGCATGCTCCGGATCTCATCGGGGATCGCGCCGACGACGACAGTCCGAGTCAGGTCGCCGTGGTAATGGGTGGACCGGCCTGATGGAAAGATGTCGATGATCACCGGCGCATTCGCCCGTAACGGCCCCTCGCCGCGAAAATGCGGCATCGCACATTCGGGCGATCCGGCCACGATCATGTCCGGGCAGCTGAAGCCCATCTCGCCCAGCAGCAGCTGAGCCCGCGCATAGAGGCGCTCCGAAGTGAGCGGCCGGCCCTCGGACCAGAGCATCCCGTCTTTGATGTCAGCCTGCGCCAGCTGGCGGACGACCTCGGTCACCGCGGCCTCGGCAGCGCGCTGTGCGTCGCGAATGAAGCCCGCCTCCTCGGGAGACTTGTGCCGGCGCTCAGCCTCGAAAAGCTCGTAGTCGATCTCGACCGCCACTCCAGCCGAACGGAGCTCCTCCAGATAGGCGGCCTGCAGTCGGGGGGACACAGTTGCCGCCTCGAGACCCTTCTCCCGGAGCATCCTGGCGGCCAGGCGTGGCCACGATGCGTACTCGCCATGGTCGACGTAGCCGGCTTCGGCAAAGCCCAGCTTGCGAGTCGTCTTGCTTTGGGCTCGCGCGCGGTCGATCTCGAGCGGGCTCGCCACCAGCACGTCATCACCGGCGCCAAACCGGATGTAGAGGCCGGTCTCGACCGGGAATCCTGTGGCATAGGTGAAGTCCGCATCCGAGTCGCCGCTGGGGATGAGAACGAGGGCTTTCATCTGCCGACCTTGGTGTGGCGTTGGATGGCGGCTGCAAAGAGGGACGCAATGGCCGCTGGCGCCTGCGAGTCGACCTCTTCGGTCACCTGGGCGGCCAATCTCTTGGGCAGCTGGCTGCGGAGAAGCTCCAGCTGCTGCTCGTAGACGCGGATCAACGAACGCGGGGCAGACCGACCTTCCAAATTCAGGTTCTCCTGGACCTCATAGCCGCCGGTGTACGAGACCTCGTAACCAAGGCCCTTAAGATCGATTAGATCACGGCGCAGTGTACGTTCCGACACGCCGGCACGCTGGGCGAGCTCGGCCGGGCTCAGCCCGGGCTCGGCGATGACGTCAGCAAGGATGCGCAGCAGGCGAGCGAGACGGCGGGCGCGGTTCACGCCCCCAAGAGAGCTCGGTTAGCCGATCTCTTCCCAAGAGGTCGCGTTACCCTCAAACGGATCGGGCTCAGCCTCCTCCTGGTTGCCCACCTTCTGGTGGAACCTGCTCGCGATCATCTGGTAGGCCATCGCCTTGGGGATGCCCAGCTTGGTCAGGGACTTGACCTCGTCGGCCATCACCTTGTCACGGGCAGCTTCGACGGCCGCCAGGACCTCTTCGATGGATGCCGTCTTCTTCTTCATAGGTATCAGATCATACCCAAGCCAACCGTCCCTTAATCCCCGGGCCGGCCTGGCCTCGGCAGTCCCTAAACTTACTGATGCTGCCGGTCGCCGCTGAAGGTGCTGGGGGAGTGGATGGCTGCTGAGTTCGCGCCCGACAAGATCAGGAACGTAGTCCTGCTCGGTCACTCGCATGACGGCAAGACGTCCCTCGCGGAAGCGATGCTGTTCGCATCAGGCGCCATCCCCCGTATGGGCTCGACCGACCAGGCCACCGCCACCACCGATTTCGAGCCCGAGGAGCACAAGCGCAAGATTTCGATCAACCTCGGCGTGGCCTTCGCCGAGCACAACGGCTACAAGATCAACATCCTCGACGCCCCTGGCTTCTTCGACTTTGCCGGCCAGGTCCTCAGCGCCCTGAGGGTCGCGGAAGGGGCGGTGGTCGTGGTGGGCGCGGGTGGACAGCTGCCCGTTGGCACCGAGGTCGCGTGGGAGTACTGCAACCGGACAAGCAAGCCCCGGATCGTGGTCGTCAACAAGCTGGACAAGGAGAACTCGGACTTCTTCGGGGTCGTCGCCGCCATGCGCGCACAACTGGTGCCCCGGCCCTTTCCCCTTCACCTTCCAATCGGCGCCGAGAGCGACTTTCGGGGGATCGTCGACCTCCTCCACCTGAAAGCTTTCGTGACGACGCCGGACGGCAAGGGTGGCGAGGCGCCGATCCCCGATGACATGAAGAAGCTGGTCGAGGAGACTCGCGGCCAGCTCATCGAGGCCGCGGCCGAGAGCGACGACGCGCTGCTCGAGAAGTACCTCGATACCGGGACCCTGAGCGAGGCGGAGATCCAGCGCGGCCTTCGCGAGGGGATCCTCTCCGGGAAGGTGGCGCCCGTCGTCTGCTGCTCGGCCACGAAATTGCTTGGCGTGCGAACCCTGATGTCCACCATCTGCGAGCTGCTGCCGCCGGCGGAAGGCGAACCCGACAAGCCGGTGAAGGCGTTCGTGTTCAGCACGGGCGGCGACCAGTTCGGGCGCGTCAGCTATTTCAAGGTCGCAGCCGGCAGCGTGAAGGCGGACATGCACCTGGCGAACGTGACTCGGGGCGGTGAAGAGCGGCTGGCCCAGATCTTTTTTCCTCGAGGCAAGGAGCACGTCGCCACCACCGAGGTCAACGCCGGCGACATCGGCGCGGTGACCAAGCTGGCTCACACGCTCACCGGCGACACGCTGGGGGCGAAGGACGGCGGTGCCCTGCCGGCGATGACGCTGCCGGGCCCCGCCTACAGCGTGGCGATCACGCCCAAGGCGCGGGGCGACGAGGAGAAGATCTCGAGCGGGCTGGCACGACTCAGCGAGGAGGACCCGACGCTGCATGTCGAGCGGGTCGAGGAGACCCACGAACTCGTGATCGCGGGCCTGGGCGACGTGCACCTCGACGTCACGCTGGAAAAGCTGAAGCGGAAGTACGGCGTGGAGGCGACGACGCAGACTCCGCGGGTCGCCTACCGCGAGACGGTCTCAGGGCACAGCCGCGCCGAAGGCCGGCACGTCAAGCAGTCGGGAGGCCACGGCCAGTACGGAATCTGCGTGATCGAGGTGACGCCGACCAAGCGGGGCGAGGGCTTCATTTGGGAGGACAAGATCTTCGGCGGCGCCATTCCGCAGAACTTCCGGGTCTCCGTGCAGAAAGGAATCGTCGACAACATGAGCAAGGGGGTCGTCGCCGGCTATCCCATGGTGGACGTGAAGGTGACCCTGGTCGATGGCAAGTTCCACCAGGTCGACTCCAACGACATGGCCTTTCAGATCGCCGGCTCAATGGCGATTCGCAAAGCCTCACTCGATGCTGGGCCGGTCTTGCTCGAGCCGATCGTCGAAGCTGACATCCGCGTGCCCGAGAAGAATCTCGGCGCCATCATGTCGGACATCAACGGGCGGCGCGGCAAGATCCTGGGCACCGAACCCGACGACGGATATGAGAAGGTGCGCGCCACCGTGCCCGAGCACGAGATGCTGCGTTTCGCCCTCGACCTCCGTTCGATCACGCAGGGTCGCGGCAGCTTTCAAAAGAAGTTCTCACACTACGACGAGATGCCCGCTCACCTCGCCAAAGCGATCATCGAAGAGTTCCAGAAGCAACACGAAGCCGCTAGTTGACTTGGTGGCCGGCCACTTGATCGCCTGGTGAGCGCGCCCAGCGCGCACGACGTCTGCGTCATCGGCGGAGGGGTGACCGGCGCGGGCATTGCACGAGATCTCTCGCTGCGCGGGCTGTCGGTCTTGCTCCTGGAGAAAGGCGACTGGGGCGCAGGCACCAGCGGCTCGTCGACCTGGATGATCCACGGCGGACCTCGTTACCTCGAGTTCGATTGGGACACGACTCGCCGCTCATGCGAGGACGCGGGTCACATCGTGACGATCGCGCGCCACATGGTCTACCGCGTCGCGTTCCTTCTCCCGATTCTCCCCCACGATCGGAACAACATCGAGCGCATGGAGACCGCGATGGAGGTGTACGACCGCTTTCAGCCGCTGAAGAAGTCGAACCCCCACGTTCGCCTCAGCGCGGCCGAGGCTCGCCAGGCCGAGCCGGGCCTCACGAGCGATCTGGTCGGCGCCGTGACGCTCGAGGAATGGGGTGTCGACCCGCACCGCCTCGTCTTCGCCAACGTCCAGGACGCCGTGGCCAACGGTGCTCGGGCGTTGAACCACACGCGAGTGATCGGCGTGCTTCGGGATGGGGCGAACGTGATCGGCGTCCGCTATCGCGCCGCCGACGGAAGCCTCTCGGAATCCAGAGCCAACGTGGTCGTCAACGCCGCCGGGCCGTGGGTGCCCGAGGTGAGTCGGATGGCCGGCGCCGATGTGCAGCTGCGGCCGGCGAAGGGGATTCACCTCGTCTACCCGCACCGCATCTCGAACTTCGGGCTCAGTGCCGAGACCGTGGACGGCCGCGATGTGTTGATGGTGTCGCACGGCGGCTTCACGCTGCTGGGCACGACTGACGACGACTTCTATGGAGACCTCGACTCCGTCGACGTCACGGAGGACGAGGTGGACTACCTCCTCCAGGCCTTCGAGCGGATCTTCCCAGCCATCAGGGACTACCGGCCGGTCAGGACCACGACCGGCGTGCGCCCGACCTTGTTCAAGTGGCGGCGATACGAGGACGAGCTATCGCGGCGCTACCAGGTCATCGACCACTCGGCGGACGGTGCCGAGGGATTCATCACCATCGCCGGCGGCAAGCTGTCGATGTACAGGTTGATGGCCGAAGAAACCAGCGACGCAGTTTGTCGCAAGCTCGCTCACCAAGCGCCTTGCACCACGGCGGCGCGGCCCTTGCCCGGCAGCGAAGCAGAGCTGGAGCCCGCGGCGGAGCTGGGGCAGCGATTCGGAATCCCGGCATTGGCGGCGATCAGGCTTCAGAGCCGGCACGGCTCGCGCGCCGCCGACGTGCTCGATAAATCGGATGCAGGGCGAATCGTGTGCCGGTGCGAGCCACTGACCGAGTCAGAGCTTGCTTACGCGGCGCGCCACGAACAGGTGCGCACGCTCGCAGATGCCTTCCGGAGGGTTGGGGTCGCGGCCGGCCCATGCGCCGGCGCGGCATGCTTGATGCGGGCGGCTGAAATCATCGGCCGGCAGCTGGGCTGGAGCGCTTCGCAGCGTTTCGATGCAGTGCGAGAGTTCAGGCAGGGCTCGTGGTTGGGTCGCGCTCCAGTGCTCGGGCATTCGGGTTGGGCTCAAGAAGAGCTGGCGCAGGGTGCTCTGAGAGGACTCCGCTGATGGGCCGTACCGACTCGCTCGCCAAGCTCGGCTGGGCCTACGGCCTGCATCTCGCGCGGCGCCGGTTGACCCGGCCCCGGCCGCAGCTGCCAGCGCTGATCGAGATGTACAAGCCGGACGGCATACGACCGTTGACACCCGCGGAGCGCGAGCTTCACCCGCGACTCATCGGCTGCATCAATTGCGGGTTGTGCGCTCTGGCTGCGGGACGCCTGGGCAACACGCGATTGCCGGATCTGGCCTCCTCCTATATGAGGCTCTATGCGAGGCTCGCCGACGCGTCGTCCGACGTCGAAGGCGAGGAGGCGGATCTCCGGGCGGCGTCCGCCGCCTGCCCAGTCGGGTTGCCGCTGACCGAGGTCGCGGCCGTGGTGCGCCGGCTAGCCGCCGGCTGAGGTCGCTGGGGTCGAGGACCGACCCGCCAGGCCGAAACGCCGATGCGGATCAACTACCCACCTTGCCAGGGATCGCCAGAGCTCGGCGAAGATGGCCGCTTGGGTGTAAACACTTGCGGGTTATCCACATTCTGTATACAGTCTGGGGATATCACACTACATCTAGCGTCAATGGTCAAGAGTTTCTTTCGGCGGCTACGCCGTCAGCCGGTCGTCGCCGCGGTGCTCGCGTGGTTTTCCGAGCAGTTCGCGACCGCGCCGGAAGACGATTACATGCGCTTTGCCGCTGACACCGTGGAGCTGGAGCGCCCACCCACCCTGTCGGTCGCACCGGCCACCTTCGAGAGGCAGTTCATGAAGCTCCATGCCCAGGGCCGCTTTGAGGAGATGTGGGAGATGCTGGCCGAGGATGCCCAGCACGCGTGGGGCGACCGGGAAGCATTCATCAGGGACATGCCGAGGTTGGACGCTGAGACCGAGCTCCTCGACATGCAGGTCGTCAGCGTTGCCGTGGTCGAAGGCTGGACCGATCAGCTGCACCGGCGGACATACAGCAACGTGGCGCGCATGGTGATGCGTTATCGCGTCCGACAGCAATGGAGGGAGTGGACGTTCGATCGCCAGGTGCATCTCATACCAGCAGCCGGAAGCTGGCGAACGCTCGTCTATCCACTGGGCAATAAGCTCGCCGCATCATGACCGCCAGTTACGCAGCAGGGGTCTTTTAACCCGCTGATATAGTGGGTTGCAAGCCATGCTGCAGCAGACTGTGGAAGAGCAGGAACGAGACCTGCATTGGCATCGCAGGAGACGTCTTGCCATGACGCCGCGTCGCCTGCTGCAGGAGTCGGACGAGCTGCTCTTCTGGGTCGAGGAATGCCTGGTCCAGGAGATCCGGATAGTGCCGGGCTGGCTGGTGGCACGGCTCACTGTTGTCCTTCGCCACGCGCACCCCGAGCTACCCGGCCGTCTCGGTCGTGAACGGCGACCAGAGCAGGTGATGGAGATCATCTACCACGCGCAGTCGGCGCTGATGGAGCAGGCGTGCTCGAGACGCGGCCCCGGCGAGGTGATCCCGCTTTTCGCCAAGGCTCGGGAGCGGATGCTCAGAGAAGCGGCCTCAACGCGGTAACTGGACCTGGTGCCCAGAGCAGCGAGCTAGGAAGGCCGGATCGGATTGCTCCGGATCGACCTTCACATGCATTCGACTTATTCGCATGACGGCCAGAGCACTCTCCAGGAGCTGATCGATCGGACCCGCGAGTGCCGGCTCGACCGCATCGCGCTCACCGACCACAACACGGTCGAGGGCGCGCTCGAGCTGGCCCGCATCGCTCCGGAGCTGACGATCGTCGGCGAGGAGGCGAAGACCCGCGAGGGAGAGGTGATTGGACTCTTCATCACTGGACGCGTCGCTCCGTACCTGATGCCTGAGGAGGCGATGGATCTCATCCACGGGATGGGCGGCCTCACCTACTTGCCACATCCGCTTGACCGCCGGCGAGCGAACTTCCGTCCCGAGCGCATAGTTCAATTGGCCGATCGCATCGACATCATCGAGACGTACAACCCGTGGTGCGAAGCAGCCGCGAATGTGGCCGCTGCAAGGCTGGCGAAGGATCTCGGAAAGGTCACCGCCTGCGGATCGGACGCGCACGGCATCCAAGAGCTGGGCCGAAGCTGGATGGAGATCGAGGATTACAGGGATCCTGCCGACTTCCTGAATCGGATGCGCGAGGCGCGCCATGTTGTGACCGCAAGCAGCGGAACGGGGCGGCGTGCCTGAGCAGCAACCACAGCTCCTCGTGGCCGGTTCGGTCGCCCTCGATACGAGGGACGGCCCGTTCGGCAAGGTGGAGGAGACGCTTGGAGGCTCGGCCGTTTACTTTGCCCTGGCGGCGAGCTTGATCGCCCCAGTGAGGGTCGTGGCGCCAGTTGGCGTCGATGGAGCCAAGCGCGTCGCTCGTGTTTTCAGCGGCCGTCCGATCGACACCGAGCTGCTTCAGATCCTAGATGCGCCAACCTATCGATGGCGAGCGCACCAAGAGCACGGACGCAATGTCGATCTCGGCAGCAGTGACGACATCTACGCCGTCTGGGAACCGGTGCTGCCCACCGGTTTCGACGGTTGGGCGTTCGTGGGTTCGATGCGGCCGGACCGCCAGGCGCAGGTCATGGCAGCCCTGCTCGGCAGCTCCAAGGTGCTCGCCGCCGACGCCATGCTGTCCTACGTGCTCGCCCGCCTACCTGAGGCGAGGGATGTTCTACGCCGAGCGGCTTGGTTCTTCTGCAACGACGAGGAGTTCGCAGCCCTTGGGGGAAAGGACCCCGAGGAGTTCAGGCGCCAGTGGTGGCTTCAAGGTCTCGTCATCAAGTCAGCCGAGCTCGGCCTCGCCGCTTACACCGAGTACGGCGTGATCCGGGTGCCTGCGTTGACGTCGCGGCCTGTCGTGGACACGACGGGCGCGGGCGATGCGCTCGCTGGAGGCATGCTGGCCCGATGGCTCACGACGGGGGGCCAGCCCGGTGGTCTTCAAGATGCACTCGTTTGGGGCACCGCGTGTGCGTCGATCGCAATCTCATCGGTGGGGGTGAAAGGCATTGCAAAGGCGACTAACAAACTATTGAACGAACGCGTGGCTGAGGTCGAGGAATGCATGCGCCACGCATCGTGATCATTGCCGGCGACCTGGTCGACCAGGACGTTGATGCAATCGTCAACGCGGCGAACAACGACCTGCTGCTTGGCGGCGGCGTGGCGGGTGCAATCAGGAGCCGAGGAGGACCGACGATCCAACGCGAATGCGATGCGCATGGCCCGGTAAAAGTCGGCGAAGCGGCACTGACCGGCGGCGGTCAGCTGCCCGCACGTCACGTGATTCACGCGGCGAGCATGGCATTGGGTGGAGCCACATCCGCGGAGATGTTGGAGTCATCGATGGATCATGCATTTCGGCTGGCGCGCCAGATCGGCGTGAAGACAATCGGCATTCCTGCAGTCGGCACCGGGGTCGCGGGCTTTCCAATTGATCAATGCGCCGAGGCGATGGCGCGTTCATTGAGGCGCGCCTTGGCAGATGGCTGGGCGCCGGACGAGGTGCGGTTTGTGTTGTTCGGTGACGGCGCGCGTCGCGCGTTCCAGGCGTCGTTCCAGGAAGTTTTTGGTACGGATAGAGGCCCGATTCAGTCCAATTAATCGCGCGATTTCAGGGGCCGATTTTTGGCCCTGTTCGGGACCCCGCAAGCAATCTCGGCTGAATTCAGGTTGAATTGGGGTTGATCTGGGTCCGAAGGCACCCCTAGAATGGGCTAGTCCAGCCCCAGAAACAGATCTAATAAGTAAGGATGGTGAACATTTGGAAGGTTACTGCTTGAAGGACAAAAGAAAGGTCGAGATGAAAGACCCTCAACCGATCACAATGAAAAACGGGAAGCCGGCGACCATTGGGACTTGCCCGAATTGCGGGACCAAGATCTACAAAATTGGAAAGGCGGTGGCGTAAATGGAAGGCTATTGTTTGAAGGACAAGAAGAAGGTCGAGATGAAGGACCCTAAGCCGATCACGATGAAGAACGGCAAACCGGCAACGGTAGGGACCTGCCCGTTCTGCGGAACAAAGATCTACAGGATCGGCAAGTCGACTTAAGCAAACATCGATAAGGGCCGCTCACCTCGAGCGGTCCTTTTTATTTCCCCTCAGGTCGTGATCGGCGGCTCCAGCGCTCCAAGCAACACTTCGGTTGCGGAGACCGCGTCATCGACACCAAGCGTCTTGAAAATTTCGACGTTGGATGGATTGTTGACGCGAGCGATTGTTTTCTTCACGTTGAAATGCCGCTTGGCCATCTGCAGAGCGATCAGATTGTCTTCATCGTCGGCGGTCACCGCAACAATCGCGTCCGCGCGTTCGATGCCGGTTTGCGACAGGAACTTGACCTCGCAGCCATCGCCCCTCATCACGATGCTCCCCAGCTGGGTCTCGAGCCAGTCGGCCCGGCGCGAATCCCGCTCTATGAGCGTCACCTCATGGCCGCGCTCGAGGAGATCTCGCGACATGTAGTAACCGACGGTGCCGCCGCCGACGACGATCACGTACATCGGGCGGCCACCTGCTACTTCTTCTCCAACAGCGTTCTCTCGATTGCCTTGGCGCCTTCGATGGTCGGGCAGATGGTGTGCAGCCCAAGCTTCTCGTAGGCCTCAGCGCGCTCGGGGTCGTAAATGCGAGCGACGACCCGGGGCACCTTGAAGATATGTTTGGCCACCTGCGAAGCCATGATGTTGCGGTTGTCGCCCTCCGTGACGGCGACAAAGCCATCGGCGTCCTCGATGCCCGCCCTACGCAGGACGTCGGCGTCGGTGCCGTTGCCAACGACCTGGTTGCCCCTGAAATCGTTGGTCAGGACGCCGCGGGAGGCAGCGCGGGAGAACTGGTCGGGATCCCGGTCGATGATCACCACGTCATGGCCGGCCTTGTCCATCTCGGCGGCGAGCTGGGAGCCGACCCGACCGCAGCCAACAATGAGGAGCTTCAAGGCGCTTGATTATAGGGAGGCACCGCCCTGCTCCCGGTGGCTGGCGCCGGGTCAGCTCTTGTTAGGATTTGGACGCTTGCGCTTCCCATTCACGTTCATGGGCTTCATGGCGCTCGGCATTGGGGTCTGGGTTGTGGTGTACCTGTCCGGCCATCGAGGACTGGATCCTGCCGCCGAGGCCATCGCCGGGGCTACCGTTCTGATCTCGTGGAGCTTCGCCCTCTACGTCCTGGTCAGGCGCGTGCGACGGGGCCCGCAGCACTGATGGCGGATCACTCGCACTCCCCGATGTCGAAGAAGGTGTTGGTCGCTGTTGGCGGCCAGGGGATCGACCCCGAAACCGTGCGGCTTGCCTGCCGGATGACCGACCCGCAGGGCGGACGCCTGTACGGGGTGCACATCATCGAAGTCAACCGCTCTCTGCCCCTGGGCGCCGTGCTCGACGATGTCGTGGAGCGAGGCGAGAAGATCCTCGAAGAGGTGGAGCAGCTGGCAGCGGAGACGAATCTGCCGGTGGAGACGGAGCTGGTCCAAGCCCGGGATACGGGGCCGGCGATCGTGGATGAGGCGGTCGAGTGGGGCGCGGATCTGATCGTGATGGGCCTGCCGTACAAGCGAAGGTTCGGAGAGTTCAACCTAGGCAAGACGGTTCCGTATGTGTTGAAGAACGCGACGTGCCGGGTGATGCTGTTCCGCGAACACCGAGAGCACCCGATCTGACCGAAACCGACAACTCGGGTCGCCGGCATTACATCGCGCGACTGTGGGCGGAGCTCGGCCGCATGGGCGGCGAGCACGACGCCTTCATCAAGGTCATCATCGTCGAGCGCATCGTCAAGGCGCTTGTCCTCATAGCGCTGGCGGTCGGGCTCCTGGTGGCCGGAGAGACCGGCCTGCTGACCAGCTGGGCGGACAACGCCCAGGACCAGCTGAATCTCGCGGCCGGCGACAGCCTCATCGTCGGCCTGCTCCTCAAGCTGGTCGTGTATATCGGCTATTTCAACCACACCACCCTGCTTGCGGTGGGAGCCATCGTCTACGCGCTGCTCGAAGGTACCGAAGGCGTCGGGCTCGCGATGCGCCGTCGCTGGGCCGAGTACCTGACAGTGATCGCGACCGGACTTCTGATCCCTTACGAGGCGTACGAGGTCATCCACAACGTGACGCTGTTCAAGGTCGGGGCGCTGCTACTGAACGTGGCCGTGGTGGGCTACCTCGCCTACCGAAAGCGCCTGTTTGTCGGAATCTGACACCGGCGTGAGCCACCTGCTCTGGAACCCCGCGCGATGGACGATGTACCGAACCAGCATCGCCAACGTCTGAAGGCCGTAGACCGCCGACGTCTGGAAATTCACCGAACTCGCGTCCTCGTGGTATTTCCCAATCGCTGGAACCTCGCCGATCTTGAACCCGAACGTCGCGGCCTGGATCAGGACCTGCGTGTCGAACACGAAGTCGTTGCTGTTCTCGAGGAAGGGAATCGCCTCGAGAAATTGCCGCGAGTAGGCGCGATAACCGGTGTGGTACTCGGACAGATGAAGGCCGAGCACACGGTTTTCGACACCCGTCAGGAAACGGTTGCCGAGCATCTTCCACCACGGCATCCCTGCCTTTGCCGGGTCAAGTCCGAGCCAGCGCGATCCCAGGACGATGTCGGCCTCCCCGGCCTCGATCACCCGGCAGAGGTTGGGAATGATCGCCGGATCGTACTGGCCATCGGGGTGAAGCATTACGACGACGTCGGCACCCATCGCGAGCGCGTGCCGGTAGCACGTCTTCTGGTTACCGCCATAGCCGAGGTTCTCCTTGTGACGGATGACGTCGAGGCTGAGCGCGGTGGCGACGCTCACCGTGGCGTCCGCGCTCGCGTCGTCGACCAGCAAGATGGTGTCCGCGTGGCCGGGCGGAATCTGCCCGACCACCTCCTTTAAGGTCTTCGCCGCCTTGTATGCCGGCAACACGATGACGCGGTGGGGCCGCGGTCCGCTTGGCTTGAAGTCCTCGAGGGGGATTGGCTCCGGCCGGACGGCCAGGCGCTCCAGGGTCAGATAGGCCGCGACGGCGATGGCCCCGAATGCCGCGGACCAGAGGCTGAAGGTCAGCGTCAAGTTCACGGCGGCATACGAGAGGGCCAGCACGGCGGCGGCGGCTCGCGGCCATCGAAGGTCGCCTGCGAGCGCGAGATCGGCGAGGGCGAACCCCGGGATGACGAGCAGTGCGAGGTCGTGCACATTCTGATGCGGGCTCAGCACAAGGGACGCGGCAACCGCGAGGGCGAAGTCGAGCCGCGGCTGGTCCGGACGCCAGCTCAGAGACAGCGCGGCCAACGCCAGCAAAAGCACGAGGATGACCAACGCCGTTGTCGTGCCGCCGGGCAGCATCTGGAGGATGTTCTTCAGCGAGTACACCGCGGGATCCGTGTAGGCGAGCTGCCCGTTGGTTGGAAGCGAACCACCGATCGCCCATGCCCCTAGCGCTTTGAGATAGCCGGCGACGGGTCCAAAGCCGAGGCCCGCAACCGAAATCGCGCCCAACCCAACCAGCACGGCGGCGAAACCGGCCAACGCCCGCCAGGCTCGGCGGGCCAGGAAAAGCACCGGGATGAGCAGCAGCAGCTGCGGCTTGGAAAGTGCCAGCGCGGTGAAGATGCCCGCCCAGCCCATGCGGCCGCGAGCCCACGCCACGTACGCGGCGGCAAGGGGGACGAGGACCACAAGGTCCGACTGGCCTTGCAGGATCGTCACAAATAGCGGGAAGAAGCCTGCGATCAGCGCCGCAGCTACGACTGTCGCGCGGCCGTGGATCGCGAGGCTGCTGCGAAGGAGCAGAACAATGAGGGCCGCAGCGAGGACGACGTTGACTATGGCCATCGCGATGTAGGCCTGCCGGTAGCTCAGGTATCCGAGCGGCGCGATCAGCAGCGTGTAGTAGGGCGGGTGGAAATAGGGCAGGACGATGAACCGGTCTGCAGGCTGGGAGGTGACCTGAATCTGGATCTCGCGCTGTAGAACGAGGTCGTAAACTGCCGACCCACCGCGAGTGACAAAGAGCTTGGCGCCTGAGTAGAACGAGAAAAAGTCAGGGCCCTTGAGATTGCCGGTGACGACGGTGAACCAGTACCCGGTCCAGAAAAGGAAAGAACCGAGTCCGGCACCGGCGGCGCCGGCAAAAGCCAGGGCCGTCCACCTGCGAGCCCGCGGGCTCGTCATCGGCCCGTTTCTAGTCGCAGCGCGAAGCGTTCCGGCAGCTGTGCTTTGGTGATCGCCCTCTGAGCGCCCTTGATGTCGTACTTGATTCGCCTGAACTCGAAGGTCCACGCGTCGACGTCCCATACCCCATAGCTTGCCAAGGGGATGCCATCGCGTGGTTGACCCACGCTGCCCGGGTTGATGAGGGATGGTCCCTTCATCTCGAAGGTGTCGACGCGGTACTCGTGGGTCACCTGACCACCAACCAGGCCGAATATCCCCGGCACGTGAGTGTGACCGTGAAAGCAGATACCGCCGTTGAGGAGGTCGAGGTTGGCGGCGGCGACAGCCGTATCCAGCACGTACTCGTAGATGTGGTCGCGCGGGCTTGCATGGACGAGGAGGACATCGTTCTTGACGCTGCTGTCCGGCAGCTTTCGGAGCCAGTCGAGGCGCTCGCCTCCAAGAACGTCGACAGTCCACCTCACCACCGTTGCTGCGTCATCGTTGAACCATTCGAGAATCTCTGGATCCGTGCACGCCCGATCGTGGTTGCCGACCAGCGTCAGCCAACCATTCTTGGTCACCTCGTCGACGCACTTCTTCGGGTCCCCGCCGTAACCGACCACGTCGCCAAGGCAGACAGTCTCATCGACCTGTGGGCAGTCACGCATGACCGCCTCCAGCGCCTGCCAGTTGGCGTGGATGTCCGACAGGATCGCGATTTTCAAACTGGCTTCTCGTAAAGACGCGGGTAGATGTGGTCGAACAGGATTCGCAGCGTCGCTGCGAGTGGCACCGCGACGAACATGCCAAGGATGCCGGCCCAGCTGAATCCCGCTATGAAAGCGATGATCACCAGCAGCGGCGGCAACCGCACCGCGTCGCCCACGATCTTCGGGTAGACGAAGTTCAGGATCACGTTCGAGATCAGAAAATAGACAGCCGCCACAACCAGCGCCTTGAAGGGACTGGACGCGAGGCCCACGAGGATTGCGGGAATCGCTCCGATGAATGGGCCAAGGTAAGGGATCAGAGCAGTGATTCCGGCCACCAGGCCGAGAGCTATGGCGTCCGGCAACCCCAGCACCGCACACGCGATGCCGCTGAGCACGCCGATGAGGGCGGCGATGATGAGCTGGCCGCGCATGTAGGCGTAGAGCATCTTCCGGATGCGGCGCCAGATCTGATCGAAGTCGGTCCGGTAGTCGTTGGGCACCAGCCGCCTGAGAACGCGTCGGAATGACGCGGCGTCAAGGGCCAGAAGGAAGGCCACGATAAAGGTAAGCAGGAGCTGCAGCAGGGTGGTCAATGCGGTCACGCCGATGCCAACCGCGTTGCCAAACTGGCCCAGGAGGTATTCGCGCAGGTGGGAACTGATTGACGCCGTGGCGCCGGTCAGGTCGATCTGGAAGCCGAACACCTGGACGGCGCCCTGCAGGCTGTTGATCCGATTCTGAGCTTCAGCCGCCAGGCCGGGCGCTTGCCGTTGCAGGGAGCCGACCTCACTGACCACAAGGGGGATGACGAGCAGGACCAGGCCCGCCAGGGCGGCAATGATGACTACGAAGATCAAAGAGATCGCCACCACCCGTGGGACTCCGAGAGCGACCAGGCGAGCGACACCAGGCTGGATCAGGAAGGCGATGGCCCCGCCCAGGACGATGGCGCCCAGGAAGTCGCGAAGGAGGTAGAGCACGACGATGGCGACGACGAGTGCGCCCATGCCAAAGGCGATCTGGAGGTAGCGCCTGCGGCGCCTGGGATCCATGGGCAGAGTGGCCACCACGACGGGAGTGGGCTCCTCCGGCTCGATGGGGTGGTGAGCAACGTCTTTTGAACGGGAGCTGGAACGCACGGTAATCAGGGCAGTATGACGAGGAACCTCACCGGGAGCGCCGC